>Ga0310810_10009317_pt1 | contig 11339 bp, 8 predicted proteins | sample NCmetagenome_FD_207641 | JGI IMG/M metagenome (GOLD analysis project Ga0310810, IMG submission 207641) | Soil microbial communities from experimental microcosm in Duke University, North Carolina, United States - NC | ecosystem: Engineered > Artificial ecosystem > Soil microcosm > Unclassified ... | reverse complement strand
GCGCCACGCCGCCGATGGGAAGGAGCGTGATGTCGCGCGTCCTCACACCGAAGCGCCGCGCCGTGAGCGCGTGCCCCAGCTCGTGGAGCACGAGACAGGTGAAGAGCGCGATGATGAGCGCGATCGACTCGACGCCCCGCGCGGGATCGCCTTGCGCTTCGGCGAACCAGGCGTAGGGAAAGATAAGGAAGAAGGTCGCGTGCACGCGGAGCGGGATGCCCGCGAGCGTCGCGACCTTCCAGGACCAGCGCATGGAATGTGGATCAGGAACCGGTCTTGGTCACCTTGAGCGGAGCGTCCAGCGTGACCTTGACCCTCTGCCCCGGCCCGAGAACGATCTGATCTCCCTTCGTCGCGACCGCGACCCCGGTGCCCGCGGCCGCGCCGACCGCGGCCCCCTTGGCCACGTCGCCGGATCCGTGTCCCAGCACACCTCCGAGGATCCCGCCCACGACCGCGCCTCCGCCGATCTCGAGCGCGCTCTCCTTGGCGTCACCCTTGCCCTCGAGGCGAAGCGGCGTGGCGGAGATGGTGTGGGTCGTCCCGTCGGCCAGCTCGATGCTGTCGAAACGGAGCGTCAGCTTGGCGCCGCCCGCGACGCGTCCCGCTCCGTCCACGTACGAGAGGTGGCCATGGATCTTCGACCCCGCCGGCACGACCGTGGCGCCATCCACCGTCTTCGCCAGGACCGTGTGAAGTGTGAAGGGGTCGCCCACGTGGTTCTTGCCGGAGTTGAGCGTCTGCTGGAGCGTGCCGGTGAAGGTCGTTCCGGCCAGCAGCGTGTAGGTGTGGGACGTCGGCTCCGCGGCCTTGGACGGCGGTGCCTGCTCCGGCGTCTTCTCCTCGGTCACCTCGGCAACCTTGTCCTCGGTGGTCGCCGCGCCCTGGTCCTTCATCTGGTCCTTGTCGGCGACGGCCTTCTGCTGATCGCCGCAGCCGGCGACCAGGAAGAGCAGGACGAGGGCGCTACCCATCCCGCTCAGTATTCGCGTCCTATGTTGGTCGAGCATCGTCATCCTCCTTCGTTCAAGCCTGGCCGAGATAGCGGTCCAGCCACTCTCGAACCTCACGGTTCCAGACGAGCGAGTTCTTCGGCTTCAAGACCCAGTGGTTCTCGTCCGGAAAGAAGACCAGGCGGGAGTCGACCCGCTTGGCCTGGTAAATGTTGTAGCAGGCGAGCGCCTGCGTGTGCGGCACGCGGTAGTCCCGCTCTCCGTGGATGATCAGCATCGGGGTGGTGAATCCGCGCGCGAATCGCGCCGGGTTCCACTTGTCGATCGCGTCGAGCCGGTCCCATGGCTCTCCACCGTACGCCTGATGCCGCCCCTGCGTGACGTCGCTCCCGTACTCCGCCAGGAGATCGAACACCCCGGCGTGGTTCACGAGGCAAGCAAAGCGATCCGTGTGTCCCGCGATCCAGCAGACGAGATAGCCGCCGTAGGACCCGCCGGTCGCGGCCATGCGCTTCGGATCCACGAAGCCCGTCTCGATCAGCAGGTCGGTGGCGCGCATGATGTCGGTGAACGGCTTGTCGCCGTGTCCTCCCTGGATGCACGCTGCGAATTCCTGCCCCCACGACGTCGATCCGTGGAAGTTGACCGTCGCGACCACGTAGCCGCGCGCGGCGAAGAGCTGCGGATTCCAGCGGAAGTGGAAATTGTCGCCCGAGATCGCGTGCGGCCCGCCGTGGATGACGTGGACCAGGGGCCACTTCTTCGACGGGTCGAAGTTCGGAGGCAGCGTGACATACATCTGGATCTGGTCGTCGCCCGCCCCCTTGAAGATCATCTCGCGCACCTCGCCCATCGCGATCTCGGCGAGGATCGGAGCGTTGAAGCTCGTATGGACCCGGAGGTCGCTACCATCCGGCTTGACGCTCGCGGCCTCGGCGGGCGCGCTCAACGACTGCAGCGTGAAATAGACGCGGCCATCCTTCCCGATTCTCAGCCCGCCCACGGTTCCCTGGAGCTCGAGCGGACGTGGCGTGGACTCCGCGGCGGGAAGGTGGAACAGCGCGCCTCGGCCGCGGTCTTCGGCTTCGACCACCAGCGAGCCGTCGGCGAGGAACTCCCAGCCCCCAGAGGAGCGGTCCCACGCTTCGGTGAGCGTCGTGTGCGCGTTACTGGCGCGGTCGTAGCGCATGAGCCGAACCTTGTCGGCGTAGAAGAAGGGATCGCGCTGCCCGCCGTACACGATCGACGCACCGTCCGGCGAATAGCGCGGGCGGAGCGCGTCGGACACGTTCTCGGGCTGCCCTTCCGGCGTGAGACAGTGCACCGGCCCCTTCCCCGACGTGGGCACGGTGTACACGGCCCAGCGCAGGAGATAGTGCGGCGGCTGGCTGGAGTTGGCGGAGAACGCGATCTCGGAGCCGTCCGGAGCGATGGCGTAGTGCCCCGTCGGGTCCATGAAGTCGAACCAGCCCGCCCCTTCAGGCGTGAGATCGGTCAGCGCTCGCGTCGCGAGATCCAACACGAAGATATGTGGCCGCTCGCCACCGGTGAGCCACTTGTCCCAGAAGCGATAGATGCGATCCGACGTCACGTGCGCCTTCACGGGATCCTTGGCGCGCTTCTCCAAGAGCTCCTTCGTCCCGGCTGGCGTCGGCGCGTCCGCGAGGAGGAACGCGACGAACGCGATCCGCTTCCCATCGGGGAACCATCGCGCATCCATCGCTCCGAGCGGCATGTCGGTGAGGCGTTCGGCCTCGCCCCCCTGTAACGAGAGGCAGTGGATCTGAGGCTTCTCGTCTCCCTGACAGCGCGCGTAGAGGAGCCGCTCGCCGTCCGGCGAAAGGGCGGGCTCGCTGGACGAGGCGTCCGCGCTGGTCAGCGGGCGCGCCTCGCCTTGGCGAGGCACGCGCCAGAGGCGCGCGCGGCCGCGATTCTCATCCATGTCGTATGTGGTGACGGGAACGATCAGGAAAGAGCCGTCCGGCGCGGGCTCTGGAGCGCCGACCCGGCTCATGCGCCAGAGATCCTCGGCCGTCATGGGACGCTGGCCGCGGTTCCTGGCCTGGTGAACGACGGCGAACGGCTGCGCTTCGGATCGGGGCTCGGCGACGTGCACGGCACACCTCCGGTAGGGGAGACCCGCAGCCACCCCGGCGTGGGCGCGGGACTGACGGAATGGGTCATCATAGACGACCCGCGCCGCCGACGGAACCGCGGAACGCGGTCCCGGCACTCCGGCTAGAAGCGGAAAACCGCGGCGATCGGGCTGGCCGTGGGCATGGAGGCGCGCGGGACCACGAAGGCCTCGCCACCCCGCTTGAGCGCTTCCTCGCAGAGATCGTCGAGGAGGTCGTCGTCCTCGGCGTCGAGCTGGCGCTCACGCCGCTCGACCGAGCCGGTGGAGCGATCGAGGATGCCCCAGACCGTTTCCCCTTCCGCCGCGAGCACGCACGACACGCGCCCCTGGATCACCGCTTCCGCCACGGACTCGATGCGGTCGGTGGCGAGCCCGCTCGGGGCCGAGGTCTTGTAGCGCTCGACCCAGGGCTGGAACCGATGCGCGGTGGCCGCGCTCACCATCGGCCAGGCATCCGTGTGGATCTTGTCCCCGCTCGCGTGCTCGTAGCTCCCTTCGAGCATGGCGTCGGCGAGGTGCGGATAGGTGTTCGCCTCGCGATAGATCGGCTGGTAATACCGGACCGACGCGAGGAGGAGCGGCGCCGTCTCGCCGTGCAAATACTCGCGGAGCGCCTTGTCGATGACGCGGAAATAGCCGAGGAGGTCCTCTTTCGTCTCCTCTTTCCCCGGACCGTAGCCATGATGCGCGACGCCACCGGCGTGCACCGTCTTCGAGCGGCGCTCGTTCACCACGTCGCCGAGCGCGTCATTCACGCTCTGCGGAAGTCCGGGCACGTCGACGGCCGACGCGCCGAGCGGGCCACCCTCGAAGAGCCTCGCGGACTTCTGACTGACCGCGAGGACGAAGTAGCGGGCCGCCTCGTACTTGAGACGGAGAAGCGGCTTCACGTGGAACGAGTCGGCCACGACCGCCATCTCGGGCACGGACGCGGGCACGCGGTACGCGACCGCGAGCGAGGGTGAGAGGAAGACCGCGAATCCATCGAGCGACCGCTCCCAGTGCGGCTCCTGCTCGAGCGCGCGAAGGGTCGCGACCATCGCCTCGGCCTCGGGCGCGTTCTTGAGGAGCGCGGCTGCCTGGTCGACGAGCTTCCTATAGCGGACCGGATCCTGCCGCTTCTCCGGGAAGCGACGTGAAGTCGGAACGTAGATCGAGACGCACGGAGCGCCGGACGCCTGGAGAAGCGCCTTCAGATCCTCGCTGCGGAATGTTTGAACGTCGATCTTCTGCGCGCGGGATGCCATGGCTCAGACCTTGGGGGCTGGAGGCGGAAGCGCGATCGCGACGACGGTGGAATCGAAGCCGCACGTCTTGTGCGCGGAGTCGCAGAACGGCTTCTTGGACGAGTGGCCGCAGCGGCAAAGGGTGATCGCGGTGCGGCCGGCCAGGTCGAACTCCTTGCCGTCCTGATCCACGATCGTGAATTCCCCCTCGATGCGGATGGGGCCGTTGTTCCGGATGATGATCTTGGCGGGCATCGGTCCTCCCGGGGTCCGTTGGATGGGGGCCTCACTGCGGCCCCTCGTCGTCTCGTCCAAGTATATACTCCCGGGGAACCGTCTCGCGTCACCCCCCAAACCCAGAGAGGTCCGACGCCCCATGGCGCCCCAGTACATTTTCACGATGGTCAATCTCGGCAAGGTCCACCCGCCCAACAAGGAGGTCCTGAAGGGGATCTATCTCTCGTTCTATCCAGGCGCCAAGATCGGCGTCCTCGGCCAGAACGGCGCGGGCAAGAGCACGCTGCTGCGCATCATGGCGGGCGTCGAGGAGCCCACGTCGGGCGAGGCTCGCCCGGCGAAGGGGATCAAGGTCGGGTTCCTGCCTCAGGAGCCGGTGCTCGATCCTTCGAAGGACGTGCTCGGGAACATCGAGGAGGGGGTGGCCGAGACCAAGGCGCTCCTGAACCGCTTCAACGAGCTCAACATGAAGCTGGGCGAGGCGCTCTCCGACGCCGAGATGGAGAAGGTGATGGAAGAGCACGGCCGGGTGATGGCCGCGATCGAGGCGGTGAACGCATGGGAGCTCGACCGCACGCTCGAGATCGCGATGGACGCGCTCCGCGTGCCGCCGGGCGATACGCCCGTGGCGACGCTCTCGGGCGGTGAGCGGCGCCGCGTCGCGTTGTGCCGGCTGCTTTTGACCAGGCCCGATTTGTTGCTCTTGGACGAGCCCACCAACCATCTCGACGCCGAGTCGGTGGCGTGGCTCGAGCGCTTCCTCCACGACTACCCCGGCACCGTCGTCGCGGTGACGCACGACCGCTACTTCCTCGACAACGTGGCCGGCTGGATCCTCGAGCTGGACCGCGGTCAGGGCATTCCCTGGGAGGGGAACTACTCCTCCTGGCTCGACCAGAAGAAAAACCGGCTCGCCCTCGAGGAGAAGGCCGAATCCTCGCGCCAGCGCACGCTCGCGCGCGAGCTCGAGTGGATCCGCATGTCCCCGCGCGCCAGGCAGGCCAAGAGCAAGGCGCGCGTCACCGCGTACGAGGAATTGCTGCGCGAGGACACGGAGAAGAGGAGCGAGATCACCGAGATCACGATCCCCGCGGGCCCGCGCCTCGGGAACCTCGTGGTGGAAGCCACGGACCTGGCGAAGGGCTACGGCGATCGCGCGCTGATCGAGGACCTCTCGTTCCGTCTACCGCCCGGCGGGATCGTCGGGATCATCGGCCCGAACGGGGCCGGCAAGACGACGCTCTTCCGCATGATCTCGGGGCAGGAGAAGCCGGACGGAGGTACGCTCCGGCTCGGCGACACGGTGAAGCTCTCGTACGTGGATCAGTCGCGGGAAGCCCTCGACGGAACGAAGACCGTGTGGGAAGAGATTTCCGGGGGCGAGGACCTGATCGAGCTTGGCCCCCGCAGCGTTCCGTCACGCTCCTACGTCGCGGCCTTCAACTTCAAGGGCGCCGACCAGCAGAAGCCGGTGAAGAATTTGAGCGGCGGCGAGCGCAACCGCGTCCACCTGGCGAAGGTCTTGAAGTCGGGCGGAAACCTGCTGCTCCTGGACGAGCCCACCAACGATCTCGACGTCGACACGCTGCGCGCCCTCGAGGAAGCGATCGTCTCGTTCGCCGGCTGCGTCTGCGTCATCACCCACGACCGATGGTTCCTCGACCGCATCGCCACGCACATGCTCGCCTTCGAAGAGGACGGCAGCGTCGTGTGGTTCGAGGGCAACTTCCAGGACTACGAAGCGAACCGGCACATGCGGCTCGGCGCCGCGGCAGATCAGCCGCACCGGCTGAAGTACAAGAAGCTCGTGCGGGAGTAGGCGAGTTGGTCCCCACTCAACGTTAGGCCGCCCTAAACCCTGCGTGAGCCGATTTCCCCGACTTCTACGCCTTATAACGTAGAAGCGTCGTTGGGTGGCGGCTGGCGGGTACGGAGGGACGACGCCCTGACCATGCCTTCGAGATCCGCACTGCCATAAGACTGACATTGGCTTAGCGGATTCCGAGGCCCCGCGGGGCGCCCCTCCCGGACCCTTCCACCCCCCGTTCCCCATCAGCTCTCAAATCCTGCTTCATGGGGTCGGTCCCGACCGACCGTGCTCTAGGGGGGCACTCTCATGACACGTCTGCTCGCGCTCGCATCCCTGGCCTTCCTTTCGGTCCCGCTCGCCCTCCCCGCGCCCGCGCGCTCGGCGGACCTCGACGTGAGATTCGGGGCGCCGTTCTCGACCTTGCCCATGTACCAGACGAACACCAGTGTCTTCCTGAGAGATTGGAACGCGGACGGCCGTCTGGACGTCACCGTGACCTGCAACGCCGATGACCGCATCTCCACGCTGAAGGGGGCCGGTGGTGGTCGCTTTGGGGGACGGGTCGATTTCACTGGGATGGACGGCCCCTACAAGGTCGCGGCGGGAGACATGAACGGTGACGGGATCGCGGACATGATCTTGGCCCTGTACGACGCGAATGTGGTCCGGATCTACTACCTCATGGCCAACGATGTGAGCTACAGCTCGTACGTGGACCTGCCCGTAGGCTCGGGGCCGGTCGACGTGGCCGTGGCCGACCTCGATCAAGACGGCGACAGGGACATCATCACGTCGAACTTCAGCTCGAACAACATCTCGGTCCTGCGCAACAACGGCGGCGGCACGTTCGCCCCTCATGCGGACTACGCGACCGGCCAGAACCCATGGGGCATGGCCGTCGGACGCGTGAATGCCGACGCCTACCCGGACGTCGTGACGGCGGACTTCACGAGCAGCACGGTGACGCTCTGGCTCGGCTCGTCCACGGGGACCCTCACCTTCGGTGCCAGTATCTCTGCCGGCAGCAACCCCACCGATGTGACGCTCGTGGATCTGGACGCGGACGGCGTCGGAGACATGGCGCTCGCGAATCTCAATTCGTCGAACATCACGCTCGTGGACGCCTACGGAAACATCGGCCTCCAAGTCATCGGAAGCATCCCGAGCCTCTCGGGCTACGAAGTGATCGCCGCCGATTTCAACAACGACGGGAAGGTCGATTTGGCAATCGCGGGATCCGAGAATGCGAGCGGCCTGGGCACCGTGCATCTCGGGACCGGAGTCGGCGCGTTCGGTCCGCGCCACGATTTCGCGACGGGAGGGAATCTGTCGATCGGGATGTCGACGGGAGACTTGGATGGAGACGGGAGGCTGGACCTGGCCCTCGCCTCATCTCCGAACAACGTCTCGCTCCTTCGAGGGAACGGCGACGGAACGTTCGGCGCGAATCGGGCGGTGGCCCCCGACGGAGCGAACGCGGATTTCAAGAAGGTGACGGTCGCCGAGATGACCGGTGACGGCCATCTGGATCTCGTCCTCGCGGGAAACGCCAATGTTCGGGTCGTGAAGGGAAACGGCTCGGGCTCGTTCTCCTTCGTCGGGCAGAGCGGGGCGGCGGCGGTCGACATCGCGGTGGCCGATTTCGATGGCGACGGACATCGCGACGTCGCGAGCGTCAATGGTACCGCCTTCACCAACCTCGCCATCTCCTACAACCCGGGCAATGGGGCGATCGCGACCGGCTCCATCTACACGGTTGGCGGCAGCGCCATCGCCGTGGCGGCCGGCGACGTCGACCACGACGGGTACCCGGATCTGGTGGTCGGTTGTGACGTCCCCGGCGATCTCTTCTTCTTGCGGAACCAGGGGGACGGCTCGTTCTCGGCGCCGACGTCCGTCGCGGGCGGCGGATGGCGCCAGGCCGTGGCCGTCGTCGACGTGAACGGGGACGGCAATCCCGACATCGTCGCCGCCAATTACCTCCTGGACGTCGTGGAGGTCTACCTGGGCAATGGCTCGGGCGGATTCGGGTCGGGTGCGACCTACGCGACGGGACACCGACCGATCTCGATCACCGCCGGCAGCTTCAACGCGGACGGAGCTCCCGACCTCGCTCTCGCGTGCCAGAACACGATCTCCGTCCTCCTGAATTCGGGAAGCGGCACATTCCCCGCCGCGACGGCGTACGCCAAGCCTGGCATCTGGAGCGGTATCGCGGTCGGGAGCGCGGACCAGGACGCCTGGCCCGATCTCTTCGTCGTGGACGGCTACAACTATTCCGTCTCCATCCTGAACGGCTCCGCCGCGGGCGGATTCACATTCCAGGCCCGCTCATGGGGTGTCCCGGCCGTGCCGGAGGGAATCGCGGTCGGCGACCTGAACGAGGATGGCCGCACGGACATCGTGGCGTCCGGAAGTGCTCTCTATGGAGCTGCAGGGTTGGCCCAAATTCTCCTGAACGAGGGAAGCAACGTGACCGGCGTCGAATCCTCTCCCCCCGTGGATCGGAACCGCCTCTCCCAGAACCGGCCCAATCCATTCAATCCCCGCACCGAGATCTCCTTCGAGCTTGCCCGTGGCGGCCCGGCGACCCTTCGCGTCTTCGACGCAAACGGTCGTCTGGTTCGAACGCTCGTAGAGGGGTCGCTCCAGACGGGACCCCACCGCGCTGAGTGGGACGGCATGGACAGTCGAGGCAGGAAGGCGACCTCAGGCGTGTACTTCTACCGCCTCACGGCGCCCGGTTTCGAGAGCGCCAAGAAGATGCTGCTGCTTCAATGAGGCGCGGCCACCGTCGAGGCCTTCACGTCGCGTAAGTCATTGAATCTGCGTAGGTAGCGCTGTATTTCCGCGCCCTGGACAAATCGCTATCTTTATGATATCATATTAGTATCGCACTCGGGACGCGGCCGTGGGGGTCGCGCCCGTACCCTTGAAAGGAGCGTGTTCGTCCATGATCCACGAACGTCGGGTCGCGGCCCTGAGCGGGGCCATCGGTCTGACCATCACCCTGCTTCTCGCAGGGCTCGCCGTTTATCTCTTTGTCGCCGGGGTCCAGTCCGGGCGCCCCATCGTGCTCGCGACGGGGGTGCTCCCCGTGGCTGCCCTCACGGCGCTCTGCGCGGCCGGGCTCTTCACGGTCCAGCCGAACCAGGCCGTGGTCTTGATCCTCTTCGGATCCTACGTCGGGACCGTGCGGGACAGCGGCTGGTGGTGGACGAATCCCTTCAACACGCGGAAGAGGCTGTCGCTGCGCGTGCGGTCGCTGAACGGGCACATGATCAAGGTGAACGATCACGCGGGCAACCCGGTCGAGATCGCCGCGGTCGTCGTGTGGAGGGTCCTCGACTCGGCGCAGGCCGTGTTCGACGTGGAGAACTTCGAGGACTTCGTCACGGTGCAGAGCGAGACCGCGGTGCGGCATCTGGCGAGCATCTATCCCTATGACGAGTACGACTCCGACGCCATCTCACTGCGCGGGAGCACGGACAAGGTGTCCGAGGCGCTGCGCGCCGAGCTCCAGGAGCGCCTGCGTCCCGCGGGGGTGGAGATCATCGAAGCGCGACTGAGCCATCTCGCGTATGCGCCCGAGATCGCTGGCGCCATGCTCCAGCGCCAGCAGGCCGCGGCCATCATCGCGGCGCGTCAGCGGATCGTGGACGGCGCGGTGGGGATGGTGGAGATGGCGCTCGCGCGGCTGAGCGCGAACAACGTCGTGGAGCTGGACGAGGAGCGCAAGGCCGCGATGGTGTCGAACCTGCTCGTGGTTCTCTGCGGCGAGCGCGCGGCGACCCCGGTTCTCAACACCGGAACGCTTCACACCTAGCTCATGGCGCCCCGCAAGGCATTCCTGCTCCGGATCGATCCGGAGCTGTGGCGGGCGATCGAGGCCTGGGCGGCCGACGAGCTACGGAGCGTGAACGGGCAGATCGAGTATCTGCTCGCACGCTCCGTGAAGGACGCCGGCCGTCTCAGGACCTCGAAGACTAGAGAGCGTCTTCGTCCGTCGGAGGCGGAGCCTGGTCTTCATCGTTCGCCGGAGGAGGAGTCTGGTCCTCGTCCTGGCCATCCAGATCCGGAGGAGCGCTCTGCTCGTCCGGGCGATCCTTCAGGTCCTCGCGATCGTCCGAGCGATCCTTCAAGTCCTGGCGGTCCGGATCGTAGTTCCAGTTCGGCGGAGGAGGGGGAAGCGCCGGACGATCCTCGTGCTTGAAGTACGGGCCTGAATCACCCTCGCCACTGAGATCGCGGCGTCCTTCATCTCGGTCGTCCCTGAGATCGTTCCGGAGCTCGCGCCTGTCTTCGCGCAACTCCCTCCCGCTCGCAAGCGCGTCCTCCCTCGTCAGCCTCGAAAACTCCCGCAGCAACCTCCGCTCCCGATCGAGCGCCCACGGCGCCCCGCGGTTCACCTCGGTCTCGATGGACGCGAGCTCGCGCACCACGCGCCGCTCGCGCGATAGCCGAGCGCGCGTGGCCATGGCGTCGCGGCGATCGTCCCAGCGCGGGCCCGTATCGTCCCGGTCCCGCCGAGCTTCCCCGCGATCGACCCCGAGATCGTGGCGCGACTCCACCAGCTCGAGCTGCATCATTCGTTGAAGCTGAACGCGCGCACGCCGCTCCTCGAAGCGGTTCCCCATCTGCTCCGCGCGCGTCAGGCGCGTGAGCTGCCGGTCGAACCGGCGAACGTCGGCCCAGTCGCCGCTCCGGTCCCACCGGTCCTGACGCAACTCCTGCCGGTCGCCACGAATCTCCCCGCCGTACTGCGCCTGGGCCTTCGGGGCAAAGAGCAGGAATAGCGTCGCGACGGTGCCCGCCGCGATGGCCGCCACGATCCATGGGCGTTCGTAGGTTTTCGTCCACACTGTGTCGGCGCGCATCGCGTCTCCTCCGGCTCGGGGCGTTGGGGCACAACGAGTTCGGCCCGCTGGGCAGACCGATGCCGGAGGTGAGGGCAACTAACGTGCCCGGGCGGAAGC
>Ga0310810_10009316_pt1 | contig 11340 bp, 12 predicted proteins | sample NCmetagenome_FD_207641 | JGI IMG/M metagenome (GOLD analysis project Ga0310810, IMG submission 207641) | Soil microbial communities from experimental microcosm in Duke University, North Carolina, United States - NC | ecosystem: Engineered > Artificial ecosystem > Soil microcosm > Unclassified ... | reverse complement strand
GATTCCGGTAGTGTCCGGCTTCAGCCGGACCGTGATCTGCCGGATCAGGCCGCCCGTATTTATGCCGTGGATCCGGCACAGAACGTCGTCCTCGAGGCATCGGCTGGCACTGGCAAGACGCGGGTGCTCGTGGAGCGCTACGTCAACCTGCTGCGCGCCGGCATCGAGCCCGACAATATCCTCGCGATCACCTTCACCCGCAAGGCGGCCGCCGAGATGCGGCAGCGCATCGTCGATCGCCTGAAGGAGGCGAGCCGCCTGTCGGAGTTCGACGCCGCGCGCTGGCGCGACCTGAAGGAGCGGCTCGGCGACATCGCGGTCTCGACGATCGACGCCTTTTGCCTGCAGCTGCTTCGCGAGTTCCCGCTCGAAGCCGACGTCGATCCCGGCTTCGACCTGGCCGACAACACGGAGGTGCCGCGGCTGGTCGGCGAATCGCTGGATCAGGCGTTCCGCATCTGCCGCGCCCTGGCGCGGGAGGACGACGATGTGGCGCTGGTGTTCGCGCAGCTCGGCGAGCGGCGCCTGCGGACGGGCATTTCGGCGCTCCTCGATCGGCGGCTGGTCGCGCCGCACGCGCTGCGGCGGTTCCTGCAGAAGGGACCGCGCGGCCTGACGTCCGCAAGCGCCTGTGAGGCCTCCGCCGCCCGCCTGCGCGAGATCTTCACCGGCGTGCGCGACGGCCCGGACGCGTTTCTCGCCGACGGCCCCCGGCATCATCCGCAGTTCGCGATGCTGGCGGCGGACATCCGCGCATTCAGCAATTTGCATTCTGCAATCAGCACTCGCGAAGCACAGGCCGCATTCCGTAATCTGGTCGATCGGCTGCGCGCCTATTTCCTCACACAGGATGGCAAACCGCGCGGCGACAAGTTCATGGGCACCGGCTTCAATGCCGAGGACTGTGATTCTCCCGACGCGTGGAAACGGCACCGCGCCGCGGCGGCGCAGATCGCGCCCGCGGTGCACGAGGCGATCCGCGCGTTCCGGCGCGATCTCAACGCCGTCATGTCGCGCGGGGTCTGGCGGATCTTCGCGATTGCGCTCCAGCGGTACCAGCACACGCTCGAATCGCACGCCCTGCTCGATTTTTCCGGCGTGCTGGAGCGCGCGGTGCAGCTGCTGAAGGACATGGACGAATTCGCCGAGAGCCGTCTGCGCCTGGAAGCGCGCCATCGCCATGTGCTCGTCGATGAGTTCCAGGACACCAGCCGCGCGCAATGGGAGCTCGTGCGCCAGCTCGTGAAAAGCTGGGGTGAAGGGTTCGGCGTCGCCGCCGACGCCATTCCCCCGTCGATCTTCATCGTCGGCGATCGCAAGCAATCGATCTACGGATTCCGCGACGCCGACGTCGCCATGGTGGACGAGGCTGCCGCGTTCATCGACGCGCTCCGGCCGGAGGGGTCGACGCGTCAGGCGATCACGGTGAGCTTCCGGTCGGCGCCGGGGATCCTCGCGTTCGTCAACGCGGTGTTCGCGGCCATCGTCGACGGCGACACGACGAACGCTGCGGCTCGGCGCGATGCATTCCGGTACGGCGATGCCGATCGGTTCCCGGTCGATGCCGGTACGACGGTCCGCCTAAAGCCGGACACTACCGAAGAGGCCGTCCGCGATTCCGGTAGTGTCCGGCTTCAGCCGGACCGTGATGATCCCGTCCAGTTCATCGCCGGCGACACCGTTCAGTCTGCTGCTGACGCGGTAGCCGACGAGATCGCGCGCCTGCTGTCCGGTACAACGGTCCGCGATCGTGGGACCGGCGTCGCCCGCGCGGCGGGCGCGGCCGACATCGCCATCCTGTTCCGGTCGCGCGACAGCCATCGCGATTTCGAGGCGGCGCTCGATCGCCGCGGCATCTCGACCTACGTCTACAAAGGACTCGGTTTTTTCGACGCGGACGAGATTCAGGACGCCGTGGCGCTGCTGCGCTACCTCGCGGACCCGCTGTCGGACCTGCGCGCCGCGACGCTGCTGAGGTCCCGGGTGGTGCGCCTCTCCGACGCCGCCATTGCGCACCTGGGCAGGGCGTCGGCCGACGCCATCCTTAGCGCCGACCCCTTACCTGAACTGGAGCGGCTCGCCGAAGAGGATCGGCAGGTCCTCGACATGCTCCGGCGAGCGGTCCCGCGCTGGTTGAGCTGGGTCGATCGCCTGGCGCCGTCGGAGCTGCTCGACGCGGTGCTTCATGAAACGGCGTACGCGTTCGAGCTGCGCGGCTCGCGCCGCCGGCAGGCGCGGGAGAACGTCAAGAAGCTCCGCGGCATGATTCGGCGCGCCCAGAATCGCGGCTACGCGACGCTTGCCCGCATCGCCGATCATTTGGAGCGGCTCGCCGTCGGCGACGAGTCGAACGCCGCCATCGACGCCATCGACGCCGTCAGCCTGATGACGGTCCACGCCGCCAAAGGACTGGAATTCCCGATCGTCTTCGTCGTCAACATGGGGCGCGGCACCGGCGGCGTCCGCGCGCCGATCCGGGTCACCGACGATGCCGGCGGGGAAGCGTCGGTGGCGATCGCCGACTATCAGTCGGAGGCGGACGAGGACGTCAGCGCGCGGGAGCGCGAGGAGTCCAAGCGGCTGCTCTACGTGGCGCTGACCCGCGCGCGCGATCGACTGTATCTGTCGGCGACGGTGAAGGATGGCGTCTGCCGGATGGGGAAGGGAAGCCTGGGAGAAGTGTTGCCGGCGAACGTCCGCGCCAGGTTCATCGGCGCCGCCGCAGACGCCGCGATCCGCGAGCCGGCCCCGCCGATTGAGCGCCCTTCGATCGCGCCCGTTCCGCTTGACGACTTCGCTAAGCTATAGACAGGCGCCTAATAGATCGACTGGTCGGCCCACCGGCGGGCGTTGGCTTCCGCCTTTTCTTTGGTTTCTCCGACAAGGACGACCGACCGGTCGGGTTTGCCGCTGCCGTCGCGGCTGACCCAGGCGATCCAGTGAGGGCCGCGCGCCTCGGCGTGAATTTGATACGAGCCCGGAGCCGTGGACATTTGGAGTCAGAATCTATCAGATTCAGGCCGATTTCGCGAAGATCCGCGATTTCCGGGGCGATTTACATTGCGCCCGCCCCGGCCATTTCATAGAATCGAAGGGCTAAGGAGTCATAAGTGACGTTGACCTGTCCGAATTGCGGCAACGACCGGAACTTTCTGGTCAAAACGCTGCAGATGCACGTTGTAAATGTTGAAGGCGGCCGCGTGGAAGTGTCTGAAGAGACGCGGCCGGCGGTGCTCGAAGTGCTGTGCGACGAGTGCGAGTCCGCGCTGAAGTTCGACGAGTTCGAGGATACGCTCCGCAAGGAAGTTCTGCTGACCATCGGCGCGCGCTGAACGCGGCGCGCCCGGTTTTTCACCTGCTGCTTTCCTCTTCGGCTTCCTCAAAGTAGTCGCAGTCAGGGCACACCCATTCCGACGTGATCCGCGTGCTGGCACCGGGATTGCCCGGCACACGTGTGACCGTTTGCGTCTGCTTGATCTTCATCGTGCCGCCGCACAACGGGCACTCCCGGCTCGCAGGCATGATTTTTGTTCTCTCGAATAGACGCTAGCATCCGCGCGTCACCTTGACAAGCCTGTGATCGACTCCTATCGTTAACGAGACTTCGATGACGCAGATGACGCACGAGTGTTTCGCCGACGAGATCGCGATCGACTTTCCGTCGGTCGGGAACGTCGTCGATCGCATGCGCGACGCCTTCTTCGGCGAGCGCGGCGACGCCGACGTCCTGCGCGCAGACGTGTCGCTGTCGCAGCGCGAGGCGTTGGCCGGCCGTGTCGTCTCCTTGAAGGTTCCCGTGCGGATTACCTGTCCGAATTGCGGCGGCCGCGGCGAGACGTGGACCGAGCCGTGCGCGCTGTGCCTCGGCACCGGCGAGTCGGTGTTTCACCAGGCGCTGCGCGTGTCCGTGCCGCCGCGCATCGCCGACGGCGCCTGCGTCCGCTTCCGCCTCAAGTCGCCGGACGCCGCCTCGATCCGCGTCGAGCTGCGCGTCGCGATCCGCTCCTCCGCGGCCTGATCCAAAATTAGCAATCAGCAATTTGCAATCTGCAATTCAATGAAGTCCCATGTCGATTTCCTGGGCGTTCTGTTCATCGTCTGGGGCCTGCTGACGGTGGTCGTCGGAGTGTCGACCCTCGCGCTCGGCGTCGGCGCCATCGCGCTCATCACGTCGGCGAACCGGGGAGACAGCGGCCAGGTTGCCGCCGGCCTTACCGCTGCGGCCTTCACCACGCTTGCGTTCATCGCCATCCTCTGGGGCGCCGTCCACGTGATGGTCGGCGTGCCGCTGCGGCGCCACACGCCATGGTCGCGCTTCATCGCGCTGATGCTCGGATCGGTGGACCTGCTGCTGCTGCCCTACGGCACGGCCCTGGGCATCTATGCGCTCTATGTCCTGTTGAATGAAAAGGGGAAGCGCTTATTCAACGAAGGGCTTAGGGCTTAGTTCAGCCCTTAGCCCTATGGATCTCTTAGAAGCGATCTGCGTAACCGCTGAGGATCGGGATGACGAGCCGGGTGCCGCTGATCCCCTTGAGGATCGCGATCACGTGCATCGCCAGAATGCCGACCCAGCCGCCGACCAGCAGCATCATGAGCGCGACGCCGAGCCCGATTGACGACAGGGTGACGACGCTGGCGAACACGAAATAGATCACGATCAGCAGCAGCTCTGCCACCATCAGCACAAGGCCGTGTTTGGCGTGCCACTGCACGTCCACGTCGTGTTTTTCGAGGAGAAGAGGCACCAGCGCGAGGGGCCAGAGATACGCCAGTACGATCATGACGCCGCGATTCGGAGAGGGAGCGGCGCCCGTCATCTGCAGGCAAGTGTACGATATTCTTGAAGGCATGCAAGTTGAGCAGGGCTCCGTTCTGGCGGCGCTGAAGGTGGTCCGCGATCCCGATCTCCAGCGCGACATCGTGAGCCTCGGGTTCATCAAAGGCCTGACGATTGACGGCGGGCGCGTCTCGTTCACCATCGAGCTGACGACGCCGGCCTGTCCGGTCAAAGATCAGCTGCGCGATCAGGCGCGCGCCGCGGTGATGCAGGTGCCCGGCGTCAGCAGCGTCGACGTGCAGATGAGCGCGCGCGTGCGGGAGGCGGTCGGATCGGACGGTGGGCGCCAGGCGGTGCCTGGCGTCAAGAACGTCATCGCGGTCGGCGCCGGCAAGGGCGGCGTCGGCAAGACGACGGTCGCGGTCAACCTCGCCATCGCGCTCGCGAAATGCGGCGGCCGCGTCGGCATCATCGACGCCGACATCTACGGCCCCAACGTGCCGATCATGCTCGGCATGAAGACGCAGCTGACGACCGACGGCAAGAAAATCGTGCCGGCGGAGAAATTCGGGCTGCAGGTCATCTCCATGGGCTTCCTGACCGGAGACGACGCGCCGATCATCTGGCGCGGCCCGATGCTGCACGGCGCGCTGCAGCAGTTCTTCCGCGAAGTGGCGTGGACGAACCTCGACTACCTGATCATCGATCTGCCGCCCGGCACCGGCGACGTCGCGCTCAGCCTCAGCCAGACGGTGCCGGTCGCCGGCGCGATTGTGGTGACGACGCCGCAGCAGGTGTCGCTCGCCGACACGCGGCGCGCGATTGCGATGTACAAGAAGTTGAACATCCCGCCGCTCGGCATCATCGAGAACATGAGCCACTTCGTGTGCGCCAACTGCCATCACGAAGCAGACATCTTCGGCCACGGCGGCGGCGAGCAGATGGCGACCGACTTCGGCGTGCCGTTCCTCGGGCGCATCCCCATCTACCAGCCGATCCGCGAAGGCAGCGACGCGGGCGTCCCGTTGATGATCAGCGAGCCCGACTCGCCGTCCGGAAAGGCGTTCATGGCCGCCGCCGAACGCACCGCTGCGCAGGTTTCAATCGCCAGCTTCAACCGGCCGACCATTCAGCTGACGGTGGTCAAATGAAGAGACACAGACAGGGGCTAGGCGCTGGGGGCTGGGGGCTAGCTGTCCTGGTGTTCGCGTCGGCGTGCGCGCCGGCGCCGCAGACCGACAAAACGCCGAAGGCCGGCAGCGAGATGAGCCGCGCGGTCCTCGATCCGTACTTGAAGATTCAAGCGGCGCTGTCCAACGACACGATGGACGGCGTCAAGGCGAACGCTGGAGAAGTGGCGACCGCTTCCACCGCACTCGGCGCGCCGGCCATGAAGATCGACACTGCCGCGGTGCAACTGGCGTCGGCGGTCGAGATCGAGGATGCTCGCGAGAAGTTCGGCACGCTCAGCGAAGCGATCGACACCTACATGACCGGGCTCAAGCTTAAACCGCCGGAAGGCGTGCGGGTGGCTTTCTGCCCCATGGTGCACAAGCCGTGGCTCCAGACGGCGAGCACGATCGACAACCCGTACTACGGTAAGAGCATGCTCACCTGCGGCGACTTCCGGTGAACATTCCTTTCACCAGGCACACGCTGGGCAACGGGCTCGACGTTCTTCTTCACGAAGATCATGCCTGCCCGATCGTCGCCGTGAACATCTGGTATCACGTCGGATCGAAGAATGAACAGCCGGGCCGTACCGGCTTCGCACACCTGTTCGAGCACCTGATGTTCGAGGGGTCGCAGCATCACGATCACGGCTTCTTCCAGCCGCTGCAAGGCGCCGGAGCCACGCTCAACGGATCGACCAACGCCGATCGTACGAACTACTGGGAAGTGGTGCCGTCGGGCGCGCTCGAGCTTGCGCTCTGGATGGAATCGGATCGCATGGGCTACCTGCTGCCGGCGCTCACCGAGGCCAAGTTCACCAATCAGCGCGACGTGGTGCTCAACGAGCGCCGCCAGAATTACGAGAACCGTCCGTACGGCCTCGCGCCGATGGCGCTGCTGGCGGCGTTGTTCCCGGCCGATCATCCCTACCACTGGACGACGATCGGCGACATCGCCGACCTGCAGGCCGCGAAGCTCGACGAGGTGCGCGCGTTCTTCCGCCGCTACTATCATCCGGCCAACGCCTCGATCGCCCTGGCGGGAGACGTCGATCCCGATCAGGCGCTCGCTCTCGTCGATCGTTATTTCGGCGGCATCGAGCCTGGCGAGCGCGTCGATCCGATCCACGTGGATGCATCGCTGTCGAATGACGTCCGGGTCCATTTCGAGGATCGCGTCGAGCTGCCGCGGCTGTACCTCGCGTGGCTGACGCCGGCGATGTTCGCCGAGGGGGACGCCGATCTCGATCTCGCGACCGATCTCCTCGCCAACGGCAAGACGTCGCGGCTCTACCGGCGGCTGGTGTTCGACGAGCGGCTGGCGACCGACGTCTCGGCGTCGCAGAACTCGCGCGAGATGATGGGCTACGCGCAGATCACGGCGACGGCCGCCCCCGGCCATACGCTCGCGGAAATCGAGCGCGTCATCTTCGAGGAGATCGCCCGGCTCGCTGCCGACGGCCCGACCGACGCCGAGATCGAGCGCGGGCGGGTGCAGGCCGAGACGCAGTTCATGTTCCGGCTGCAGACGGTGGGCGGCTTCGGCGGGAAGTCGGATCAGCTGAACGCGTACAACGTGTTCCTGAAGGACCCGGCCTACTTCCCGAAGGATCTCGAGCGCTACCAGTCCTGCACGAAGGCGTCGCTGCAGGCGATCGTCAACCGTTATCTCGATCCCTCTCACCGCGTCACGCTCAGCATCGTGCCGCACGGCCGCGCCTCGCTCGCGGCGTCCGGCTCGGTGGCGGCGGCGGTGTCGTGAGTTACCCGGAGCGCAGCGCGGGGCACGCACTGACAGTCGATCGCGATCGCCTGCCCGTGCCCGGCCCGACACGGGTCTTCCCCTTCCCGGCGATCGAGAAATCGGTCCTGCCCAACGGCCTGCGCGTGTGGACCGTCAATCACACGCAGGTGCCGCTCGTCGCGTTCACGCTGCTGGTCCGCCGCGGGGCGGCGTCCGATCCCGCGGGAATGGACGGCCTCGCCGCCGTCACCGCCGACATGCTCGACGAGGGCAGCGGCGAGCGCTCGGCGATCGAGATGCACGAAGCGCTGGCCCGGCTCGGCGCGCAGTTCGACACCGACATCGGCTCCGACGCGACGGTGACCAGCGTCACGGTCCTCAGCCGCTTCACCCGCCACGCCCTCGAGCTCCTCTCCGACGTCGTCGTTCGCCCGGCGATCCGCGACGCCGATTTCTCGCGCGTCCGCCAGCTGCGCCTGCACCGGTTGACACAGCTGCGCGACATGCCGGGCGCCGTCGCCGATCGCGCGTTCCTCAAGCTGATCTACGGCGCGCATCCGTACGGCCATTCGCCGATCGGCAGCGAGGCATCGCTCGCGGCGATGCACGTCGACGATGCGCGCGCGTTTCATGCGCGGGCGATCCGGCCGGAAGTGTCGACGCTGATCGCGGTCGGTGACTGCGATCACGGCGAGATGGTGCGGATGGCGTCCGATGCATTCGCGGACTGGACCGGCGCCGGCGACGGTGAACGGCCGGACGAGGGATCGCTGCCGCAGGCGGCGCGGCTCAACATCGTGCCGCGGCCGCGCGCGCCGCAGTCCGAGCTGCGGATCGGCCAGGTGTCGGCGCCGCGAGACACGCCTGACTACCATCCATTGGTCGTGGCGAACACGATCCTCGGCGGACAGTTCGTGAGCCGCATCAACCTCAATCTACGCGAGGACAAGGGCCTCACCTACGGCGCGCGCACCGCGTTCGAATTCCGCCGCCGGTCCGGGCCGTTCGTCCTGCAGGTCAGCGTCCAGACGAGTGGGACGGCCAGGGCGATCGACGAATCGCTGGGCGAGATCGCCGGGATCCGCGGATCGCGGCCGGTGACGCCGGCTGAGCTCGAGCTCGGCATCGCCGCGCTCACGCGCGGCTACGCGCGGAGCTTCGAGACCGGCGAACAGATCGGCCGCGCGGCCCTGCAGCTGGCGCTGTACGATCTGCCCGACGACTACTTCGAGCAATTCGTGCCGAGGATCGAGGCGGTGACGGCCGATGATGTGTCACGCGTCATGGCGCGCCATCTCGACCCTGCGCGTCTGGTGACGCTCGTCGTCGGCGATCTCGACGTGATCGGCCGCGACCTGAGCGGGCTCGGTCTCGGCGATCCGGTCGTCCTCCCGCCCGACGCCTTCTGATAGCATTCGGCGTTCGCCGATTCTCATGAAAGCCGTACGGTTCCATCAGCATGGCGGCCCGGATGTCCTGCGTTGCGAGGACGCGCCGGATCCGGATCCCGGGCCCGGCGAGGTCCTCGTGCGGGTCCGCGCCTGCGCACTGAACCATCTCGATGTGTGGGCGCGGCGCGGCCGTCCCGGCGTCGAGACGCCGATGCCGCACATCACCGGCAGCGACGTCGCCGGGGAAGTGGCGTCGTCGAATGCCAGCGACGTTGCGATCGGACGGCGCGTGATGCTGCAGCCGGGTGTGAGCTGCGGGTGCTGCGAAGCCTGCCTCTCCGGCAAGGACAACGAGTGCGCGTCGTACGAGGTGCTCGGTTACCTGCACCACGACGGCGGCTACGCCGAGTACGTGAAAGTGCCGGTCCAGAACCTGATCTCGATTCCCGACGAGATCGACTTCGTGCACGCGGCCGCTTTCCCATTGACGTTCCTGACCGCGTGGCACATGTTGATAACCTGCGCGCGGCTGAAGTGGGGTGAGGACGTGCTGGTGCTCGCGGCGGGCAGCGGTGTGGGACAGGCGGCGATCCAGATTGCGATCCTGCAGGGCGCGCGGGTGATTGCGACCGCCGGGTCGGCCGCCAAGCTGGAGCGCGCCCGATCGCTGGGGGCGGCCGAGGTCATCGACCACCATCGGCAGGACATCGCCGAGGAGATCAAGCGGCTGACGAACCGACGGGGGGTGGATGTCGTCATAGAACATGTCGGGGAGGCGACCTGGGCCAAAAGCGTCCGGTCGCTGGCCCGCGGCGGGCGGCTGGTCACCTGCGGTGCGACGACCGGCGCCGACGGCGCGATTAATCTGAATGCGCTGTTCGGCAAGCGGCTCACCATCCAGGGCTCGTACATGGGAACCAAGGGTGAGCTGATCCGCGCCGCACGCTTCTTCTTCGCCGGTCAGCTGAAGCCGGTCATCGATCGCACGTTTCCACTGCACGAAGCCGGGTACGCGCATCGCCGGATGGAAGAATCGGAACAGTTCGGCAAGATCGTGCTCGAAGTGCCATGAGCCTGCAACGCGTCGGTGTCAGCCTGTTCACCTTAATCGCGATCGTCAGCATCGTGCTGGCGGCGGCGACCATCTGGCTGTTCGTCACCAATCCGGTCACCGTCGCCACCGCGGTCAACGAGGGCGAGATCTCGCCGCTCGTGCGCAGCCTCGCCGACGTTCTCATCTCGGCGTTCAGCGGAATTCTCAAGTATCTCTAAGGGTCAAGGTTCTAGAACCTTAGAACGTTTGAACCAGGGCCCTCTTGAGGAATCTGGTGAGGATGTATCCGTCGATGAATTTGAAGGGCGCCTTGCCGGTGCTGTAGTGGCCGCAGCGCAGGACGGCGACTTCGTGCGGGATGCCCAGATCCTTGAAGGCGCGGACCAGGTCCTCAGACAGGTCGACGGGAAAGGTCAGGTCGTATCGCGCGTAGACGAGCAGCGTCTTGCGGTTGCGCAGCCGTTCGAGATAGCCGCGCGGGCTGATCGGCTGCCAGATCGATCGCAGCAGGTCGAGCTCGACATGGCCAGCCAATCCTTCGCGGACGTGCCGGGTCGAGAGGCCGCGCCACACGACGTCGGCGAAATATGGCGAGATGTGATTGAGCGCTTCGGCGTCGATCAGCGGCTCGTGCGCCGCCGTCAGCAGCGCGAGGCACGACCCGAGGCTGGTGCCGAGGATCCCGATCCGTTCGTAGCCCTGCGCCTTGAGCCACGCGATCGCCCGCCGCGCGTCGAGCACCGCCTGGCGGCACACCTGCAGCGTCCGCATCACGTTGGCGCTGACGATGTAATCGGCGCGGTGCAGTTCCGGCGGCATCCGCTGGTCGTGATAGGGCAGGCTCAATCGCAGCGCGCTCATGCCGTTCCACGCCAGCAGTTTGCACAGACCGACGTGTCCGCCCGCGTCCGAATTCCATTGTGGCATCACGAGCACCGCGGCGCGAGTCGGCGTCGACGATTCCCTGGGCCGAAAGTACCGGCAGCGCACCGTGTTGTTCGATTCGTGGGGCGTGATGAAGGCGCTGGGAAATGTCAGCAGATCGCCGTCGGCCGCTGGCGTCAGCGTGTAATCGGTCGTCGGCGGCGGCGTGAAGAACGCATCGGTGTCCGCCATCACATGCGAGACGTATCCGGCGATCGCGTCCGCGGGCACCGCATCGCTCTGGTGATGATCGGGGATCCAGTCCAGTCCCCATT
>Ga0310810_10009315_pt1 | contig 11340 bp, 5 predicted proteins | sample NCmetagenome_FD_207641 | JGI IMG/M metagenome (GOLD analysis project Ga0310810, IMG submission 207641) | Soil microbial communities from experimental microcosm in Duke University, North Carolina, United States - NC | ecosystem: Engineered > Artificial ecosystem > Soil microcosm > Unclassified ... | reverse complement strand
AGCGCGAACGCCGGGCTGGCGTACTTCGCGCTGTCAGCGAGGTGCAGTGCCCACTGCAGCAGCGCGACGGTGCCGAGCACGCTCGCGGGGATGCGCCAATCCAGAAAGCGCCGCAGCGCCAGGTACGCGCCGCACACGAGGATCAGCAGCGCCGAGGTCTCGCCTAACGAGCCGCCGACGTTCCCGAAGAAGAGCGAGGAGGCGCCGGTGAGCTGGTGCTCGAACTTGAAGAGGCCGAGCGGGGTCGCCGCGGTCACCGCGTCGGTATGGTGCGCGGCGGCGAATGGCAGTGCGAAGTTGTCGCCGCGCAGCGCCCAGAAGCCGCCCGTGCCGGCCTTCGGCCAGGTCGTGAGCGCGGCCGGGAAGGCCGCCATCAGAAAGGCGCGGCCCAGCAGCGCGGGATTGAAGATGTTGTAGCCCAGCCCACCGAACAGCAGCTTGCCGATGCCGATCGCGAACGCGCCACCGAGGACGGCCATCCAGAGTGGGAGCCCCGCGGGCAACGTGAGACCGAGCAGGATGCCGGTGATCGCCGCCGAGCCGTCGGCGAGCGTGCCGCGGCGCCCGACGAAGTGCTCGGTCGCCACCGCGCCAGCCACCGACGCGAGCACGAGGAGCAGCGCGCTCACGCCGAAGAACCACGCCGACGCGACGATGAGTGGGACGAGCGCCGCGACGACGTTCCACATGATGGTCGCGACGCTGTCGCGGCCCTTGAGGTGCGGCGCCGCGGCGATGAGGAGCGGCTCCTCTGTGGCGCGGGGCAGCGCGCCCACCGGCTCGCGAACGGTCGTCATGCGGCCCCCACGCGGCGGATTGCTGCCTTGCTCGCCGTGAAGAGCTGCGCGAGCGGGATGTTGGACGGACAGACGTAGCTGCACGAGCCGCAGAGCATGCAGTCGGCCAGATGCGCCGCCTGCATGTCCTCGAGCCGGCCGGCCTTGGCGAGGTCGCCGAGCAGTGAGGGGTTGAGGAACGTCGGGCAGGCGTCGAGGCACCGTCCGCAGTGGATGCACGGGCTCTCGGTCATGGCGCGCACCTCGTCGTGCGTCAGCACCACGACGCCGGTGGTCCCCTTCAGGAGCGGAACGTCGAGGTTTGGCTGCGCCTGCCCCATCATCGGCCCGCCGAACAGCACCTCGGCGGCGTCGGCGGTCATTCCGCCGCAGAACGCGAGCAGGTCGCGCAGCTTGGTGCCGACCGGTACGATGAGGTTCGCGGGACGCTGCACGCCGCGGCCGCTGACGGTGACGATGCGCTCGACCAGCGGCAGCCCGGTCTCGAACACCTCGGCGAGCGTCGCGGCCGAGCCGACGTTCTGAACGATCACACCCACGCTCGCCGGCAGCTTGCTCGACGGCACTTCGCGATCGAGCACCGACTTGATCAGCATCTTCTCCGCGCCTTGCGGGTACTTGACCGTGAGCGGGAGGATCGTGACGTCGAGGTCGGCCGGCTTCGTGCGCTCGAGCGCGGCGATCGCGTCGGGCTTGTTGCGCTCGACGCCGATCACGGTCCTCGCCACACCTAACGCGTGCATCATGATGCGCACGCCGAAGTGCACGCGCTCCGGGTACTCGACCATGACCCGGTGGTCGGTGGTGAGGTACGGCTCGCACTCCGCGCCGTTGATGATGATCGTGTCGATGGTGAGATCCCGCGGCGGCGCGAGCTTCACGTGCGTGGGGAACGCGGCGCCACCAAGTCCAACGACGCCCGCCTCCTGCACGGCGCGAATGACTTCGTCGTGCGAGAGGCCGTGCCAATCGGGCACCAGACGTGGGCGCGCGACCTGTGCGGAGTACGGTGCGACGGCGATGCGGACGGCTTGCGCCATCGAGCCATCGGGGTGCGGCCACCAGTCGATGTCGACGACGCGACCCGACGCCGACGCGTGAACAGGAGACGACACGAATCCGTCCGCGGTGGCGAGGACGTCGCCACGCTCGACGAACATGCCCTTGCTCACCACCAGCTTCGCGGGCTTCCCCGCGTGTTGCCTGAGCGGCAGCACGACCTCGTCCGGATACGGCATGCGCCGAATCGGGAGGTGCGCCGTGAGCTCCTTGTGCTCCGGCGGGTGGACGCCGTGCGCGAAGCCGAACGACCCGACGTGGCTTCGCGCGGCGTGAGCGAGGCGGGTCAGAACGCCTGGGCGCGCTTCAGCCATTTCTCGAGGTCCTTCTCCTTCGGGTTGAGCGGGGTGCCCGGGTGAATCGCGCTCACCGGGCATTTCTCGGCCGCCATTACCAGCTGGGCGAACGTACCGGCGGTGGCGTCCTTGATGTAGGCCTGCTTGTCCGCGTTGTAGGCGAACATCTTCTTGTTGAGGTTCGTGCACTCGTTGCAGCTGGTGCAGCGGTCGGAGTCGATGTAGGGGTCGATCTTGAAGTCGTCGGTCGCCACGTTAGGCGCCGGCGTCGGCGCTGGCTGTGTGTCAACCACAGAGGGCACAGAGACTGGCATCACCGCCGGAGGCGCAATTGCCGGAGCGGCGTCGACCAGAGCAGCCGCCGGTACGGGCGTGACGACCGCAGGCTCAGCGACCGTGGGCGACTTGGGCGACGCACCGCGCTGCTCTCTTTCCGGAAGATCGCGATTCCTCGACTCGCTCCGCTCGCTCGGAATGACAGGTGAGGCTGCGAGCGACGCCATCAGCTCCGCGATCGTCTTCTTGCCGCCGTTCGAGCCGCGCAGCAGACCTTCGGCGAGACGACGCGCGATCACGGTCGGATAGGCCGCCTGCGCCTCGGCGAGCTTCGCCTTGTACTCGCGCTCCGCGGCGTCGAGCTTCGTCTGCAGCTCGGCCTCGAGCGTGTCGTTCACGCGGTCGCGCGTGGTCTGCGAGACGACCACGCCCGCGAGCTCGCGGAGCTGCGTCCAGTGCATCTGGCGCTCCTCCGCCAGCTTGACGATCTCCAGCGAGACGCTCCACTGCTCGAGCTTCTTGCCGGCACCCCGCATGTAGATGAAGGGCGTCTTGCCGTCGCGGTCGTCGGCCGAGAGGGCGAGGTATTCGTCGAACCTAACGAGTTCCGCGGTATGAGAGGCGTCTCCCGGCCGAGTCCCCAGTCCCGAGTCCCCAGTCCCGAGGTTCTTGAAATGCTTTCTAAACCGTCCCTCCGTCGCCGCCCAATCGGCGGTCGTGAGCGGGAGCTCCATCGTCTTCGTCGCGCCATCGTCGTCCACGTATTCCAGCGTGTAGGCCGGCCAGTCGTCATCGACCGACGGATTCCCGTCGAGCGTTAGGCAGTCCGCCCACGACGTACCGGCGTCGGGATCGAACGTGAGATACGGGAACGCTCGACTCTCCAGCGCGAGGCGCGCGGAGTGCTGCGACCAATCGTCAGGCAGGCCGTGCTCGACGGGACATGGCGTGTAGATGTTGAACAGCGCCGGGCGACGCTTCTGCAGTCCCTTGAGCACGCCGGCCATGAGGTGCGACGCCGACGCCTGCGACGACTGGTGCACGAACACGCCTCGGTGCGCCATCGCGATCAGCGCGAGCTCCTTGCGCACCTCGGTCTTGCCGTGCAGCTCCTTACCGTACCAGCTCATGTCGGCCACCTGGCCGGTGTAGCCGCTGGTGCATGCCTGACCGCCGGTGTTCGAGTAGACCTGCGTGTCGAGCACGACGACGCGGATCGGCTTCCCGGACGCCATCAGGCGCGAGAGGTTCTGGAAGCCGATGTCGAGCATGGCACCGTCGCCGCCCATGGCGATGATCGGCGGACAGAGCGCGAACTCGTCGTCGCTGAACGTATGCCAATCGAGCTCGCCGAGCTCTTGCTCGGTACGCTCGGGATCGTAGCTGCCGTCGAGGATCGCCTGCGCGCGCCTAACGGTGACGAAGCCATCCGCCATTTTCCGCATGTGGCCCTCGAACAGGCCGATGGCGAGCGAGGGAGAATCCTGGAAGAGGTGGTTGGCCCACGGAAACGGGTACGGATTGTATGGATACGTGCTCGCCCAGACCGACGAGCACCCGGTGCTGTTCGCCATCGCCATCGATGCGCGGCCGTGTCCGCTCGGTCCCTCGACGTAGCGCCACTTGAGCGCCTTGAGGTCGTGCACTACGCGGGCAATGCGCTCGACGTCGTGTTGCTTCTCGGCGGCCAGGGGGACGACCACGCCGTCCGCGCTTCCGTTGCCGGTCAACGTCTCGAGATCGACGTCCGATGCGAGTGCCTCACGAGCCCTGGCGTCGAGCGTCGCGATCATCTCATCGAGCCTCGCGACGTAGCGATCGACGCGCGGCCGCATGAGCGCCTCCACGCTCGAGACGATGAGGTGCACCGCGGTCTTCTCGCCGCATCCCATGCACGCGCCGTCGCCGCCGGCCATCGAGCGGTAGCTCTCCTTCTTGAGGAGCAGCGTAGGCAGGACGCCGATGCCCTCGTCGATGTTCGAGACGTTCACGAACCGCTCGGGCGTGTCGGGCAGCTTGTTCCAGAACTTCCACGCGTCGCGGAGGTTCGCCACGACCTGCTCATCCTGCCTAACGGCAACGAGCGCGCCGTCGGGGCAGACGTCGACACACAGATTGCAGCCCTTGCAGGCTTCGGGATTGACCGTGATCGAGAGCAGCCCGCCGGTTCCCGGCTGCTTTCGCTCTGCTCCGTCCCAGTAGGTCTTCGTCTTCGCGAGCTTGAAGCCGTCCACTACGGCACGAACGCGTGCGATCTCGTCGTCGGCTGCCGCGCGCTTCTCGGCGTCGAGCGACAGCTTCGGCGCGAGCGCTTCCCACGCCCGGCCGAGCGCGGTCGGGAAGTCGGTGTAGTCGCCACCACCGATGACTCGGCGCAGCTCCTTGCCTAACGGTTTGAGGATCGGACGCAGGCGCTCGATCGCCTTCCGGTCGGATGCAACCGCCATCGCGGTCGCCAGCACTTCCTCCGGGTCGCTCACGAGCCCTGGGATCGCGGCGTCCGGACACTGCGTCCAGCACTGCGCGCACCCCGTGCACTTCTCGGCGATGAACTTCGGGACTTCCATGCGGACGTCCGTCATGTCGCGGACGGCGCTCGTCGCGGCGGGAATGGCGCTGATGGCAGCGAACGGATCGGCGATCACGTCCTTGCCGAGCTTGCACATCGCGCACACCTGCTCCCAGAAGCGTCCCGGGTTGCCGATACCCGGCTCGGCGTTAGGCACGTCGAGCACCGGCGGCATCACCGGGACGCGCCCCGGCTCGGCGCTGATGGCGCCCGCGACCGGTTGAACCTCACGCACCTCGTCGAAGCCGCGGCGAATGACGCGGACGTTGTCCTCCACGACGCGCTCGCCCTTGCCACCGAACTTCTTCTGCAACTGGGCGCGAATGCCGTCGAACAGCGTCGCCTCGTCGAGCGATTCCTGCTTCAGCAGCGTTGACGTGGCGAAGAACGCTCCCATGAACGCCGCGCCCTGCATGCGATAGCGGAGCTCGGCGTCCGATGCTTCGCTCGCCGCGATCTTGAACGCGTCCAGGATGAGGACACGGATCTTCTTGGCGACGATCTCGCTGCGGGCGGTCGCGGGCAGCGTCTGCCAGAACGCCTCGGGCGCGAGGTCGCTCTGAATGACGAACACGCCGCCTTCCTCGAGTCCCGCGAGCGGGTTCGAGTGGCGGAACACGTTAGGGTCCGGCGACAGCACGACGTTGACGTGCTTGAGCTCGCAGTTCAGGCGAATCGGCTCGTGCGCGAACGTCGCGTAGAACGTCGTCGGCTGACCCTTCTTCTCCGAGCCGTACTTCGGGTTGGCCTTCACGTGCATGCCGAGCAGCTCGAAGACGGTCATCGACAGGTTCTTTCCCATCGTGATCGCGCCCCATCCGCCTACGGAATGAATGCGGACGGAGATCGAGCCCTTGGGCATCAGGTTCACGTCGCCTGACGAGTGCAGCGCGAGCCCCTCGAGGTTCGGATAGCTCTCGACGAGCTGGTCCTGCCAGATCTGGAGCTTCGGGAGCTTGGACGCCGGGGCGATGAATTCGATGCCGAGGTAGAACTGTCTCCGCCGCGGGTGTTCGGGGAGCATGTTGTCGACGGCGGCGATCAGGTCGCCGGGCTGTAAATCACGGCTACCGAGCCCGAAGCAGCCGGAGAAGAAATCCGGAAGCTCGTTAGGCTCAATCGTCGCGAGCTTCGGGAACGGCAGCTCGTCCGTCTTCTCGTCGGCGACGTTCTGGCGCGTGCCACCCCAGACGAACTCCGAGATCGTACTGAATGACGCGGCCGATGGCGCGCGCTGACGTGCAGTGGCTCGTCCGTTCTCGCTCGCCTGCAGCATCGCCGCGCGAATCTCGCGCAGGAGCGGCGGATCGACCGCGAGCGGCTGGTCGGTGCGCTCGAGCACCACGACGCCACGCTTGCCGGCGAGCAACCGGGTGACGAGGTCCGCCGGGAACGGCCGGAACATCGTCATGTTGAGCACGCCCACCTTCAGCTGGCGCGTCTCGCGCAGATAGTCCGCGACCGCCTCTGCGTTCGCGACCATGCTGCCCTGCCCCGCGATAACCCATTCGGCATCGTCGAGGCGATAGCCACTGGCGCGTGCATAACGACGACCGGTCAGCGCGGCATACTCGTCGAACGCGCGGTCCGTGAGCTCGGCCACGTGATCGAAGTAGAACGGCCGCTGCGCCGCGACGCCCTGCGCGTAGCTGTCCTGGTTCTGCACCACGCCGAGCATCGCGGGATGATCGACGTCGAACATCTCGGGGATGCGACGGCGGCTCTCGCCGAACACGAGCCGCTGCGCGGGCGTCGGTGACTGGATGGTGTCCGACGGGTCGCCGAGGAAGTGTTTCACGAGCGCGCGCTCGGGGAGGCGCATCGACTCGATGACGTGACTCGTGAGGAACCCGTCCTGCGCGATGATCCCCGGATTCAGCGACAACTCGGCGACGCGATGCGCGATCAGATTGAGATCCGCGGCCTCCTGGACGTCCTTCGCGAACAGCTGGAAGAACCCGGTGTCATCGACGGCGTGATAGTCATCGTGCCCGGCGTGCACGTTGAGTGCGTGCTTCGTGATCGCGCGGGCCGCGACGTTGAGCACATACGTTAGGCGCTTGCCGACGGCCGGGTACAGCGACTCGTGCATGTACACGATGCCCTGGCCGCTCGAGAAGTTCGCGGCGCGAAGCCCGGTCATGCTCATCCCCGCGGTCACCGCGGCGGCGGCGTGCTCGCCCTCGGGCTCGAAGAACAGCAGCTTGCGGCCGTTCACGTTGCGTTTGCCTTCCGCGACGGCGGCGGCCCAGCCTTCACCCATCTGTGTCGACGGCGTGATGGGATACGCACCAGCGGCCTCGCTGGCGGCGGTCTCCATGTAGACGACCGCGTTGCTGCCATCCATTGCATCGAGCGTCCCCGGGAAGCGAGGACCGTTCTCGGTCGCACTCTGCTCCGCGCGCTTGGGCGCACCGAGGATTCGTATCATGTCGCGCTCCCCATGAGCTGCGGCGCGATCCGCGCGCCGCGGTGATTACTCTGAGCCGAACCGTTCGACGAGGGCGGCGCGAACTGCGCGCCGGTGATCCACACGATCGCGCCGGTCGGACAGCGATCGACGGCGTGCGGGTCGGTGAGATCGTTCATCGCGTAGTCGATGACCGCGACGCCGCTGGCGACGCTGATGAGTCCCGGCGCCGCGTCCATCACGCACTTGCCGCAGGCCGTGCACGCGACCTTGCAGTCCGCGAGTGCCTCATCGCCCGCGATGAGGTTGCGACACTGCACGAGCAGGTGGCGATCGACCGGCATGATCGTGAGCAGGTCCTTCGGACACGCCTCGACGCAATCGCCGCACGCCGTGCACTTCTCGATGTCCACGACAGGAATTCCGTCGGGGTTCATGGCCATCGCATCGAACGTGCAGGATCGCACGCAGTCTGCGAGGCCGAGGCAGCCCCAGGCGCATCCCTTGCCGCCGCCGGCGACGACGGCCGCGGCGGCGCACGTTGCGTGGCCGCGGTACTCCGCCTGCTGTCTCGCGACGTGGCTTCCGCCAGCACACAGCATTCGTGCGACCGTCTTGACGGCGCTGCCTGCGTCCACGCCCAGATAATTCGCGATGACCGCGCGCTGCTCGTCGTTGGCCACGTTGCAACCCGCCGGCTTCGCCTCGCCCGCGACCAGCTTCTCGGCGAAGGCCCGGCATCCGGGAACGCCGCACGCACCGCAGTTCGCGTTAGGCAGCATGCCCGCGACGATGTCGATGCGCGGGTCCTCGGACACCTTGAGCTTGCGATTCGCGAGCGCGATGAGGATCGCGAAAACGAGCCCCACGCCCCCGAGGATCGCGACGGCGGTGAGAATCATCTCGCGGCTCCGTTGGCGGCCGCAGGCGCGGCGACGCCGGCTTCGGCGAGCAGCCAGTCGGCCAGGCGATCGATGTCGCGCTGGTCGAGTGTCCCGGCTGTCGGGTTCGCGACCGGGCCGGAGGTCGGAAGGCCCGGCGGTACTGCGAGCATCGCTTCGGGGCGACCGAGCTGCTCGAGCGTCCGCAGCTGCGTCAGCTCTTCCAGCTGTTGCCAGACACTCCGCGCGCCTAACGGGTGACGCGGCGCATCGGCCGGAACATACGTGACGCGGAGCCGCGCCTGCATCGAGCGCGCAGCGCTCGGGTCGTGAATGAATCGTGTTGCGTTCGCCGGTACGAGCGCGGCCACCACGGGCGCCTCGCACGTGGCGAGCACACCAAGGCCCGAGACGTCGTTCGTCTGAACGACGAACGTGCCAGGGCTGACCAGGCGCACGAGCGGGGCCGGCGTCGAGGACCCTCGAATCACCAGCACGATCGCCATGCGGCCATCGATGTAATCCGCGAGCCCTTCCGCGTGTGCGTCCGCACCGTCGACTTCGACGACGAGCGGCAATCCGAGCAGCCGCTCGCTGCGATTCCACTTCGAGAACGGGAAGCCGCGCACGTCGTCGTCATGACGCTCGGCGCGATACGTCCCGGTCTTGATCGCTTGAAACGCGGTCACGGCGCCGAACACGCGTCCCGCGTGCGCGATCGCCCGTTCGACGTCGGAGTGAAGGTTGCCGCCGGCCGGCACGTCACACGTGAACAGCTCGTTGCCCTCGGCGAGCAACTCCGCGAGCACGCCGACGAGACGCTCGATGCGCTCGGCGTTTTCCGGCGTGAGGAAATGCGACTCGGCGAACAGGGCGCCGAATCGCTCGGCGTCGATGCGCCCGGCGGCGAACTGGCCGAGCTCTCGGGCGACGACCTGCGCGTGCCCGTGCGTGCGAGCGCGGTGCGCGGCGAGATAGCCGGCCATCTGATCGTGCGCGGCGGAGATGGCGGAGCGGAACTGCGTGCGGCGGTCGGCGAGCGCTTCGAGCGCGCCCACGCTGCGGGGGTCAGATGGCATACTTGTCGAACTCCGCGTTGAGGAGCGCCATCCGCTCGTGAGTCGCCCGTGTGGGCACGCGGCGGATGTCCTCGTATTTCGGCTTCGTCTCGTCCCGATAGAACACGCCGAGCCTAACGCGATCGCCGACGGCGGCGAGCTGGCGCGCGCGATCGATGTCCGATGGGTCGTGTACGACTCGGTTCTTGTACGTCCGCTCGAGCTCCGGCACGGTGACGCCGTCGTCGTGAATGAGCAGCTCCATCACGTCGGGCTTCTGCACGGCGAGCTGATAGATGCCGGGCGTGTACACCGGGCATCGTTGGAGAATGCGCACGAACGCGAGTCCATCGTGGCGATACGCGGCGCGCAGCGTCGCGAACAGGTGCGCGGGCACCCACTCCGCCGTCTGCGCGACGAACGACGCGTTCGTCACGCCAAGGGCGACCTGGATCGGATTGAGTGCGGGGAGGTAGCTGCCCTTCGGCTGCGTGTTGCTCGGATGTCCCTGCGGCGTCGTCGGCGACGTCTGGTTCTTCGTCAGGCCGTAGATCGCGTTGTCGAACACCAGCGCGACCATGCGCATGTTGTAGCGCATCGCATGCATCCAGTGTCCGGCACCGATCGACGTGCAGTCGCCGTCGCCCATGACGACGAATACCGTGAGGTCGGGTCGCTGGAGCTTGACGCCGGTCGCGACGGGAAGCGCGCGGCCGTGGATGCCGTGGAAGCCGTAAGTCTTGAGGTAATGTGGAAAGCGGCTCGAGCATCCGATTCCGGAGACGAACACCGTCTGCTCGGGCTTGAGCTGTTCCGCGACGAGCAGACGTTCGACGGCGGTGAGAATCGAGTGGTCGCCGCACCCCGGGCACCAGCGAGCAGCCGCGCCCTCGTAGTCGGAGAGCTCGAACGAGCGGTCATCGTCAGCGACCGTGGTGAACAACGGACAGCCGACGTCGGGGAAGGCGGTCATGCGGCACCTCGTGCCCGGAGTGGCGTCGCGTTAGGCGTTGGTTGATTCGCGGCGAGCTTTACTTCGAGTGCGTCGGCGATCGCGCCCGGCCGAAGCGGCTCGCCCGGTACGCGCGTCCAGCAGTCGATGTCGGTCAGCGTCGCGGCGCGCAGCAGCCACGCGAGCTGGCCCAGTCGACGATTGTCGGGCGTGATGTAGGGCGCATCGGGCTCGTCGCTGTAGTTGAGCTCGACCGTGCAGACGTTTCGGAATCGCGAGAATGCCTCGCGCAGACCGGGCTGCAGCGGAGAGAGGAACGTCAGGTGCAACGAGGAGACTTTCTTGCCATCAGCGCGCAGTCGATCCACCGCTTCCTCGATCGCGCCCTTCGTGCTGCCCCAGCCGACGACGAGCAGATCGCCGGCGTCGTCGCCGTGAATGGCCGGCGGCAACAACATCGATTGCAGCACGGCGAGCTTCCGACTGCGCATCGCCGAGCTGTGTTGATGCACGCCGCCGGTGTAGGCGACCTTGCTGCGGCTGTCGTGCTCGAGTCCCGTGAGCGTGAACGCCCCGTTAGGCTGTCCGGGGATGATTCGGCGCGAGAGTCCCGTGCGCTCGTCCCAGTCGTACGCTTTCGTGCCGGGCGGCACCGGATCCTGATCGATCGCGCTGTTCATCCAGCGCTCTTGCAGCATCGGACGCGGGAACGGCTGGACACCGGTCGCGAGGTTCGCGTCGGACAGGACGACGACGACACAGCGGAACGCTTCCGCAATGCGACGGGCCGTGATCATCGCGTGGAAGCATTCTTCTATAGTTGCCGGCGCCATCACGACCTTCGGGGCGTCGCCCGGTTGGCCGTAGAGCACCGCGAGCAGATCGGACTGTTCCACCTTGGTCGGGAGCCCCGTGCTCGGACCGCCGCGCTGGACATCGACGACGACGAGCGGCGTCTCGGTCATCACGGCTAGACCGATGAACTCGGTCTTGAGCGCGAGGCCGGGACCACTCGTAATCGTTAGGGCAACCGAGCCCGCGT
>Ga0310810_10009314_pt1 | contig 11340 bp, 10 predicted proteins | sample NCmetagenome_FD_207641 | JGI IMG/M metagenome (GOLD analysis project Ga0310810, IMG submission 207641) | Soil microbial communities from experimental microcosm in Duke University, North Carolina, United States - NC | ecosystem: Engineered > Artificial ecosystem > Soil microcosm > Unclassified ... | reverse complement strand
GCCCACGTCACGAGCTGCTCGAGGAACGAGATCTTGGCAGGGAAGTCCTTCCCCCCGTTCGGCACGTACACCGACGCCACCCTCACGTCAGCGAGCTCCACCGTGAGCGCTCGCGACTCGAAGTCGAACGCGGCCTGCACGAAGCGCGGGGGCTCCGGCGACAGCGACTTCCGCACGAAGATCGCCACGCCGGAATAGCCGCCGTGGCCATGCCACCGGCACCAGTAGCCTTCCGGCTCGAACAGCAGCAGCGGCAACTGATCGGGCCGCGCCTTGATCTCCTGCAGGCAGACGATGTCGGGCGAGTCGCGGGAGATCCACTCGATCACCTGGCCGGCGCGCGCGCGGATGCCGTTGACGTTCCACGTCGCAATGCGCAACGGGGCCGAGGAGGGCGAGGAAGCCGGGGGGAGCACAGGCTTTTGAGAAGCGAGTGTAAAGCAGGATCAGCGTCGCGCGCTGAGGGTGCGGTACTTTCTGAGCAACTCGTACAAGACGACGCCACCGGAGGTGGCGACGTTCAAGGACTGCTTGCGCCCGAGCATCGGGATGCGCACGTGCTCGGAGGCGCGCTCGACGATCCCGGGCGCCAGCCCATCCACTTCGTGGCCGAACACCAGGCAGACCGGAAAGGACGGCTGCCATTCGAACAGGTCGACGGCGGAAACGAGCGTTTCGACGGCGGCTATTGTCCACCCTCCCCGATGCAAAGAGTCGAGCATCTGCACGGAATCTTCGACGTGGCTCCACGGCAGCGTGGTCTCTGCGCCGAGCGCGGTCTTCGTTACGCCGCGATGCGCCGGTGTGGGCGAAATCCCGGCCAGGTAGAGATGCGCGCCAGAAACGGCGTCCAGCGTCCGGAAGAACGCCCCTACGTTGTATGCGCTGCGCACGTTGTGGAGTAGCACCGAGACGGGCAGCCGCGGCACGGCGTCGTAGGTGGCGCCGGCGGCGGTTGCACGGTAGGGCAGGTCGTTCTCGCTCACGGTGACATTGTAGGGCGCGCTCACTTCGCTCGCGGAGGCGCTCGGGCCGGGGACGAACTCCCTGCACGTCCGGCACGTATGTGCTAAAAAGATAGCAGTCGAACGGGAGCGCGCCCATGGACCAGCTGATCAACGACGTCCGTCACAGCCTTCGCGCGTTGGCGCGGCAGCCAGGGTTCACCCTCGTCGCCATCCTCACGCTCGGCCTCGGCCTCGGCGCGACGACCGCGATCTTCAGCGTGGTCCGTGCCTCGCTGCTGGCGCCGCTCCCATGGAGCGAGCCGGACCGGCGCGTGATGATCTGGAGCCGCTGGCGCGGCTGGGACAAGACGTGGGTGTCCTCGGCAGAGGTGCGGGACTACCGCGCGGCCCGCAGCCTGCGCGGCGTCGCCGCCTGGGGCTCGGGCCAGGTGAACCTCACCGGCACGGGCGAGCCTGAGCGCGTCGGCGCCGGCCAGGCGACCGCCAACGTGTTCGACGTCCTCGGCGCGCGCCCGATGATCGGCCGCGGCTTCCAGCACGGCGAAGACCTGAGCGGCGCCGGCGCGCGCGTCGTCGTGCTCTCCTTCAGCCTCTGGCAACGCCGCTTCGGGGCCGACCCGTCGGTTGTCGGCCGGACCATCCAGATCGACGGCGCCGGCTACGAGGTCATCGGCGTCATGCCGAAAAACTTCCGGCTGCCCACCGACTTCAGCGAGGACTTCGAGGAGCCGACCGAGCTCTGGACCCCTCTCGTGCTCGACCCCGATCCGAACGATCGCGGCAATCACAGTTTCTACGTCGCCGCGGTCCTGGCCCCCGGCTTCACCGCCGCGCAGGCCTCGGCGGAAGTCACTGGCATCGGCCGCGTGCAGACGGCGCAGGGCCTCTATCCCAAGCCCATGCAGTTCGAGCCGTTCGCGGTGTCGCTGGTCGATGAAGTGCTCGCGCCCGCGCGTCCCGCGTTGGCGCTGCTCGCTGCGGCAACGGCGCTGCTGCTCCTCATCGCGTGCGCGAACGTGGCCAACCTGCTGCTCGCGCGGCTGGAGAGCCGACGCCGAGAGCTTGCCGTGCGCACGGCGCTTGGCGCGGCGCGCTGGCACCTGGTCCGGCAGATGCTCACCGAGACGATGCTGCTCGGCCTCGCCGGAGGCCTGCTCGGCGCGGCGCTCGCCTGGGGCGGGGCCGCGGCGGTTGCCGCATCGGGCATCGCCGGCATTCCGCGCGCGGCGGACGTCCGCGTCGACGCGAGCGTCCTCGCCTTCGCCGCGCTCGCGTCCCTCCTCACGGCACTTGCCTGTGGCGTGCTGCCCGCGCTCAGGCCGGCGGCCGTGAGTCTCACCGATTCGCTGAGGGACGGCGCGCAGAACGCCACGTCAGGCGCCGGCCGCCAGCGCTTGCGCAACGCGCTCGTCGTCGCCGAGATGGCGCTGGCCGTCGTGCTGCTCGTGTCCGCGGGCCTCGTGCTGCGCAGCCTGTGGGCGCTCCAGCACGTACGGCTCGGGTTCGAACCGGCCGGCGTGCTCACGCTGCGGGTGGCGCTGCCGGAGGCGACCTACGACACCAGCGCGAAGGTGGAGCAGTTCTACGCCGACCTGATGAATCGCGTCCGGGCCGTCCCCGGCGTCACGGCCGCGGGCGCGGTCCGTTCACTGCCGCTTGCGAACACGATCGGCGACTGGGGCCTCGCGGTGGAGGGCTTCGTGCCGGCGCCCGGTGTGAACGTCAAGGGCGACTGGCAGGTCGCGACCGATGGCGCCTTCGAAGCCCTTGGCGAGCACCTCGTCGCGGGCCGATGGTTCAACGCAGCCGATCGCGCCGACTCGGCGCCGGTCGCCGTCGTCAACGAGACGCTGGCAAAAATGTACTGGAAGAACGGCGACGCGGTGGGCCATCGCATCCGCATGGGCGGGAGGGGCAACAAGCCCTGGATCACCGTCGTAGGCGTGGTCGGCGATCTCCAGCACAACGGGCTCGGCTCGATGGTGAAGGAGAAGTTCTACCGGCCGCACTCGCAGTTCGCGCAGATCACGGACTTCCCGATCCGCAACATGACGCTGGTCGTGCGCACAGCCGGTGATCCGATGTCGCTCGCGAGCGGTGTGCGGCACGAGGTGCTGGCGATGGATCCGAATCTGCCGGTCGCCGCGATCCGGCCGATGACCGATGTCGTCGCGAGCGCCGCGTCCACGCCGCGGTTCACGGGACTGCTGCTCGGCCTCTTCGCGACGCTCGCGCTCACGCTGGCCGCGATCGGCATCTACGGCGTGCTCGCGTATCTGGTCAGCCAGCGCACGCGCGAGATCGGCATCCGCATGGCCATCGGCGCCGATCGGACGGCCGTGCTCGGCCTCGTGGTCGGGCGCGGCTTGTGGCTGGCGCTCGGCGGCGTTGCCGCCGGCCTGGCGATCTCGCTCGTCGTGGCGCGGCTCATCGGGAGCCTCCTCTATCAGGTGCGCCCGATCGATCCCGTCACCTTCATCGCCGTGCCCGCGGTGCTGACGATCGTGGCGCTCATCGCCAGTGTCGTCCCGGCGCGGCGGGCCATGCAGGTCGATCCGATCACGGCGCTGCGGACGGAGTAAGCTCCCTCAGGGAGAGCTCGCCGTCCGTGGTGCACGTTCTCGGCTTCCACGCGTCGTACCGGTGCCGTCACGCCGGGGTCTGCTGCACGTCCGGATGGGCAATCCCTGTCGAGGCGCCGCTCTATCGCTCGCTGCAAGTCGCGCTCGAGTGGGGACAGCTCCACGTCGACGGCGCGACGCACGGCCACGATCTCTTCGAGCCCGTGGACGATCTGCCGCATGGCGAGCCGGTTGTCCTGCGGCGGCGCCCCAACGGCGCGTGCATCTTCTTCGAGCCGGAGCGCGGCAACCTCTGCGCGATCCAGCGGCAGATGGATCACTCGCATCTGCCGTCCGCGTGCCGCCACTTCCCGCGCGTCGTCGTGATCGATCCGCGCGGCACGTTCGTGACGCTGTCGCACCTGTGCCCGACGGCCGCGCGGATGCTGATCGACGGCGGTTCTGCCGCTGTGGTGACGTCCGGGGCCGTCACCGACACGCATGCCGTCGGCGTCTGGGAAGGCCTCGATGCCCGCGGCGAGCTGCCGCCGCTGATCCGGCCTGGTGTGCTCTGGGACTGGGACGGCTGGGACCTGTGGGAGCGATCGGCAGTCGCGCTGCTCGCGCGGGAGGGACAATCGCCCGAGCAGGCGCTTGGCGCGCTGCGCGCGGCAGTCGCTGCGCTCACGAGGTGGCGTCCCGACGACGATGCGCTGACCGACGCCGTGCACGCGGCATTCGCCGCGCCCGGTGTCGCCGGCGACGCGTTCGACGTCCCACTTTCCACCCTCACGACGCTCGAGTCTCTCGTGTGGCAATCGGTCCCCGCCGAACGGCGTCCCGCGTCCTCGCCATCCGGCGGAACGGCAGAGGTGCCTGGCTGGCATCTCTGGGATGCAGCCATCGGACGCTATCTTGCGGCGCGCGCGTTTGCCAACTGGATTGGCTATTACGGCCAGGGGCTCTCGACGTGGTACAACTCAATCGCAGCCGCCTACGCCGTGCTCAGGCTGGCGGCGAGCCGCTTGACCGTCGCGCGCGGGACCGCGCTCGACGCGTCCATGCTCGTGGAGGCGCTGGGCGAGGCGGACCGGCTCCTCGTGCACCTCGCGTCAGCACCGGAGCTGGCTGAGATTCTCGACGACTGGGAGGCGCCGCGATGAGCGGTCTGTCAGTGGACGACCACGGCGTGCTGACGCCGTGTGCCGCATGCGGCAAGACGAACCGGCAGGCGTTCGCGCACCTTGGCCAGCCGGCGCGGTGCGGCCACTGTCACGCCGACCTCGCCGCGCCTGCCGAGGCCGTGGACGTGTCCGACGTTCACGTGTGGGATCACCTTATTGCCACGTCACGCGTGCCCGTGCTGGCGGATTTCTGGGCGCCGTGGTGCGCCCCGTGCCGCGTTGTCGCGCCGGAAGTGGAGAAGGTCGCGCGCTCGCTTCGCGGGCGGCTGCTGGTCGCCAAGATCAATACTGACGTGTTCCCCGATCTTGCGGGACGCTACCGGATCCGATCGATTCCCACCTTCATCATGTTTCGCAATGGCGTCGAAAGCGTGCGGCGATCGGGCGCGTTCGACGCGGCCGACCTCGTGCGATTTCTCGGGGAAGCTGTAGCGTGAGGCGATCTTGGGGACAGTCCCCAAATTGTCCCCAAATTCGCTACCAGCGATTGACGAGCGGGGCCGGCGCGGCTGCCGCAGCCGCCTTCGAGGACTTCTTCGCGGGCGCCGCGGGCGGAGGAGGTGCCGGCGCGGGCGGTAGCGCGGCCTCGTCGACGGGCAGTTCGATTTTGGCCTCGAACGCGATGGCCGAGTGATACTGCAGGCTGCCGCCACCGCCGATGGCGGACACCTGGCATCGGATGACGCGCGCCTTCACCGACGGCGGCGCCGAGGGGCCTTCGAAGATCACCGTCACACGCGTGCCCGGCACGAAGCGCGTCTTGCCCTCCACGAGCACGCCGCTTGCCGAGATGTTCACCAGCTTCACCGCGTCGCCCGGCGACAGCCGCATGGAGGTGATGCCCGAGACCGCTGAGGCCGGGTATCTCGGGTCGGTGCGAACTGGTGCTTCGGCGTTCGTCTCAGCCATTACCGTTTCCCACCACGTGGCAGATACATCTCGAAGACGACACCCGTCGGGCCTTCCTTCGCGAGCCAGAGGTTGCCGCCGAAGGCCCGCACCGAGTCGTACGCCGACGACAGGCCCGCATCGGCATGCTCCCAGCGAGCCGGGTCGCCCGTCTCGAACAGTTCGCCGGGCAGGTTGTCTCCCGCGCCTTCGCCGATGACGTGCGCCGCGAGCAGCACGTACTCGCCAGGCTCCATCCCGCCGCGCGCGCGCGCCGCGCCGTCGTCCACGTCGACGTCGGCGAATTCCAGTGCCACCTGACCTGCGCGCATGGCCGCGCCGCGGTTGACGGCCAGCCCAATCAGCGCGTGCTCAACCCGCTCGATCGAGGCGTGGACGGACGTATCCGGCGACGCCACCAGCACGGCCACGCTGATGCCGCTGCCCAGTACGTCGCCGATCGGCTTCTCGATCCGGCCCGCGAGCGCGCCCACCGTGAAGCCGGGCGCAGCGGCCAGCTTGGCGTGAGCAACAGCCTCGGTCATCTCGCGCGCGACACGCTGTGCCGCTTCCGACAGCGCGTTCAGCCGCGTCACCGAGTCACGCTCCGCCTGACGCACCACCTTCAGTTCGGCTTCGAGCGATCCGATTCGCGCGTTGAGCGCCGCCTCGGCGAGACGTCGCGATTGTGCCAGGCCTTCCATCTCCTGACGCGTGGTGCCGAGCTGCGCCTCGAGGTCCGCGGCCTTGCCGGCCGCCTCCTCCTGTGCGGCCGACAGCACCCGCTCGAGCTCCGTGATGCGGGCCTGCGCCTCGGTGACGGCGCCTTCGTGCGATCCCACGGTCTCGGCGAGACGACCCTGCTCAACCATCGCCTCGTTCAGCGCATCCTTGAGAGCCTGCACATCGGCCTGCGCCTGCTCGGCATCCGCCTGACGCCTTTCGAGCTGGGCTCGCAAGGCCTCGCGCTCGGCGTCGCTCGCGCCCGCCGACTTCTGGAGCAGCTCGTATTCCTTCCGGAGCACGTCGAGGTCGGCCGAGAGCGCCTCCTGCCGGCCAGCCAGCTCCGTCGCCTCGGACTTGAGCTTCTTCTCGAGCTCCGCGTACTGCGCGAGCCGCGCGGATTGCTCTTCGCTGATGCGCGTGCGCTCCTCGAGCGCTTCGGTGAGCCCTTCGATCTCGGCCGCATTCCGCTTGGTGACGGCAGCCCGCTCCTCAATCGCCTGGTGCAGCTGCTTTTCGAGCTCCGCGAGCTGACCAGACGACGCCGCTCCGTCCGACTGCGCCTGGCGGACTTCGTTCAGCGCCGCGGTCAACCGCGCCTGCTCCGCGTCGTGCGCCGCGGCCAGCTCTGCCTGCCGCGCCATCGACTCGACCAGCGACTGCTCGAGCCGTCGCGCCTCGGTGATGTCCCTGACCGTGGCCAGGACCGAATCGATGCCGTCCGGCGCGCCGGGGTGCGGCGACGCGTGGAGCTGCATCGTGTGGCGCGTTCCGGTGAGGCCGGTCAGGTCGACTTCGATCGACCCGCGATGTCCGGAGATGACGCGTTCGATGAAGACGGAAACATTGGGCCGTTCTTCTTCGGGCAGCAGCTTCAGGAAGGAAGTGCCAAGCACCTGGTCGAGCCGCTCGGCGTTGAGGGCCGCCAGGCCGGCCTCGTTGACGGCCAGAAAGGTGCCGTCCTTGGCCAGCCGCACCAGGGTGACCGGCTGCGATTCGAGTACCGCTCGAAGGTGCGAGTCTGCCGAGTCGTCAGTTTCCACACTGACACTGCCGGCACGCCCGGAAGAAGTGCTCACGGCAAGGCTATCGGCAGCAGAGCTGCGCAAGATTACTACTTTTTGTCGGTCTCCCCAGGCACGATGGCATCGAGCGTCGACGTAGCGACGGCGTGATAGTGCGGTCGCGCCATTCTGTAAATGCGTTTCGCCTCTTCTTTGCCCCAGTACGTCGCCAGCAGCTCGCGGTAAAGAGGCGTCAGGAACTTGCGCCGCCCCTGCGAGGTCAGGAAGCGCTCCAGGGCCGGCATGGCGGGCTGGTAGTGCCCCCGGACTGCAATCCGCAGCCAGGCGAAGAGCACCTCACTGTTTCCCGACCGGCTGAACCCGAACGCGTGGTCCAGGTCCTGAAGGTGTCGGGGGCTCATCCCGGACGGCAGCGTTTCCAGGAAGTGCTGCCATTCCTGGGTCGTCCACTCCGCGGTCACCAGCGACGCCGCCGGGGTGCCGGAGTTGAAGCGCGCGACCTCCTTGTCCACCCGCGTGAAAACGTCCGCCACCGCCGGTGCGTTCGACGGGATGCCCGGCTTCTCGAGCCAGTCCCGCACCTTCAGCGTCGTCTCCAAGTCCGCATCGTCCTGCTCGAGGTACTGACGGAAGTCGTCGAGAAACTGCGACGTGGTCAACGAGGTGAAGGCATGGCGGTCGAAGTAGCCGCGCAGCCAGGTGTCGAATCGGTCGTGGCCCACCTGCTTCTCGACGGTCCGGAGGAAGAGTGCGCCCTTCTCGTACGGCACCGAGGTGGCGCCATCGTCCGGATCCCGCCCGGTGAGGTCGATGTGCAGCACCTGATCGCCAGGCGTGTTCTTCAGCTCCCCGAGCTTGTCGTTCAGATCTCTCCGCCCCAGCGCCCGCAGCATCGCCGCCCGCTCGGGGCCGTACAACGTCTCCATAATGCGATTCTCGAAGTACGTGGTGAACCCTTCGTTCAGCCAGAAGTCGCGCCATGTGGCGTTGGTGACCAGGTTGCCCGACCACGAGTGCGCCAGCTCGTGCGCGATCAAAGACGTGAGCGATCGATCGCCGGCGAGAACGGTGGGCGTGGCGAACGTGAGGCGCGGGTTCTCCATGCCGCCGAACGGAAACGACGGCGGCATCACGAGCACGTCGTAGCGGCCCCAGCGATACGGACCGCCGATCGATTCCGCGGCGTCGATCATCTGCTCGATGTCGGCGAACTCCCACGCCGCCTTCTCGACGACGGACGGCTCGGCGTAAACACCCGAGCGCGGCCCGACGGCCTTGAACGCGAGCTCGCCGATCGCAATCGCGATGAGGTACGGCGGTACCGGCTGCTCCAGCCTGAACTCGAACCGGCGCGCGCGTCCGTCATCCACCGGCGTCCCCTGCGGCGTGCGCTGTTCCGCGCTCATCACGACGGTCAGCGGCGCGGGCGCGACGATGCGCGCTTCGTAGGTCTGGCGGATGCCTGGACTGTCCTGCGTCGGAATCCACGTGCGCGTGAGGATTGCCTCGCCTTGCGAGAACAGGTACGGGTGCTTGCCCCCGGCGGTCTGCGCCGGCTGGAGCCACTGAAGCGCGGCAGCCCTCGGACTGGTTCGATACGACACCGTGACGAGATGACGATCCGCCGGCAGCGTGACCTTCAGCGCGCGGCCCAGGATGCGATGCTCGGGGCCGAGCTCGTAGTGGAGCGGCTCGCCCGCCCCATTGGTAACGCCCTGGATGACGAGATCGCGGGTGTCGAGGATCAACGTCGTCGCTGTCGGCACGGCCTCGATAGTCAGCGTCGCGTGGCCCGCCAAGACGTGCGCGGCAAAGTCGGCGGTGAGGTCCAGCGCGACGTGCGTCACGCGCGCGTCCGACGGCACGGCGTAGCTGTGCGCGTCGCGTTCAGCAGCAGGCGTCGCGGGCATTGCGGTTCCAGATTGTGAGGACGATGACGACAGCGCGGCAGGCTGACCGCAGCCTGCAGCCATGACGGCGGCCAGAAGCGCCGCCGGAGCCCGAGTCGACATGGCCCGTCAGCGGACGGCGTAGACCTGCGTCTTGCCGGCCTTGTCGAACGAGACCACGTTGTAGGCCTGCTTGTTCCCGTCGGCGCTTTCCATGCCCGGGGAGCCGATCGGCATGCCGGGCACCGCCAGCCCGGCGACCGCCGGCTTTTCCTTCAGCAGCTGCTTCACCACGTCGGCCGGCACGTGCCCCTCGACGACGTAGCCGCCGACCAGCGCGGTGTGGCACGACTGGGCGTCGGCGGGCACGTGGTGCTGGGCCTTGATCTCGCCGACGTTCGGAACGTCGTTGACGGTGACGTCGAACCCCGCGTTGCGCATGTGCGCGACCCATTTGGCGCAGCAGCCGCAGGTGGGCGACTTGTAGACCGTCATCTTCGGCGCGGCCGGCGCCTGGGCACGGGCCGTGAGCGTGATGGCGAGGGCAAGGGCGAGAACAGAGAGGATGGCGCGGAAACGCATGAGGCGATTGTACTCCGCGGGTGGCTACCAGATGACGCGCGCGGGATATTGGGCGATCTGGCCGTCCGGTGTGAGAAGCGTCATGCCGTGGACGATGGCCTGACAGACCAGGAGGCGGTCGAACGCGTCGCGGTGAAGCGCTGGCAGGCGGGAGACCTGCAGAACGGACTTTTCGTCAATTGGCAGGGGCTCGATGCCATGAAGGTCGCGCAGCCTCGGCACCAGCTGCTCGGGCGGCTCGGGCAGCGGCAGCCGGCCAAGGCCGTGTTTCGTGACGATCTCCCAGGCCGATACCGCGCTGAGATAGACCTCGTGGTCGGGCGACTGAAACAGCTCACGCGCCCGAAGTGAGAGCGCCGACGGCTTGCCGGCGATCCACAGGAATGTGCATGTATCCAGCAGGAGCTTCATCGGCCGGATCGGCGCCTCCGCCGGGCGGGTTCCCTACCGTACTGAGACGCCGGTTTCTCGGCGACTGCGATGTCCGGGGCGCGTTCCGTCGTTCCGTCGAAATCGTCCAGCACCTCATCGGGCAGGGGCGCGAAGAAGCTCGCCGGCAGGTCAAACGCCGGCACTGAGGCCCCCAAGGGGCGCGTTGCCGTCCGGGTCGCGGCGACGGCGCGCAGCTCGGCCACCGGACGGTTCCGGCGACAAATCACCACCCGCTCCCCGCGTGCCGGCTGCATCGAGTACGGCCGCCAGCCTGCAAGAACTGCGGACGCCCCCGTTCTAGGGGCATGACCGCCCGCATCGACCCACGGCTGTACCAGATTGGCGTTCTCTCCGGACTGCTCGCCTACGGCTGGGCGGCCCTGGCGTTCGACATCACCCCAGTCCGCGCCGCGATGCTGGTGGCGACGTGCCTCGCCACGCAGTTGGTCTGGACCCGGGGGCGGCGACTGCAAGCGTTTGACGCGCGCAGCGCGCTCATCTCGGGCCTTTCGCTCTGCCTGCTCTGCCGCGCCAACGATCCGCTGCTGGCCGTAGCGGCGGCCATCGTCGCGATCAGCAGCAAGTTCCTCGTTCGGATCCGCGGCAAGCACCTCTTCAACCCGACCAACATCGGCCTCGCCGTCATGCTCCTCGTCAGCGATGCCGTGTGGGTGTCGCCGGGCCAGTGGGGCAACCCCGCGTGGTTCGCGTTCCTGATGGCGGGGCTCGGCTTCCTCGTCGTCACGCGCGCGGCGCGCGCCGATGTCACGCTCGCCTTCCTCTTCTTCTATGCCGCCCTGGTGGCGGGCCGCTCGTACTGGCTGGGAGAGCCCGCGGCGATTCCCATCCACCGCCTCCAGAGCGGCGCGCTGCTCCTGTTTGCGTTCTTCATGATTTCCGATCCGAAGACCACGCCGGACTCGCGCGCCGGGCGCCTGCTGTTCGCCGCGCTCGTCGCCGCCGGCGCGTGGTACGTGCAGTTCCGCCTGTTCCGCACGAACGGCCTGCTCTGGTCGCTCGCGTGCGGCTCGCTGCTGGTGCCTCTCATCGATCGCCTTCTCCCCGGCTCGCGGTACGCGTGGTCCGCC
>Ga0310810_10009313_pt1 | contig 11340 bp, 15 predicted proteins | sample NCmetagenome_FD_207641 | JGI IMG/M metagenome (GOLD analysis project Ga0310810, IMG submission 207641) | Soil microbial communities from experimental microcosm in Duke University, North Carolina, United States - NC | ecosystem: Engineered > Artificial ecosystem > Soil microcosm > Unclassified ... | reverse complement strand
CCCTTGGGTGGGGGGCAGGCCTTACGACGGTCAGATTGCGTTCAATATCCTGGCCGTCAGGCCGCCTATGGTGTGGGGACTTACCACCAGGCTAGCCAAAGTCGTGGATGGACCTTCGATTGTGCGTGCAACGCCCGTCACTACTGTCGCGCAGGCGAGGAGCAAAGTGGCTGCGGCGAGGATGATGGTCTTACGCATGGTCGTTGGCCCTGAATGGTGCGGGAGCAACCGCGCTCCCTATGAAAAGCACACTAGGCCGGCAGGTCCCATGGCGATGTGACCGGGGTCACAGATAAGCGCTTTTTTCGTCGGTGCGAAAACGCCTGAGATAACTAAAGTCTTATCTCTCTTTCTAGCTTGGCTTTGTTCTCGAGGCAGTAATAGCCGGACAGGCGGGTCACCATTTTTGACCTCATCCACTCATTGAGAATCCGGCTGACATTCTCACGTGCGATTCCCGCCATCGCCGCGACATCGCTCTGGCTCAGCTTCTGCCGGATGACGACACGGCCACCGCCGACATCATTTCCGAAAGCCTTGGCCAGATCCAAAAGTGCGCGCGCCACGCGGCCCTTGACCGGCAGGAACGATCCCGCCGCCACAACCTGGTCGGTATCACGCAAGCGGGTCGCCACCAGGTTGAGGAGGTGCTTGTAAACTTCGGGGTTCTTGAGCGCCACGGCTTCGAAGGAGGCCCGGCTGATGAACCTGAGCTTGCAATCGCGAAGGGCCGAAACCGAGGCCGAGCGCGGGCGACCGTCGACCATCGCCATGTCGCCCACAATCGAGCCGGGGCCAAGAATCGCGAGGATGCGTTCGGCGCCTTTCGGCGAGACCATGCTCACTTTGACCAGTCCTTCATCGAGCCGGTAGCAGCCGTCGCCGGGGTCGCCTGCCAGGAAGAGGGTTTCGTCAGCGGCCAATTTGACGGGCTTGGCGTTGGTCAAAAGCAAACCCGCCAGCCGCTCGGGCAGGTCTGACAACAGATCGGTGGAATGCGGTACAGCAGCCATCGAAAACCCGGCACAGATCGCCTAATGCGCAAGGTTTTCTAACAGAATTCTGGACGAAATACCTCAATTGCCGGTGAGGGCGGCCCGCGCAATCATCTGACGGTTAAAGCCGCGCCGGGCGAGTTCCGGGGTCGAAAGCCGCGACAAGGCGTGATAACGCGCCGCAATTTCCTGACCTTCGCGGACGCCTTCGAGGAAATGGGTGCACCAGGCCGTAAACCGCGACAATAAGGCGCTTTGGCCGGCTATGCCGATCGTCGTGGTCTGGTAAGCGATGTCGGTCATCGGTCTCTCCTGGTCTGTCCCCCACGGAGCGAGATGCTCGCAACATCAACTACACTACGGTTAGCCGCCCTCGCGCGCTGTGTTGGTCATTACAAATTCACGAATTTTGATAAGTACGCGCAGGCTTTCCATCGCTAGTGCCGCGAGCCCGTCCGCTTGCGCTCCTTCTTGCTCGCGGCGGCAAGCTGGATCGCCCCCTTCCCGCCTTTGTCGCGGGTCTTCCCGTGCCTGGTCTCGCTCTTGGCGCTCCTGCGTTCCGCGATGGTCGCCGGCATCTTTGCCGGGGCGGCCATTCGGCGCGCTGACAGGCCGGACGTCTTTGCGGCAATAGCCGTGACACTTTCCTGGCACGGCGCTTCGCGTGGCAGCACCGCCGCGAGCTTGGCTTTCACACGGCCCTTCCAGATTTCCGCGGGGCGCCCGGTGATCGTTTTCACATAGTGCAGCGTTTCTTCCGGAAGCTTGCCCTTTTTGTCGAGCCAATCCTGGATACGCCGCGGCCCGGCATTGTAGGCGGCGGCGGCAAGTCCAAGATTTCCGAACCGGCGCACAAGATCGCCGAGCAAACGTGCGGACGCCGCGATGGCCTGTGTTGGATCGAACGGATTGTTGAGCCCGACGGTCGCCGCCGTCTCCGGCATGAATTGCGCAATGCCCTGCGCGCCCGCGCGGCTCACCACATCCGGCTTGAAACCGCTTTCCTGAAAAAGGAGCCGAATGAAGAACGGCAGCGGCAGGTCGTTCGAATGCGCCGATTCAGCCACGCTGGTGCAGATCTCATGGTGCGAGCGGGTCACCACGCGATCTTTAATCGGCGGCGAGCGCTTGATCGGCATCGGCACGTCTGCTGCGATTGGTGGCGTCGCCGCCCCATCGGAATTCGGCTGGGTGCTTTGGGCCTGATCCGGCGATTCATGGACTGGCGTGTCGGCGACCGGTGCCGCACTGTCTTCTGTCTTCGTTGCGGAAACGGATTCGGACGGAATGTCGTCGGCGCCGGCCGCACCCGCCAAAGTCATCAAGCAGATACAGGCCGACAAGAACAGATGCCGCATAATGTCTCCAAATGGACGCGAGCACGCCCGCGCGGCGCATTGCATTGCGCCGGTGTCGATTTCGAAAAGGAGAAATCCCCTCGTGTGGCCCGCCTCATGCGGTCGAAACGGGACTGTTTTTTGGTGAGCGTATGGAAAGAATAAGAACGGGCCCGCCGCGGGTTTGCCGCAGTTCCCCGTCGAATCGCTTGACCAAATTTCTGGCGAGCCCGAGCTGCAGGATCCCAGGGCACCCTTGCCTATAGGCCGTCCGGAGATGGGCTGGCGCGCCGCACGGCAAGACCGTAACATCGACGCCGCTGGTGATTTTCAAGACTGGGGAGCAGCATGAGACAACGCCCACTCCTAACGGCCGCGCTGGTTCTGACGATTGGCTGGGGTGCTTTCGGCTCCAAGGGCAACGATATCGGCGGCATCATTCCGTGGTCGCCGGAAGCGGAGGCGAATGCTCTCGACGTCGCGCAGGCCAATTGCAGCCAGTTCAATAAGTACGCGGTCATCACCAGCGTCCACCGCGTCTATGGCGACTACATTGCCTATGCCTGCTGGTGGCACCCGCCGCGTGGCAAGCGCTGGTATCGCTCGTAGATCCGGATTTCGGGCCCTCTGACTCCCAACCGTCATGGCCGGGCTTGTCCCGGCCATCCACGTCTTGAAGCGCGTACGGTCGTAAAACGTGGATGCCCGCGCCAAGCGCGGGCATGACGAGCGGAGAGTTGCGTCGCATGACCTCCTCGGACATCCATCCGAGTTGGTGCTAGCCTCCGGGCATGAGGCGCGGGCTGGTCATTGCTGCAGTTGCATCAATTGTTCTTACGGAGTCCTCATCCGCGCTCGATCTCAATTCGTTCCGCGCCCAGTACGGCCGTCCTCCGCTGTCACCGAGCGGCGCGCTGTCGGGCGCCGCCTATAGCCACGCGCAGAGCCTTGCCGGGCGCCAGCGGCTCGACCACTCCGGCTTTCGCCAGCGGGTTTCGACCGCGGCAGGTACCGCTGCGGAAAACGTTGGATTCGGCTGCGACACGGAAGACTGCGCCATCCGCAAATGGGCGAAATCCGGGCGCCACCGCGCCAACATGCTTCGGCGGGACGTGACGAGCTACGGAATTGCCTCGGCCGTCGGCAGCAACGGACGTCGCTATTGGGTGCTCGAACTGGGAAACTGACGCGGGCTACTTCTTTTCCAGCATCAGCTGGCCCTTCTGGCCGATCACGCGCTGTGCGGCGTGGGCAAAGCGCGCCAGCAACCAGGGCAGCGTGACCTCGACGCGCACGCCGGTCTCATAGACATCGATGAAGCCAGTCGCCGTCTGACCCAGTGCCGACGCGCGGAAAGTGAGCCGGTCGCCGGTCCAGACGTCTTGATCGATCGCAAGCAGCCAGGCGAATTCGCCCTTGGCGCGGCCAAGGCCATCCTTGATGCGGCGCAGCGCCTCATCTTTTCCAAGGCGATGTGGAATGACCACGACTAGCGGCTCAGACATTAGCGCTCCCATGCTTACTGACATGTGGGGACGTCGCCCACGGAGCGAAAGTCCATGCTTGCCGTGCACACGAGCCGATGCAAAGTTCCACGCACCGACAGCAAGCTCAGGACGCGCGCATGCCTCTCTCCGACACCATCAAGACGCTCATCCGCAATGCCTGGGATGACGGCTATCCGTGCCTCGTTGCGACGAACGGGCGGCAAGGGCCGAACATCACGCCAAAAGGCAGCATGATCGTCTTCGACGACGAACATCTGGCCTGGTGGGAGCGCACCAAGCGCGCCGTGCTGGAAAATCTCGGCCACGACAAGCGCATCTGCGTCATGTACGCCAACTTCAAGGCACAACGCGACGGTATCCTGGATTCAGGCTTCCTGCGCTTCTTCGGCTCGGTCGAACTGCACGAAACCGGGCCGGTGCGCGAGGCGATCTTCGCCAAGCTGTTGCCGCGCGAGCAAACTCACGCCGGCGCCGAGGCCGGCATCGGTGTGCTGATCAAGATCGAAAAGGCGATCGACGTCCGCGGCAAACCGATCATGTGACCGGTGCCGCGGAGCGTCATTTTACTTCAGGGGTGCTTCTCGTTTTTCGCGGCGCGCATGCCCTGGCTCTGGGCATCCCGCTCGCACATATATGCTCCCGATTTGGTCTGGCCGTAGGTCTTGTTGCCGCTGAAGTGATAGATCTTTGAGTCGAGATTGGCCCAGACGACCGTTCCATTCAGGCAATGGAATTTGGCCTGGCCTTCCGACGCGTATTGGTTCGCCCCGGTCGGAGCCGTTGCAGCAGGCGGTGCAGCTCCGGTCGTCGTCCTTGGTGCCTGCTGCGGTGGTTGCGCTGCAGGGGGTGGCGCTGTCGTCGTTCGTGTCTGTTGCTGCTGCGTGGGGAACAACGTTGGTTGCGCCGTCGTCGCCTTGCCGGCCCGGCAATCCGCCACGTAGGCCTTGAGCGTTACGCCCTTGGCCTGGTTAGCGTCCTTGTTCGCCCGCCATTCATCGGTGCAGGCCTTGACGGTCTTCTGGCCGGTCGCCGCGGGCGCCGCCGTCGTTTTCTGCGACGCCGGCGGCGGAGCGGTCTGCGCCGCGCCGCCGCGGCACTGCGTCACGTAGGATTTGAGCGTTACCCCCTTCGCTTCATTGGCAGCCTTGTTCGCCCGCCATTCTTCGGTGCAGGCCTTGACCGTTTTTTGCTGAGCTACCGCCGGAAAAGACAGAAACGTTGCGCCGATAATAGCGGCGCCAATGATTGCGATGGTACGCATCCTCAACTCCTGTGGTTGAAGTGGTTAGGCTTCCTTCTCACACTTGGTCATGAAGCTTTTCTTGGCGGCGCCGGCGAGCGGCTTGCCGTTGCTGCCGACGGCCTTGCCTTCGCAGGCGTCGTGCTTGCACTTCTTGACGAAACTGGATTTCGCGGCGCCGGCGAGCGGCTTGCCGTCTTTACCCATGGCCTTGGTCTCGCAGGACTGCGCGAACGCAGAGCCGGCGGCAAATGCAGTAATCAGCGCGGCAAGTAGAATGCGCTTCATCATTTTCCTCCCATCATTAGGTGACGTTGAATTTTGGGTTGCGACGACAACCCATCGCGAATTTTTGTCTTGGTGCGACAAATCGTCAATTCAATTCGCTCGATGAATATTCGTTCTCTCGCTCAACAAAAATTTCCGATGAACGTTTGTTCAGAACGGCAACGCGTGTCGCGTTTTCGCGAAGACCAAAGCTGGCAGGAACGTAATCCCCGGAGTCGCCCGTCATTTGAAGGCGGTGTCCCGGCACCGCCTCGGCACCTGCTACTGCTTCGATTTCTTCAGCTTTTGAAGCAGTTGCTGGTTTTTAAGGTTTTGGATCAGCTGCTCGGTCCGCGTCTGGCTGGTGCGCACCAGCGGTGGCGGGAAGTATTTGCCGTCGGTGACGTCCTTAGTCGGGCCATAAAAGCGGAGGGTCACGTTGTATTTTTTGCCCTCCGGCGTCGGCAGCCAGTTGGATTCAGGGATGCCGTCCGGCTGTTTCGGCCCGAACGCCACTGTCAACGACCCGTCATCCCCGAATGTCAGCGGTGATTGCTTGTTGAGCAGGAAACGGTTGAGCGAATTCGGGATGACCTTGAAGTTCGCGTCGTCGACGACGATTGCCGACCAGAAATAGCGCGTCTTTGTCCGCGGCAAAGCGTCTTTCGGGAAGGTCTGCGTGAAGGTCTGGCTGCCGTCAAGATTCTGCCCCGCGAAATAGACGACCTCTTTGCTGTTGTTCGCCCAGATGCCGGTGTAGTTGGCGATGGTCCGCATCACGTAATCGGTGCGATAGTTGCCGATCACGCGCGGACGCATCCATCCATTCTCCGCCTTGCCCATCTTCAGGATTTCGGCATGGAAGGCGGGGATGGCCTGCTTGCGGATCACCTCGTCGATGCGCGCGCGCTGCGTCCGGTCCGCCGCTGCTTTTGCGATCGCACCCACCTTCTCACGCACGTCGATCATGCCAGGATTGATGTCAGCCTCACTGGCGAGGATCGCTGCGGCCTTGTCGAAGGCTTCGACGCCGGGAAGTGCGCTGTTGGTGAAGCTCGGCTTGACCACAGCTTCCTCGATGACCGGAGCCTTGCCAGTCGCCTTCATTGTCACCTTCTTCTGCAAGGCGATGGCGTTTTCGGGATGCGCGCCGAGCTCGATCCGCATCAGGATGCGCGACTTCGGGTTGGGCAGGATCACGCGTTGCGTGCCCTTCGGCAGCACGGCTTCCGTTTTCTTGAGGCAGAAAGCGAATTTGCCGGACGGATGCTTGGGGAAATTCCGCTCGTTGATATTGGCCGTGGTCTCACCCCAACCGTTGAGCGCCTGCACGGTGTAATACCGGTTCTTGATCTCCGGAATTTCGATGAGCGTGCAGCTCTTCTCATCCAGTCCGATCCAGGCCTCGCTGTAGACCACGTCGAGGTTCGGGTTCGCCCAGTCGACGGCGCCGGGAGCGCGGTGGATGATCTCGTTCCACTTGAAGCCTTCCTTGAAATCGAGATTCTCCTGCCGCAGCACCAGCAGGCGGCCGAGCAGGTATTCGTAAGCTTCGACAATGTCGCGATCGGCCAGCCGCACGGCGGGCTGCGCGTTTGCCGGGCCGGCAGCCGCAATTGCGACAAGCGTTGCGAGAGCAAATCTCTTCATGGCCCTGCGCCCTCCCCACGCGAAGAGCATACTCAATTCACCGCCTTTGCCTCGGGAAATTTCCACTTGCCGTTAAGGATTTCGTCGCGCGGGCGATAGAGCCGCACCATGTAATTCCAGTCTTTCACGGTGGGGATGCAATTCGGATTTTTGCCGTCGCAGCCGCCAAATTTCACCGGGACGGTGCCATCCGCATCCTTTTTCGCGGTGATGCTGTTCAGAGAATAGGAATCATACTGGTTCTTTCGCAAATGGCCTTCGGCATCATAAACGGTGATCGACCAGAAAGCGTTGACGGGAACCTTGGCGGGAACGTTGAGCTTATAGACGGTTGAACCGTCGTTTTTGGCCGGCGTGACATTGAGGTAGATGGCGTCTTTGTCGGGATTGCCGCCCCAGCCCGCCGCCGTGCCGATCAGATGCCGCACCTGGTCGACCTGGAACCGCGCGCCGAATGCGCGTCGCAGGTCGGGCAGCGTCGTATTCATCATCAGCAACGCGTCGCGCATCTTCTTCTGGCTGGCCGTATCGCTTGCCGGGACTCCTCTGCCTGACAATGACCGCATCCTGCAGCGCGTGCGCCTCCTTGATGTCTTTCGGATTGGCCGGGTCGACAAGAATGCGCAGCGCCATGAAAACGTAACGCGTGCCTACCTCCCCTCTTGTGAAGTTGTAATTGCCGGGCGTGTAATCGACTTCATAAACATAGTGATCCTCGTTGATCACGATCATCGACATGAAGCGGTTAACCATTTTCGGCAAGGTGATCCTCACCGGCCCCGCATCGAGATCGAACACGGCTTCCGAATAAAGCGTGTCGCGGTTCGGGCGCACGCCGGTGCCTTCGAGCGGTAACTCTCGGAGGTGGAAAAACTTCCCGAACCCGCCTTTCTTCGCGAACATTGCGAAATACATGTCGGTCTCGGCGCGATTGAAATTGTCCGCCGTGACCGGAATGGCGATCTGCGCGCGAGCAATGGCTGGCGCCAAAAGCGCCACGGCGCACAACGCGAGCCTGAATTTCATACTCCCCCTCACTCTCTCTTCTCAAGTCACCGGCCTTGCTTCGGGAAATTTCCATTTGCCGTCCAGGATGGCCTCGCGCGGACGATAGAGCCGTACAGTGTAATTCCAGCCCTTCATGATGGGCAGGCAATTGGGAATTTTGCCGTCACAGCCGCCGAACTGAACGTCGACCGCGCCATCCGGGCTTTTCTTCGCCGTGATGTTGTTGACCGAATAAGCGTTGTATTGGTTCTTCTGGAAAAAGCCTTCCGCATTGTAAAGGCTGACCGACCAGAAGGCCTGTACCGGCACGTCCTTGATCCTCAGCCTGTAAATTGTCGTCCCGTCATTTTTTTCGGGCGTGAAACTGACGTAAGTGGCGTCCTTGCTCGGATTGCCGCCCCAGCCCAGTGCGGTCGCGATTAAATGATTAATCGGATCGACCTGGCCTTTGGGGCCGAAGGCGTTCTTGAACCCGCTGGTGGTTGACCCGAGAACCAGCAGCGCATCGCGCACCTTCTTTTGCGAAGCCTGATCCCAGTCCGGCACCTCGAATTTTCCGGCGCTCTTCTGGCTGACCTTGATTGCGTCCTGCAGCGCATGAACTTCCTTCAGATCGTTTTGATCGTTGGGATCGACCAGCGTGCGGACGGCGGCCATTACGTAACGCGTGCCGACATTGTCTTTCGTCAGCGTCAGCGAGGCCGGCTGATAAATGACGAACGGCGCATAATGATCCTCGCTGATTGCCTGCAGTGACATGAAGCGTTTGCCGGCTTTCGGCAAGGTGATCGTCACCGGTCCGGCATCGAGATCGAACACCGCCGACGAATAGAGCGTGTCCCGATTCATGCGAATGACAAACTGCTTGTCGATCTCTGTTGGCGTGCGGTTATGGTGAAACTTGCCGAACCCGCCGTCTTTCACGGCATTGCCCATATAGAGGTCGGATTCCGCGCGGGGAAAATTCTGGACGGTGACGGGAACGGCGTTCTGAGCCCATGCCGGCAGGGCAAAAATCGCAACTGTCGCCGCAACAATATTTCTCATTTCTTGTCTCCTTTCACGACGCCCAGCTCTTCGTCGACTTCGTCTTCAAAAGCTCGTTTCTTGCCAGCGATGAACTGACGATAACCTTCCGGATCCATCCATGCCTTGACGCCGTCGGTTTGCGCCCGCTGTCGCTTTCCGTCCAGGTCATAATATTCGTTGTGCTGCGCCAGCCAGATGTCGGGCTTCAGCATCTCGAGGAAATGGTGGGTGCGCCGATAGTCGTCAGCGATGCCTGGATAGGAAGGATTCCTGGCCAACCGATAGCCGGGATTGAAACCGGCTCCGTCGGGGAACGCCACAACGTATGGTTTGCCGTCGACCACGATGTTTGCGACCCAGGTGGTCGCGCCACGCGTGTGACCCGGTGTGTGATAAGCGGTGAGCAGCACGTCGCCCATTTTGACGGTGTCGCCGTCGCGCAGGATGCGATCGACCTTGACGCCCGGATAAACAAAATCGTTGGCGTACTTGAAGTCATCCTTGTCACCGCTCTCCATCGCCGCGACATTGTCTTTCATGACCGCCAGTTGCGCGCCGAACTGCTGCTTCAGGAAGCCGAAAGCGCCGGCATGATCGATATGCGCATGGCCGTTGATCATGATTTTTATGTCTTCGGGCCGGAAGCCGAGCTTGCGGATGGATTCCACGATCATCGGCCCCGACGAAGGCAGCCCGGTGTTCATCAGGATGCGTCCCTCCGAGGTCGTGAAAAGGAAGACCCCAAGTCCTTTGGTGCCGACAAAATAAATCGGGCCGGCAATTCTCACCGGCTCGGCCGGCTCTTCCCACTTCAGCGCCTTTTTTGCGAGTGCGATGAAAAGATTGTTGTCGTTGGCCAGCTGCTCTTTTGTCGGGAGATTCGGCGGCAGCGCCTGGGCAAAAACCTGGCCGGAAAATACGAGAGCGAGCGCAATAAGCAGTGCCTTTGTTGTCGCTTCAAGGAGAATCCGGAGCAAAATCTTCATGCGATGGGGTGCCCTTTCCGTTCCGCGCTGATGGTCCAAAATTACGAGCCTCGGGTCGATTGGACCGTGGTCCAACCAAAGTTCTGCGCAAGGTCCGCCTCGATCAAAAATCCGTCACTTGCCTTCCAGGTGGTCGGACCCAAGGCCCGACCGTGGTACTTTCAGAGACGTATCGACTACCAACGGCCGCCGACATGAACACATTGTCGAAACCGACTCGTCGCCGATTTCTGCTGAGCGCCGGCACGCTCGCCGCGGGCTGGGAGCTGTCTTCGGCAGACACTGTCCTGACGCAGGAGCTTGCGCCCACGCCGGCCTGTCACGACGGTGACGAACCGACAGTGCGCCAATCCGAAGGACCGTTTTTCAAACCAAGCTCGCCGGAAAGAAGTGACCTGCGCGAGCGTGGCGCTACCGGCCGTAAATTCGAGCTTTCCGGCTTTGTGCTGACGAGGCGTTGCCGCCCGCTTGGCGGAGCGGTGGTCGATCTCTGGCATGCTGATGACAAGGGTGAATACGACAACACTGGATTCCGGTATCGCGGCCACGTCATTACCGGGTCTGACGGCGCGTTCAGCTTCCGTACCATCGTGCCTGCGGTTTATACCGGCCGTACCCGGCACTATCACATCAAGGTTCAGACGCCCGGTAGCCGCCTGCTGACCACGCAACTCTATTTTCCCAACGAGCCCGCGAACGCGCGCGACGACCTGTTCAAGCGCGAATTGCTGATGCGGGTTGCGGAGGCCGGTGGAAATCTCACCGGCCGGTTCGATTTCGTGCTGAATATTGGCTAGCGACGTTGACGCTCTTCGGCAGCATTGCATCTCGCCGGCTCGAGATGCTCACCGCAACTTGCGGCCGCATACCATCATTTCTCCTGCCAATATAAGAAGACCGCCCTGAAGGCGGCCTTCGCTCGACTATCAAGCGAGACCTGCCGCGTATGTGAGCCGGTCAATACCGATAGTAAGCCCTCCGGTAGTGCCGATAATACGGATAGCCGCCGTACCGATAGTATGCGCGGCGGTAGCCGTAATAGGGATAACGATAACCGTAGCCGTAGGCAGGATAACCGTAGCCATAGGCATAAGGATAGTCGCCGTAATAGTACGGATCGTAATAGCCATAGTAGCCACGGTAGTAGGGAGCCGTTGCGGCGACCGCGAGGCCCGTCGCGAGACCAAGGCCCACGCCCCAACCCCAGCCGCCATGCCAATGCCCGCCGCGCCAACCACCCCATCTTGCGTCGGCCGCTCCAGGAAGAGCGACTGTCATGCCAGCAATCGCAACCGCTGTCACAGCAGCGAGTCCAATCTT
>Ga0310810_10009312_pt1 | contig 11342 bp, 8 predicted proteins | sample NCmetagenome_FD_207641 | JGI IMG/M metagenome (GOLD analysis project Ga0310810, IMG submission 207641) | Soil microbial communities from experimental microcosm in Duke University, North Carolina, United States - NC | ecosystem: Engineered > Artificial ecosystem > Soil microcosm > Unclassified ... | reverse complement strand
CCCGACTTCGCAACGCTGGTCCGCTGGGTAAGGATGGCGTGATTGGTCAGGAGTCGGTCGTCGGGCGGGATCTTCAGACCGGACCTCCGGCCGCGCCTCGCCAGTACGCGAGCAGATCGTCGATCATCCGATCGAACGGGATCTCCGGCATCCATCCCGTTGCTTCACGCAGCCGAGTCGCATCGCCGACAAGCATCGGTACATCGTTGGGCCGCAGGCGCGCGGAATCGATGTCGATGCGAATCGGCGCGGACGATCGCGATACCAGCGCGTCGATCACCTCCCTCACCTGCCGGCCCTGTCCTGACGCGATGTTGTAGATCGTTCCCGGCGTACCGGCGCGCATCAGCGCCTCGTAGGCCCGGACGATGTCGCGTACGTCGGTGAGATCGCGGACGGCGTTGAGGTTCCCCACCCGCAACAGCGGCTCGCTGCCGCCGCGCTCGATCCGGGCAATCTGGCGGGCGACGCTCGGCGCCATGAACGAGGGCTTCTGCCGTGGCCCGATGTGATTGAAAGGCCGCGTCAGGATCACATCGACGCCGTCTTCCCGCAGCGCACGCAGTCCCAGTTGTTCCTGGGCCAGCTTGCTCACGGCATAGGGACTCTCCGGCGCAATCGGAGCGTCTTCGGCAATCGGCCGGTCGGACCCGCGGTAGATCAGCGCCGAGCCGGCGAGCACGACCCGGCAGCCGACACTCGCGCGGCGAAGCGCATCGAACAGGTGATGGCTGCCGAGCACGTTGCTCGCCAGCGGCGCCGCCGTGTCGGAGAACGACTCGGCCACGTGCGGAATGCCGGCGAGGTGATACACCGCCGAGGGGCGCAGCTCCTGCACGGCCGCGCGGATCTGCTGTGGACTGCGCAGGTCCACTTGCTGCCAGCGCGCAAGTGCGATCCGGTCCGCCGCGGGCTCGGATCGCGACCAGGCCGCCAGCTCGCAGCGGCCGGCCAGCAGATCGAGGAGATGACTCCCGGCGAAGCCAGAGGCGCCGGTGATGAGAACAGGACCGTTCACTTTTCTACGTTCTGCGTGCGCAGTTCGTGTTCATGTTCGGTTCTTGATTTTCGCAGGCCCGTGCACCAGTGTTCGATTCAAAGATCGAACGTGAACACGAACGGAGAAGCGAGAACCGAGAAGCCAGCACACTATCGCTGCTCGTACTGCCCAGCGTAATACGCCTTGAACGCGGCGTCCTGCTCCTTGATCGGACGCCACCACCACTCGTTGCGACGATACCAGTCCACCGTGTCACGCAGGCCTTGCTCGAAGTCCACTTGCGGCGTCCATCCGAGGCGCCGGAGCTTGGTGGTATCGAGGCAATACCTGCGATCGTGCCCCTGGCGGTCGGCGACCGGTTTGATCAGCGATGGCGGTTTGTCGAGGGCACCGAGAATCCGGCGGGTGAGGTCAATGTTCTCAATATCGTTGCCGCCGCCGACGTTGTAAACCTCACCGCTCGCGCCAGTCTCGAGCAGCGTGTCCACCGCGCGGCAGTGATCGACCACGTGTAACCAGTCGCGCACGTTCTTGCCGTCTCCGTATAACGGGACCGGCCGGTCGTCGATTGCGTTGGTCACGAAAGTGGAATGACCTTCTCCGGGAACTGATATGGGCCGTAGTTATTGGACGCGCGCGTGATGATCACCGGCAGCTCATAGGTGGCCCAGTAGCTGTAGGCCAGGCGATCGGCTCCGGCCTTGCTGGCGGCGTACGGGTTGCGCGGCTTCAGTTCGTCGGTTTCCTTGCTCGCGCCCGTCGAGACGCTGCCGTACACCTCGTCGGTCGAGATCTGGACGAACCGCCGGAGGCGCTTGGCCCGACGCGCCGCTTCGAGCAGCACGAACGTCCCCTCGACGTCGGTCCTGATGAAATCGCCGGCTGCCATGATTGAGCGATCGACGTGCGTTTCGGCGGCGAAGTGCACGACATACGTCGACTGTTCGACCAGCGGCGTACTCACCGCGGCGTCGGCAATGTCGCCGTGCACGAACGTGTGGCGCGGGTTGTCGATGACGTCGTGGAGGTTTTCGCGCCGCCCGGCATACGTCAGCTTGTCGAGAGTTGTGACGTGCCAGTCCGGGTGGGTCGGCAGCGCGTAGCGGACGAAGTTGCTGCCGATGAAACCGGCGCCTCCGGTCACGAGAACGTTGGGCATTACGTGTCAGCGTACTCCGCCGAATGCCCCGAAGAAGTTCGAGAAGGTGCCGAGGCCGGCGAGGATGAACGAGAAGTTCACGCGCCGGTCCGAGGGAATCGGAAACCCGCTGTTCGGCGCGTAGTTGAAGTTCTGGAATTCGACTTCGAACCCGCAGCATTGTGACAGGTACGACTGCGTCAGTCGCTGCGAGACGATGTAGCCGCGCTCGACGTCCCAGCTCAGCGCGTACTGCGAGCGCAGGCGGCTTTGGCGCAGGTTCAGGTTGGTCGACGCTGAGAGATAACTTGAAGGCTGCACCGCCGGCGTCGACCGCGTCCGGTTGAAGGTCACGTTCGTGTTCGTCCCGAGCGCGCTGAGCGTGCTGCCGACGGAGAACACCTGCAGCCCGTTGCCGTGGGTCGCGTCGTATTCGATCCGCGAGTTCGCATCGATGGTCGGCGTCGGCGAGAAGCGGGCGGTCAGTGCGATCGGCGAGAAGTCGACCGGCGTTTGAAGCTGAGGGCTGATGTTGTATTGAATGTCGGTCTGGCTGGCCTGCGGCTTCGTGTAGTAGGTCTGCTGGATCCCGACCGTCAGGAATTCACGCGTCACGCCGCGCGATCCTTCGGTCGGCCGGCTGCGGTAGAAGAGGCGGTTGTTGAGGCCGTACGTGTACTGCGCCATGCCGCCGATCACTCTGTCGGTGGTGTCGGACAGTACGGGCGTCGCCTGGAAATTCGAGATGTCGGTGAAGTAATCGATCGTGAACGTCGGCTCGATGACGTGCTTCATGCGCTGGCTGAGCGAGCTGTCCGGCGTGTCCCATATCTTGGTCAGCACGGGACCGATCACGTTCGCGCGAAGCGCGAGATAGCGCCGCGTCAAACCCTCATCGATGAAATTGCCGCCGGGATTGTCAGGATTACTCTGGCGGCTGTAATAGGTGGTCCGATAGGTCGCGCTCGAATTGACCGTCAGGAACGGCAGTGTGGACAGCGGCACGCGCGCCGTCGGACTCAGATCCACGCGACTCAAGCTGTGGTCGAGGATCACCGCGCCATCCTGTGTCTGCTGATACGGGAGGTACGCGTATTCGGATGTCAGCCCCGCGTACACGGGAACACCAAAGAGCTGTCGCGGCGCAATGGACGCACTCAGCCGCGGTGTGCCGCCGTAAACGAAGGAACTGGTCGGCGTCTGGAACGTTTCCGTCCGCTGGAACGACGCGTTCGCGCTCACGCCGCGCCATGCGCCCGACAGGTTGGTGTCGATCGCGCGCATCGGGTTCGACGCGCGTGCCACGTTCTGGTTGTACAACTGCTGCGTGAGAATGTCGGAAACCCAGTCGACGCGCGCCCGTGCCCGCCACGTCGGCGTCAGCACCTCGGTGACGTTCCCCAGCACCTCATAGCTGCGATTTTCAGCCAGCGTCGTGACATTGTTGTTGACGTTGAACGTGCTCTGCTTCTGATTCAGCAGGTAGTAGCGAATCGTGCCATTGGACTGTGCGCTGGCCACGTAGCGGTACTCGACGCCCGCACCCTGACCCGTGCGCGTGAACCAGTCGTGGAAGAAGGTTGCGTCCTGGCTGCGGTTGATCGCCCAGAAAAAGGCGTTGCTGATCGCCTGGCCGCGCAGCGTGGACGTCCCATACGTCGGCAGCAGGAACCCGGTGGCGCGCTGGTCGTCCTGAATCGGATAGTAAATGAACGGCAGGTAGAGCAGCGGCACGCCTTTGACGCGCAGCACCGTGTTGCGGGCGATGGCGTAGTCGTGCAGGTTCAGATCGACGCTGGCGCTCCACACGCCCCACCGCGGCGTCGGCTGGACGCAGGTGGTGAAGCCGCCGTTCGTGATGTGGTACTTCTGCTGTCCCTTCTTCTCGATAACGTCGCCCCAGAAATAGACATCCGGGTCCTGGTTGCCGAACTGTTTGGGATCCGCCTTGGGACCGAGGGACATCAGCCCGGTGGCGTTGTGGAAGGTGCCGAGACCGGTGTTCATGTCGAACTCGATCGACTCCGCGGCGATGCGTCCTTCAGGATCGGTGAACACGACGTTACCGTGCGCTTCGATCCGGTTTTTGTCGGGATACACGTCGATGACGTCGGCCGAGAACTTCACGTCGGAGCAGGCCGGCTGCATTTCTGCTGCACCCGTGTACCGCAGGTGGCCTTCCTCCACTTGCTGGAACCCGCCCGCGGTCGCGTTCAGCTGATCGCCAACCGACAGCTGACACGGCGGTCCGCTTTGCTTGGCGGGCGCCTGCGCCAGCGCCGGAGCGGCCGCGATCAGGCACGCGAGGCACGAGAAGATGACCGTCGTTCGCATCGGGAATCTCACAGCGCGGCGCCCACCGCTGCTGCTCGCGTCAGGGCAGGATAGCACGCTGTTTCAGCCCGTCACGCAGCGCGCCGGCGAGGAAAATCGAGCCCGCCACGCACACGCTCTCCGACAACTGCAGCGCCCGCTCGACGGCCTCTGACGGATCGTTCACCGCGATCGCCCGAGGGCCGATCCGTCGGGCGAGCTCGTCGGCTGGCAGGGCGCGTGGAGTCGGCGCCGCCGTGGCGATGACCTCCGATACACACGGCAACAGCGGCTCCAGGATGTCATCCGCGTCCTTGTCGCGCATGACGCCGACGACGAGCAGCGGCTTTTCCCGATGCCACGCGCGCAGATAGCGCGCCAGTGCGGCGGCGCCTTCGCCATTGTGCGCGGCGTCGATCAGGACGCGCCGCTGCCCGGGCATCGTCAGCAGTTCCAGGCGCGCCGGCCATTCGGCCGTCTCGAGACCGCGGACGATCGCTCGCGTATCGATCGCCAGTCCGCGATCGGCCGCCGCTTCGAGCAACCGGATCGCCACCAGCGCGTTGGTCGTCTGGTGCTCTCCGCGCAGCGCCAGCAGCAGCGGCCCGTAGGTGTCATTCGCCGTCCGCACCGTCATGCGGGCGCGGCCATCGACCATTTCCACGTGCATCGAGGCGCTCGACGCTTCGACCAGCGTCGCGCCACGGTCGGCGCTTGCCTCGCGGACCACCTTCAGCGCGGGATCCGGCAGCGATCCGGCCACGACCGTCATTCCCGGCTTGATGATGCCGGCCTTCTCGAACGCGATCTCGGCCAGGGTTGTTCCCAGATGCTGCTGATGATCGAAGGCGATCGTCGTGATCGCGCCCGCGATCGGCTGAATGACGTTGGTGGCGTCGAAGCGGCCGCCAAGTCCGACCTCGATCACTGCCACCTCAACCCCGGCGCGGCGGAACAGTTCGAAACCGATCGCCGTGGTGGCTTCGAAGAACGTCGGGACGACGCTGAGCGTTCCGGCCGCACAGAGGCGATCGATCAGCGCCAGGACATCGTTCCCGGTCGTTTCGAGGGTAGCGTCGCTGACGGGACGATCGCCGATGACGAAACGTTCGGCAAGGCTGGTCAGGTGCGGCGACGTGTAACGCGCGGCCCGAAGGCCCGCGGCGATCAGTGCCGCGTGCACCATCGCCGTGACCGATCCCTTGCCGTTGGTACCAGCGATGTGGAGGGTCGCGAACTGCCGCTCTGGATGTCCGAGCGCCTCACAGAGACGGGAGATGTTCTCGAGACCGAGCTTGATGCCGAAGTTCTCGAGCGAAAAGAGCCGGTCGAGCACTGGACCGCTAGCGCGGGGTGTCGCGAACCGGCGCGCCGGCGGCGACCGCAACCGGCAGCGACGCGCTCGCGCGTTTGTCGTTGCCCGCTGCGGTCGCCGCCGCCGGCAGCGGGCCGGCCTGGCGGCCAGCGCTCGCCGTTTCGGCGCGCATGAAGCGCAGCGCACGCGACAGCGTCGACTTCATGTCCCGGCGATCCACCACGAGGTCGAGCATGCCGTGCTCGACGAGGAACTCACTGCGCTGAAATCCCTCGGGCAGCTTCTGACGGATGGTCTGTTCGATGACGCGGGGGCCGGCAAATCCGATCAGCGCTTTCGGTTCAGCGATGTTCAGATCGCCGAGCATCGCGAAGCTCGCGGTGACACCGCCCGTTGTTGGATCCGTGAGGATCGAGACGAACGGCAGATGCGCCCGGTCGAGTCGCGCCAGCGCGGCCGACACCTTGGCCATCTGCATCAGCGACAGCGCCCCCTCCATCATCCGCGCACCGCCGGAGCACGAGATGACGATCGCCGGTTGCCGGCGGTCGAGCGCCATTTCGATCGCCCGCGTGATCTTTTCTCCGACCACCACGCCCATGCTGCCGCCGATGAACTGGTACTCCATCGCGGCGATGACCACCGGCAGGCCGTCGATGCGGCCGCTGGCGACGATGCAGGCGTCGGTCATGCCGGTGGCCTGCATGGTTTTCTGCAGTCGGTCGCAATAGGGCTTGGTGTCGGTGAACTTCAGGGGATCGATGGAGGTGAGGTTCGTGAAGTGCTCGGCGTACTCGCCGTCGTCAAATAGCGCCTTGAGGCGCTCGGCGGCCGAGACGCGGAAGTGATGGGCGCACTTCGGGCAGACACTCTGGTTCTGTTCGAGGTCGTTCTTGTAAATGAGCTGGGTGCACCCGGGACACTTGACCCAGAGCCCTTCGGGCACGCGGCTGGGCTTTTCGGCCGTTGCGGAAGCGATCGGTTTCCGCGCCTTCTTGAACCAAGCCATCCCGGCGACTGTAGCACGGACGAACAAATCCCAAATCCCTAATCCCCGGCCTCAAACAACTGCCAATTGCCCTCGGCCACGTCCCCGACTTTCCCGACTTTCCAACGCGTAGGAATCTGGACTTTCGCTATCGGGATCTGGGGTTTGGGAGTTAGGTCCTGGGCACGTAATACCGCGTGCCGCGGTTCATTGACCGGATCTGCCGAATCAGGTCGTCGAGCGCGTCGTCGCTGCTGTGGAGATCGAACTGCGAGGTTTCGACGACAAGGAGCGGCGTCGCCGAATAGTGGAAGAAGAAGTGCTGGTAGGCCTCGTTGACCTCGCGCAGGTAGTCGGCACCAGGCGCAGGCGCCTCAGGCTCGTGACCGTCTCGAGCCCGATCGCGGAGGCGGCGGGCGAGCACATCGGTAGGCGCCTGGAGATAGATCACCAGGTCCGGCGATGGCGCATCCTTCGCGAGTAGTTCATAGAGCCGCTGGTAGATGAACAGCTCGTTGTCGTCGAGATTGACGTAGGCGAAGATCTTGTCCTTGTCGAACAGGTAGTCGGCGATCGTCGTGGTAGCGAAGAGATCGCCCTGCTGCAGGGTGAGCTGCTGCCGGTGGCGGTTGAGGAGATAGAACAGTTGCGCCTGCAGCGCCGCACCGGGACGGCCGTTGTAGAAATCGGCGAGGAATGGATTCTCCTTCTCCTCCAGCACGGCCGTGGCGTCGAGCCGCGCCGCGAGGCGCTCGGCCAGCGAGCTTTTGCCGACACCGATCGGACCTTCGATCGCGATGTAGCGAAACGACATCTAGTGGACCGTATTCACTGGAACAGTACTACCTGCCGGTACGTTCCGACCGCGAACAGCCGGCAGCGACGACGGCGCGGCCGGTTCTGTTTCAGGAAGGACATACCACTACGGGGGTGTGTCCACTGGACCGTACTGCTGACAGGGTGTTTCGATTGCGGTTGCTGATTCCGGCACCGACAGACCTGGAGCAGTGAGGCGAGGCGAAGCCTCGCGACTCAGATGCTATCATCGGCCTCGATGCGCCGTCGTGCTTGCATTCTGCACTCTGCATTCTGCATTGCGATCGCCACCCTTTCCGGCTGCATGCCGACGGCGTCTACGCCGGTCGCGACCACGCCGACGCCTCCTGTCACGACGGTCACGTGGGAACAGAAGCTCGGATGGATCGTGCGCCTCGAAGATCAGCGGCTGCTGCGCGATCCGAATCCGCCACCGCCCGTCGTCCTGCGTCCGGCGACCCGTACCGAGCCTGTCGTTTACGCACCGGCGCCCCCCTCGGATCTGATCCGACTGCTCGGCGATTCGGAGTCGCGCGTGCGGCATCGCGCTGCGCTGGCGATCGGTCGCGTGCACCTCGTGGAGGGCGTCGCGCCGCTGGCCGATCGGCTCGCGAACGACGAGCAGCCGGAAGTGCGGGAGATGGCGGCGTTCGCGCTGGGACTGATTGCCGATGCGAGCGCTCGCCCAGCGCTGCTGCGCGCGCTGACGGATCCGCTGCCGTTGATCCAGGGGCGGGCCGCGCAGGCGCTGTCGCTCATCGGCGACAAGAGCGATGCCGCGGCAATCGGATCGATGGTGCAGGCCCACGTGAAGGCTGGCGCGCTCATGGGGATTGCACCCGACGATCTCACGTACCCGCTCGCGCCGCCGGTGGAGGCCATACGTCTCGGGTTGTACGCGCTGACGCGACTCGGCTCCTACGACGCGATCGCGGCCGACGTGCTCGCCGATTCGGGACAACCGGTCTCACGGTGGTGGCCGATCGCGTTCGCGCTGCAGCGGGTCAATGACCCTCGTGCAACGCCGGCGTTGATGGCGTTGCTGGACACGCCGGGCCGTTTCACCGCGTCGTTCGCGGCCAGGGGGCTGGCCGCGCAGAAGGCGCCGGCGGCGCGGACCCGCTTCCGCGAGTTGGTCGAGCAGCGCAAAGCCCCGACGGCGGTGCTCGTGCAGGCCATTCGCGGCCTGGTCAACCTGGCTGAAACGTCGATGGCCGAGCCGCTGCTGGCGCTTGCCGACGACAGCACGGCCGATCCAGAACTGCGCCAGGAAGCGCTCGATGGCTTCACGGCGCTCGCCACCAGGCAATCGACCGACCTGATGCTGGACATGATGACGGACCCGGCGCCCCAGGTCCGCGCCGCCGCCCGTCGCGCGCTGGCGCGCGTGGACCCGGACACGTTGATGACCGCGCTGTCGTCAACCGACCCCGATCGCGACTGGACCGTCCGCGTCGCCCAGGCGGCGGCGCTCGGCAAACTCTCGGCCGACCGCAGCGCCCCGCTATTGCGGGCGATGCTCGGCGATCAGGATCAGCGTGTCGTCCCGGCCGTGATCGACGCGATCGTGGCGGCCAAAGTGGCTGATGCGGAGGCGCTGGTGCTGCGCGAGCTGAAGGCCGATGACTTCGTGGTCCGAGCGCACGCCGCGGCCGCACTGGCCGACCTGAAGGCCACCACCGCGGCGCAGGCGTTGATCGATGCGTATCGTGCATCGCTGGGCGACAGCACGTATGTCGCCCGCGCGGCGATCCTCGACGCGCTGAACATCGTAAGCCCACCCTCGGCGCGTCCGCTGCTGCAGGAAGCGCTGCAGGATCGCGACTGGCCGGTACGTTCGCGCGCGCTGGCCTTACTGAAGGCGGCCGGCGTCACAGACGTCGGGCCCGCGTCGATTCGACCGGCGCCTGCGGCCATGTCGACGCCTGCCGGCGACGTCGACAGCCCGGAATGGCAGGCGATCGTCAATCCCAAGTACTCGCCGCATGCGTTCATCGAGACCGACAAGGGCACGATTGAGATCGAGCTTGCGATTGCCGATGCGCCGCTGACCGTGAACAGCTTTGTCTTGCTGGCGCGCAAGGGGTTCTTCGATGGCGTTGCCATCCACCGCGTCGTGCCCGACTTCGTCGTCCAGGACGGCGATCCGCGTGGCGACGGCGAGGGCGGTCCCGGGTACGCGATTCGCGACGAAGTCAACGAACGTCCGTACCTCCGCGGCACCGTTGGGATGGCCCTCGACTGGGAAGACACCGGCGGCAGTCAGTTCTTCATCACCCATTCGCCGCAGCCGCACCTCGATGCGCGTTACACGGTGTTCGGCTATGTCGTGAACGGGATGGACGTCGTCGATCGGATCGTTCCGTCGGACGTGATCAGGAGTGTGAAGATTTGGGACGGGGTCACCGCATCGCGATGACCCCGCAATAGGAGAGCGGTTACTTCTTCTTCGCCGCCTTCTTCTTCGCGCCCTTTGCTGCCTTCTTCGCCATCTGAATCCCCCCCTTCCCCTTCCGGTCTGGAGTGTGCGAGCGTCTCACCGCACGATCCGGCGCACTCTGCCGCCTGGCACGTCGGCCCGGATGTCGGCGACCTCGCGTCGTGGGCTGTCCCTGGTGGTGCGTGGCCGGGAGCAGCAGCAACTTGTGGATGATGACGGGATCACTGAGCGACCCCGTCTTACAGGTAAAAAAAATGGGGTGCTCCAACGAGCACCCCTTCAAGCTTGCGGAAGAAACTACCGCTTCTTCGCGGCCTTCTTCTTCGCGCCCTTGGCAGCTTTCTTCGCCATTAGCTCTCTCCTTAGGAGTTAGCGACTCAGCCTCCGACGAACCACTCGGCCCGTCACAACGGGTGGGCTGAGCCATCCACCCTCATACCAGATGTAGATTATGGGTGAGATTCGAACGCTGTCAAGCACAAAATCGCGCAGCTTGTCAAAAACGCGAGACCTCGAACCACGCTCATTTCGGCACCCGGTGTCAAGTGTCGGTGCCTGCGCGCGTCCACGATAGAGCGCGGCACGTGCGAACTCCCGATTCCCAACGTCTGACGCATCCCCAACTGCCAAACACCGTGATCGCACACGACTGTTGGGATTGGACAGGCGTGAGTCGTTGGGAGTTGGGAATTGTCTAGGGCCCGAGTCGTGCGAGTGCGCGCTGGGCGGCGTCGATCGTCGTCGCGTCCGCACCGTAGATCGATCGTGCGCGGCGATAGAGTTCAGCGGCACGCGGGGTGTCGCCGCGCTGTTCGTACAGGCGCGCCGCGTCGAGGCTGGCCTCGGCGTAGAACGCCGCCGGTGTCGAATCGAACGACAGCAGTACCGACTCGTACATCTCCACCGCCGCGGCGTCGCTGTTCTGCGCGTCGAGGACGCGAGCCAGACGGTAGCGCGCCACCATGTCCTTTGGCCGCAGCATCACCGAGGTATTGAGGAGACGGGCGGCGTCAATGAGCTCGCCCCGTTCGTAGGCGCGCCAGCCCTCGAGCGACAGGCGATAGGCGCGGGCGGCCTCGGACGTCCCTTCGATCCGGGGAGCCAGACGCCGCAGGAGCTGCTGTGCCCTGGTGACCGCCCCGAACGGCGCCGTCGGCTTCGTCGCCACGATGTCGTGAAGCCAGTCGACGGCGATGTCGGTGTCGTATCGCGCATCGAGATCGGGCGCCAGCGCGAGGCGCGCTGCCGTCGCCGCCATCTCCGGCATCGCGACGCGGCCGGCCAGGGCCGCATCGAGCAGCGCGCGCCACGACTGCTGGCTTGCGGCGTGGT
>Ga0310810_10009310_pt1 | contig 11343 bp, 11 predicted proteins | sample NCmetagenome_FD_207641 | JGI IMG/M metagenome (GOLD analysis project Ga0310810, IMG submission 207641) | Soil microbial communities from experimental microcosm in Duke University, North Carolina, United States - NC | ecosystem: Engineered > Artificial ecosystem > Soil microcosm > Unclassified ... | reverse complement strand
ACTTCCCCTCCCGGGTTACGGCACGTCCGAATCGGCGGGCTTCGATCTGGCAGCGAGTCAGGACACCGTGGTCCAGCCCGGGCAAGTCGCCCTCATACGAACGGGACTTGTCATCGAAGTGCCCGCCGGACACTTCCTGGGGATTTTCGCCCGAAGCAGCACGCCGCTCAAGCGCGGACTGCTCGTAGCCAACGGCGTAGGGGTCATCGATCCCGACTATTCGGGGCCCAATGACGAAGTGATGGTTCAGGTGCTGAACATCACCCAGACTGAAGTCCGCGTGCAACGCGGTGACCGGCTGGCCCAGGGGATCGTTCTGCCGGCTCCGCGCGTCGTTTGGGAAGAGGTGGAGACGATTCGTTCGGAAACCCGGGGCGGGTTCGGGGCAACCGGTTAATCGAAGTCAAAGGTCAAAGGTCAAAAGTCAAAGGTCAGGTTAAATATTCTAGGTGCGAAGGATCCTGCACGTTGACATGGACGCCTTTTATGCGTCCGTGGAGCAGCGAGATCGCCCCGAGCTGCGAGGGCGTCCCGTTGTCGTCGGCGGGCAGCCGGATAAACGCGGCGTCGTTGCCGCCGCAAGCTACGAGGCCAGAGCGTTCGGCGTCAGATCGGCGATGTCGATGGCGAAAGCGGTTCGCCTCTGTTCCTCCCTCGTCATCGTCCCGCCCAACTTCTCCAAATATCGCACCGTCTCGCAGCAGGTATTCGGGTTGTATCGCTCGGTGACGCCGCTCGTCGAGCCGCTCTCCCTCGATGAGGCGTACCTCGACGTCACCGAGAACGCGTGGGGCGAGGCGCTCGGCATGAACGTCGCGCGCCGGCTCAAGGACGAGATCAAGTCGACGACCGGACTGACGGCGTCGGCCGGCGTGGCGCCGAACAAGTTTCTCGCGAAGATCGCGTCCGGATGGCAGAAGCCAGACGGCCTGACCGTGATCGCGCCGGAGCGCGTTGAGCCGTTCCTGCGGTTATTGCCTGTGGACGCGTTGTGGGGAGTCGGGCCCGTGACGGCACGCAAACTGCGTGAGCGCGGCATCGAGAAGCTGATCGACGTCCGAGCGGCCGATCCCGATCGCCTGCGCGAGACAGTCGGCTCCCTGGCTGAGTGGCTACAGCAGTTGTCGCAGGGTATCGACGACCGTCCGGTCGTGTCCGAGCACGAGACGAAATCGTCTGGCAGCGAGAACACTTTCGAGCGAGATCTCACGAGCCTCGACGAGATCCGGAGCGAAGTGGCGGAGATGGCGAAGAGCACGGCGTCGTGGCTGGCGAAGCGCGAGCTCTTTGCCAGGACGGTGACGATCAAAGTCCGCTACAACGACTTCACGACCATCACGCGCAGTCACACGGAACCGCCAACACGCGACGAGTCCTCGCTCGTCACGCGCGCGGTCGCGCTCCTCGAGAGAACTGAAGCCGGCCGCCGGCCGGTGCGGCTCCTCGGTGTGAGCGTGCACAACCTGTGCGACGACATCACCCCGGCGGCCAGGCCCAAGAGAACGCCAGAGTCGAGGCTACCGTTTGAGGAATAAGAGCGACGGGATTTGGTCAGATCCGGTGGATGGCCGTGACCACGCCAACCAGGAAATCCAGCCGTACCCTGTCGCCAATCTGCAGCCCTGGCTCGAGCGCTTCAGGGCCGATGCGTGCCACGCGCGCCTGACTGTCTGGCTCGTCGGCGAACGTGTAGTGCACGTCGTAGGACAACTGGCCGTGAATGCTGATCGGCTGCATCCGCTGCAGCACGCCTTCTCGCGATCCCTTCAACATACGCTCTCGCTCGTCATGCTCGCCCGATTGCGCTACTGCCGAATCAACCGCACACCCGTCACCTCGATGCGTGTCACTGGCGCTTCGCCATTGAGCGGCACGTTCTCGATCTTCTCCAGCACGTCCATCCCGCCAACGACGCGGCCGAACACGGTGTACTGATTGTCGAGCGCCGGTGTTCGTCCGAGCACGATGAAGAAGGAACTGGTCGCGCTCGCCGGGTCGTCGAGCCGCGCCATCGAAATGATCCCGCGATCGTGCGCCGTCGGGTTGAACTCCGGCTGCAGAGTGTGAATGAAACTCTGCTGACGCTCGCTGAGCGGCTCGCGCCGCGTCGGGATGTGGCCGGTCTGCGCGACGAATCCCTTGACGATGCGATGAAAAGCCGTCCCGTCGTAGACGCCTGACGAGGCCAGTCTCAGGAACTGCCTGACGTGATTCGGCGCACGATCGGGGAAGAACTCGAGCGTGATGTCGCCGAGCGACGTCGCGACGATGGCGCGGTACGAGCTCAGTTCTTCCACACCCGTCGACACGAACGGCTCGGGCTCCGGGGCCGGTCTGTCGCGAATCGACACCTTGCGGATTTCGATACGAGTGCCCGGCACGGCGTTCGTCGCGGCAGCCGTCGAGATTTTCTGCGCCACGTTGATGCCGTCCACGACGCGCGCGAAGATCGTGTACTGCCCGTCGAGTGCCGGCTGATCGGTGACGTCGATGAAGAACTGGTTGCCGGCGCTGTCGCGATTGCCGGGAACGAGGACGGCGGCAACGGCGCCGCGCGTGTGCTTCTCCGAGTTGGACTCGAAGCGCAGCTTGCCAAGTCCGCCGGTGCCGTACTTCGCCGACTGCGACGGATCCTTCGACAATGGATCCCCGCCCTGGATGATGCCCATCGCGATCACGCGATGGAACACCGTGCCGTCGTAGGCGCCGGCACGAGCCTGCGTGATGAAGTGGGCCACGTGCGTCGGCGCGGCTTCGGCGAGCAGATCGAAAACGATGGTCCCTTCGCTCGTTTCGAGCACCGCCTGCTTGCCGCGAATCTCGTCGGCCGCCAGAGTTGACGTGAAGAACGAGTCGCGTGGTGGCGGCGATGGCGCAGATCGCTGCGGGCGCGGTGCCTGAGCGCCGATGGCAGCGAGGAGGAGCAACAACACCGGCACCAACATGCGGACTATTTTGCTATATTTGCTGCAGGTTGCGCGTTACAACAGAGTCAACACGCGGGGCGCTGCACTACGAGGAGTTCTACGGCTTCGCGCACTCGCCGTTCACGCTCGCCCCCGACCCCCGCTTTCTTTATCCAAGCCCTTCGCACGAAGAAGCCATTCGCCTGCTGTTGCAGACCATCAAGCGGCGCGAGGGTGTCGCCGTCCTGAGCGGGGATATCGGCACAGGAAAAACGACGGTGTGCCGGACTGTGCTGGAACAGCTCGATATGACGCTGTTCACATCGCTCATCCTGAATCCGTTCCTCTCCGGCGAGGAGCTTCTGCGAGAGATCCTGCTCGACTTCGGCGTCGTCTCACGCGAGGCGGTTCGCAGCGGACGCGTGGCGACGGCGACGCGCCATAGCCTTGTCGGCACGCTGCACGAGTTCCTCACTTCGCTGGGCGCGGTCGGGGCGAGCGGCGTCCTCATCATCGACGAGGCGCAGCATCTGTCGCCGGAGGTGCTCGAGGAAATTCGCGTCCTCTCCAACCTGGAGACGGATCGCGCCAAGTTGCTGCAGATCGTGCTGGTCGGCCAGCTCAATCTGCTCGACGTGCTCAAGCAGCCGGAGCAGAAACAACTCGATCAGCGCATCGCCCTGCGCGCCGTGCTCGCGCCGCTCCAGCGTCTCGAGCTCGAAGCCTACGTCATGCATCGGCTCTCCGTGGCCGGTGAAGCCACGCAGGTCACCTTCGACGATGCCGCCCTCGACCTGATACAGGCCTCGAGCGGAGGTGTCCCTCGCCTGATCAATCTGATCTGCGATCGCGCGCTGATGACTGGTGCCCAGTCGGACGCGCGCACGATCACTACCGAGATGGTGAAGACGAGCGCCGCGAGCCTGGGGCTGCAGACGCCGGCTCAGGGCGTGCGCGGATGGTGGTCGCGGCTCAGGAGCTGGGGATCTCTCCGACGAGCGCGGTGAATCGGCCCATCAGCCAATCAATTATTGATTCAGGATCTTTGATTGTTGATTCCTTGTGGATTGCTGATTTCTGATTGTTGACTTGTCTTCAGCGCCAATCTGAAATCAACAATCTCCAATCAACAACGATTCAACAATCAAAGATCACCAAATCACCAATCCACTATTACCCTCTCTTGGATTTCAGGTGCTGCCTGAGCGCCTTGGCTCCGATCTTCCCGCGCCGCTTGATCTCCAATTGGGCGCGCTCGTCCTGCTGTCGCGCCAGATACGCGAGCTCGTCCTGCAATTTCAAATAGGAATTCAAGCGGTCGGCCGCGAGCCGGCCGTCCGCGACCGCTTGCTTGACGGCGCAATTCGGCTCGTCGCGATGACGGCAGTCGGTGAAACGGCAGTCGGGCGCGAGCGCCTCGATGTCATCGAACGTCTCGCTGACCGCATCGCCGACGTCCCAGAGCTGCAGCTCTCGCATCCCAGGCGTGTCGATGACGAATCCGCCGTTGGGAAGAAACACGAGCTCGCGATGCGTCGTCGTATGGCGCCCCTTCGAGTCCGACTCGCGGGTCTCCCGTGTTTTCTGAACGTCGCGACCGACGAGGCGGTTGATGATGGTGCTCTTGCCGACTCCCGACGAGCCAAGAAGCGCTCCAGTTCGGCCGGCGGGCAGGTGCGCCGCCACCAGATCGATGCCCTGATCGTGCTTCGGGCTGACCACATGAACCGGTGTGTCGCCGACAACCGTGACCACCTCGGTGACGCGCGCCGCGACATCGTCAGAGAGATCCGGCTTCGTGAGCAGGACAACCGGCGCGGCGCCGCTCTCGCGAGCGAGCAACAGATAACGCTCGAGCCGGCGCAGGCTGAAATCGTCGTCCAGCGCCATGACGATAAAGACGACATCGACGTTCGCCGCGACCACCTGCTCCTCAGTGACCTGCCCCGCCATCCTCCGCGAGAACCAGCTACGTCGCGGCAACACGGCCACAATCGCACCCCGATCTTCGTCAGGGCGCCTTCGGACGACGACCCAATCGCCAACGGCGGGCAGTTCGCCGCGACTCGCAGCACGGTGCGAAAGCCGGCCCGACCGGACGGCGTCGATCTCGCCAGCGGCACAAAAAACACGGCAGATGTAGTTGAACTCGATCAGGATGCGGCCAGGTTCCACGTCAGGCTTGCGGGACCACTCCTCATACGCGCGGGCGAGCGCTTCGTCCCACCCGAGCGACTCGAGTGTCATCGTGCGCGCATCCACCCGACGGCGATGTCGAGCACCTCGTCGAGGACCTCCTCACGACGGCGCCCGCTGACGGAAAGGGAATGATCGCCCTTCTCGACGACGTGGAGATCGACTGGTGCGGACATCGATTCGATCGCACGGTGGAGCTCACGCGGCGTGCCGAAGGTGTCGCGCTCGCCCTGCACGATGAGCACGGGCGCGGCGATGGACGGAAGGTGCTCCACGCGCAACTGCTGGGGCTTTCCGGGAGGATGAAGCGGATAACCGAAGACCACGATTCCACTCAGGCCTTCGAGATGAGCCGCGCCCAGATGAGTGGCCATCCGGCCGCCCATCGACTTGCCGCCGATAAAGAATCGGCCCGCACTGCTCCACTGCCGAGCGGCAGCCGTCACGTCGGAGAACGCCTTCTCGAGCACGGGCGCTCGATCGGGAACCTTGCGGCGCTCACGCATGTACGGGAAGTCGAACGTCACGACGTCCACTCCGCGCGCCGCAAAGCCGTTGGCCATTGTCGTCATGAACGGATGCTTCTGGCCGGCGCCGGCGCCGTGCGCGAGCACGAGCAGCGCCAATGGACCGCTCTCCGATTTGTAGCCAATCGCACCGAGATCCGTCAGTTCCATCGCACCGACGAGCGCCGCCTGCTCGCACCGACAAATGTCCGGTCAGTCGCGCTAACCATCGTCAGAAGAATCGCACCGACTCTACTCTTTATACGCTTGGTGCAGTTGCACGGGCTCGGCCTTCGCCCTGACGCGGAGGTTGATCATCTCGACAAGCACCGAGAAGGCCATCGCAAAGTAGATGTACCCCTTGGGAATGTGCTGATCCAGCCCCTCCCCGAGCAGTGACACACCGATGAGCACCAGGAAGCTGAGGGCGAGGATCTTCACGGTCGGATGCCGGTCCACGAAGTCGCTGATCGCTCCGGACGAGAGCAGCATCACGCCCACGGCGATGATCACGGCAAGAATCATCACGGCGACGTCTTCGGCCATTCCCACCGCCGTGATCACGGAATCCAGCGAGAAGACGATGTCGAGCAGGAGGATCTGGACAATGACGGACGCAAACGACTTCGCCGCCGCCTTAGCCGACCCATGTCCTTCGACACCTTCGAGCTTCTCGTGAATCTCGAGCGTACTCTTCCCGATCAGAAACAGGCCACCGACGATCAGGATGAGGTCGCGCCCTGAAATCTCGCGGCCGATCACGGAGAAGAGCGGCGCCGTCAGGCTCATCACCCACGTAATCGACAGCAACAGCAGGATCCGGATGATCATCGCCAGCGACAACCCGGTCTTCCTCGCGCGGTCACGGTCGGCCTGCGGAAGCTTGCCGGCGAGAATCGAGATGAAGACGATGTTGTCGATGCCGAGCACGATCTCGAGTACGGTCAACGTCCCGAGTGCGATCCAGCCTTCAGCGCTATCCGCCCAGCCCAGTCCCGCCTCGAGCCAGCCGCTCATGCGTCGGCGTGAGCCAATTCAGGCAGCTTGGACAGCCCTGCCCAGGTTTCCGGATCCTGCCATACCAACGTCGACAGATAGAGGGTCACGTCCTCGGCTGGATACGAGGCGCCAATCGCCTTCGCCGCATCCTGCAACCGCTCGGCAGACGGTGGCTGCATTTCGTCATCGGCAATGATCCCGTTGTCGTGCGTGATGCCGAGGGCGTCGAGAAACGCGGCCATCATCGCCCGCTGGTGATGCAGGTGATATGCGACGAGCATCCGCGCCGCAACCATCTCCGACACCGCCCCGAGGTTGACCAGGTGCCGGGACTTCTTGTCTCGCGGCAGCGCCTGCACGCTCCTCGTTCTGAACTTGATCCGCTGAGCGATCATCACGATGGCCTCGGCCTGCTCGGCCGCGGCGTTGTCGTCCTGCCAGAAAGCATCTGCCGCCAGCAACTTGCGCTCGGATGACAGTCGCTTCCACAACTGCGAAGGTCTTGGAATATCCGGTACGTCGGCCATGTGTGTCGATGCGCTATTCGAAACAACCTGAGCGTGTCGGTGACGCCGGTAGCGCTCGCACTGCGAGACGCTGGCCGCATGACTGGATGTGCGGGGTCACATCCCACCAACACCGCGAGCAGCAGAGTAACATAGCGCACATGCCGAAGCTGACCGTTGAAGGGTTTCCGACTGTTGATGTGGAGGAGGGCAAGCGCCTCGTCCTGGCCATTGAGCAAAATGCCGGCGTCGATATCCTGCACGCCTGCGGTGGAAATGCGCGCTGCACGACCTGCCGTATCGAGTTCGTGGACGGCGAGCCGTCGCGCCAAACGCGAGCGGAGAGAACCAGATTGGATGAGAAAGGACTATCAGGTGTGCGCTTGTCGTGTCAGATCGTGTGCGACCACGACATGACCGTACGCGCGATCAGCCGTCTGACGGGGAGCGGGCGGCCCGACCCGGGGGCTACGCCGCTCGAAACGATCCAGCCGCCGCCTGATTGGATTTGATGTGAGTAACGGGGCGTAGGGGGTCTTGCTTTGTCGAGTCGCCGGGTCCACAGAACAGGACCCGGCCTACGTTCAATGATGCCGGGGCGGGTCTCTTCGGACCCGCCCGGACTCAATCGATCGAAATCTTTCGCAGCAGGTTGAAGTCGGACAGCATCTTCCCGGCGCCGAGCACGACGGCCGAGAGAGGATCCTCGGCAACCTGCACGGGAAGGCCGGTCTCCTGACGCACCCGCTCGTCGAGATTCTGCAACAGCGCGCCACCGCCGCTGAGGACGATGCCGCGATCGCACACGTCGGCGGACAGCTCCGGCGGAATGCGCTCGAGCGCGTCGCGAACGGCCTGCATCATCAAGCGCACCGGCTCCGCGAGCGCCTCACGAATCTGATGATCATTCAGGGTGACGGTGCACGGCTTGCCCTCGAGCACGTGTCGCCCTTTGACTTCCATCTCCTTGCGCTGCATCAGCGGTGCCGCTGATCCGAGCTCGATCTTGATCTTCTCCGCGGTGCGCTCGCCGATCAGCAGGTCATGTTCCTTCTTGACGTACTGGGTGATCGCCTCGTCCATCGCGTTGCCCGCGACACGGACCGACTTGCTGTAGACGATGCCGGCGAGCGAGATCACGGCGATGTCCGTCGTGCCGCCGCCAATGTCGACAATCATGTTGCCCGACGCTTCCGTGATCGGCAGACCGGCGCCGATGGCGGCCGCCATCGCCTCTTCGATGAGGTGCACCTCGCTCGCCTTCGCGCGATACGCGCTGTCCTTGACCGCACGACGCTCGACTTGGGTGATTTCTGACGGGACGCCAATGACGACGCGGGGGCGAACGAAGCTCTTGCGGCGATGCGCCTTCTTGATGAAGTGACCGAGCATCTTCTCGGCCGCCTCGAAGTCGGCGATGACGCCGTCCTTCATCGGGCGAATCGCGGTGATGTTGCCAGGCGTGCGGCCAAGCATTTCCTTCGCTTCGGCGCCGACCGCTTCGATCTGGTCGTTGACGATGTTCACCGCGACTATCGACGGTTCGTTGAGCACGATGCCGGAGCCACGCGCGAACACGCAGGTATTGGCTGTACCGAGGTCAATTGCCAGGTCGTGAGAAAAGAGCGACATCGCTCCGAGCAGCATCGTGGGTCCTCTTTCGGTCGGTTCGTGCGGTGATGGCCGGCTGGACTACTGTGCGCAATCGCGCGTTATCGGAATCCCGATACAACACGCCAGCGAGTTCGCGTTGTGGCCGTCACAGGCGCAAGGAGTGTACCCGGGCTATTGGCTAAATGCCCTTGCTGAAATTGCTCCGTATTTCGCATTGTTGCGAAGAATTGTCGGGAAAACGTGTCGAAACTTTGACACCCAGGATCCTAAATTCGTCAGCGGACGACGGAGGACCCTCTACGCTGTCTCGTCGACGCGCTTCGGCCGCTGGTTCGCCGCCAGAATGCGCTTACGGAGTCTTATCGTCTTCGGCGTCACTTCGACCAGCTCATCATCATTGATGAACTCGATCGCCTGCTCGAGGCTGAGTTGCCGTGGCGGGATCAGACGAATGGCCTCGTCGGCTGTCGAAGCGCGCATGTTCGTCTGCTTCTTCTCTTTGGTGACGTTCACGTCCATGTCATTGGGGCGCGAATTCTCGCCGATGATCATCCCCTCGTAGACCGCCGTGCCCGGCTCGACGAATATCTCGCCCCGCTCCTGGAGGTTGTAAATCGCGTAGGCGGTGGCCACACCGGATCGATCGGCCACGAGCGCGCCGGTCGAGCGCGCGGGAATCGCACCGTGCCAGGGCTCCCAGCCGGCGAACAGATGGTTCATGATCCCGGTTCCCTTCGTGTCGGTCAGGAACTGCGACCTGAACCCGATGAGACCCCGCGTCGGTATCCGGAACTCGAGCCGGACACGGCCGCTCCCGTTATTGACCATCTTGCTCAGGATCCCGCGCCTCGTGCCCGCCTGCGCGATCACCACACCCTGAAACTCCTCCGGAACGTCGATCATCAGATCCTCGACCGGCTCCTTGCGCACCCGGTCGACCTCACGGGTGACGATGTCCGGGCGCGACACCTGCAGCTCGTAGCTCTCGCGGCGCATCATCTCGATCAGGATCGACAACTGGAGTTCTCCCCTGCCGATGACCTTCATCTGCTCGGGCGAGTCGGTCTCTTCCACACGAACCGACACATTGCCGAGCAGTTCTCGCGTCAACCGATCTCGGAGGTTGCGGGAAGTCACGTACTGACCGTCCCGGCCCGCCATCGGTGCAGTATTGACGCCGAAGATCATCGACACCGTCGGTTCGTCGATCGCAATCGGAGGAATCCTCACCCGCTGTTCGAGGTCGGCGATCGTTTCGCCGATCGTGATGTCTTCGATGCCGGCGAGGCAGACGATGTCACCGGCGGCTGCCTGCTGGATCTCGACGCGCTTGAGGCCATCGAACGCGAACAGCTTGGTCACTCGTGTCTGTTGCTCGGAGTTATCGAGCTTGAGCACGGCGACCGGGTCGTTCAACCGGACCACCCCGTTGAAAATGCGGCCGATGGCGATGCGCCCGAGGTAGTCGCTCGAATCGAGGTTGGCGACGAGCATCTGTAAGGGCGCGTCCGGATTGCCGCGCGGCGGCGGAACGTGATCGACGATGGCATCGAAGAGCGGCTTCAGACTGTCGCCCGGCTGCGCGATATCGGTGGTCGCGACCCCTAGCCTCGCGTTCGTGTAGAGCACCGGGAACTCGATCTGCTCCTCGGTGGCGTCGAGGTCGATGAAGAGATCGTAGACCTCGTTCAGCACTTCTTTCGGACGCGCGTCCGGCCGGTCGATCTTGTTGAGCACCACGATCGGCGGCAGGCCGCGCTCGAGCGCCTTTCGCAACACGAAACGCGTCTGCGGGAGCGGCCCTTCCGAAGCGTCCACGAGCAGCATCACGCCGTCCACCATCGACAGCGTTCGCTCGACCTCTCCGCCGAAATCGGCGTGCCCGGGTGTGTCGACGATGTTGATGAGGAGATCCTTGTAGTGGACAGCGGTGTTCTTCGCGAGGATGGTGATCCCGCGCTCGCGCTCGAGGTCGGTATTGTCCATCACCCGGTCGGCCACCTGCTGATTCGCGCGGAACGCCCCGCTCTGTCTCAGCAAGGCATCGACGAGCGTCGTCTTGCCGTGGTCGACGTGCGCGATGATGGCGACATTCCGTCGCAACTGGTTGGCGATCTGGGCGGTCTTACGCTGAGAAGACATCTTTCCAGTATAACTGGTGGGGTTTTTGGTCGGTGCGAACTCGAGCGTTGTCGGTGCGATCGGGCTTCGCGTGTCGGTGCGATGACGTTCGTACGTTGGTGCGATGTTTTCTAACGCTCGTCGGTGCGGGGGCCGCGACTAGTTAATCGAGCAGGACCCCGGACCCCGTGGATCGCCGCACGTCCCGCACGCACCCATCGGCGAGGACTGTGCTCCATTCGTGCCAGTCGAAGTGTGAGCCGCGAATACTGAGAGGCGCCGTTGAAGCTCGTGACTGTGGCACGACGGGCACTCCGGCGTTTCGCTCCCGCGAACGAGAAACTCGAATTCGTGGTCGCATTCTTTGCACGCGTATTCGAACAGAGGCATAGGATGATTGTACTCTCAAGAGCAACTTCCACCCGTCGCCTTGAGGGACGTCACGTTGATGCGCTCGTCGCCGGGCTCGGTGTAGATGAGCCCCCGCGCTTCCAC
>Ga0310810_10009309_pt1 | contig 11343 bp, 9 predicted proteins | sample NCmetagenome_FD_207641 | JGI IMG/M metagenome (GOLD analysis project Ga0310810, IMG submission 207641) | Soil microbial communities from experimental microcosm in Duke University, North Carolina, United States - NC | ecosystem: Engineered > Artificial ecosystem > Soil microcosm > Unclassified ... | reverse complement strand
CGGGGGAACATCTTTCTTGCCTTGTTGAGAGTTTACCGACTTCCTCAGCCAATAGAACTACCAGTCCAGACGAATCCCCGATTTTTTCCGTTGCCGCAACCGTTGACGGGGACTGAAGCGACTCCTGTGTTGGGCGATATCTTTTTTGAGCAGCGCTGTCGCCAACTGATACAGCCCAAGTCATCCCTCCATCCGGAATTAGAGGTCGTGCAGGGAGCGATCGCACCGTTGTCAAATACTAACCTCGCCGCCAAGGAACTCGATTACGAACTCAAAACCTTCCTCGGTTGGAGTGGTTACAAGTCCACTGGGCCGATCGCTCCTACTTTAGTTTGGATTCAAACCATTGCCAAAGTCGGCAATTCCAGCGATCGCGATAGCTTTGAAGCGTTAGTGCGTAAAAGCTTGATTGAGCTGGGGTTTACGAACTGCAACCAAAATCCTAAAGCTAGTCTTAATGCTGAGGCCATTGAAGAGGAAGAGGGTTTAGATTTTTATTGTGACGCTCCCTACCCAGTAGTGGGAGAGCTTAAAGCCGATCAACACGAGAACAGGCCGAATAGTTTATCTGACCAACTGATACATCTGGGTCATACTTATCTTGGTAAATCACAGTTTGGTGATTCTGTCAAGCTAATTTTTGCCACTGACCCTTTAAGTCAATCCGATTGCAAGGCAGCTATTGAGAACCAAATGAATGTGATTCGTCCTGAAACCTGGCAGAGGTTAGTTGAATTAAAGGCACAGCACCGAGGCTCGATCAACTTGCTAGAACTCAAACCCTGTTTACAGCAAGCGCCCTTTGGTGAAGAGGCTGACATAAAAGTGAACCGCTACATTGACAAGGTACAACAAGACATCAAAGTGCGATCGCGTCTGGTTGAACTAGTCAAAAATTACCTGCACAACGCAGGGCTGAGAGATACTACCGTTGACGCGATACACGCCATTTATATCGCCTCGCCATCACCTCAGCCCCTAACCCCAGAAGAAATGCACGAAATTTTGATTGAGCTTTCCTCACCTTTAACCGGTTACTTGGGGCGAATTAAAGGAAAAGATTGGGGGAGCGATCGCTTCTACTTTCTGCGTGACTTGAAGCTTGAGTGATGGCTGGCTTCAACAGAGATGGGGAACTAGATTTTCATGAGTGTGTTGTATCTGAAAAGCTCACGAATAGAGGGTTTGAGCAATAGCGATCGCGCCAAGCGCACCGAGCCAACCAAAGGAGCGATCGCTCAAAAATCTTTCCCAATACAATCAATCAGGCAGTTCTATGCAACAAATCGAGCGTTACCGTGGGTGTCTTCTCGGCTTAGCCACTGGCGATGCGGTGGGAACAACCCTAGAATTTAGGTCACCCGGCACCTTTACACCCATTAACGATATGGTTGGGGGTGGCCCATTTAGGCTACAACCAGGGCAGTGGACGGACGATACCTCAATGGCATTGTGCTTAGCGGAAAGCCTGATTGAGCAAAACGAGTTTGTCCCAACTGATCAACTACAAAGATATTTGCGATGGTATCAAACAGGGCATCTGAGCAGTACTGGACACTGCTTTGATATCGGTAACACGGTGCGAAGGGCATTGATGCGGTTTGGGCAGACTAGGGAACCCTACTGTGGTTCCACAGATCCCCGCAGTGCAGGCAATGGCTCGATCATGCGGTTAGCTCCCGTCCCTCTATTCTTTGCTCAAAATCCTCAAGAAGCGATCGCCAAGTCAGCGGAAAGCTCCCGGACGACTCACGCAGCACCTACGGCAGTCGATGCTTGCCGATACTTAGCCGCTTTACTGGTGGGAGCTGTTAATGGAGCCAGTCGAGAGCAATTACTTTCGAGTCACTACAGCCCAATTCCCGACTATTGGGAAAACAATCCTTTAATTGGCGAAATCGACGAAATTGCGGCAGGGTCGTTCAAACATCGCCAACCGCCAGAGATTAGAGGCACAGGCTATGTAGTCGAATCCTTAGAAGCTGCTTTGTGGGCATTTTATCACAGTAAATCCTTTGAAGAAGGATGTCTCTTAGCCGCCAACTTAGGCGATGATGCCGATACAACGGGTGCCGTTTATGGACAGCTAGCCGGAGCCTTCTATGGGGCGCAGGGAATACCCCTATCCTGGCGAGCTAAGTTAGCGTACCGTGAGTTGATTGAATCATTTGCCGAGCAACTCTTTTCCTTAGCCCAATCGACTTGATAAGCTAGTCCGGAAGAAGGGGCGAAATCAGCGTACTTTTAGTACAAAAGTACCGAAAAAGCCAATCATGAACAAGACTGAGAGGGCGCTCACCGTTAAAAATCTTAATAATTCTTAAATTTGCCACTTCTTTTCATCACATTCCTCTATATTGGACTAAAGAAATCAATATTCCGGATAAAACAAACCTATAAAACACTAAGCAACGAAAAATCGGGCGCAGTCTCTAAGCAGAACAAAATCACAATACCTCTAGCATCGCTATTTAAAGACTTCCGGATATTGACAAATCAATCACCTTAAAAACCCCAGCCATTTCAACAGGAGGAGAGGAATGGTGTCAGGGGTTAGTTAGTAGCTATCAGTTAGTAGCTACTAGCTATGAACTAAATCCCCGTCCTCAGGTTATCGTAGCAGCGCTTAGCGATAGCTACAAATACCATTGGTGCATCTGCCGAGCCTCGCGCAGGAGGATGGAGAAGTTTAAGCAATGTCTGAGTCCGTAACTAACTTTTGTTAAGCACTACCTTGGGGTTATTTATAAATGGCAAAGATTCAAGTCTCTCAACCAGTAAGCACCAACGATGAACAATCCCTCTATTCCGAAAAGCAGACGCTTTATCCGGAACTATCTTCAACTGAAACCAAGGTATTCAGTGAGGGTCATGTTGTGCGATTTGCTGAATCTGAGTTCGATCTAAAATACCGCTCTACAGAAGAACCAGGTGTACAAGCCCTCAGTGAGAACGAACAATCCATCTCTCCAGCATTACGCCAAACTCAGCAGGCTGGAAGTGGCGTATCGGTAGCTCAGTACCGATCATCTGGAGTAAGGCGGTGTGGCGGACTCAGTGAGTTCTAATCCCAAACCAGTGATATGCTAGCAAAGCGGGATGCGAAGTGCATCCTTACAGCCAGCCTGTTTGACTAGCTATGACAGAGTCTTGAAATTTGCCAATAGTGCAGGTAGGGATGTAAGGCAGCCAACCTATCTATCTAGCCTCAAGTTGAGGACAGAAAAGTTGATGAAATTACGCTAGGGATGGCTGAATTCTTGCAGCAAGTTTTTAGAACCCCTACCCTCAACCCTCTTCCCGTTAACGGAAGGGGGTTCAATATTTTCTAGGTGGATTTTTTAATGGCTTTGCAAGAATTAAGCCTCAATGCGTCCCAAGTAGTGATGTTAAGCATAGGTTTGTATGACTAATCCATCGATGAAGCCAATGATTAAGGCTGGTGAATTCGCTGCTCCTACACGCAGCACGGCTGTAACTTGGTAAATTTCTTCCGCCACTAGCCCAACCGATGTGGGTGTAGCGATCGCTAATGTCGGAGTGTAGGTAAAGAGCTTGGCAGATGTATCAACAGAGGTATCACCGAGTTCAAGTTTGGAACCTAGACCACAAGGTTCTGCGAAAAAGCTTACCTTGATACACAGGCACAACGGTACTAATGCGATCGCACCGCATCCCCCAAACTCAACCGTGACTTGTAGTGAAAATGATTCATGCTGATGAAGAATCGTTTCTGGATGCTCTGTATGAGGAGCCGTCGTAAAAATGGTGAGGTTAGAGAGTGTGCAGTTGATAGGGGCAACTTGGACGTGAGAACCCTTCATGAGCCTTTAAATGCAGAAACAATTCTCCTGAATTGCGATCGCTCAAATTTTTGCTTTTATATCCTACTGAGGGTTGATGAGCAGTATCATGCTTTTAACCACAATTAAGATTATCCCTCAAATCTAGCCAGAGGTAAGCAGTGAGTGCTAATTCGCTTGGAGGCTTTTGCCGTCGTATAGTACGGGCGTACCGCCAGCATTTTCCTGTTCAGGGTGGAGGAGGTTGGATGGAAGCCGACACCATGTATTTCAGCTTTGACCATCCACAATGTACCCTGTTGTTGGGCTTGACGCCCAGTAACCCTGAACTGGGAAAAAGGCTGACTGTAAATTTGAGTTCCTTTGATAATGAACTCTCTCTCAGTGTTGACTCGATGGGGATTAGATGGAATGCTCTAGCACCTAACTCCTTTACTCCTGAAGAATTAGACAACTTTGAGAATCTAGCTAGTCGCGTTTATTTGATTGCTCTTGACTCTGTTGAGCAACTTAGACTTTTAACCTCCCTTACGAACTAAGTACAAAATTGTAACAGCTCCTTTAGCTCAACTTACTGAAACACTTACAGCACAATAGGTTAAGTGAGATGAGTTCACTCATTAGGTGGCAGGGAAGTTTTGTGTCTTCAGATTAGGCTGTAAAGTCGCGCTGTCGCTTGTCAAGACTCAGTGGTTAGTCATCGATATCACAAATCTCCTTTTGTTTGGCATAAATACTTTTCATGTGTTTCTTCACAGTGTTTGGGGTAATGCACAATTCTGAAGCAATTTTTTTGTAGGGGTAGTTTGCTCGGTGAAGCAACCAAACCTCTTGTTCACGGGAAGTCAGTCCATATTTTTGGGCTTCTTCGAGGGCTATATTCTCGATCACTTGATACCGATCATCCACGGTAATCAAGATACAGGGATGTTGGATCGTTTCTAACCTCAGCCATCTTGCCCGAATATTTAAGGTGGTAAAGTCATCAGTCAAAATTTCAGACTCCATTTGCCAACGTTGATTCGGAAATAAACTGCGGCTTTGAATCAACGATTGACAAACATGCCAGATTTCGATGGGGACTAAATTAACCGGTGAGCGATATTGGTTCAATTGGCGCAAAACTCGACGTGCTGTATCATTGGCATAAATTAGCTCTCTTTGATCGCTGAGAATCAAAATGCCCTCAATAAGGTTTTCAATCGCTCCAGGACGTAATATAGAATGTGGCTCAAGGTTTTTAGAATATGAGGATTTTAGCGATTTTGTTCCAGAAGTTGGTCTTTCAGTAACAGGGATAACATTGCTTAAATTGGTAGTTGCCATGTCTATTAAAAACCTCTTTCATTACATGCATCCGAATTGATAGATACACTCCGAAGTTTATATTGCTAACCTACCATTTTGTGTAGGTAAAAGTAACGAACAATCCTTAGTGCCCAGAGTAATATCAACTCTTATGGCACCATTCTTGTAGAACCAAAGAGACGATCGCTGAGTTTGGTTGTAGTCAACGCTGCCTTCGATGAGTACCAATAGGTAATGGTATAGCCGACCCTGATCTGCTCAACAATCCTCGTCTTTATTTAAGCAAAAAAATTTCAAATTATCTATACTACAAACAATTTGATTACTGCTATTATTTCTTACTGCCTGAATAAACTCTACTAATTTCATAATTCTTTTTTTATCTAACCAGAGGTTTTCAGAAATCTTCAAACCATCATCAATATTATTGATAAATTTTCGCTTAGCTTTTCAGTTGGAATGGAGGGTACCCATTGAAGTATTACAAGTATCTGCAATCAGTACATCCCTGATGATTTTAAGCTCGTGTCCCAGCGCCTGGTTGTGTAAGAAGCCTGATTCGCAGCCGAGGAAGCGTTGTATCACCTAGATGAGGAATCGCCTGTATCGAGCGATCGCATCGCTGGATTAAGCTGCTCTAACATCCACTGACAGAGTTGCTTACTCTCTAGCGTAGACCCGATGATTTTAACAGTGTTGGTTTCGATATGGCAAACGATAGCCCGTTGCTCTGCCCCAGATTGAAGCTGTCTCACTTGAAACTCTACAGTAAATGAGGCAAGTGACGACCATTGTTTGTTGCCAACAGGTGTGGAGTCGTGTTCTTCAGCAGTAATATCGGTCGATTCCTTAACCGACTGTAAGGATACCCCTTTTTCAGAGCTGGGTGCAATCAAAGGTAAGACTCCTTCTGCTTTTTCTACAGTCGAGGCTCCTCTAGTATGATAGTCAGTTAATGGCTGATTTGAACGCTGGGTGTCCGCTAGAGACTGGCGGTTTTCTGTTGTCTGTGTATCGGTCGATATCTCGATTGGCTGTGAAGAATTTTCTCTTAATTCTAAGAAATTTTCATACTCAGCCAGCATCATGTCTTGGAAAGAGCGGTATCGATCTGCTCCTGGCAGCCAATCACCAAAAAACCAAGCCTCCCACTCTCCATCCTCAGTCATCACCTGCGGATTGAGCAGATAGACAGTTGATTCCCCAATGTCACTGATTTCTAGAACCTTGCGCAGATATTCGACTCGCAACTTGCTGCAATCTTGTTCATCGCCATAAATCAAATAGTCTCCATCGGGAATCGAAGGAGTGACCAGGCGACCATTGCCAGAGAGATCTAGATTGAGAGAGCTATTCCCATATCGTTCAACAAAACTATTAATCCAATCTTGATGTCTGACCGAAAACCATTCGATATCTTCAGTAGACCAGAGTCGATAAATGAACGGTGTTGTCTGACGCCAACCGTTGGTGACTTTGAGAAACTCTCGATAGGAGGGAGGTAGAGCCATTCCCAAACGAGCTTCAGCACGAGCAATTTGCTTCTCTGTCGCACCTGGATAACCTAACCATTTAGATTCAATGACTTCTGATGGCAGTTTTTCTGGGTTATCCGTAATTGATTCTAGTAATTCTCGACTCCACTGTCTTAAAAAACTTTCCCAATTGAAAGAGTTCATGGTTAAAAGACTGAGCTAGACGACTTGGAGTAGTGGCACCTTGAAGCTGCCTAGAGTCGCGGGTACACATTGAAGTTTCACGATTGCCTGTAAGCGGTAGACCCCTGGTTCCAACGTAATGTCAGCGAGCACCGCTGTATAAGAGAGTTGCCCTTTCGTGAGAGTAACTAACTCTGTATCACCTACGTGGATGACTTCACCTGTCATTCGATTACGAACATGAAATTGAGCGTAGTACTCAACCTGCTTATTCGTCAAATGAAGTGCTGTAAACCCAGTCAGATTAAACCCTACTGCAAGCGCAAAAGGTGTCTCATGACTAAGAGGGTGTGGGAACACTCGATTACCCTTTTCAACAACCATTGGTCTTGGAGTCGGGTAGGCTTGAACAGCTCGTATTTGAGTGATTTCTAGTGTTATAGGTAGTGCCGCAACTGGACTCTCGGCGGCCAGTGACTGGCACATCTGTTCACTGATTTGTTCCAGCATCCACTCTTGCAGTTGATCGGCTCCAATCTCAGACCAAGTTTGACATTTGTTCGCTTCTATGTAATTGATGATCGTTCTTTGTTCCTCTCCCTGCCCTTCAATTGTGCGGGACTGAAACTCGACTCTAAATGAAGCAAATGTCTGCCATTCATCTTGAGGCATTAAAGGAGAAACGTTTACTTTAGCTTCTGCATGGTATGATTCACTTGCTTTATTTGAGCAATCTAAGGGATTATCTGCTTCTGCATCTGCTAATGCCATAACTTGTTGGGATAATTCATTTTCCTGAGTTGGGAGAATTGAGGAAGGCTCTTCTTCTCTCTGTGAGGACTCAACAAACTGCTGTGAGGATAAATCCGCAGTAGCAAGTGATTGAGACTGAGCAATCCATCCTTTAATTTCACTTTTTGAGACGGTATGTCCTTGGGTTTTTAGGCGTGACTCAACTTCATCAACTGAAAGCTTGGCTAAGTCCTGAAAGGTGTGAATATTGAACAACTCTCTGAGCCATTTTTCTTTAACGAGTCCGATGCCTTTGATTCTAGTCAAGTCATCACTTTTTTTACCGTTTATATGGGCTAGGTTATTACCCTTAAGTGATGTAGCCATCGCCTTTTCCTCACATTACTAGCAGAGGCAAACCGAACCGATTGATTAGCTGTTGTGCCTTAAGTTTGCTCATCATAAGTAGCCAAGATATTTGCAACCCGTAGCTTTCCCCATTTTGAAGAGATTGGGCAATCACTTTACTAATTTTTGCAGAAAAAACTGGCAGGTACGAGTAACCTGCCAGTCAGAGTGTTGTTTCCTGGGTACCTCAGAAGTAACAACACTCGATTTATAAACGCTGAGGTTTAGTTCATCCTAAACTTACATCGCGGGGTAAACTTGAAGCAGAATTTCTTCAATGTAGCCATACCCATAGACGTACTGATCGCAAGAATGGGTGCCAGGACCAACGGTGACTGTAGCACCAATTTCATAGAGTCCAGCAGTTAGCTTGGCTTGCTCGGGAGTAAGTTTCTTCCAGATAGTGTAGGTCAATGTATCTTTCTGAGTCACGATGCTAGCTTTGACATCTGCTTCAGGTGCGGCACCAAAACCCTCAAAGCCAAAATCAACGCTAATCGTTGTACCTAAGCACATTAGAAGTTTAGCGAGCGGGCTGGCGTTGAATTCAATCTGCACGCTAATGGTAAACTCTTCATCGGACGCAACGATGTACTGTGATTGATTAGGATCAGCAGGAGCAACGCTTGAACCTTGAACATTCAGCTTGGACAGTGTGAAATAGACTGGACCCAAAATACCTTTGGAGTAAGTTTCGGAGCCAGAAACTTGGTTGTGTTGTTCGGGGAGAGCATTTGCAACAGCAGCGTTTTGAAGGGCGTTTACGTTTGCCATGATCGTTATCCTTTTGTTTGGTAAGCTTGTTGGACTACTGAGCAAGCTTTTGTGGGATTCGCTTTCGAGCTTGTTTGCTTTCAGTTCATCCGTCCTTGGCTTGTCATGTCTGTATCATGGCAGGGCTTCTCTAGGGTTGGCAGTACCCCGGCAGGGTACTCTTTAAAAAGGATTGACTTTGTAGAGACAAAGCCTTGTGCAGAAAGCTTTTGCGTGAAATCATAATAGTGGTTTTTAAGCTATTCCACATTTAATTTGCTCCCGTTGGGACGGGCAAAATGCCCACTCCACAAGAGTTTTAATAGTAAGGATCGTGCAGCCCCTTCTCTCTTTAGGAGAAGGAGAGTAATATAAGACTTCAAAGTCTCTCTCCCCGTGGGAGACGGATTTAAGGTGAGGGCTGACAAAGGTGATATGCTCCCTGTATCAAGGCTTATAGTGTACTTACTTGAAGTTCACTGAAATTTTTTCGCAATTGCACACTTTTTGGATTTAGTGTGGGAAACGCATAGGGAATTAAATACTCTCCCTTATGAATTTGAGGGTTTGTATTGTGATTTCTGACTTCGTACCCCAGATGGCGTAAAGACTGGAGATAAGAAAATACATCATCAGTGTTAACTGCCCAAAGGAATGCCAATTCTGGTTCTGATAGTTGGGTAGCAACACCTATTCCTTCCACAACACATTTAACGACATGCCAAAATTGTCCAATCTTTAAGTTGGGATTAAATGTCAAGCGACCTCTAATCCTAGGACTGTACTGGTAATAGCCAGAAAGCTGAACTAAATCAGCCATTCCTGTCAATCCAATTAATTTATCCTCGAACGCTTTCCAGAGTGCTGTAAATACATACCTATCTAGGTCATTAGCAAATAGCTTTACTTTGCTAGTCTCTAAAACCCACTGTTCATAGCCAACGGCTGGAGCTATTTCAATAACATATTGATATTCTTCTTCACAAACATCGCCCTTCTGAGCTTTAATCTTCCAATCATAATGATTCAATTCATATTTCAGGTTGATCTTGATACTGTTGGATACTTGATTCTCAGTCCAAGCAAAATCAGGAGCTAAGAATCTTACCGTTTGCTCATGAATAGCATAGGTTGGTAATAACTTTGTGGTTGGTTGCTGAGTCTTGTCAAGAAGCGCGATCGCATCTTTTGCCTTCTGAGCATATCTCTGTGTTAACTGACGCTTACGCTGTCTAAATCCCAGCTTCTGAGATGGAGGCAAATAATGCATGGGAAACGGGAGCTTAACCCCCATCACTTGCTCTAAAATACTCAGCGCTAAAATTCGCCCTAGTTGTGGCGGAACTGAATTTCCAATTTGTTCAATACCAACTTGACGATTTCCTACAATCTCATAGTCATCAGGAAAAGTTTGCAGCCGCTTGAGTTCGGCAAGGGTAAACCGACGATTGTCCCAACTAAATGGGCCAGTATATTGCCCTCCTTGTGCTTTAATCGTCCGCACCGGCATTTGAGGGTCAGCTTTATACAGAAAATCCGAGAACTTTGAACGCCAACTAAACACTGGCTGAGGATGTCCCATTTCCTCGGTATAAAAGCTATAGTTCAACCCTGGTGGAATATCACTTAAAAGGTGCCCGTATCGACCCCCTATCCCCTCATCTGCCTCAGAAATATCAGCTCCTGCCACCGCTTCTCCTGCCGTGTAGAAGGGTTCACACCCTGGAGAATCTGGCCCATGAGTGGGATAAGGAAATTGATAACTCCCTTCTCTCAATCCCACAATAAATAAACGTTCCCGATGCTGGGGTACACCATAATCGGCGGCATCAAGAACCCGAAAATGGAGGGTATACCCTGCTTGTTTAAATGCTGCTTGGATTTCTTTCCAAGCTTCTCCGTTTTGCGCTCCCGTGATTCCGTAAACGTTCTCAAACAAGAATCCTTTGGGTTGAAGCGTTTTCAGGATGCGGACATACTCTTGAAACAGAGTACCGCGAGCATCACTCGTTCCAGCCACTCCAGAGGCTCTCCTCCCGGCGGCTGAGAAGGTTTGACAAGGGGGGCCACCGATGATGAAATCGACTTTTAGATCGGGATGGGGAGAATATTCTCGAATATCAATGCAAAGAGCACTGGAATTTTCTAGCCGTTTCCCTGGCTGTGAGTTATGGTTGAGCGTCTGCACGTACTTAGCTTCCAGCTCAATCATCTGCACTATCTCAAAACCGCAGTCATGGAAGGCAATATCCAGCCCACCCCCACCCGAAAATAGACTGAGGGTTCTAATTGGAGCATGTCCCTGTGTGGAAAGCCATTTCCGCAGCGATAAGCCAAAGCAATCAGGCCATGCTGGGTGACGGCTGACATCCAGTGCTTGCAGCATTTCCTGAAACCAGACCACTTTGTCTAGCTCGGTATTGGGTAGAGTCAAGGGCAGGGACAGTTGTTCCATCAGAGGAGCGATCGCGTAACAATTTAAGTAGTGACCAGTGATCAGTTATCAGTGACCCGGTAACTACTGGGGATTGAACCCCAACATGTTAGCGTAGCAGGTGTTCTCAAGAGCGTAACAACATACCACCGTTGATTCTTACTCCCCTTCCCTTGTAGGGAAGGGGTTGGGGGTTAGGTTATTCTGATGTATTTCACCATCTGATTAATGTGCATAAGCAGGTTTA
>Ga0310810_10009308_pt1 | contig 11343 bp, 7 predicted proteins | sample NCmetagenome_FD_207641 | JGI IMG/M metagenome (GOLD analysis project Ga0310810, IMG submission 207641) | Soil microbial communities from experimental microcosm in Duke University, North Carolina, United States - NC | ecosystem: Engineered > Artificial ecosystem > Soil microcosm > Unclassified ... | reverse complement strand
TGCTCTCCAAGTATCAATTCCCGGGCGACGACGTGCCGATCATCCGGGGCTCTGCGATCAAGGCCTTGAACGGGGAGAAGGGCGAGTTCGCCGACGGCGCGATTCTGAAGCTGTACGAAGCAATCGACACCTATGTGCCGCTGCCCGAGCGGCCGATCGACAAGCCGTTCCTGATGCCGATCGAAGACGTGTTCTCGATCTCGGGCCGCGGCACGGTGGTCACGGGCCGTATCGAGCGCGGCAAGATCAAGGTCGGCGAGGAAGTGGAGATCGTGGGCATCCGCCCGACTTCCAAGACGGTGGTCACGGGCGTGGAGATGTTCCGCAAATTGCTCGATGCGGGCGAGGCCGGGGATAATGTCGGCTGCCTCTTGCGCGGCGTTGACAAGGAAGCGGTCGAGCGCGGCCAGGTTCTGGCGAAGCCCGGGAGCGTGACGCCGCACACGAACTTCAAGGCGGAAGCCTACATCCTGACCAAGGAGGAGGGCGGCCGTCACACGCCGTTCTTCGGCAACTACCGGCCGCAGTTCTATTTCCGCACGACCGACGTGACGGGGATTGTGAAGCTGCCGCAAGGGACCGAGATGGTGATGCCGGGCGACAACGTGACGGTGGAGATCGAGCTGATCGTGCCGATCGCGATGGAAGAGAAGCTGCGCTTCGCCATCCGCGAAGGCGGCCGAACAGTCGGCGCCGGCGTCGTCGTCACGATCATTAAATAGAAACTGATGGCCGGTTTGGAGACCGGCCGTGAAGGAGTGTAGCTCAGTTGGTAGAGCGGCGGTCTCCAAAACCGTAGGCCGTGGGTTCGAATCCTACCACTCCTGCCAATTGCGTAGCGGAACATAAAAGAGATTGATGGCTGAAGAGACCTCCAAAGAAGTTGCCACCGGCCCTGCGAGACGCGGCGGTCCGCTGCAGTTCATTCAGGAAGTGCAGCGCGAAACCTCCAAGGTAACGTGGCCGTCATGGAAAGAGACCTATCTGACCACGATCATGGTGTTCATCATGGTGGTGATCTCAATGGTGTTCTTTGCGGTCGTCGACTACTTCCTCGGGATTGGGCTGAACTACCTGCTCGGCATTCGGTGAAATGACGAGGGGCGAAGGACAAGGAATGACGGCGCACTGGTACATCGTTCACACCTACTCGAACTTCGAGAAGAAGGCCGCAGAGGAGATCAAGCGTCAGGCACAGATCCAGGGGCTGAACGACCTGATTGAAGAGGTGATGGTGCCGACCGAGGAAGTGGTCGAAGTGCGCCGTGGCCACAAGGTCAACGCCGAGCGCAAATTCCTGCCCGGCTACATCCTGGTGAAGGCGGACCTGACGAACGAGGCCTATCACCTGATCAAGAATGTGCCGAAGGTGACAGGCTTCCTCGGCCAGAACAACAAGCCGATGCCGCTGCGCCAGGGCGAAGTCGACCGCATCATCAACCAGGTGCAGGAGGGTGCCGAGCGGCCAAAGCCGTCGATCACCTTCGAGATCGGCGAACAGGTGCGGGTGGCGGACGGACCGTTCACGTCGTTCAACGGCACGGTGGAGGAAGTGGACGAGGACCGCTCGCGGCTCAAAGTGGCGGTGTCGATTTTCGGCCGTGCTACGCCGGTGGAGCTGGAATTTACGCAAGTGGAGAAAGTCTGACGGCGACTTTTTCTTCTTAAATCGTTGCGTAGGGCCGCGGAACACGAATTGCCCGAAGCAACATCAGACAGCGGGAGGCCGGCCAGGGCCGTTGACCGCGAACCGCGAAGGAGGCGGTAGAGAAAATGGCGAAGAAGATTATCGGTTACATCAAGCTGCAGGTCCCGGCGGGGTCGGCGAATCCCTCGCCGCCGATCGGGCCGGCGCTTGGCCAGCGCGGCCTCAACATCATGGAGTTCTGCAAAACCTTCAACGCCAAGACTCAGAACGAAGAAAAGGGCATGCCGATCCCGGTGACGATCACCGTATTTTCGGACAAGTCGTTTGCCTTCGAGATGAAGACGCCGCCCGCGTCCTATTTCCTGAAGAAGGCTGCGAAGCTCGATTCCGGCTCGAAGGCGCCGGGCAAGGACTTCAAGGGCTCGGTCACCAAGGATCAGGTGCGGACGATCGCGCAGGCCAAAATGAAAGACCTGAACGCCAACGATGTGGAAGCCGCCATGCAGATGATCATGGGTTCGGCGCGCTCGATGGGCATCGAGGTGAGGGACTAGCCATGGCCAAAATCGCAAAACGGGTTGCCAAATCCCGCGACGGCATCGACCGCGCCAAACCATACCCGCTCGATGAAGCGGTGAAGCTGATCAAGAGCCGCGCCTCGGCAAAGTTCGACGAGACGGTCGAAGTGGCGATGAATCTCGGCGTCGATCCGCGCCATGCCGATCAGATGGTGCGCGGCGTGGTTTCGCTTCCCAACGGCACGGGCCGCTCGGCGCGCGTGGCGGTATTCGCCAAGGGCGCGAAGGCCGAGGAAGCCAAGCGCGCCGGCGCCGACATCGTGGGCGCGGAAGATCTGGCCGAGCAGGTGCAGAAGGGCGAGATCAATTTCGACCGCTGCATTGCGACGCCGGACATGATGGGCATCGTCGGACGACTCGGTAAGGTGCTCGGCCCTCGCGGCCTGATGCCGAACCCCAAAGTCGGCACGGTGACGATGGACGTGACACAGGCGGTCAAGGACGCCAAGGGCGGGGCGGTCGAATTCCGCGTCGAGAAGGCGGGCATCGTGCACGCGGGCGTCGGCAAGATCAGCTTCGACGAGAAGGCGATCGCGGATAATGTCCGGGCACTGATCGATTCGGTAGTGAAGGCCAAGCCCAGCGGCGCGAAGGGCCACTACGTCAAGAAGATTTCCATCAGCTCGACGATGGGACCGGGCGTGAAGATCGCGCTCGATTCCGTCGGTCAGACTGGCGTGTAGGAGAACGAGATTTCCGGCACGCGTGAGCCGGAGAACCTGTCCGAGACCGCAGGCGTCCCAGATCGAAAGATTGGCGGGACTTAATAAGCAAAGCCGGCGCAGACGGGGCGAGAAGCCGAATTCGAGGACGGAGTCCTCGCCATCGGGTTTGACCCCTGGGACGGGAAGAATCGCGGGAAGCGTAATGCTCCTCGCGACACCTCACAGGGGGAGATGCGGCGAACGCGCGCTGTATCTCCGATTGAGAAGGAGTGGGTATGGACAGAACCCAAAAAGCGGAAGCGGTGCAGGGCCTGAACGGGCTTTTCGCCGATGCCGGTGCTGTCATCGTCGCCCACTATACCGGCATGACGGTTGCCCAAATGGGCGATTTGCGCGCGCGCCTCAGGAAGGCCGGCGCCTCGTTCAAAGTGGCGAAGAACCGTCTTGCCATGCGTGCGCTCGAAGGAACGCCAGCCTCAGGCATCTCGGACCTGTTCAAGGGCCCGACAGGGATCGCTTATTCCAAAGATCCCGTCGCCGCCCCCAAGGTCCTGGTCGCCTATGCCAAGGAAAACAGCAAGCTAAAGATCCTTGGCGGCGTTGCGGTCGGCGCGGTGCTCAATCCCGAAGGCGTCAAAGCCTTGGCTGAGCTCCCCTCGCTTGACCAGCTCCGCGGCAAGATTATCGGCCTCCTGCAGGCGCCTGCGACGAAGATCGCCGGCGTGCTCCAGGCTCCGGCCGGTTCTGTTGCCCGGGTCATTTCGGCCTACGCAAATAAGGAAGCGGCGTAAAGCACTGGAAAATCTCAACGGCAAACCCATATAGGACAACGAGAAATGGCAAATCTCCAACAATTGGTCGACGAACTCTCGAAGCTCACGGTTCTCGAGGCAGCGGAACTTTCCAAGCTGCTCGAGGAGAAGTGGGGCGTTTCGGCTGCAGCACCGGTGGCGATGGCGGCAGCTCCAGGCGCAGCGGCGGCGGCAGCGCCGGCCGCGGTCGAGAAGACCGAATTCACCGTCGTTCTGGCATCCGCCGGCGACAAGAAGATCAACGTGATCAAGGAAGTCCGCGCCATCACCGGGCTCGGCCTCAAGGAAGCCAAGGACCTCGTCGAGGCGGCTCCCAAAGAGGTGAAGGCCGATGTGTCGAAGGACGAAGCCGAGAAACTGAAGAAGCAGCTCGAAGACGCAGGCGCGAAGGTCGAGCTGAAATAAGGAGGCGTGGCGGCTGAATAGGCTGACGCGCAAGTAAAGCATATCCCGTCTCCCCGGCGAAAAGGGTTCGCCGGGGAAGTCGGGTCTTTTTGTCCTTGAACGATTCGCAAGGGAACACCGATGACGCTCTCTTTCACAGGTAGAAAACGGTTCCGCAAATATTTCGGCCACATGGTCGAAGTGGCGGAAATGCCGAACCTGATCGAAGTGCAGAAGACCTCCTATGACCAGTTCCTCCAGGTCGAGAAGCCGGAAGGCGGCCGCATCGACATGGGGCTGGAGGCGGTCTTCAAGTCGGTGTTTCCGATCAGCGATTTTTCCGAAACGTCGCTGCTCGAATATGTCGACTATCATTTCGAAGAGCCGAAATACGACGTCGAGGAATGCCAGCAGCGCTCGATGACCTATGCGGCGCCCTTGAAGGTGACGCTGCGGCTGATCGTGTTCGATGTCGATCAGGAAACCGGCGCGAAGTCGGTGAAGGACATCAAGGAGCAGGACGTCTATATGGGCGACGTCCCCTTCATGACGCTCAATGGCACCTTCGTGGTGAACGGCACCGAGCGCGTGATCGTCTCACAGATGCACCGCTCGCCGGGCGTGTTCTTCGACCACGACAAGGGCAAGACGCATTCCTCGGGCAAACTCTTGTTTGCGGCGCGCGTGATTCCGTATCGCGGCTCGTGGCTCGATTTCGAATTCGACGCGAAGGACATCATCCACGTGCGTATCGACCGCCGCCGCAAGCTGCCGGCGACGACGCTGCTCTATGCGCTTGGCCTCGATCAGGAAGGCATCCTCGACTATTTCTACACCAAGGTTGCGTTCCGCGCCTCGCGCGACGGCGGTTGGACCACGCCGGTCGAGCCGACCTGGATGCGCAACGCCAAGCCGAACAACGAGTGGGTCAATCCCAAGACCGGCGAAGTGCTGGCCGAACCGGGCCAGAAGATCACCGTTCGCGCCTTGCGCAAATGGCAGGAAGAGGGCGTCAAGGCGATTGCCATGCCCGACGACGAACTCGTCGGCCGCTATTCCGCGCTCGATATGGTCAATGTCGAGACCGGCGAGATTTATGTGGAAGCCGGCGACGAGCTGACGCTCGACAGTATCGGGGTTCTGCGCGAGGCGGGCTTCGAAGAGATCGTCACGATCAACGTCGATCACATCAATATCGGCGCCTACATCCGCAACACCATGGCGGTGGACAAGAACCACTCCAGAGAACAGGCGCTGATCGACATCTATCGCGTGATGCGTCCTGGCGAGCCGCCGACGGCGGAAACCGCCGAGACTCTGTTCGGGCAATTGTTCTTCGACTCCGAGCGCTACGACCTGTCCAGCGTCGGCCGGGTCAAGATGAATATGCGCCTCGGGCTCGACTGCCCGGATACGATCCGCACACTGAGGAAAGAAGACATTCTCGCCATCCTCAAGGCGCTGGCAGATTTGCGCGACGGGCGCGGCGAAATCGACGACATCGACAATCTCGGCAACCGGCGCGTTCGCTCGGTCGGCGAGCTGATGGAGAATCAGTTCCGCATCGGCCTCTTGCGCATGGAGCGCGCCATCAAGGAACGCATGAGCTCGGTCGATATCGACACCGTGATGCCGCACGATCTCATCAATGCGAAGCCCGTGGCGGCTGCAGTGCGCGAATTCTTCGGTTCGTCGCAGCTCTCGCAGTTCATGGACCAGACCAATCCGCTGTCGGAAGTCACGCATAAGCGGCGGCTTTCCGCGCTCGGACCGGGCGGTCTGACGCGCGAGCGCGCCGGATTCGAAGTGCGCGACGTGCATCCGACGCATTATGGCCGAATCTGCCCGATCGAAACGCCGGAAGGACCGAATATCGGCCTGATCAATTCTCTCGCCACCTATGCGCGCGTGAACAAATACGGCTTCATCGAAAGCCCGTACCGCAAGGTGCACAACAAGCACGTGACGGATGAGGTCGTGTATCTCTCGGCGATGGAAGAGGCGAAGTATACGATCGCCCAGGCCAACGCGACGATCGACTCGCGCGGGCGCATCACGGACGAACTGGTGTCGTGCCGCAAAGGCGGCAACTTCATCATGACCACGCCGGAGATGGTCGACTACATCGACGTTTCGCCGAAGCAGTTGGTGTCGGTGGCCGCGGCGCTGATCCCGTTCCTGGAGAACGACGACGCCAACCGCGCGCTGATGGGCTCCAACATGCAGCGCCAGGCGGTGCCGCTTCTGACGGCGGAAGCACCGCTGGTCGGCACCGGCATGGAAGACGTCGTGGCGCGCGACTCAGGCGCGGCCATCGCGGCGCGGCGCACCGGCGTGATCGATCAGGTCGATGCGACGCGTATCGTCATCCGGGCCACGGAAGAAACCGATCCCACGAGGCCTGGCGTCGACATCTATCGTCTGGCGAAGTTCCAGCGCTCGAACCAGAACACCTGCATCAACCAGCGTCCGCTGGTGAAAGTGGGCGATGCCGTCCAAAAAGGCGACATCGTGGCTGACGGTCCCTCGACTCAATTGGGCGAGCTCGCGCTCGGCAAGAATGTGCTCGTCGCGTTCATGCCGTGGAACGGCTACAACTTCGAGGACTCGATCCTGATCTCCGAACGCATCGTGCGGGATGACGTCTTCACCTCGATCCATATCGAAGAGTTCGAGACGATGGCGCGAGACACCAAGCTCGGGCCTGAGGAAATCACGCGCGATATTCCGAACGTCGGCGAAGAGGCCCTGAAGAACCTCGACGAAGCCGGCATTGTTTATATCGGCGCGGAAGTGAACGCGGGCGACATCCTGGTCGGCAAAGTCACGCCCAAGGGCGAGACCCCGATGACTCCGGAAGAAAAGCTCTTGCGCGCCATCTTCGGCGAAAAGGCGGCCGACGTTCGCGACACGTCGCTGCGCGTGCCGCCGGGCGTCACGGGCACGATCGTGGAAGTGCGCGTGTTCAACAGGCACGGCATCGACAAGGATCAGCGGGCGCTCGCCATCGAACGCTCCGAAGAAGAGCGGCTGGCGAAAGACCGCGACGACGAGTTGGCCATTCTCGAGCGCAACATCTACGCGCGTCTGTCCGAGATTCTGCTGCACAAGACGGCAGCTTCCGGCCCGAAAGGCATGGCGGCCGAGACCAAGATCACGCAAACGGTGCTCGACGCTCTGTCGCGTCATCAGTGGTGGCAGATCGGCCTGAAGAACGAAAAGGCGCAGGCCGAGATCGAAAGCCTGAAAAAGCAGTACGACGAATCCCGCCAGCGGCTGGATAAGCGGTTCGCCGACAAGGTGGACAAGCTCCGCCGCGGCGACGAGTTGGCTCCGGGCGTCATGAAGATGGTGAAGGTCTTCGTCGCCGTGAAACGCAAATTGCAGCCGGGCGACAAAATGGCCGGCCGTCACGGCAACAAGGGCGTCATCTCGCGCATTACGCCGATCGAAGACATGCCGTATCTCGAGGACGGCACTTCGGTGGACGTCGTGCTCAATCCGCTGGGTGTGCCGTCGCGCATGAATGTCGGCCAGATTCTCGAGACGCATCTGGGATGGGCTTCGGCCGGCCTGGGACGGCAGATCGGGGACATGCTCGACAAAGTGCGTCGCGACGGCCGCATGGAGACGTTACGCAAGACGCTGAAGTCGGTCTATGCGGCCGATGAACGTCTTGGCGAGCTCGACGACTCGGGTCTGGTCGAGTTGGCCGGCAATCTGCGCAGCGGTGTTCCGATGGCGACGCCCGTGTTCGACGGCGCCAAGGAAAAGGACATCGTCAACATGCTGACCCACGCCGGGTTGAGCGAGACCGGACAGGTGACGCTGCACGATGGGCGCACCGGCGAGGCATTCAAGCGACAGGTGACGGTCGGATACATCTACATGCTGAAGCTGCACCATCTGGTGGACGACAAGATCCACGCGCGGTCAATCGGGCCGTACAGCCTGGTCACGCAGCAGCCGTTGGGCGGCAAGGCGCAGTTCGGCGGTCAGCGCTTCGGCGAAATGGAGGTGTGGGCGCTCGAAGCCTACGGCTCGGCCTACACGCTGCAGGAAATCCTGACTGTGAAATCGGACGACGTCGCGGGCCGCACCAAAGTGTATGAGGCGATCGTCCGCGGCGAAGACAATTTCGAGGCCGGTATCCCCGAAAGCTTCAACGTGCTGGTCAAGGAAATGCGCTCGCTCGGATTGAACGTGGAGCTGCTCAACCAGTGATCATGGTTTTTTCAATCCCGCGTCTGTCATGGCCCGCAACAACGGGCCATCCAGGCGATTATATCTTCAATCGGCGCGCCGACGCGCGCCGGCTGGGTGGCCCGATCCCCGCTTTCGCGGGGATGCCGGGCCATGACAGCCAGGGTTAGGAAAGAGGCACCGGATGAACCAGGAACAGATCCTTCGCTGGTCGCATGGCGAGATCAAGAAACCGGAAACGATCAACTACCGCACCTTCAAGCCGGAGCGGGACGGGCTGTTCTGCGCCCGCATCTTCGGTCCGGTGAAGGACTATGAGTGCTTGTGCGGCAAGTACAAGCGCATGAAGTACAAGGGCATCGTCTGCGAAAAGTGCGGCGTCGAAGTCACCGTGCAGAAGGTACGCCGCGACCGCATGGGCCATATCGAGCTCGCCTCGCCGGTGGCCCATATCTGGTTCTTGAAGTCGCTGCCGTCGCGCATCGGCTTGATGCTCGACATGACGCTGAAGGATCTCGAGCGCGTTCTCTATTTTGAGAACTACGTTGTGCTCGAACCAGGCCTCACGCCGCTCAAGGAGCGTCAACTCCTGACGGAAGAGGAGTATTTCAAGGCGCAGGATGAATACGGCGAGGACAGCTTCACCGCCATGATCGGCGCCGAGGCGATCCGTATCCTGTTGGAAGCGATCGATCTCGACAAGCTGCGCACGGAGCTGCGCGCGGAAATCGCGGTTGCGCAGGGCACCGAGAAGCCGAAGAAGCTCGTCAAGCGGCTGAAAGTGGTCGAGGCCTTCATCGATTCCGGCAATCGTCCAGAGTGGATGATCCTGACCGTCGTGCCGGTGATCCCGCCGGAACTGCGCCCGCTTGTGCCGCTTGATGGGGGCCGGTTCGCGACGTCCGATCTGAACGATCTTTATCGCCGCGTCATCAACCGCAATAACCGGTTGAAGCGGCTGATGGAGCTGAAGGCGCCCGACATCATCGTGCGCAATGAAAAGCGCATGCTTCAGGAGGCGGTCGACGCGCTGTTCGACAACGGCCGGCGCGGCCGCGTCATCACGGGCGCCAACAAGCGGCCGCTCAAGTCGCTCGCCGATATGCTGAAGGGCAAGCAGGGCCGGTTCCGGCAGAACTTGCTCGGCAAGCGCGTCGACTATTCGGGCCGTTCGGTGATCGTGGTCGGTCCCGAGTTGAAGCTGCATCAGTGCGGCTTGCCCAAGAAGATGGCGCTCGAGCTGTTCAAGCCGTTCATCTATGCGCGACTCGAGGCGAAGGGCTTCTCGGCCACCGTCAAGCAGTCGAAGAAACTGGTTGAGAAGGAGAAGCCGGAGGTTTGGGACATCCTCGAAGAGGTGATCCGCGAGCACCCGGTGCTGCTCAACCGCGCGCCCACGCTGCATCGCCTCGGTATTCAGGCGTTCGAGCCGGTGCTGATCGAAGGCAAAGCGATCCAGCTGCATCCGCTCGTCTGCACGGCGTTCAACGCGGACTTCGACGGCGACCAGATGGCCGTGCACGTGCCGCTTAGCCTGGAAGCGCAGCTCGAAGCGCGCGTGCTGATGATGTCGACCAACAACATCCTCTCGCCCGCCAACGGCAAGCCGATCATCGTGCCGACGCAGGATATCGTGCTTGGGCTGTTCTATCTCTCGCTCGACAAGGAGAACGAACCCGGCGAGGGCATGGTGTTCCACGACATGGGCGAGATCGAACACGCGCTGTTCGCAGGTAGCGTCTCGCTCCATTCCAAGATCGAGGCCCGCTACAAGACCGTCGACAAGGATGGCAAGCCGATCACGCGGCGCGTGAAATCGACTCCGGGCCGCATGCTCCTGGCCGAGCTTCTGCCGCGCAATCCGGCGATCCCGTTCGAGCTGGTCAATCGCCAGCTTAGGAAGCAGGAAATCAGCCACATCATCGACGAGGTCTATCGTCACTGCGGCCAGAAGGAGACGGTTCTGTTCTGCGACGCGGCGATGGCGCTCGGCTTCCGCGAGGCTTGCAAGGCCGGCATTTCGTTCGGCAAGGACGACATGGTCGTGCCGGAAACCAAGGAGAAGCTGATCGAAGAGACACGCCATCGCGTGCGCGAGTTCGAGCAGCAGTTCCTGGAAGGCCTGACCACCGACCGCGAGAAGTACAATCTCGTGGTCGATGCCTGGTCGAAGTGCACCGATCAGGTGGCGGCCGAAATGATGCGCGAAATTTCGCAGCCGCGAGTCGATCCGGAAACGGGGCGGACGGCGGAGTTGAACTCCATCTTCATGATGGCCAGTTCCGGCGCCCGCGGTTCGCAGCAGCAGATGAAACAGCTCGCCGGCATGCGGGGCCTGATGGCCAAGCCGTCGGGCGAGATCATCGAGACTCCGATCCTTTCCAACTTCAAGGAAGGGCTGACCGTGCTCGAATATTTCAATTCGACGCACGGCGCGCGCAAAGGTCTGGCCGACACGGCTCTGAAGACAGCCAATTCCGGCTATCTGACGCGGCGTTTGGTCGACGTCGCCAATGACTGCATCATCACCGCGGAAGATTGCGGCACCAAGAAAGGCATTACCGTCCAAGCCGTGATCGATGGCGGGCAGGTGGTATCGTCGCTGTCGGAACGCGTGCTGGGCCGGACCGCGGCGGAAGATGTGAAGCATCCAGATACGGGCGACATCATCGTGAAACGCGGGCGCGAGATCACCGAGGATATCGCGGAGAAGATCGAAACCACGCATGTGCAGAAAGTGCGCGTGCGCTCGGTCTTGTGCTGCGAGTTGCTCGATGGCGTCTGCGGCAAGTGCTACGGGCGCGATCTTGCCCGCGGCACGTCGGTGAACATCGGCGAAGCGGTGGGCGTGATTGCCGCTCAGTCGATCGGAGAGCCGGGCACGCAGCTGACCATGCGCACCTTCCACATCGGCGGCGCGGCGCAGGTTGCCGCGCAGTCGAAGATCGAGGCCTCGCATGACGGCAAGGTCAAGATCGTCAACCGCAACGTGGTGCGCAATTCGCAAGGCCAATTGGTGGCGATGGGCCGCAACATGCAGGTTGCCATCGTCG
>Ga0310810_10009307_pt1 | contig 11343 bp, 10 predicted proteins | sample NCmetagenome_FD_207641 | JGI IMG/M metagenome (GOLD analysis project Ga0310810, IMG submission 207641) | Soil microbial communities from experimental microcosm in Duke University, North Carolina, United States - NC | ecosystem: Engineered > Artificial ecosystem > Soil microcosm > Unclassified ... | reverse complement strand
TCACCGCGCAGGTCGGCCGGCTCTTGCGCTTCGAGGGCGATCAGATCCTGCCCGGCGACCAGCTGCCGCCCCGCGGGGCCGGCGGCCTGCTGCTGAACGCGATGAACATCGCGCCCGAGCTCGAGGCCGAGTTCAACGAGTGGTACGACAAGGAGCACATCCCCGCGCTGGCCGCGGTGCCGGGCGTGCTCGCCGCGCGGCGCTTCCGCGGCCGCGCGGGCAATCGCAAGTACGTCGCGCTCTACTCCCTGGCGACGCCCGACGTGGTGGACTCGGCGGAGTGGAAGCAGGCCCGCCAGAGCGACTGGACCAGCCGGCTCACCCCGCACTTCCGCGATCACCTGCGTCTGGTGCTGCGGCGCTACGTGCGCGGCGCCTGAGCACGACGCGGGCGGAGGCCGATCGATGAAGATCACCGGGCTCGACACGTACTGTCTCTCCGCGCCGCTGCCCCAGGTGGTGCGCACCTCGACGCACGCCATCAGCCGGGTGAACGAGGTGATCGTCACGCTCACGACCGATGCCGGCCACGTCGGCATCGGCGAGGCCCACGGGCCCTTCCTCACGCAGGCCAGCGGCGAGGCGCTGCGCGGCGTGAGCGACATCCTGCGCGCCATCACGCCGCTGGTCGTCGGCCAGGACCCGTTCGAGAGCGAGCGCATCTGGCAGGACCTGTTCGCGCTGACGTACACGAGCGTGCGCGGCATCCCGGCGCTGGCCCGCCAGCAGCGCGCGCTGGTCACGGCGATGAGCGCCATCGACATCGCGCTGTGGGACCTCAAGGGCAAGGCGATCGGCCGGCCGGTGTGGGCGCTGCTCGGCGGCGCGCTGCGCCGGCGCATTCCCGCCTACGTCACGGGCTTCTACTACCGGGACGGCGAGAAGACCGATGACCTCGTGCGTGAGGCGGCGATGTACGTGGAGCAGGGGTATCGCACCGTCAAGGTGAAGGTCGGCGGGCTCACGCCCGAGGCCGACGCCGACCGCGTGGGCGTCATCCGCAGGGCCGTCGGCAAGGACATCGCCATCATGCTCGACGCCAACCAGGGCTGGAACCTGCCCACGGCCGTCGAGGCGGCGAAGCGCTGCGCCGTCCACGACATCTTCTGGCTGGAGGATCCGATGCCGTGGTTCGACGAGCGCCAGACCCTGGCGCGCCTGAAGGCCGAGACCGACATCCCCATCGCGGCGGGGGAGACGGAGTACACGCCGTTCGGGCTGCGCACGCTGCTGGCCGAGGGGCTCGTCGACTACCTCATCATCGACTCGACGTGGGCGGGCGGGCTGACGACGTGGCGCAAGGCCGCGGTGATGGCCGAGCTCTACCAGGTGCCGCTGGCCGCCCACCACGATCCGCAGATCCACGTCCACGCGGTCGCCGCGAGCCCCACCGGCTTCATCCTCGAATCGTTCGCCGACGCCACGCGTGATCCGCTGTGGTTCGAGCTGTTCCGCGAGCGCCCGGCCGTCGTCGACGGCTTCATGACGGTACCCGAGGCGCCCGGGCTGGGCCTCGAGCTGCGGGCTGACACCCTGGAGAAGTATGGCGTGAAGGTGAGCTGACCATGGCCCTGACCGATCGCTACGGATTGCCCGTCACCACCACGTCGTCCCTGGCCGCCGAGCGCCTGCAGGACGGCATGGACCGGCTGCTCTCGTACGGCCCCGGCGCCGAGCAGGCGTTCGTCGCCGCGGTGGAGGCGGACGACGGGCTGGCGCTGGCCCACACCGGCCTGGCACTCGTCGCCGTCGTGCAGGGCGATGCGGCGCGGGCCCGCGACGCCATCGGCCGCGCCCGCGAGCGCGTGGGCGGCGCCAGCCGTCGCGAGCGCCAGCACGTGGAGGCGGCGAGCGCGCTGGTGGGGGGCGAGACCACGCGGGGCCTGGCCCTGGTGGACGAGCACGTGAAGGATTTTCCCCGCGACGCGCTGCTCGTCAACCAGGCCAGCAGCGCCATCGGCTTCGCGGGCGCGCGCGATCGTGAGCAGGCCCGCATGCTGTTCCTGGAGCGGCTCACGCCCGCGTACGGCGACGACTGGTGGTTCCAGTCGGCACTGGCGTTCACCTATCACGAGGTCGATCGGTACGAGGACTCGCGGCGGCTGTCGGAGCGCTCGCTGGCCCAGTATCCGGGCAACGCCAACGCCAGCCACAACCTCGCCCACGTCTACTTCGAGACGCTCGACACCGCGACGGGGGCGACGTTCCTCGACGAGTGGATGCGCGACTACGACGCCCAGGCGTCGTTCCACTGTCACCTGGTCTGGCACCAGGCGATGTTCGCGCTGCATCGCGGCGACTACGGCCGCGCCCTGCAGATCTTCGAGCGCGACATCGTCGGAGCCGTCAATCCGCGCCTGGCGATGATCGACGGCTCGGCGCTGCTGTGGCGCTTCCGGCTGGACGGCTGGCGCGGCCCGCTCGACTGGCGCTCGATGGCCGACCTGGCGGGGCGCGTCTCGCGGCCGGGGTTCGTGTTCGGCGAGGTCCACGCCGCGCTGGCCTACGTCTCCTGCGGCGACGACGCCGGCCTGGCGCGGCTGATCGACGGCCTGCGCGCCCTGGACGCGAAGGGACATCCGATCGCGGGATCAGTCGCGCTGCCGATGGTGCAGGGGGCGGCCGCGTTCGCGCGCGGGGAGTACGCGGAGGCGTTGCGGCATCTCGAGCCGGTGCAGACGGAGTTCCATCGCGTGGGCGGGAGTCACGCGCAGTGGGAGCTGTTCGAGGAGACGATGATCGTCGCCTACCTCAACCTCGCCCGCTTCGACGACGCGCTCCGCCTCGTCCGTCGCCGCCTTGCCCGTCGCGCATCACCCCGCGATCTCGCCTGGCGCGATCGCGCGATCACCGGCCTCGCGGCGCCTCGCGCCTGATCTCGCGCTCGCTCGTTGCGCGCAACGAGCGGACGTGAGTCAGTCTCGGAGGCGACGAGAGAAGAAGTCGCGGATCAGCATCGCGATTTGCGGGCAGGCTTCGTCGAGGGCGAAGTGGCCGGCGTCGAGAAGGTGGATCTCGGCGTCGGGGACGTCGACGCCGTAGGCGAGGGCGCCGGCCACCGTGAACGACAGGTCATGGCGGCCCCAGACGACGAGCGTTGGGGGGCGGTGGTCGCGCAGGTACTTCTGCCACGTCGGATAGGCGGCGACGTTGGTGCGGTAGTCGTGGAAGAGGTCGAGGTGGATGTCGGCGAGGCCGGGCTTGCTGAGATGCGCAAACTCATCCTCCCAGGTCTCGGGGTCGATGCGGGAGGGATCGGGGCTGGCGCCGACGTGGCGCTGGCGGGTGGCGTCCAGCGAGAGGAAGTTGGCGCGGACGGCGGCCTCGTGCGCGGCGCGATCGGCCCAGAAGGCGCGGCGCGGGATCCAGAGATCGGAGAGACCCACCTCGTGGGCGACGGCGTTCTGGATCACGAGAGCCTCGATGCGCTCGGGATGGGCCAGCGCCAGGCGGAAGCCGATCGGGCCGCCGTAGTCCTGGAGGACGAGGCCGTAGCGTGTGACGCGCCGCTGGTCGAGGAAGCGATCGACGATCTCGGTGAGGTGATCGAAGGTGTAAGCGAACGCGGCCGGCGGTGGCGCTTCGCTGCGGCCGAAGCCGGGATAGTCGGGCGCCAGGACGTGAAAGCGATCGGCCAGCCGCGGGATCACGTCGCGGTACATCACCGACGACGACGGGAAGCCGTGCAGCAGCACCAGCGCTGGCCGTCGCGGATCGCCGGCCTCGCGATAGAAGATGCGCAGGCCGTCGATCGTGGTCGTGTGGTGCCGGACCGCGGCGGGATCGCCCACGGAGCGAGGCGCGCCTGCCTGGGACATGACCGCTGACCTCCGGCGTTACGACGTGCACGCCGGGGGGCGGGATTCGCCCGAACGCGGGATCTAGCGCGGCGCGCTGCGGAAGCGAGCGACCGAGAAGGCGCTCAGATCGGTCTCGGCCGCCTTGCCGAGCATCTGGGCCGCGACGAGCATGCCGCTGTAGGCGCCGAGCGTGAGCCCCGTCGGCCCGTGACCGGTCACCAGGAACACGCCACGGAGCCCGGGCACCGGGCCCAGCACGGGCAGCGTGTCGGCGGTGAGCGGGCGCAGCCCCACGCGGATCTCGCGGATCTCGGCGCTGGCCAGTCCCGGTGCGACGCGCAGTGCCTCGCCCAGCACCTCGCGCACGCCGGTCACGGTCGTGTGCGGTGCGAAGCCCGAGCCCGTCTCGCGGGTGGCGCCGGCCACGACGCGGCTGTCCGGCCACGCGACCAGGTAGTGATGGTGAAAGGCGCTGATCATCGGCCAGGCGCTGGTGTCCGTGCCGCGCAGGCCGAGATGGATGATCTGACCGCGCTGGGGTGCGACGGCGATCGTCACGCCGAGCTGCTCGCCGAAGGCGTGCGACCACGCGCCGCCGGCGATGGCCACCGCCTCGGCCGGCACCGGCTCACCATCCACCACCGCGCCGGTCACCGCGTCGCGCTCGACGACGAGACGATCGACGATGGCCGGCCGGACGACGAGCCCCCGCGCCTGGGCGGCGGTGCGCAGGGCGCGATTGAGGAGGCGGCCGTCCACCCGCGCGGCGACGCGTGAGTAGATCGCGCCATGCACGTCGGCCAGCGGCGGAAAGAGCTCGCGCGCCTCGGCGGGCGTGATCTCGTGCAGGTCCTCGGGGGCGGGCCGACCGCGCCGGCGCTGGCGCTCGAGGACGATGCCGCGCGCTCGCTGGAACGGCGCGATCTCGTCGTCGGTGGCGGCGACGACGATCTGGCCGCAACGCGCGTAGCCCGTGTCGGAGCCCTGCTCGGCGGCGAGGCGATCGATCAGATCGGGATAGTAGGCGGCGGCCGCGACGGCGAAGTTGAACCAGGCCTCGGGATCGCGGCTGTTCGTCTCCGGCGAGAGGATGCCGGCGCCGGCGTCGGTGGCCCGGCCGGGATCGCTGCGATCCACGAGCAAGGTGCGGGCGCCGCTGGCCACCAGGTGATAGGCGGTGGCCGTGCCGAGGATGCCGCCGCCGACGACCAGCGCGTCGAAGCCGCGCGTCTTGACGACGCTCAATTGTTGATCCACTCCTTCATGAACCGGGCGTAGCAGTCGCGCTCGCCCGGCATCTTGGGCCAGCCCGCCAGCAAGCGCACCGGCGCCAGCAGCAACCGATCGCGCTGCGGCGTCGTGTTGAGCGCGTACTCCTCGAAGGCCGAGTGCGTGATCTTCTGGTTGTGCGGATCGTCCTGGAACTTGCACGCGGTGAGCGCGACCGTCTGCTGATACGCGGTGCGATCGGCGCCCGAGGCCAGGTACGCGGTGGCCACGGCGGTCGTGCGCGGCACATCGTACGCCAGGATCGCCTCGTCCAGCTCGCGCAGCAGCGCGTCGGGCGGGCGGCCGGCCAGGTCGAAGCCGCTGCACTCCTGCTCGCGCACCGAGGCGACGAGCTTGTTGGCGCGGGCGGCATCGTTGATGAAGCTCGCCATCAGGTAGAGGATGCGCGCCCGGTACGGGCTGGCGGTGCTGCGCAGCCAGTAGTTGCCGACGTTACAGTAGTCGAACGCGTGCTGGGCGTCGGTGAACTGGCGCGGGACCGTGGTCCTCAGGATCAGCTCGGCGGCGCCGACCTGCAGCGCCTCGCCCAGGCTGCGCAGCGCCTTGCCGTCGCGCAGGTGTGTGGTGAGCTGGCTCCACACGCTCGCCGCGTCGCCGCCCATCAGCAGATCGACCACCGCCTCGACCTCGGCGCCGGTGAGGGGGGTCGTGTTGGTCTCGGCCAGCGGCTTGCCAGCGTCTGGCAGGTCGTTCGTCACCATCACGCAGGCCGCGTCGTAGAGCGAGTAGTAGAGCGGGCCCACGGCCATGTCCGGCACGCCGATGTAGAAGACGCCGTCGGCGCCCTCCCAGCCGATGATGTCGGCGAGGTCGCCGACGGCGCGGGCCCGCAGCGCCTTGTGGCCGGTGTTGCGCGCCTTGCGGCCGATGATCGTATCTTGAAGATCGATCAGCCCCAGGAAGAGCAGGTGATCGCGCAGCGCCGCGCGCGCCGCCGGATCGCCGGCCAGGCCGAGGAAGAGACCGTACGAGCGGCGGACGTCGCCGCTCATGGTCGCGATCATGTGCTCGTGCAGCTGCTCCTCGATCGGCCCCTCCTGCACGATCGGCTCCTGCTCGGTGTGCCACTGCACGGGCCCGTAGCTGGGCGGCGGCACGTTCATGCCCTTCATGGTCGCGTAGCGGCCCGGGTACTTACCGAGGAGCTGGTTCCAGATGTCGAGGCCGGCCGGCACGTACCACACCGCCTGGAGCAGCGGCAGCAGGCGATAGGGCTCGGCGAGGAACGGCGCCAGGTGCGCGGCGGTCCGGAGGCCGAGGATGGTGTGGTCGTTGTTGACCAGCGTGATCTGGCCGTCGCGCACGTTGACGTGACTCGGCACCTGTACGAAGGGCGCCTCCGCTGCCGTCACCTCGCCGAGGGCCTCGCCCAGGGAAGCGCCCTCGCGGCGCACCATCTGGAAGAAGAGGTCGGTGGTGCGGGCTTGATCGCGCGCCAGGATGGCCTCGGTCAGCGAACCGCGAGCGCGGAGCGTCATGACGTCCTCCCTGAGCTGGACTGGGCGGGGCCAATAATACCCCTGGCCGGAGGGCCGGAGTAGAATCGCCACGGGACGACACCCGGAGGGAGGCGCCATGAGCCTGTTCAAGGAGCTCAATCACGTCAGCATCACCGTGACCGACGTCGCCAAGGCGCGCGAGTTCTACGGCACCGTGCTGGGCCTTCCCGAGATCCCGCGGCCGGCCTTCAACTTCCCGGGCATCTGGTACGGCATCGGCAACAGGCTGTCGCTGCACATCATCCTCAACGACGAGCTCGTGCGGCCCGCGGTCGAGCGCGAGAAGATCGAGGCGCGCTATGCGCACTTCGCGCTGTGGACCGAGGACGCGGATGCGACGGCGGCGCGCATCGGAGAGCTCGGGCTGCCGTGCCGCGACGTCGTGTCCGGCCCGACTGGGCTGCGCCAGATCTTCGTCAAGGACCCCGACGGCAACATGGTCGAGTTCATCGGGCCCACGAAGTCGCCGAGTGCCGTGCGACGCATGGAGCCGGCCCGCCCGAGCTGAGCCGGCCTCGCCGGCGGAGGACACGACGATGGCACTCGTCTACCGCCGCACTGACCTGGTGCTGCGCCGGGGTGCGCCGGCGGCCGAGGCGCTCGTCAAGGCACTGCAGCTCGACCTGCGCAAGCTCGGCTACCTGCGCTCCGGCATCGACGGTCAGTTCGGCGACGGCACCGAGCGGGCGGTGCGCGCGCTGCAGTTCGACCTGCTCCACGGCTCGAGTGCGGGGGACGACGGCGCGGCCCCGGTGGCGCTGCGCACCTTCAATCGCGGGCGCGTGACGGACCTCACCGGGATCGTCGATGAGCGCCTGGCGGGATGTCTGGAGGACCTGCTCGGCGATCCCGGGGTGACCGCGCTGCCGCGCTCCGATGATCCGGTGGCGGCCAATCAGCAGGCCTTCGCCAGCGTGCGGCGCATGGTCGGGCTGACGGCGCCCAGGTCGTTCCTGCTCGCGATCCTCCTGCAGGAGAGCGGGGGACTCCACTTCCGCGTGCCCACGCCCGGCAATCCCGACGACTACATCGTCGTCGGTCTCGATCGCAACGACGAGGACCATCCCGATCACATCACCTCGCGGGGCTACGGCATCGGCCAGTACACCTTGTTCCACCATCCGCCGCGGGCCGACGAGGTCCAGACGCTGATGCTCGATCCCGTGGGCAATGTGCGGCGAGCGGTGCGCGAGCTCACCGACAAGCTCGACAATTTCGTCAACGGGCCGACGCCGGGAGCGCAGGCCGACGACCGGCTGGCCGAGATCGGGCGGGGCGCGCTGCGGCGCTGCCGCTTCGAGGCCAGCGATCCGCGGTTCATGAATGACTGCGTGCGCTGCGCCGCCGGCTCGCTGATCGACATCACGCCGGAGACGCCGCTGCACCCGGGGACGACCGACACGCTGCAGCCCACGCAGTATCACCCGGAGACCGGCTACAGCCGCGTGCCGGACCGCGCGAAGATGGGCTGCGACTGGCCCTACGCCGTGCGCCGCTACAACGGCTCCGGCGTGAACTCCTACCATTACCAGTTCGAGGTCCTGCAGCGGCTCACGCGCCCGCCCGTCGCGGGCTGAGCCGCCTCAGGCGCGCTGGGGGATCTCGGCGGCACGCCGGCGCCGATGCCAGAGGCTCGCGCGCCACCGCACGGCGATGAGCACGGTGAAGAGCAGCCCGAGCGCGGCCGAGAGGCTGAGCGTCGCCGGGTAGCCGATGCGCTCGATGAGCGCGCTGGAGGCGAGCAGCCCCAGCGGCAGGCCGTAGACCGCGAGCATGCGCACGCCCATCACCCGGCTGCGGAAGCCGTCGCCGGCGGCGGCGATGAGGCCCACCGTCATCGCGATCATCGCGATGTTCTGCGCGAAGCCAGCCAGGAAGAGCGCGAGCAGGCCGAGATCCAGCCGCCAGGCATGACCGAAGGCGAGGACCAGCGCGTACCAGACGAGGGTGCCGACCAGGGTGGAGCGCTCGGCGTGGCGCGGCCCACCGGTCAGCACCGTGAGGATCGAGGCCAGCAGGCCGCCGAGGGCGAAGCTGGCCACGAGCAGGCCCAGGCCGGTCGCCTCCACGTGATAGACGTGCTTGGCCGCGTAGGGCAGAAGGCCGCTCGAGGCTGGATACGCGGTGAGGTTGATGAGGAACGCCAGCAAGGTCATCGCGAGCAGCTCGGGCGCGCGCGCCACCCGCAGCAGCCCGTCCTTGAGGTCCACCCAGCGCGAGGCGCCGGGCAGGACCGTGCGTCGCGGCGGACCGCCGGGATCGGGCGCCGTCGAGCGGCGGGCGACGCGGAAGGTGAGCGAGAGGCTCGCCACGTAGCAGAGCGTCACGATCAGGTACGTCGCGCCGAGGCCGAGCGCGGTGGACAGCCCGGCGCCGGCCAGCGCGCCGCCGACGCGCGCCGAGTCGCTGGTGGCGCGCGACATGCCGACCGCGCCCATGAGATGGGCGGGCGGGATCGTCTCGCCGATGAGCGTGTTACGCATCACGAGGTCGTTGGGACGTACCACGCCGGCCAGCGCGGCGATCGCCAGCACCCAGGCCGGCGTGAGCAGCCCGGCCATGACCAGGCCGCCCAGCGTTGCCGCCAGCGCGGCGTAGATGGCGCGCATCGCACAGAGCATCCGGCGCGCGCCGAGACGGTCGCCGAGCACGCCGAACATCGGTGCGGCCAGCGTGCCGAGGTACTGCAGCGAGCCGAAGACGCCGAGGATCAGCACCGAGTCGGTGTGGACCATGACGTACCAGCCCAGCACCAGGGTCTCCATCTCGAACGCCCACGAGGTGAGGAGGTCGGCGGTCCACTGAAAGCGGAAGCTGCGGATGCGGAACGCGGCCAGGGTCAACGGACGTCGGTGTCCTCGGCCGGCATTCTAGCAATTGCAATGTCGGCGGCTCTGCTGGAGTATGGACCGCCCGGCGGTGGCCGCCGCGAGACCCTTCGCGCGAACCGAGCGTGGCCAAAGGAGACAGCGTGCAGATCGACCTGCGAGTGCCGAATCCGACCGCGATGTACAAGCTCCTCATCGGCTGCGTCGTTCCCCGGCCCATCGCCTGGGTCTCGACGGTCGATGTCCACGGCGTGCGCAATCTCGCGCCGTTCAGCTACTTCATGGCCATCACCCACGATCCGCCCACGATCGCCTTCTCGGCCTCGCCGCGCGGCGTCGAGGTGCCGGGCGCGCCCGGCAAGAAGGACACGCTCGCGAACATCGAGGCGACGCGCGAGTTCGTCGTGAACGTGGTCGACGATGCGCTGGCCGAGGCCATGAACGTGACGTCGGGCGACTACCCGCCGGAGGTCGACGAGTTCGCCCAGGCCGGACTGGTGGCCGCGCCGAGCGTGCAGGTGAAAGCACCGCGCGTGGCCGCGGCGCCGATCAACATGGAGTGCCGGCTGGCCCAGATCATCCCGATCGGCCACCTGCCGCATCACCTGATCATCGGCGAGATCGTGCACATGCACGTACGCGACGACGTGTACGACCCGGCCACCGGCCGTATCGACATGCAGCGTCTGCGGCCGGTGGGCCGTCTGGCCGGACACCTCTACACGCACGTGCACGACCTGTTCGAGATGAAGCGACCGGCCGCCGGCTACAAGGGCTGAGCGCGCGTGCGCATCGTCTTCCCCGACGGCGCCGGCTGCGTCCGCGATCAGGCCGAGCTCGAGCCGCTGCGGCGGCTCGGCCCCGTGGACTTCTACGACGGGCCGCCACCCGATCGCGCGACCCTGCTCGAACGGCTGCGGCCGGCCGAGGCGGTCGTGCTCGACTACTCGGAGATGGACGCCGAGGTGTTGCGGGCGTGCGAGCGGCTGCGCTTCGTCAGCTTCCTCGGCATCGGCTACAACAGCTGCATCGACGTGGCCGAGGCCACGCGGCGCGGCGTCGCCGTCGCCTACACGCCGGACTACGGCGCGACGTCGGTGGCCGAGCACGCGCTCGCCATGATGCTCGCCCTCACGCGCCACATCGGCGCGGCCTACGTGAGCGCGCGCGAGGGCCGGTGGGAGCCCGGGCGCTTTCTGGGCATGGAGATGCGCGGCAAGACGCTGGGTATCGTCGGGCTGGGACCGATCGGGACGGAGATGGCGCGGCTGGCCTCGGGCATCGGTATGCGCCTGCTGGGCTGGACGCGCCGGCCCACGCCGGCCCGCGCCCATCACGGCCTGACCCTGGTCTCGCTGGAGGACCTCTTCAGCGCGGCCGACGTCGTGTCACTGCACCTGGCCTACACCCCGGAATCACACGGCATCGTGTCGCGCTCGCTGCTCGAGCGCATGAAGCCGGGGGCCTGGTTCGTCAACACCGCCCGCGCTCGTCTCGTCGACAACGACGCCCTGGTGGACCGTCTCCGCAACGGCCACATCCGCGGCGCCGCCCTCGACGTCCACGACACCGAACCCCCACCTCCCGACTACATCTACCGCACCCTCCCCAACGTCCTCATCACCCCCCACATCGGCTACAACACGCCGGAGGCCGCGTCGAACATGTTGCGTATCGCGATCGCGACCGTAGAAGCGTTCGCGCGTGGCGAGAAGCTACACGTCGTCAACAGCGTCTGAAACGCCGCCGCGGGCCTCACGGCTTCCGTCCTCGGTGCGAGGCCGCCGAGGCGCCGCCGCCGCCGCCGGCTCTGCGTCACGCGAGGAGCTTCAGGAGGGCCTCGACCACGCGCGCGTCATAGATACCGCGCGCACAGCTTCTCTGGATCTCATCCAGCGCCGCGTCGCGCGCGAGCGGGTCGCGATA
>Ga0310810_10009306_pt1 | contig 11346 bp, 13 predicted proteins | sample NCmetagenome_FD_207641 | JGI IMG/M metagenome (GOLD analysis project Ga0310810, IMG submission 207641) | Soil microbial communities from experimental microcosm in Duke University, North Carolina, United States - NC | ecosystem: Engineered > Artificial ecosystem > Soil microcosm > Unclassified ... | reverse complement strand
CGGCTGACATTGGATATCCGAAAAAATTAGAGGAAGCCGGTCTGGTTGTTCCAGGATCATTGTACCGGTATGCCGTAGGCCGGATTGTGTTGTGGACGAATCATGAGGCGCATCGTGACGTGTCCAAGGGAATGGAGATTTTAAAGGATCCGGCGATCAAAAAGATTGCCATTGCCAATCCCAAACATGCTCCCTATGGCCGGGCGGCTGTTGCCGCCATGGAACATTTCAAGGTGTATGAGCAGGCAAAAGCGCGAGTGGTATTGGGGGAAAACATTTCTCAGGCGGCGCAGTTCGTTGAATCTGGAGCTTGTGATATCGGCATTATTGCGCTGTCGCTGGCTCTGGCGCCGACCATGAAATCCCATGGAACGTATTGGGAAATTCCGGCAACGGCCCATCCGCCGCTGGAACAAGGTGCGGCCATCGTCAAATCCTCGAAGCATCAAGATGCGGCTAAGCAGTTCCTGGCATTTATGCAAGGCAACAAAGGCCAGGAGATCATGGCTCGCTATGGATTCACGCATTCGTAACAGTTCCGCCGCGCTGTGGTTTGTGGTAGCCGGTGCGCTGTTGATCGGCTGTTCCGATGCGGTGCAAATGGCACACGAAACGGACACCGGCGGAGTCGTTACCTATCTCTATAAGGAAGAACGCGGTGGACCGATGGGGTCGCGACATCGAAATGAAGCCTTGCAACTGATCGACAAGAAATGTCCTGCCGGATACTTCGTCATCCGCGACGGTGAGGTCAAGGGCAATGCCATGATCTCGTCTCAGGAAGGGCAGACAGACGAGGATGTCGGCCGACGGTGGGGCATCCAATTCAGGTGCAAGTAGAAACGGATGCATGCCATGACGATTGCAGTCGCTTTACTCGCTCTGCTGGCGTCGGTTTCGGCCGCGAGCGCTCATGCAGAGGAGCCTCCGGGCTGCGGGCTTTCCCCCGAGGATGGATTGTCGAACATTCAAATCGAAACGTCGGACATCACTTTGCACGAACGATTGTTTGAGCAGGTGTTTCATGCGAACGCCATTCAACGCTTAGACCATCCCCAAACGGACCTCATTCGTGTGTACTGCCTCCGCCACGTCGTCGTGGCGATCAGGCAGGATCTTCGCCGTCCCCGCGAGACCGGATGGGTGCAAATCAATTTCTGGGTGACGGATGTGGCGGCCGTTTACGACACGCTGCAGTCGGCGGTCCGTGACTCGTCGCTTGCCCAATTGCCGGAGGCAGATCGTGATAAGGTCGTCCGCTTTCGGATGAAACCGAATGTCATGCGAGGGCATCGAAAGGTCGACCGGTTGGAAGTCTATGGACCCGAGGGCTTTTTGATCGGGTTTGACCAACCCACGCCATAACCACAGGAGGGCGTCATGAAGTTGAGCGCACGCAATCAATTCCCGGGTACCGTGAGCCGCATCACCGAAGGGCAAGCGATGGCCGAGGTAACCGTCAAAGTCGGAAATCTCGAGTTCGTCGCGGCGATCACGGAAGGCTCCGTCAAGAATATGGGGCTCAAGGTCAACGATTCGGTCACCGTAGCGGTCAAAGCAACCGAGGTGATGATCGGCAAGTAGCCCGAGAAGTTCAAGTCCATGCCAGGCCAAAGAAAGTCTGAGGCTGGTCAAAAGGACCGTCGGCGAGGCCGCAGCGAGCGCAGTGGCGAGGCGTACTTTGGTTCGTACGTTGAGCCTCTAAGCGAGGCGAGAACGAAGCTGACGGTTCTTTTCACCAGCCGTGAAGGCGGCAAATGAACTGGACGGCGATTTGGGTGACCTGCAAATTGGCAAGCCTGACCGCCATGGCGCTGCTCGTCATTGGATTGCCGATTGCCTATTGGCTCACTTTTTCGAAGTGGCGATGGAAATTTCTGATCGAGTCCATCGTCGCCTTACCGTTGGTCCTGCCGCCGACGGTGTTGGGGTTCTATATTCTCGTCGCAATCGGTCCACATAGCCCAATTGGCCGCCTCTATAGCGATATTGTCGGTCAGACATTGCCGTTCAGTTTCCAAGGACTGCTTATCGCTTCTATCCTCTATAGCCTGCCGTTCGCCGTCCAGCCGTTCGCGACGGCCTTCGAGCAAGTGGACCGGAAGTTGATCGAAGCCTCCTGGACGTTGGGGCTGTCGAAAACCAAGACCTTCTTCAAGCTCATTGTGCCGCTGTCTGCGGCCGGATTGATTACCGGTACTGTTTTAAGTTTTGCCCATACACTGGGTGAGTTCGGCGTTGTCCTCATGGTCGGCGGCAACATCGAGGGAGTGACGCGAACCGTCTCCATCGACATCTACGATGATGTTCAAGCACTCAATTATGGCGCTGCTGCCAGCACCGCCCTCTTTCTTCTCGTCGTGTCGTACGCCGTCTTGCTATTCATCTATGCGATGAACCGTAGAGTCTGGGCGGTATGGCCGCAGAAGTAGCAATCGACCTCACCAAGACGTTTCCCGGACGGGCACCCATCAGCGCGGTGCTGAAGTATCCGCTCGAACAGGCCACGGCACTGGTCCTGTTTGGTCCGTCGGGTTCCGGAAAAACGACCGTGCTACGATGCATTGCCGGTCTTGAATGGCCGGAGCGTGGGAGCATCCGATTCATCTCCAGGACCTGGCTCGACACGCGGTCGGGAATCCGCGTGGCTCCCCAACATCGTCAGATCGGCTACATGGCGCAGGACTACGCCTTGTTCCCCACCTATACGGTCGCTGGAAACATCGCCTATGGACTCGGGGCGCTTTCCCTCCTCGAACGCAAGAAGCGGATCGATGAAATGATGGATGTGTTTCAATTGCGCAGTCTTGAAACGGCCAAACCCGCCGAGCTGTCCGGCGGACAACAGCAGCGTGTGGCGCTTGCGAGGGCGGTGGCACCGCGGCCGCAATTGCTTTTGCTCGACGAGCCGCTTTCGGCGCTCGACGTTCCCACGAGGCTGCAGCTGCGAGGGGAACTTCGGACGCTGCTCAACCGCCTGGCCTTGCCTTCGATCATTGTGACGCATGATTGGGCTGAAACGCTGAGCTTGGGGGACGTCGTCGCGGTGATGGGGGAGGGGCAAGTATTACAGGTCGGGGCGCCACAAGAGGTATTTTGCCGTCCGGCCAACGCGTCGGTGGCCCAAATCGTCGGCGTCGAGACAGTCATCGAAGGCCACGTCATCGATGAAGCGAACGGTGTCGCGACGGTTCGGGTGAACGGGACCCTGCTTAAAGGACTGGGACGCTATGAAATCGGCTCAGCGGTGTTCGTCTGCATCCGGGCCGAGGACGTCGTGCTCGAGCAGGGGGAGACACTGACGAGCGCAAGGAACCATCTGAATGGCAAGATCAATGAGATCATTCCTCACGGCGTGATGGTGCAGGTAAAAGTTGACTGCGGTTTCCCACTCGTGGCAACGGTCACCCGAGGCGCGCAGGAGGAACTTCGATTCGAGCCGGGGACCCCGGTGGTCGCAGTCATCAAGGCCGGCGCCGTGCACCTCGTGCCGCGGTGTGAAATCAGATGAGAAAGCGCCTTAAAAGAGGCCCGCAATGCCGGTCGTGATCTTATAGGCAATGATGGGAGTGGCTTCCGAAATATCCAAGTCTTTTTGCCGTACATGCCCCACGGTGCGCATCTGCTGGACTTTCGGGACGCGTGCCTGCTGCCCAGCGATTTGACCGCCGATCGTTTTGCCAATCTTTCGATCGGTGATCTGGACATCGGCCACGCAGAGATATGTCACGCCTTCAGGAGCCTGCATGCCTGGATAGCCGCCTTCCATCCCCTGCTCGGCCATGGCCATGCGCATGACGGCATTCAAAGGCCTGACTAGGGGTTTCCCCAGCTTCTGTGGATAAATCTGTGAGTAATGCCAGGTGGAGACGTTGATTGCTGCGTGTGAACCTTGATTTCCGGCTGAGTCCTCTATCTGGCAAACGCACGCAGCAATGACCTTTCCTCTGCTGCCCGGGCATTTTCAAAGATGTCTTGGCCAATTGACAGGAAAGCATGGCGTTCTCTTGAAAGTTATACACAGAGCTAAGCTGCACGGCAGTTTGACCACCCATAAATAAGGTATGAACGGAGGCTTGACAGGAGAACCATAGGTGTGTAACCATTGGTTACATCATGAAGCCGGCCGATCTCAAGCGTATCCGTGAGCAGTTGGGGTTAACGCAGCAGCAGCTTGCCGAGGCGCTGCAGACAACCCGCGTCTCGGTTGCACGCTATGAAGCGGGAATGCGCCGCATTCCCGGCATCGTAAAGGCGGCGATCGATCGTCTCAGCCGGCCCTCTGAGATTCCCATGGCCGGTGTCGTGGCGGCGGGTCTCCCGATTGAACCGGTGCAGCAATCCGAGCTCATCGACGTGCCTCCCAGCATGTTGCAGGGGGGAAAGAGTTTCGCCCTACGGGTGAAAGGGGAGTCGATGAAGGACGAGGGGATTCTTCCGGGGGATCTCATCGTGATCCGTAAACAACAGACGGCGAACAACGGACAGACCATCGTGGCACTGGTCAATGGGGAAGCGACAGTGAAAACGTATTTCAAAAAGCCGGGTCACATCGAGCTCCATCCTGCGAATCCGGCTATGCAGCCGATCATTGTAGACGCGGATCAAGAATTTCACATTGAAGGAGTCGTCATCGGCGTCATTCGGCACTGCGCCGTTTAATCGGCTCAGAAGGAGGCGACATTCACATGACCATGACAAATGAACAACTGGTGGATCTCCAACGCACGGTGGATAGGCTCCAAGGCCGCGTCCAAGACATGCAATGGGAATTGCGTGTGGCAAAGCGCCCGCGGGCCGAGCGATGGTGGAGAAGCCTACTCACGGCGAAGCAGAGCAATCCGTTTATGTCAGCCTGCTGTAACCGGCGCGTGCGTCCGAACACAAAAATGGTGGCCTATGCTGCTGCAGCAAACCAGCGATAAGACGCAGATCAGCGGTCCTTGTGCGGATTGCGGCGTGCACGTGGAGCGCCGGATCACCTGTGTAGACGGTATCACGCATTCAACGGTTGACTTGTGCGTTGCCTGCTGGGTTGCCTGCCAACAGCGGCAAGTTTTTGCAGGCGGGTGTTGCGGATAAGAGAGGTGATTCATGCAGGCCGCATTATCCACCAGAGAAACGGAACTTCCCTTTCTTGCTCCGCAGGCGCATCCGCCTTTGAGCCGGAAAGATGAGTCGACTCGGGATTGGTTTCTCGGACTGCGGCATGCCCACATTCGCTTTTCAGCGGATGACCGGCTCCTATTGCTGCACGGACATCCGTCCGTCTTTCGATTAGGGTTGCACGCCTCTGCGGAGTACGCCTTGGCCGGAGAACCGGTGGTGTATTTAGACGGCGCCCATACCTTCGACCCGTTTTTCATTGGTCGAATGGCGAGAGCGCATAAGCGTCATCCTCGCGCCTTGCTGTCGATGATTCATGTGGCCCGTGCATTTAGCTGTCATCAGCTCGAGCGGCTCGTTTCCGAGTGTTTGATGTCCGCACTCGACCGTTATCAGGCCCGCCTCGCCGTCCTGACCGGATTGTTCGATACGCTATACGATCAGGCTGTGCCCGAGCAGGAGGCAATGCGGTTGTTCGGGCGTATGATGCGGGCGAGCCAAAGATTGGCGCAGCAGGGATACATTGTGTTGTTTCTGTCTCCGCAAGCGCCGATGCTGACACGTGCGAGTCGTCGTTGTTTGGATCAGCTCCGTGGACAGGCTGATCGGGTGATCCGCGTCCATGAAGATCAGGCGTTCCTCAAACTCGATGACGAAAAGGACAGCAGCCATTGGGAAATCCCACGCACCGCCTTAGAGATCTCGTGACGTCATCTCTTGGACGGCCCTATCCTATCGCCGCCCAGATTTTCTTCGCATTCTCCCCTGTAAACGTCATGTCGTCTTGGGACGCTCCCCGTTCGAAATAGAGTCGCAGCAATCCACCTCCAAAGTGAACTTCCCTCACGAGGTCGAGATTGATGGCCACTTCGCCGGGACGCTCCTCATCTTGAACCTTCACGAACTTCATATCAGTACTCCTTTGTGTGGAAACCCTGCAAAAAAAGTACGGCAACTGCATGAGCACGAAAAAGTGTGAACAACGTAAGTGCAGATGCCGACGCTGTCAAGCGACGGATGGTCATTCACAGAGCCATTCGGACCCATGAAGCAGGAGTGCATGCACTAGGGAACAGCAGAGGAGACGTTGCAGACGACATGTTTTTAAAGTAGCCGCCTTATTGCGGTTGCGATTCCAAGTCTGCCGGTTACAAGCGCGTACAAATAGTCGCCAGGAAAGAGAGGACGCGTTGTGAGCAACCGGGTGAAGGCATCGAGCCGCGAGAGTGAGCGAAAAGAGGAGACAGCCGTGAAGATTCGATGCGCATGGTGCGAACAGGAAGGCAGACCTGCCCTGATCAGCGATCTTGACTCACAAGCCTATCTTGACTCACAAACCTATAATGCCGCCATGCCCGAATCGCATGGTATTTGTATGGGGCATAAATTGTTGTTTATTCACATGCTCGAATCCTCGCCTCTGATGGTCGATTACCATTCTCCATGACCCCGACTGGCGCGCCAGACATTCCGCGAAGTTGAGGTTTCGCCGAATTCACTGGCAGCGTTTTTGGCATGTGGCAGTGGCCACCCGCCAGGATCCCGCCTGTCAATTTAGGTTAGTATGAGGGTATGGAGATTTTCGGAGGAATCGAGGCAGGCGGCACAAAATTTATTTGCGGCATCGGCACCGGTCCTCACGATCTCCAGGTCGTGTCCTTTCCGACCGTTGCACCCGATGAGACCATCCGGCAGGCAATCAGATTTTTTCGAGATGCGGCTGGTCCCAGGTTGTCGGCTGTCGGCATTGCCTCTTTTGGCCCGATCGATCTCGATCAGAAGTCGGCGACGTTCGGTGCAATTACGACGACCCCGAAAACGGCGTGGCGCAATGTGAATCTTGTCCGCACGATGGCAAACGCGCTTGCGGTGCCTGTCGCGATTGAAACTGACGTCAATGCAGCTGCACTTGCCGAAGCGGAGTGGGGCGCTGCAAGAGGACTCGAGGATTGCGTTTATGTCACAGTCGGAACAGGGATCGGCGGCGGCGTCGTGGTCCGAGGTCGTCCGGTGCACGGCTTACTGCATCCGGAAATCGGACATCTTCGTATCCCGCAGCTGCAAGAAGACGGGTTTCCCGGCAGCTGCCCATTTCATGCCAATTGTCTTGAAGGTCTGGCCTCGGGGCCGGCACTGTTGAAACGATGGGCTTGTGCTCCCGAGAGTTTGCCCGTAACGCACCCGGCTTGGAAATTCGAAGCCCATTATCTTGCCGTGGCGATTTCCACCGTCCTCTACACGCTCTCGCCGCAGCGGATCATCCTCGGCGGCGGCGTCATGCAACAGGCTGTCCTATTCCCGATGATCCGCCGGAACGTCATGCAGATTGTCAACGGCTACATCGACAAACCCCAGGTCCAAGAATCGATCGATGGCTATATCGTTCCACCTCAACTCGGCACACATTCGGGCGTTCTTGGTGGGATTCTTCTCGCACACCGATCGTCTTTCGTATCGACGACGAAATAGCTCGAACGACATTTCCAAGACCGCTGTCAAAGGGGCGATTTGTTATCCACCCACCTAGAGATACCCCTAGTTCTCCTCTAGGATTCTTCGTGCACAGCTAACAACCAGGGTCGTCCGACGTCAGGGACATGGGCCTAGGATTCCAATGGGTAGCAGTGGCGGTCGGATCCGCGGCCAGTTGCAAGGCGGGTGGGGGGAAACCGGGCGATCGGTTGCAGAGCAACCGGTGGGTGGGAGGTGAAACCGGGCGATCGGTTGCAAAGCAACCGGTGGGTGGGTGAAAAAGGTCATTAGGCCATGGAAACCGCGCAGCAAGTGTTTCGATTTACGGGTTGTAGCGAACTGCACGAGATATTGGGGAAAACTGCGGAAGACGAGCGACGTCTGGTGGAATTGATCGAGGAGGTCCCTCTCGACTCGATCTATTTTCACACGCACAGCTATTTCCTCCGTCACAGCTATGTGGATCGCGTCTATCCCAACGATTTTGCACAATGGGTGGCCATGGAGGTCCGGGATCACGTCCTGGGAGAACGATTGGCGGTCGTGGACCCTTTCGCATTTCCCAATCTCGAAACCGTTCGCGATGAATTGCTCTCCATCATCGACGATCATCTCTCGCGAATGCCCGTAGTTCCGCGCGTGATTTACGGGTCTCCGTTTCGTTTCAATCAATCAAGAATTATGAGGGTGCCGACCGGGGTGGAGGTGTCCACCTTGCGTGCATTCCGCCAAGCACTCTCGGAGATTGAAGTGAGCGCAATCTATTACCATGTCTTCGAAGCGCGCCACCGCTTGGGCCGTTCCGAGAACGACTTTTCGGCCTGGGCGCTCCAAAGCTTGAGCATGCCGGACCTCGCTCACCGGCTCCGGTCCATCAATCCGTATATGGGGAGCCTCGAACGTCTCCGTTCCGCCCTCATCGGTGTCTGCGACGAATTTATCGCGAAAGAACCGCTTGCCGGCGTAAAGGCGGAGTAATGCGAGATGACTGCTTCGCTCTGGTATAAGGACGCCGTCCTGTACGAACTCCATGTGAAGGCGTTCTATGACGGGAACGACGACGGCATCGGAGATTTTCGAGGCCTCACACACAAGCTCGATTATCTGCAGTGGCTGGGAGTCGACTGCATCTGGCTGCTTCCGTTTTTCCCTTCTCCGCTCCGTGACGACGGATATGACGTGGCCGACTATCGAGGGGTGTTCCCGGATTATGGAACACTGGCTGACGTCCGGCGGTTTCTCGACGAGGCCCATCGACGTGGCATGCGCGTGATCGCCGACCTGGTCCTGAACCATACCTCCGACCAGCATCCGTGGTTTTTGGAATCTCGAAGCTCTCCTACGTCGGCCAAGCGCGGTTATTACGTCTGGAGCGATACCGACAAAAAATATGAGAAGGCTCGCATCATCTTCATCGACACGGAAAAGTCCAATTGGACCTGGGATCCGGCGGCGCAGGCCTATTACTGGCACCGTTTTTTCAGCCACCAGCCGGATTTGAACTATGACAATCCGGAACTGCGCGCCGCCATGCTGGATATTCTTGCCTTCTGGCTGGATCAAGGCCTCGACGGCTTTCGCTGCGATGCGGTTCCCTATTTATTCGAGCGCGAGGGAACCATTTGCGAAAACCTTCCAGAGACGCATACCTACTTGAGGGAGGTCCGCAAGCGGATCGACCAGCAGTATGAAGGGCGGATCCTCTTGGCGGAAGCGAACCAATGGCCCGCGGACGTCAGGCCGTATTTTGGAAATGGCGACGAGTTCCATATGGCCTTTCATTTCCCCTTGATGCCGCGGCTATTCATGGGCCTTCGCAGCGAAGATTGGCGGCCGATTCTCGATATGTTCACGCACACGCCGCCGATTCCGGAGAGTTGCCAATGGTGTTTGTTCCTCCGTAACCACGACGAGCTGACGCTCGAAATGTGCTCAGGCGAAGAGCGCGATTACATGTACTACGCCTACGGACGGGATCCCCAAATGCGCCGGAACATCGGCATCGCCCGCCGTCTCGCGACGCTGCTGGACAACGACCGACGCAAGATCGAACTCTTGAACAGCCTCGTCTTCACGTTGCCCGGAAGTCCCATCGTCTATTATGGAGACGAGATCGGGATGGGTGACAATATCCATTTGGGAGACCGCAATGGCGTACGGACACCGATGCAATGGACCGCGGACCGCAACGGGGGGTTTTCCAAAGCCGACGCCGCTTCGCTCTATCTCCCCGTGATCTCGGATTCGGTCTTCGGCTATCAGTCGGTGTCCGTGGAGGCGCAACAGCAGACGCCCCATTCCTTGCTACACTGGATGCGGCGGCTGATCGCCATCCGTAAGCAGTATCAGGCGTTCGGCCGCGGCACGATAGAATTTCTGCGACCGAGAAATGAAAAGGTGCTTGCCTATTTCCGTCGGTACGGCGAGACGACCCTGCTGCTGGTCCACAACCTCGCAGGATCGGCTCAGGCCGTGGAGCTGGATCTCGCGTCGTTCTCCGGGGTCACGCCGGTCGAACTGTTCGGCGACTCGAGATTTCCGCCCGTGGGTCCGCGACCGTACATGCTGAGCCTCGCGCCGTACGGCTACTATTGGTTCAAGCTCGAACGTCAAAGCGGCGAAGGAAGCTACGGCATCGAACAAACGCTCATTTAATCGGTAAGTGGAGATTCATGGCACAGGGACTTGACGAGTATCGGGACGTCGCTCCGAAGGGCACGGTCGATTTTCTGTACCGCCTGAGCGAGTCGGTCAGCGGTCGGCATTTCGTGCATATCAGCGCCGTCCGGTATGGCGGAGGATCGGCCGAACTGCTGAGGCGTATGATTCCCATCCTCAACGATCTTGGGGTGATGGCCCGTTGGGAAGTCCTCGCGGCCGATCAGGAGTTCCTGGCCGTGAATCGGCGACTCGTCAACGCCCTGCAAGGCGAGGAGCAGGAGCTGTCTCTCTCCATGCAGCAGGCCTATCTGGATACGAACCGGCGCAATGCGGAAAGCCTCAGCCTGGACGGCGACCTCGTCATGGTCCATGACCCCCAACCCGCGGCGCTCGTGGAACACCGAAAAGACGGCAAGTGGATCTGGCGCTGCCATCTGGATTTATCCGAGCCGCAGCGGCGCTGCTGGAGCTTCATTCGCCGATTCGTAGTCCGTTATGACGCGGCGATTTTTTCGCTGAACGGATTTGCCCAGCGACTGCCGCTCCCAAAATTTCTTATCTATCCCTCGATCGATCCGTTGAGTCTGAAGAACCGGGAAATGCCCCGGGCCGAGGTCAGCCAGGTCATGGAACGTCTCGGGATTCCGCGCAACAAGCCGATTCTGCTGCAAATCGCCCCCTTCGAGCGGATCAAGGATCAAGTCGGCACGCTCAAGGCATATCGTCTGGTCAAGCAGCACCACAACTGCCGGCTCGTGTTGGCCGGCGGCGGGGTCGCGCACAACCCCGAGGGGGAGTCGATGTTTGCGCAAATCAAGGAGGCCTCGGCCAAGGACCCCGACGTGCACGTACTCCAGCTGCCGCCCGAGGCTGATCTCGAGATCAATGCGCTGCAGCGGGCCGCGACGATTGTCGTGCACAAGCCGCTCAAGGAAGGGTTCGGCATCATCGTGTCGGAAGCCATGTGGAAGGGCAAGCCCGTCGTCGGCAGCGACGCCGGCGGAATCTGCGCTCAGATCATCGACGGCGTGACCGGATTTCTCGTGCGGTCCGAAGAAGGCCTGGCGTTCCGCGTCCGTCATCTGTTGAACAATCCGGCCTTGATCC
>Ga0310810_10009304_pt1 | contig 11346 bp, 10 predicted proteins | sample NCmetagenome_FD_207641 | JGI IMG/M metagenome (GOLD analysis project Ga0310810, IMG submission 207641) | Soil microbial communities from experimental microcosm in Duke University, North Carolina, United States - NC | ecosystem: Engineered > Artificial ecosystem > Soil microcosm > Unclassified ... | reverse complement strand
TTGCCTGAGGCGTATTTGCCCTTGCGGACCTTCCTGGCGCGTTCGGTGATCGAGGTGTGCTGTCTACTGACCTCGTTGCGCGTGATCGCAGCCAGGGCCTTCTTGTGCCAGGCGACAAGGTGCCGATTGAACTTGTCCTGGTAGTCGGCGATCGTGCGCGGGCTTTTGCCCTCTTTGGTGATCGCCGCCTTGTACTGCTCAAACGCCTCACCGAAGGTGAGCTGGGCCGGCGCTGCTTCGACAATGGGCCGTACGTACTCCCCACGAACACGCGCGGCCTGGATCGCCAGCGCCTTGGCGCGGGCGTCGTCAGCGCTGTGATGGGGATGCTCGCCGAGCCACTCGATCAGGGTGTGGCCACGCGCCCCATTCAATCGCGGCGTCTCGTACTGATACCGAAACGTCTTCTTGCGCTTACCGATCCACACATGCAGGCCGGCAACTTTGCTGTCGCGCACGATGCGCGGCTTATCCAGCGCAAACGGTTCGCGTCTGACGGCGGCATCAGTCAGTAAGATCCGCGGTGTCGCGGTCGACATGGTCTCAACTCCCTTTTTACGGAATTTGCACGTATAGGGAGCCGGGTTTGGCGTGAAGAGAGTCTGGAGGGATGCGCGCGACTTTTCATCGGCGAGGGTAAATTTGCCCGGAGAATCTGGACGTTAATTTGCATTGGGCCATTCTCGATTAAGCAGGCTTAAGCAGGATGAAGAGCGTGTCCCTAACTTCGAATCTGGGGGTCAGGGGTTCGAATCCCTTCCGGCGCGCCATCTCTTTCCGTGAATATCTGACCGATCCTGCGAGGCAGCGCCCTTTGGCATCGCCCGGTGTCAGCATTTTGCGGGCGGACATGCCGTGCGTCGGCTGTGCGTCTATGCCCCTTGGGGCAATACCGTCGTCCCAAATGCTTGTCTTAAGATTGCGCTGGATGCCGAGGACGAAGCAGGAGATTGAACGATGAACAGGAGTAGGAACCTGAACAGGAGTAGGAACCTGAACAGGAGTAGGAACCTGAACAGGAGTAGGAACCTGAACAGGAGTAGGAACCTGAACAGGAGGACTAGCCTCGGGTTCGCTCTCCTGGCATTGCTTGCGTCCGCGGTGGCCACAGCCCCGCCAGCATCAGCGCAGCAGCAGGGGCAGAAGCCAAACATCCTCGTCATTATGGGGGACGATATCGGCTACTGGAATATCAGCGCCTACAATCGCGGCCAGATGGGCTACCGCACTCCGAACATCGACCGCATTGCCAACGAAGGGGCGATTTTCACCGACTATTACGGCCAGCAATCATGTACGGCCGGCCGCGCCGCGTTCATCACCGGACAGTCTCCACTGCGCACGGGGCTGTTGAAAGTCGGGTTACCAGCGGCGAAGGAGGGGTTGTCGGCGAAGGATCCGACAATCGCGGAGCTAGTCAAGCCGCAGGGCTACGTAACCGGTCAATTCGGCAAGAACCATCTCGGCGACCGCAACGAGTTCCTGCCGACGGTGCACGGCTTCGACGTGTTCTTTGGAAACCTCTATCACTTAAATGCCGAGGATGAACCTGAGCATCCAGACTATCCAAAGAACCCTGCGTTCAGGGCGCAATTCGGTCCACGTGGAGTATTAAAGTGCGTAGCGACCGCAACGGACACATTGGGCGACGATCCTCGGTTCGGCCCTTGGGGCAAGCAGAAATGTGAGGACACCGGACCGCTCACCAAGAAGCGAATGGAGACGATCGACGAGGAATTCCTCAAGGCCTCGATCGACTTCATCGAGGGCGCCAATCGAGACAAGAAGCCGTTCTTTGTATGGTTCAATCCGAGCCGCATGCACATTTGGACACGGCTAAAGCCTGAGTCCCAGGGTAAGACCGGGCTTGGCATTTATCCCGACGGCATGGTGGAGCATGACGGGCAAGTCGGACAGCTTCTGAAGAAGCTCGACGACCTCGGCATCGCCAACAATACCATCGTGATTTACACCACCGACAACGGCGCCGAGGCGTTCTCCTGGCCCGATGGCGGCACCACGCCGTTCCGCGGCGAGAAGAACACGAACTGGGAGGGCGGCTATCGCGTGCCCGCAATGGTACGCTGGCCAGGTCTGGTCCCGCCAAGCACCGAGATCAACGATATTTTCTCGGCGGAGGACTGGGCGACGACCCTGGTGGCAGCGGCTGGCGAGCCAGATATCAAGGGCAAGCTTCTGCAGGGCCACGATGCTGCCGGCAAGAGGTTTCAGGTTCACCTCGACGGTTACGACCAACGCGATCTGCTCGCTCGCAGGGGTCCAACCAAACGCCGCGAATTCTTTTATTGGACCGACGATGGCAATCTCGCCGGCCTTCGTTACGAACAGTGGAAGGCGGTGTTCATGGAGCAAAAGGCTCACGGCTTAGCTGTCTGGGCGCAACCGTTGGTGCCTTTGCGCCTGCCGTCGCTGTTCAATCTGCGCTCTGACCCGTTTGAACGGGCCCAGCACGAGGCCGGCGATTACGTACGGTGGTTCGTGGAGCACGCCTTTGTGCTCGTTCCGGCGCAGGCCCTCGTGGCACAACATCTTACGAGCTTCCAGCAATTCCCACCGCGCCAGAAGCCCGGCAGCTTCTCGGTCGGAGAAGCTTTGGAAAAACTCAGAAACCCGCCGTCGAGCAATTAACCGTCCACCAACGCTGGTCGCAGATGTCCGTCGTCATGGTGCTTGTGGCGCGCAGCGGGGCTCGCGCTGCTGCCGGCAGCCTTCTGCACGACATGGTCACGCGCTTTATGGGACTAATCGTCCTTGCAATGGGCGTGCAGTTAGCGCTGACAGGCCTGCACAATTTTTTCGGCTAACTCAGAGCACCAGACTTCAAATCTAAGGGTCAGGGGTTCGAATCCCTTCCGGCGCGCCATTGGTTTCTTCGAAAGATCAGGCGACCTTGGCTGCGCCGTTTTGCGCTTCCACCGATGCCAAATGACGTCGGGTCCGATCAATGTGAGCTCGAAGCTCGAAAAAGAGATCGGAACTGTGCATCGGGACGATGTTAGCCGCCCTTCCAATGTTTTCCAGTTCGGCATGAAGCGCCTGCACCCGAACGGAATCGATCTCCACTAGCAGCGCTTTATCGACCAGCCTGAGTCGACGATACAGCCTGCGGACACGATCGCGAATCAACCAGAGAAACAGCTTCGGCGCGTAATTAAATACAGGAACGACGATTGCTATGACTGCCACCAACACTGCGAGAAATCGTTGCGCGTAATTGGTCATCCAGAAAGGCAGGTACCGATTCAGGAACGAAGGACCATTTCTGTAGAAATCACGGGCCCCTTGGGAAATGGGATATTCCGGATCGGTCTCGGTGGGAAATTCGCCGACCTTTCGAAAAAGCCCCGGAGTGCTGTGCGCCTGCAGGGTCGTTTGCGCCAGAAGATCGACCACGGCCGGGTGAATGTCCTTGCGCGCCAGCAAGACGTTTGTTGTTGCGACAAGGGCGGTATCTGAAACCGGCATTTTCCGTGCAAGGTCAATGGCACCTCTCGGCAACACCAGGCGAACCAGATAAGGAAAGATTCGGCTCAGCGCCTCAGCCTCGGAAAAATTCATGAGGCGGTACTGCGGACCTCTCAGCAAAGCATCGAGGACCGGGGACTCAGGAGCAAAGTTGCGAAAGACCGCGTCGATCGCTCCACCGTCAAGGTTATTGATGACATTCTCCGGTGCGACGGTCACCAGCGTCGTGTTGTCATAGGTTATGCCGGCGACCGCAAGAATTTTTTCGCACACCGCTCGATCGCCGCTGCCTTCGGCGCCGAGCCCGATGCGCTTGCCTCTGAGCTGCGCAAGATCGGTCAGCGTCTCGCCCGTTGGATAGAAAAGCCAGAAAATCTGATGGTCGATGCGGCCGAGCGACATCACGTCGGGCGCCAGGGTGCCATTCGAGATGCCACCCTGCATGAATGCAATTTGAATCCCGGACTTCGGATCGTTCAGAAGCCCCAAATTTTCTTTTGCGCCGTTGGTGACACGCAATTCCACCTTCATATCCGCCGCCGCCAGTATCCCCTGATAGCGCGTGCCCACATTATGGTAGTGCTCCCCGGTGGGGGATGTAGCTATTGTGATCTGTGTCGGCGGCGCTGGAATTAGATACTCCATGCCAAGCCACACGAGGCCCGCGACGCACAGCGTCGCCGCCAGTAGCCTGACCAGATGCCAGCGTGTGATCCCCAGCACGGACGCTTTCCGTCAAGGCGAAATTCAAAAGATCAAGAAACCGCCAGACGAAGTAGGCTACACTTATTCCTCTTTTCTTTGAAAGAGGTGTGTTCAAATCCGGGAGTCGGGGGCTCGAATCCCTTCTGTAACGCCACTTTTACGGAAGTCGCTGTGATGAAGGTCGTCTTATGGTTTCCCGCTTTACTTGCAGCAGGCGTCTGCGCAGCTCAGGCGCAGGATCCAGCGAGTCGGGGCCGCTCTCTTGTCAGGGAATTCTGCTCGCCGTGCCATGCAATCGGGAAATCGGGGAGCAGCCCGCACAAAAGCGCGCCGCCGTTCCGCACGCTCGGCCGAAGTTTTGATCTCGATCAGTTTCCGCGGCGTCTTGAACGCGGCATTTCATCCGGCCACCCCGACATGCCCGAATTCAAATTCAGCGGCGATGACGCGCGTGCCGTTCGCAATTATCTGAGAACGATCCAGCAATAAGCGTGCGGAGCTTTTTAGCGGTCGATCGTGATTTCCTCGCCTTTCGCGCGGGAAACGCAGATCATGATCGTATCCTTCCGCTCGTGTTCGGCCAGTACGAGATCGCGGTGGTCGGCCTCACCGGCCAGCATCTTTGTGCGGCAAGTGCCGCAGGTTCCTGTTTCGCAGGAGCTTGGCACGTCGAGGCCATGGTCGCGCAGCACTTCGAGGATGGTCTTTGTCGTCGGCACGTCGAGAACTTTGCCCGAGCGTGCGAGTTTCACTTTGAAGGGCTTGTCGTCCGCCTTGTGAGTTTCGGCCTCGCTGAATGCTTCAAAGTGCACAGCGGTCGGCGACCAATGATCGGTCATCGCCCGCACCGCTTCCATCAGGGGACGTGGTCCGCAGCAGTAGAGATGTTCGCGATTTTTGCGTTCGGCCAGGATCGGGCGCAAGTCGAGCGAGCGCGAAACTTCGCCACCGTCGTAATGGATAGTGACCATGTCCTTGAACTGCGGCGCACTCAATTCTTCGCGGAAGGCCGTCGTCTCCGGCGAGCGCGAGCAGTAGAACAGGCGAAAGCGTTTGCCTTCCGCCATCACCTGCCGGATCATCGCGATCATCGGCGTCACTCCGATGCCCCCGGCGATGAACAGGAAATCCTGCGCGCGCGGCGGCAGCGCGAAGTCGTTTACGGGCGCGGTGACGATGAGCTCGTCACCGGCTTTCACGCCGTCAATGAGGTTTATCGAGCCGCCGCGCCCGCTCGTTTCACGCTTGACCGCGATCTGGTAGCGATCGCGCTCGGCGGGATCGTTGCACAGCGAATATTTGCGCAGCAGCCCATTCGGGACGCGCACGACAATGTGCGCGCCCGCAGTGAATTGCGGCAACACCCGCCCGGCGGGGTCGCGGAATTCGAACAGGTGGATGCCATCGGCAATTTTGTCATTGCGCGTGACGCGCAGCGGCATCGTCGGTGGCGGGGGACTAACGGTCATTGTATCTCCGGCGCGAGCGGCGTGAGCCACAACAAGTGGCGACTTTGGACGCCCGAGGCAAGAGACACTCTGCCAATGCCGCTATCCTGCGCAGGAAATATATTGCTCGTCTCGTGGATTTCCGTTCAGCGCACGCCGGTGCTGACGCGCTCAACCGGCCGCCGGCCGGCGGCAGCCATAGGCGCAACATCGGCAGTGATTGCGCCATAGGCATCGGCAAGACCGGCGCCGAACATCGCATCGGGACCCTTCGGCCCGAGGTCCTTGGCGGTCGCGCGCAGGATCGCTTTCACCTTGTCAGGTGTCAGATCGGGCTTCCGCTGCAGCATGAGCGCGATGATTCCGCTCACCTCGGCCGCAGAATAAGATGTGCCGGATGACATCTCGTAACCATTGTCGGGGACTGCGACGAGGATCTGAGCGCCCGGCGCGGCCACCGTGATGTAGCGGCCGCGGTTTGACTGCTCGAACAGGTTGTCGTCGGCGTCTGTCGCGCTCACCGCGATCACATTCGGATCGGCGGCGGGGTAGAGCGGGGGAGACTTGGCGCCGGCATTGCCGGCGGCAGCGACGAGCACAATGCCCTTTTTGCGCGCCGCTTCCAGGCTGCGATGAATCGCGGGATCGTCCGGGCCGGCAAAGCTCATGTTGATCACGCGTGCGCCCTGCGTCGCCGCCCAGTCGAGTGACTTGAGAATGTTGAACGTCGTGCCTTCCGCGCCGGTGTCTTTCGGATCGAAGGCACGCACCGCAAGGATTTTCGCATCCGGCGCCGATCCCATCAGTCTGCCGTGCGCCGCGATCAGGCTGGCGATTGCCGTTCCGTGCTGGTGCGGGGTCGCCGGTGCCGAAAGGGCATCGAACGTGCCGGCGATCGAGCCGGCGAGCTCGGGATGGTTAGCGTCAACTGCGGAATCGATGACCGCGACAAGGACGCTGTCACCCTTTGCGACGGCGTGTGCCTGGGGCAGGCGCAATTTGGCAAGCCCGTATTGCGCGGCGTCGCCTTCGATCCTGGTTTCGTTTTGCTGCAACATGAACAGGTAATTTGGCTGTGCCCACGCCACGAGGCGATCGGCCTCGAGCTCGCGCACGACTGTTGCGACCGAGCGCTGGCCGGTAATACCCCAGCGGTACAACGTGGTGCCCGAAAGCTGGAACGCCTGGCTTTCGAGGCGCGTCAGCCGGTGCCGGCGTTGCAGCGCCTCGATCTGCTGTGCGCTGACTGAATTGGGAAGCTCGATGACGACTTCATTAGGCACGAGGCGGCGCTCGTTCGCCGACGGCGCGCCGCTGGCGCCGCGGCGGCTCGCCTGCGCGCGGCGTTGCCCCGACGGACCGTCATCAACAATGTACGGACCCGTCGAATAGCCTTGCGGCACCCCGACGATGATTCCGGGTACGCCGCCCCAGCCGGGTCCGCGATGCCCGCCTCCAGGATAGCCACCGCCGCCTCGCGGTCCGTCGGGAACGGTCGGCGACTTGCTCCCGCCCATATTGGGTGAAGGACCCCTGCCGCCCATTTTCTGCGCGAAGACGCCGTCGGAGGCCATGGTCAATGCGGCTGCCAGGCAAAGCAGGGCGATACGACGCGCGCGCATGAGACGTCTCCGATGATCAGCGTCAGTCGGTCGTGGCGATGAAGCCGACGACTTTATCTTCCTGCAGTTTCTTCACGATGCGGGCGAGCTCGGCCTTCGGGATTCCCGTCACCGCGACGCGAACTTTGTACAAGCCACCCGCCGCTGGTCCGCTTGCAATCGACAGCTTGTTGGCTTCGAGAAACTTGGTGACGTCGTCCGCCGAAGCCTGCGGGGCGAACCTGATGAGCGCGAAGGTGCCGGCATCGGGCGCCGTTGTCGGTGCCGAAGCGGTCTGGTAGCCGCTGGTTTTCGTCTCGTTGAGCATCACGCCGGCAATGAAGCCGGCCTGCACGAGAATGGCGAGCATTGCAGCGCCGCTGGCCAAAGCCAGCGTGCGCGGCGTCAGGCTCGCAAAGAATTCAGAAATACGGCTGCCGATATTGAGCGGCACCTGGCGACGCGCCGGCCCGGCATCGATCTTGGCGAACAATTGTTCCAGGGCACGCGCGGATGGCGCCCCGAGTGTTTCGTTGAGGTGAATGGTTTCACCGAGCTCATCGCGGACCAGGGCATAACGGCGAGCGAGCTCAGGGTCCCGCGCGAGGGCCTCTTCGACGCGTTGGGCATCGCGACGGCTGAGCGTGCCTGCCGCATGCCACGGCAGGAGCTCCTCGATTTCCTGGCGCTCGGGCGCCTCTTGTTTCGTCGCGTTCATGGCCAACCTCGATCTATTCCTTGCTCCTTGAGAAGCTCCGAGAGCTTCTTGCGCGCATAAAACATGCGCGTCTTCACGGTCGCCTCCGGGATGCCGACGATCTCGGCAACTTCTTCCACCGACTTCTCGTGGTAGTACACGAGGTCGATGATCTCCCGGTGGTCCGCCGAAAGCTTGGCCAGGCATTGCCGCAAGGCCGAGCTTTTGTCTTTCTTCGCCAGAGCCGTTTCGGGATCGTCAGCGTGATCCTCGATTTGCTCTGCCGTCTCGTCGTCGAGCTCTTCCTCCGGCCGGCGCCGCAGTGCCGACAGGGCCTTGAAGCGCGCGATGCTCAGCATCCATGTCGAGGCGGCGGAACGGCCCTCGAACTTCCCGGCTTGCCGCCAGACGTCGAGGAATACCTCGCTGATCAAGTCTTCCGCCGTCGCTTCGTTTCGCACCAGCCGCAGAACGAACCGGTACACACGAACATGGTGCCGCGCGTACAGCACCTGCATGGCGAGCCGGTCGCCACCTGCGATCCGCGAGATCAGAACTTCGTCCGAAGTCGTTTGCATCGCAGAACAATCGGCTCGTGTATGGGTCGCTCGAGGGGGCGCTGGGGTTCAAGCCAATTCGCGGAAATTTGCATGCACCTGGCCCGCCCCCGGGGTGGGTCGCGGCCAGTTTCCTCTTTTCGGGCGCTTTTGGGCAAGCCGAAGGGGGTCAATCCCGGCTTTTTGCCCGCTCTTGGCGTGAAAAAAGGGTGTGCGGTCCTTTCGTCAATCCGGTCGAAAGAAGCGAAAAAGAAGCTTTGAACCTTTTGCCGGGTGGGGACGACCCATGTGCAGGATGTGATGACCACATCCCCCGTAACACCAGACCCTGAAACAGGAGAACCGCCATGTTCCGCAAGATCGCTCTCGCCCTCGGTGCAACCGCTGTAATCGGCGCCGCCGCTCTGACCCCCACCACCGCTTCCGCCTGGCATCATCATCACCATGGCCATTGGTACGGTGGCTTCGGTTATGGCGTCGGTATCGTTGCCCCCGCAGCTGTCCTTGCCTCCGACTGCTACACTGTGAAGAAGCTCGTTAACACTCCGCTCGGCCTGCAGGTTCGCCGCGTTACGGTCTGCAACTAAGCGAGCAAACCATGGACGGGTTTTGACCCCGGCTTCGCCACGGCGAAGTCGGGGTTACCCATTGCCGGTGTTGCCGTGACAGTCATATAGACTGGGGCATGCTCGACGGCTTCAAACGCTCCGACATCAAGACAAAAGGTGCGCGGATCGTCACGGTGGTTGGCGGCGCGGGACCGCCGCTGCTGCTGATGCACGGCAACCCCTTCAATCATCTGTCGTGGCACAAAGTTGCGTTGCCTCTGGCGCGCGATTTCACCGTGGTGTGCACCGACCTGCGCGGCTATGGGGATTCCGAAAAACCACCCGGCGGCAAGGATCATTCCGGCTATTCGTTCCGAGCGATGGCGCAGGATCAGGTCGAGGTGATGGGCGCGCTCGGCTTCGACAAGTTTTATGCGGCGGGCCATGACCGCGGCGCGCGTGTCCTGCATCGGATGTGCCTCGACCACCCGCAAAAAATCACGCGCGCGGCGATCCTCGATATCATCCCGCAACATCACCTGCTCAACCACGTCAGCCGGCAATGGGGCACGTTCTCCTGGCACTGGTTCTTCAATATTCAGCCCTACGATCTTCCCGAGCGCATGATGGGTGCGGACCCCGATTGGTTCATCGAAAAGAAGCTTGCGAAGACAAAGCAAGGTTTGAGCTTCTTCGATCCGGCAGCGCTTGCCGAATACAAACGCTGCTTTCGCAATCCGGAAACCATTCACGCCATCTGCGAGGATTATCGCGCGACGTTTGGCATCGATCTGGAGATGGATACCAAGGACTTCGAAGCCGGGCGCAAGATCGAGTGCCCGGTTCTGTTGCTGTGGGGGGCGACCGGCGGGGTCGGGCGCAACCACAAGCCCGGTCCGGCCGAAATCTGGCGCAACTACGCGGCCAACATTGTCGGCGCCAAGGCGCTGCCTTGCGGGCATTATCTGTCGGAAGAGGCGCCGAAGGAGACCACCGAGGCGCTACGCGCGTTTTTCACCGTGGCCTGATCAGGCGATCGGCCCCGGCGCTGCGAGAAAATTCTTCATCGCGTACCACAGAAGATGCCGGTTGGTGCTGTAGCCGGCGCTGTGTGCCGTCTGTGGCAGGATGACAAACTGGCGGTCACCGTTCGGAAGCTGGCGGTAGAAATCGAGCAGGTCGTCATTGGTCGAGTTGCCGTCGAACTCGCCGCGCAGCATGAGCACAGGCGACTTGATTTTTGTCGGGTCGACGATCGGCAGATTCGCCGCCATATCGAGGTAGGTCCCGCTCGGGACCGTGTCGCCAAACTTCATTTCCGCCGCGATGATCGCTTCCGGCACGGCCGGATCGTAAAGTGAAGGATGGCCGTCACGGGTGAAGATCGACCGGATCATGTCGGCGTTCCGTCTGCGCCGCGGACTCGCGCGCAAGGCGGCGATTCTCTTTCTTCGACGCTCGATCTCGGCGGCGCCGTTTCCTTTGTACGTGAAGGCGCACAGCACCAGCCGGTCGACCGCTTCGGGTTGCGCCTGCGCGTAGGCGGCCGCGCGGATCCCGCCCGACGATGTTCCGTAAAAGTGCGCCTTTTGCCGGCCGGTTTCTTTCATGACGACCGGGATCGCCGCCTTGAGATCTTCCACCCCGCTGGCGATATCGGAACTGTTGCCCGACGAGCCGGAGTAACCATATCCGTCATGATCCATGGTCCAGACGTCATAGCCATAACCGGCGAAAACATTCATCAGCGAGTATTCGCCTTTCCCCGGCACGCTGAGATCGTATGAAGAGCGCGACGAATTGGATGAACCATGGACGAGGAACAGGACCGGCCGCGGCTGCTCGCCGGGCGAAGGCGCGCCGATACGCTTGCGCCAGAGATTGAGTTTCACGCCGTCTTTATTTGCCCAATATTCATGGGCCCATATTTCCGCGGTTTCGGACGCTGTTGCGGGAGCGAGACCGGACAGAAGCCCGGCGCTCACGCCGAGGCCGGCGCTCTTGAGGACCGTACGGCGGGATTGGTTGGACCGGCTCATGCAGGCCTCCCGAAAGACTGCCGCTGACAATTATTAACGGCCTTATTTTTGGCATCCTATCACATGACAGGATCGGGGGCAGTCCACTCGCCCTGCGATCTGAGTTCTGCTAGGGGTCGAGACAAGCGCTATCGCGGCGCGCGGCGTTCGGGGCGATACGCCGAAGCGGAGGATTAATGGTCGGAGTACTGCGCGCGGTGGCGCGTTTTTTCCAAGAGACGATCGGCTGGAATCGCATTGGGGTGATGCTGAGCATCGCGATCAT
>Ga0310810_10009303_pt1 | contig 11347 bp, 9 predicted proteins | sample NCmetagenome_FD_207641 | JGI IMG/M metagenome (GOLD analysis project Ga0310810, IMG submission 207641) | Soil microbial communities from experimental microcosm in Duke University, North Carolina, United States - NC | ecosystem: Engineered > Artificial ecosystem > Soil microcosm > Unclassified ... | reverse complement strand
GTGCCGATGTGCCGTGGTGCCACGATTGGCGTACTGCGAAGCACACTCCACCACTTGTGCACGAAAGCACGAAACTTCAGCACGTCCGGCACTGCATCACTCCTGCACTGGACCGTAGCACCGTAGCACTGCAGCACCGTAGCACTGCAGCACCGTAGCACTGCAGCACTGCAGCACCGTAGCACCGTAGCACTGCAGCACTGCAGCACTGCAGCACTGCAAGCACTGTCTACCTCCCGACATTCTTCAACGCCTCGCGCCTGCTGAGCCCGCTCAGCTGATCCTCGTGTGCGCGCACATACCGCTGCACTTCCTCCGGGTCGGTCCACGCGTGCTGGCGCAGCGCCCAGCCAATCGCCTTGCGGATGAAAAACTCGCCATCGTCGAGGTTCGGTTCGATGCAGTCGTAGAGGAGCGCCAGGTCCGTCCGTTCCTTGAACCCGAGCTGGCAGATGATCGACGTCCGCCGCTTCCACATGTCGTCCGAGCGGCTCCACCGGCGCATCAGGCGCGACATCGGGGCGGGGTGGTTCCGTAGCAGCAAGCCGATCCGGCGGCCGGCGATGTGGTCGACGTAGTCCCACCACGCGCCGGTGACGATCATCTCCTCGTACATCGGCAGGGCGTCGAGCGTCTGCCAGGGGAGGTAGGCCTTCTCGCCGGTCAGCGCGATCGCGCCGTAGCGTTCCTCGCGGAACTTCGCGCCGCGCCAGATCGCCAGCGTCGTCTCGCGCCACGAACGCGCGTCGCAGATGACGCGCTGGCGAAACAGCTTCTTCCAGATGACCTGCTGGCCCGGCATGCCGACGCCGTAGTACGGCATCGCCGATTTCATGTAGGCCTGCATCGCGGGCGCGCGCGAGGGGTCGGCCGCCGCCTTCAGCTCGCGGCGCACGGCGGCGACGAGCGCCTTGTCGATCACGACGGCTTGACGCCCGCCTCCGAGAGCCACGCCGTCATCTGCTGTGCGTACTGCGGGAACGCCACTTCTGGCTCGTCGATGTCGGGGTGCCAGACCTTCTCCCACTCGAAGTTGTAGCGCCCCTTGTAGCCGCCCGCGACGAGCGCCTGGACGATGGCCTTCACGCCGACCGTGCCTGTGCCGAGCAGCACGTAGCGTCGATCCTTGCCGTCGGCCACCGAGTCCTTGATGTGCGTGTGGTACACCCATTTGCCGATCGCGGCCCACGTGTCGGCCGGCGCTTCCTTGCCTTCGACGACCGTGTGGTGGGTATCCCAGACCAGCCCGGTGCCGGGCGTCTGTTCGGCGCGCTGCATGATCGCGCTCAGGCCCTTCGAGTCGGTGATATCGCCGTGCGACTCCACCAGCACGCCGACGCCGCTGCCTTTCGCGAACCATCCGAGCTCGGCGAGCGTATCGCCGATGCGCGCGAGCGTGACCTCGTGCGGCTCGTCCTTCAAGTACTCGTTTGGGAAGACGCGGATCCACGGCACGCCGAGGTTGTGCGCGAGGTCGATGAAGCGGCGCGCTTCGTCGAGCTGCTGCTCACGCACGCGCGGATCGCGCTCGTGCAGGCGCGCCGAGGCGCCGAGGTCGGTGATGACCAGATCTTTGGCCGCGAGATCCTTGCGCACATCGGTCAGCCGTCGCGCCGCGAACTCGGGCCGCTTCGGCAGGTCCATGTCGCCCTCGATGCCCCGGATCTCGAGGCTCGAGTAGCCCATCGCGGCTGCCTGTTCGAGGACTTTGGGCCACGGCCACTTGGGGCAGCCGAGCGTGGAGAAGCCGAGCGGATAGCGCATGGCGCGATCCTAACCGGACTTCGGGCTACGGGCTACGGACTGCGGGAGGAGAGAATGGCCGAACTGAAGTTCGGCCCTACGCCGATCCAGATTTCAGCACGTACATAAGTAGGGCCGAGCTTTAGCTCGGCCCCACCCAACGCCCGTTAGCCCGTAGCCCGAAGCCTGGAGCCCGTAGCCCGTAGCCCCTATTTCTCAGTTCGCCTGCAGCGTGCCCTGGTACGGAAGCACCTTGCCGGCGACGATATCGACGTCGAACGCGATGTTGCGGTACCCCGGCTGGCGAATCTCCACGCGATGGCGGCCCGGCGCAAGCGCCAGCGGCTGCTGCGCGTTCGGCGAGAAGTTGCCCACCTGCCCGAAGTTCTCGCCGTCCACGATCACTTCAGCCGTCGACGGCTGGATGTCGAAGCTGAGCCCGCCGGTCACTCCGGGGGTGACGTCGATCGTGTTCTGCTGCTGCTGATACCCCTGCTGATACTGCTGCGGGTACGGGTTCGAGTTCTGGTCCTGATATGGCTGCTGATACGGCTGCTGGTACGGCTGCTGCTGTGGGTACTGGTTCCCGTACGGATACGCGGGTGCCGGATACGACGGATACGGCGCAGCGTACGGAACCGGGTACGGCACAGGGTACGGATACGAATACAGGTACGGGTATGGCACCGGGTAGCCGAGATAGATCCCGAACCCTATGCTGAAGTGCGGACGGAACGTGTAGTACGGGTACGGACGGTAGTAGCCGTAGCCATAGCCGTAGCCATATCCACCGTAGCCATATCCATACGAGTGCCCGTGTCCGTAGTACCCGCCGTGCGGATAATACCCACGCCAGGCTCCGCCACCGTGGTAATAGCCATTCGACCTTGGGACGGCGTAGCCGTAGTTGCCCGGCGCACGATATGGCGCGGCGTATCCGTACGTTCTACCGCGGCCGCCCGCCACTGGCGGCGCAACAGCGCGCGGGGCGGAGTAGGAGCGCGGCGCCGCTCCTTGACGAGGTACGGCGACTGGGCCGCGGGGCGCCGGGGCCGCGGCGCGCGCCTGGCCACCACCGCCACCGCCACGGCGGCTTTGAGCCGCGGCAGGCCCAGCCATTGCGAGCACCAAGCCGGCAGTAAGAGCGAGTCGAGTAAGAGTCATGAAACGCCTCCGGCGTTCCGGGCAGGTCAGCCCATTGTGGGCGCAACCCCTTCAATGTGCAAGCCCATTGCCATTGCTGATGGGCCGGAATGTTCCGGTTGCCTCAGCAATGGACTGCGGGCACCTCTGGCCTGTCTTCCGGCGAGGCCGGCAGGTGTCCCCGCCCGGTCGTCAGGACCGGCGGCCAGGGGTCAGACGCTGTTAAGGATGCGAGTGTGGCTTAACAGCGTCTGACCCCACGCGGGCGGCGGCCGACTCGGCGGCGGTGACCCCGCGAAACTGCGCCTCCTCGAAAATCGAGATGCCGCTCAGGTCCGAGTGCGCGTAGAAGAGCCCGTCTTTCGACGCCTGGAGTAGATGCCTGGCAGCGGACCCAAGGAAGCCGGGCGTCGGACGGATCATCGCGTGCCCCATGCGGCAGATGTCCACCCGGCTCACGCAGTCCCGTATGTCCGGATGGGCGCGCGAGAGGTCGTCCAGGATGCGATCTCTCAGCGTCCCCCAGTCCTGCGCCAGCAGCCATTGCCGGTTGGCGCGCGGCGTACCGTCGGCGAGCGCCCAGTAGTAGGTCCACACGCTCCGCGGCATGAAGGTCCGCAGCGTCTGGTGCGTCGCGACGACGTAGCCGAGGCCGGGAGAGTCGTAGATGACGTTGTCCCAGGCGACGGCGAGGCCGCGCTCGACGGGCCAGCGATCCAGCGTCAGGTTGGCCGTGACCCACGGGGAGTACTCGAAGTCCGGCGTCGGCGGTCCGCCCTCGATGAGTCGCGAACCCAGAAAGCTGGGCGCGGCGAAGATGATGGCATCGGCGGTCCAGGCGATTGCCGGCGTCAGCACCCGCCACTTCGTGCCCGCCTTCGCGATCCGGTACACCACACTGTCGGTGTGCACGAACCGGCCAACGCGCTCGAGTAGGCGCCTGGTGATCCAGCCGTTGCCCTCGGGCCAGGTGAGCGGGCCCGGATCGTCCTTCTCGCGCGCGGCGAAGTAGTGGATCCCAGCCCAGGCCGACGTCGACACGCTCAGCGCCCCATAGTCGTCGCGGCACGCGTAGTCCACCGACCAGCGGAGCCAGGGCGAGTCGAGACCTTCACGCGACAGCCACTCGGCCATCGACATCCGATCCAAGGGAGAGCCGGGCTTCAGCCCGAGGGTGGTGGGGATCGTGAACTCGCCCGATGAGCGGAGCGCATCGATCCGCGCCTCGAAGCGCGCCATCTGATCGCGATCGCGGGACGTGGGTCCGGTTCGTGGCTCGAGGCCCTCCTGCCAACGCCCATGGAGGAACAGCCTTTCCTGCGGCGCCTGGCACAAGGAGCGCTCCTGCCATGTGCCGTCCGCCTCGAGGACGCCCAGCTCAGAGAACAGCTCGCGCACGAGCGTGGCACGCGGGCCCGGCACCGGCACGTAGTGCGCGGCCCACGGATACGCCGACACTTCGTTCGCGCCCGATCGCGCGTTGCCGCCGGCCTCGGGATCCATCTCGAGCAGCGCCAGATCGGTCAGGCCAAGCTTCTGCAGCCGCCACGCGGCCGACAGGCCGGCGATGCCGCCGCCGACAATGACAATCGATACACGACGCTCTTCGCGCGGCGCGGGGAACGCCGCGCCGTCGCGCAGGCGGTGGCCGATGGTCTGCGATTCGTGTACGAATCCGCCCGCGATGGCGCGTCCGCTCTTGCGCGTCAGGCCCGCGAGGGCGACGGTCTGCAAGAATCCGCGCCGGGTGACGTCAGCCACTCGCGGATTGTAGTGTCGCTGTAGAACGAACTAAAGTTCTGTTGCACAGGTGTCAGTGCAGAGTCTCCGACACCCGTGGCACAGGACTTCAGTCTTGTGCTTCAGTCCTGTGCTTCAGTGGCGCAGTGCCGGCGCCTGCGTTACTCTCTCGGCTGAGATGCCGGCAATCGTCATCCTCGGCGGCGGCGTGATGGGCGCCAGCGTGGCGTATCACCTGGCGGCGCGCGGCGCGCGCGACATCCTGGTGATCGATCGCGCCGACGGCCCGGGCTGTGGCAGCACCAGCCGCGCCACCGGCGGCTTCCGCGCGCAGTACGCCACCGCGATCAACATCCGGCTCTCGCTGCTGTCGCGGCAGAAGCTGCTGCGCTTCCGGGAGGAAATCGGCGGCGAGTGCGGCTACGAGCCGGTGGGGTACCTGTGGCTGGCGTCGAACGCGCACGAGATGGGGATTCTCGCGGAAGCGCGCTCGGTGCAGCACGCGGAAGGCCTGCACGAGGCCGTCGAGGTCTCCGTCGAGGACATCGCCCGCATCAATCCGGCCGTGCTCCTCGATGGCGTCGCGGGCGGCGCGTTCTGTGCCACGGACGGCTTCATCCACCCGTACGGCATTCTCGAGGGGTACCTCTCCGCGGCGGCTCGGCTTGGCGTGCGGATCGAATGGGGCGTCGAGGCGCTGGGCCTGGAGCGCGACGCCGGCGGCTCGGTCAACGCGGTCCGCACACGCACAGACACGATCCCCGCCGGTGTCGTCGTCAACGCCGCCGGCGCGTGGGCGGGCGACTTCGCGTGCTCGTGCGGCGTGGACGAGCCTGTGATTCCGCTCAGGCGCCAGGTCGCGCGCACCGTGCGCACGAAGGCGCTGCCGTGGTCGATGCCGATGACCATCTACTGCGGCGACGGCTTCCACCTGCGCGTGCGCGACGGGCGCGTGCTGCTGCTATGGCCGACGCCCGGCGTGCCCGGCCGCCCGTTCGACGACTCGGTCGATCCGGTGTGGGTGGAGCAGGTGACTCGCATCGCGCACGAGCGGCTGCCGGTGCTCCGCGACGTGCCCGTGGATCTGAAGTGCTGCTGGGCGGGGCTCTACGAGATGTCGCCGGACAAGCACGCCATCCTCGGCGCCGCGCCGGGCTGCGCGAACTTCTTCCTCGTCAACGGCTCCTCCGGCCACGGCGTGATGCACGCCCCCGCACTTGGTCATCTGCTCGCCGAGATCATCCTCGACGGCAAGGCGACGACGATCGACACCACACCGCTCAGACCAGGCCGGTTCGCTGAGCGCGATCTGAATCCTGTTTCTGAACTCTTGTAGTGCGAAGTGCGAAGTGCAAAGTGCCAAGTGGAATAGAAAGTGGCGAGTTGTAAGTGGTTAGCGGATGGCGTCTCTCGCGCCGCGCGCTGATCGAGTGGCTGTGCGTCGTGCCTGCGCTGTCGGTCGTGGGACGCCGCGTGGTCCATGCCGCCAGTCTCCGCTTCACGCGGGCTGTTGATATCCGCATCGTCGAGGTCGATCACGCCTTCAAGGAGTACCGCTACAGGGCGCCGTATCAGTTCGGCGGGCGCTCCGTGGATCGGGTGACCCTCCTGAACGTGAATTGCCGCGTCCGGACGGGCGCGGGCCGCGAAGCCTGGGGCTTCGGATCGATGACGCTCGGCAACGCGTGGGCGTTCCCGGCGGCTTCGCAGGAAGCCGGACTCGGCGCCATGATCGCGCTCGCCGCCGAGGTGCGTCGCATCACGGCGGCCTGTGACGCGATCGGCCACCCGATTGATCTGTTCCGCCTGCTCGAGCCGGAGTATCTGCGTGCTGCTGCAGCCGTCACGAGCGAGCGAGGCCTGCCGGCGCCCATCCCGAAGCTGTGCACGCTCGTTGTCGCCAGCGCCTTCGACGCGGCGCTGCACGATGCCTACGGCAAGGCGTTCGGGCTGAGCAGCTACGCGACGTATGGCCCTTCGTACATGCGAAGCGACCTCTCGCACGACCTCGGCGCCGCCTTCAGGGGCGAGTTCCTCGACCGCTATATTCCGGCGACGCCACGGCGGCGCACGCTGGTGTTCCACTCAATCGGCGCGAGCGATCCCCTCGAAGCCGCGGACGTCCGTCATCGACTCGACGATGGGCTTCCCAACACGCTCGAGGAGTGGATTCGACGGGACGGCCTCCTCGCGTTCAAGATCAAACTCAACGGAGGCGATCTCGCCGCCGACTACGAGCGCGTCATCCGTATCGATCGCGTCGTGAACCGGGTGCAGGCTGCGCGGGCGGTGGCCGACTGGAAGTACCTGCTCGACTTCAACGAAGGCTGCCCGAACGTCGAGTACTTGATTGAGTTCCTGCGGCGCATGCGCGAGGCGACCCCGAGCGGCTTCGATCGGGTGCTCTACATCGAGCAACCTACGGCGCGCGATCTGCAGCGTGACCGCGCGAACGCGATGCACGAGGCGGCGAAGCTTCGCCCCGTTGTCATCGACGAATCACTCACGGGTCTGGACACGCTCTTGCTTGCGCGGGAGATGGGCTACACGGGTGTGGCGCTGAAGGCCTGCAAGGGCCAGAGCCAGGCGATGCTGATGGCTGCCGCAGCCCAGAAGTTCGGGATGTTCCTGTGCGTGCAGGACCTGACCTGTCCCGGAGCGTCGCTCGTACACTCGGCGGGCATCGCGGCGCGCGTGCCGGGAAATGCCGGCATCGAGGCAAACGCACGACAGTTTGTTCCGAGCGCAAACGCGGATTGGGAGGCACGATTTCCAGGTCTGTTCACCATCCGCGAGGGCGTGATGCAGACTGGGCAGCTGACGGGAGCCGGGTTGGGCGCGGTGCCGGCGCGGAACGGGCCTGTGCCGTGGCCGCGTTCGTGAAGAAGGAGGACGCATGTGGACCCGACGCGACTGGATGCGCGCGGCCGGGCACGCGGCGATTGCGGCCGCAGTGACCGGACAGGCCAAGCCAGCAGGCGCAGCCGAACGGCGTGCGCGGGCGGCGCCGGACGCCGGACCCCTGTTCTGCCTGTTCTCCAAACCGCTGCCCGAGCTCGGTTGGGACGAACTCGGACGTGTGGTGAAGGAGACCGGGTTCGATGGCGTGGACCTGACGGTGCGACCGAAGGGGCACGTGCTGCCGGAGCAGGCAGCCCGGGATCTCCCGCGCGCACTTGATGCCATTCGATCCCACGGCCTCGCGGTACCGATGATCACGACCGACCTGACGTCCGCCGAGGTGCCGCACGCGCGGCCGCTGCTCGAGGCCGCTGCCCGCAGCGGCGTGCGCTGGTTCAAGACGGGCTACTGGCAGTATCGATCCTCCGACGTGCGCGGTGAGGTAACGGAGGTGGGACGTGCCCTGGCCGGCCTGGCCTCGCTTGCCCGCGGCTGCGGCATCGAGATGGGGTTTCACAACCACGAAGGCTACGTGGGTGCCGCGCTGTGGGACATCGCGCCGGCGATGGACAGGCTCGAGCCGCGGTGGGCCGGCTACTACTTCGACCCCCGCCACGCCGTCGCCGAGGGCGGCGGCGGCGCCTGGAAGGCCGCGACGCATCTGGTGATGCCGCGGCTGAAAATGCTCGCGATCAAGGACTGCGTGTGGCAGAAGGCGTCGGACGGGTGGCACGTCGGCAACTGTCCGCTCGGCGAGGGACTCGTCGACTGGACGTGGTTCGGCTCGACGCTGCGATCGACCGAGTTCCGTGGCCCGATCTCGATTCACCTCGAGTACGAGATCCAAGGCGCTACCGTCGCCGCGCGCATCGACGCGACGCTGGCCGCGGCTCGGCGCGACCTGGCATTCGCGCGACGAGCGCTGGCGTGAGGCCGATCAGAGGCCCTTCGGCTCGGGCATCATGTACGGCGCTCGATACCTGTAGCCCAGAAACGCGTTCGCCTCGGCGTTGTTGGTGAAGCGCTCGGCCTCCCGATTCCACTCCAGGTACGATCGGGTCTTGTGCGCGATGTTGCCGATGAGCGTCGCGGTCGTGCTCCGGTGGCCGATCTCGATATCGCACGCACACGCCGCGCGACTGCGAACGCAGTCGAGAAAATTGCGCGCGTGGTCGCTCGTGTCGGCGCGGCCGCCGGTGACCTTCGCGGAACCGATGAGCGCCTTCGCGCCCGTGCGGTAACCGCGTTCGTACTGCCGATCGAGCGGCGTTCGTGCCGGAAACTCGTTCGGCGTGAGTTCGTCGGGCACGATCTCGTACCCGTCGCTGAACAGGTACAACGTGCCCTTCGTGCCGCGGAACTCGATCTCCACGCGTGCATCTCTCGCGGCCGGCGCCGCCGTTGCGTTGTACTGCGAGAAGGTCACGAGCGTCCCGCCGGGATAGGTCCACAGGACCTCGAGGGTGTCCGGTATCTCGCGGTTGTCTTCGACCGCGACCTTGCCCCCCATTGCGGTCACAGCAAGCGGCGCGTCGTGGCCGAGCGCCCACTGGATGGCGTCCATGTAGTGGACGCCGAAGTTCGTGAGCTGTCCGCCTGAGTAGTCGTAGAACCAGCGGAAGCGGTAGAACGTGCGGTTCTTGTTGTATGGACGCAGCGGCGCCGGGCCAAGCCACGCATCCCAGTCCACGCCGGCCGGCGGTTCGCCATCGGGCGGCGCACCGATTCCCTTCGGCCACTCGTTCTGGATATGGAACGACCGCACCACTGTGACCGTTCCGATGGCACCGCCGCGTACGCGCTCGGCCGCCTCTCTGACGAAGGCCGACGACCGGCGGTGAATTCCCACCTGCACCACGCGCTGATGCCGGCGGGCGGCCTCCACCATCGCGCGACCCTCGCGGACGACGAGCGACAGCGGCTTCTCGACGTACACGTCTTTCCCGGCCTCGCACGCGTGAATCATCTGCAGCGCGTGCCAGTGGTCCGGCGTCGCGATGACGACGGCGTCCAGATCCTTGACATCGAGCAGCCGGCGGTAGTCGGTGAAGCGCGACGGCTGCCCGCCGGCCTTCTGCGCCGCGAAATCCACATACGGCTGGTAGATATCGCAGACCGCGACGACCTGCGCGTCCGGGTGCGCCAGGAACGCGTCGAGCACCTGATCGCCGCGATTTCCCAGCCCGATGAATCCGAGACGAACGCGGTCGTTCGCTCCGCGGACGCGAGCGGCGCCAATCGCCGTGCCCACCCATGCGGCCGCGGCGCGCTTTCCAAATTGACGGCGGGTGATGGTGCGCATGATGGACGTAGACTATCCCACACGCCCTCGTACCGGGAGCCAGACATGAAAGCCATTTCCAGACGAGCGATGATCGGCGCGATCGGCGGCGCTGCGGCGCTTCGCGTCGGGACTGCACGCGTGTGTGGACAGCCGGTGCTGCCGCCGGCAGGCGCCCTGACCGATGTCGGCGGCTTGCGTGTCGGCCACTTCACCGACACGCGCCGCCCGACGGGCTGCACGGCGATTCTCTTTGACAAGCCGGCCAACGCAGGCGTGGACTACGACGGCTCCGCGCCCGGCGAATCGCTGGGTGTCGCCCTGCAGCCGGTCAGCCCTCTCGATCAGATTCACGCGATTCTTCTCACAGGCGGCGGACCGATGGCGCTCGGCGCAACGTCTGGCGTGGTGCGCTTCCTCGAGGAGCGTCGGATCGGGTACGACTGGGGCGTTCCGGACATCCGGGTGCCAATCGTCGTCGGCGCCGTCATCGACGATCTGGCGATTGGCGACGGACACATCCGCGTTGGACCGGAGGAGGCCTACCGCGCCTGTGAGGCTGCTGCGGCGGGGCCGGTGGCCGAGGGCAACGTCGGCGCCGGCTCGGGCGCAACCGTCGGAAAGATCTTCACCGGCCGCGGCATGTCCGGCATGAAGGGTGGTCTCGGGACTGCCTCCGTCCGACTCGGCGACGTCGTCGTCGCCGCGCTCGTGGTCGTCAACGCCGCCGGCGACATTCTCGATTGGCGGCAGGGATCGATCATCGCGGGCGCCCGAACACGCGACGGCCGTGGCTTTGCGCGTTCGGTCGATGTGCTCAGAAAGGATCTCGAGACGCGTGGCGCGAGTGCTCCACCGTTGTCAGACGGCGTGTTCCACGCAACGACGCTGGCGGTGATCGCCACGAATGTCACCCTCACGAAAACGCATCTCACGAAGCTGGCGATGATGGCCAACACCGGCTGCGCCAGAGCGATCAATCCGTACCACACGCAGGGCGACGGCGATCAGGTGTTGGCGATCTCGACGGGGCTCGTCGGACGTGACGTGTCGCTGACCGCCCTCGGTGCCGTGGCCTCCGAGCTGGTCGCCGACTCCATTGGACGCGCCGTACGCGCGGCGACGGGCATTCCCGGATGGAAGGCAGCCAGAGACCTGTGAAGTGCAAAGTGAGAAGTGCCAAGTGCTAAGTGGAGTGAGAAGTGTCGAGTGGTGAATAGGTGGCGGAACTCGCACGCAGGACTTGCCGCGCGAACAAGATGCCGCCCGCAAGAAGAGTCAGATTGCCGATCTGGCTGAGCAAGACCAGGGCTGTGATGATCTCGGCTCCAACGAGCACCGCCCCAGCGATGAAGGCCACCGCCGGCCAGCGCGATGGTCCGCCAGCGCGGATGAGCGGAACAGCCATTACGCCAACTCCCAGGAAGAAGGCGATTCCTGCCACCATCACCGTTCCCAGCACGGGACCGGACTGAAAAGTCGCCAGTAGTCTCGTCGCAGCCGCGGCGTCGGCGCCATCTGAAACGTAACGCCCGATCA
>Ga0310810_10009302_pt1 | contig 11350 bp, 10 predicted proteins | sample NCmetagenome_FD_207641 | JGI IMG/M metagenome (GOLD analysis project Ga0310810, IMG submission 207641) | Soil microbial communities from experimental microcosm in Duke University, North Carolina, United States - NC | ecosystem: Engineered > Artificial ecosystem > Soil microcosm > Unclassified ... | reverse complement strand
TTGCCGAACAGGTACCAGACCGGCACGCCGTCGAGGCGTTGGCAGAGATCATCGAGAGCCCGGCCCGAGATGATCACGCACGGGTAGAGTTGTGCGGCCCGAACCAGCAGCTGCCGCGTGGTCGCACGCATGCGGGGCGCGGCGGGAGTCGGCTCGATCGGCACGAGTGTCCCGTCGTAGTCGAGGGCGAGCAGGACGTTGGCGTGGGCGAACCCCGCCAGGAGCGCTCGCTGCCCCTCGTTCAGAATTGTCTGCATCGCTAAATTGATGTGTCCTCCCAGCCGCGCACCGCGTAGTGCAGCGGTCTCGTCCATAGGCTTTCAAGCCCTTCCAGGATGTCCGATGCCCAGCCGAACACGTTTCGTCCCGCGACGACGCGGCGAAGCGCGTGCATCCGCGCGCGACGTTCGGCGACGGGCATGTCGATGGCTCGCATCAGTGTGTCCGCGAAGCCGTCCACATCGTACGGATTGATGATCAGCGCCTCCTGCAACTCCTGCGCGGCGCCCGCCATTTCGCTCAACACCAGCACGCCGTCCTCATCGTCACGCGCGGCGACGAACTCTTTGGCGACGAGGTTCATGCCGTCGTGCAGCGAGCTGACGATGCAGAAGTGCGCCAGCCGATAGAGCGCCACCAGAGACTTGATGCCAAGCGGGGCCGTTTGATACGCGATGAGCGGTGCGCCATTCGCGGCGCGGTGCCGCTTGTTCAGCTCGCGAATCCGGGCGGCGATCTCCGTCTCGATTTCAGCATAACCGTGAAGGTGCGATCGTGATGGCACTCCGATCTGGACGAACGTGATCTGCCCGCGCAGCTCGGGACGGCGGGTGACCAGCCGGTCGAGCGCCGCCAGCCGCTCGGGAATGCCTTTGGTGTAGTCGAGACGATCGACACCAATCCCGATGAGCGGCGCGCGAAGGTCCAGAGCCCGGTGCAGACGCTGTTGTTCTGCTGCCAACGCATCCGAACCGCCGATTTCCTGGATGCGGTCGTAGTCGACTCCGATGGGCACGGATACCACAGTTGTTCGTCGCTCGCCAATCCACAGGCGCGACGTCTCCAAGTCGACCTCGGCATGCAACTCTTCTTCCGCTGCCTGCAAAAAGTTCCGGCGATCGCGTTCGAGCTGGAAGGCGAGCAGGTCGTTGGCCGCCAGTCCCTCGAGCAGTTCCGCCCGCCATGGACAGATGCGCAGCCGGTCCGGGTGCGGCCACGGGATGTGCCAGAAGAGTGCCGTGCGCACGGCCGGCCGCCGCGCACGCAGCGCAGGGGCGACGAGCGCCAGGTGGTAGTCCTGCAGGAAGACCGGGGTGTCGGAATCGTCCAGTTCCTCGTCGATGGCCACGGCGAACCGCTCGTTGACGTCCTTGTAGGCAGCCCATTCATGCGTGCGGAACCGCGGCCGCACGTCGACGACATGGCAGAGCGGCCACAGCCCTTCGTTGGCGAAGCCGCCGTAATACGCGGAAAAGGTTGCTTCGTCGAGCCAGAGCCGTCGGAGCGAGTAGGACGGATGTTCCGGCGGGACACGAACTTTATCCGCGTCATCGACAACGATGCGATCGGCCGAGCCGGCGCCATGCGCAATCCACGTTCCCCCGCGTTCGCGCATCAACGCATCGAGCGCCACGGCGACACCGCCGGTCGCGCTGGTCCACGTCACGCTTCCGTCCTCGCGGCGGACGTGCAGATACGGTTCACGGTTGGACACGACTAACAGTGGGCGTGGGGTGCGTGCTTCACGCTCGCCCGCACGCGCAAGTCCCAGACGGAAGAGCATCGGGCCGACGAGCTCGTGAATGGGAATGAGCGCGATGAGCACCGTCTGCAGCGAGGTTCCCCAGCCCGGAAACTCCGAGGCGACGACAGAAGCGAGGCCGACAGTGATACCAGCCTGCGAGATCAGGCCGGTCCAGGCATGCTCGCCGACGCCGCGATCGATTCCAGAGACATTCAGCCCGACCCGTGTGCCAATCCGGATCAACCCGGTCCGAACAGCCGCCAGCCCGAGCGCGATCGGCCACACGGTGCGCAAGGTATCGAGGCGAAGAGAAGAACCGATCGCGACGAAGAAGATGATCAGTACCGGCGGAGCTCCGCGCTGCACCGCCGCGCGTAATGCATCGCCCTGCGCCACCGACAGGTTCTCGATGACGAGACCCGCCGCGACCGCGGCCAGCAGCGGCTCGAACTGCTGTGTGCTGCCGACCTGGCTGAGCACGCCGCACATCGCGAGGAGCGCGAGCGTAGCCTCGCGCCGGACGTAGCGGAGGTAGAGCGCGAACAGCGCGCCAACGAGGGTGCCGAACGCGATGGCGCCGCCCGTTTCCCACGCGAACCGCACGAGAAGGCTGGGCCCGGCCGCGTCCGGCCGGAACACCGCGCGGGCCATCTGCATGGAATACGAGAACAGAATCAGCAGCACGAGGTCGGCCAGCACGACCACGGCAAGTACCAGTTCGCTCAACCGGCCGCGGGCGCCGGTTTCCGTGGTCACCGCCGCGGTCATCGTTGGTGACACGCTGGCAATCATGATCGTCAGCAACGAGACGATCACGGCACGTTCGACGGTCGTGCTGGCCGCCGCGATCCCGAGCCACGGCCACGCGAACCAGAGCAGCACGGCCATGCCGATGATGACGATGACAAGGGTCGCCGCGGTGAAACGGGCAATGGAGGCGATGGTGGTTCGCAGACGCTCGAGGCTGATCGTCAATCCGGCAATCAGCGCAATCAGCGTGGTTGCGATGCCATTGACCGCCTGCAACTGCGACGTCATCGGGACGGTAATGACGTTGCCGAGGTAAGGACCGACGAGCACGCCGAAAATGAGATACCCGGTGAGTCGCGGCAGATTGAACTTGCGGAGGAGATCGCCGGTAATCCATGCGCCGAGCAGCGTGAAGCCGACGGCGAGCGCTGCGCCCGCGGACGGCACGGTGCCCGTCTCGCCGAGCGCGTGCACCGAGGCAACCGCGGCAATGGCGAGTGCCAGCGCGGCTATGCGCCTCATGCCTCAGCCTCGCGCGCTGAGAGTGTTCCGATCACAGACGAGGCGATCGTCCCGATGACGACGATGGTCAAGGCGGGAGCGAAGCCGTCGCCGAGCGCCCGGACGACGTTGAGCGCGAAGGCAACACCCAGTGCGCCGGGCATGATCAAAAGGTGATGTGCGGACACCGGTGTCGTGGACAACGCGCGCGACGCGATCCAGCTTCCACTCAACTTGCCGCAGACGCGCAGCACGGTATACCCAGCCGCAATCGTAAACACGGGGATTGAGAACGTGGCGTGCGCGCCTGCGACGACCAGCACAAGGGCGAGCAACGAATGCGCGACATAGGCGATGTCCCGTCGGATGTGCTCGCGCACGGCGCTCGTCGCCAGCTGCCAGCAGCCGCCGGCGGTGAACCCGAACAACAGCGCCGACATCGACAGATAGTCGGCCGCGCCACCGAGCAACAGTGCGCTTCCGAACGTCGATACGCGGTGTTCGTCGATCGAGGACGTCCGCGAGAGCAGGAGCCAGCCAGACGCCGCGATCACCATCGCGATCATCGTGCCTTCGACGGTGATGAGCAGGGCTCCGGCGCCGCTCGTCTCCCGCGTGAACGCCAGCAGCAGTCCGCCCGCTGCGATCGGAAGAATGCAATCCTCGACATCAACTGATGTTGCCGCCGCGATCCCGAGCGTCAGTGCCGCGACGGTCCACGCGGGCATGAGCGCGCCGCCCGTCAACGCGCCTGGTGGCGCAAGAAGGAATCCGGCAGCGACGACAATCGCCGTGACCGTTGCCTGCAGCGCGGCCGAGACGGCGTGCTGCCGGGCTTCCTCGCCCACAATCTGGATCCGCATCGCCGCCGCGATCCCAAGCACGACAAGCGCAACCGGCGCGGCAGGATCGAGGAACGACAACACGGGCTGCGTGAGGATTACCAGGCCATGCGGTCCGAGGAGGGCACCGCAGAGGAGGAGTACGGGGACGAGCGTGGCGGTCATGTTTGGAGGTGCTGTTACCGCTGAAGCGCCATGACGCGATGCACGCCGTCGCGTGTCACGGCGACCATCAACAGGTCCCCGCGGTTCACGCCATCGAAAGCCGATGCGATCTGCGACGGTGTCGGTGCGCTCACGGTTCCGATGAGCGTAATCAGATCGCCGGCGGCGATGCCTGCCGCCTCGGCCGCGGAGCCGCGAGCCACACGCGTCACCTCGGTCCCAACGCGTACAACTGGTCTCATGCCCAGCCCCAGCGCCGCGCCATTCACGCCCGACGCCGACGGCAGCACAAGCTTGACGGTTCGCTGTGCGCCGCGCCGTGTGACCCGGAGGGTGAACGCGTCCCCAACCGCCGCACGTGCCGCGCGCACGCGCCACTGCGCCACACTCGCGATCGTCACGTCGTCGATCGCTTCGATGACGTCGCCGACCCGCAGCGCCGATGCGGCGATGCCGTTGGGATCCACCCACGAGATCACAACGCCGCTCTGCGCGCCAAGCACGGTTGCCAGCGCTGGCGTCAATTCGTCGACGTCGACACCGATATCAGCTGGCGCCTTCGGCGGCGATTCAAGCAGCCGTTCGGCCGAGGCCAGGAGTACTCGGGCAGGCACGACCGCCAGTCCCGTGTCGCACTGCGCCACGACGCCGACGAGCTCTCCCTGTTCGGTAAACAGCAATGCACCGGGTGCGATGGCCACATCCAGCGGCAACGCCCAGACGGGCTCTGTCCACTGTGAGGTTTCGACGGGGGCGAGCGATCCAATGAATGCGGGCTGCAGCGTGATGTCGGACAGCGAGGTCGAGGCGGCCAGGACATACCGCGGCTGTTGGAGATCCCGCGGCGACCAGAAGATCGGAACTCGCGGCCGCGTATTGACCGGAGTCGAGACGAGCACGAGTCCTGATGCGCGGTCTTCGGCGACGACACCGGACGGCGCTCCGCCGGCACGGCGGTTGGCGGGAACACCCACGGTGACGGCCACATCGTCGCGAATCCGAAGTGCGACCGCGCGTTGGGCCGCTGCACCCGGTCTTGCCTCGACGGGGGTGAACGCGAACGGGACCAGCGAGTCGGCGAGCTGTGCCCGCAGCTCCGCGACACGCGCCGCCAAATCGGCGAACGTCGTCGTGCCCGTAAGCTGTTCGAGAATCGGTGGAACCGGATTCGCCGCCGGCGGACGATCCGGGAACCGCACGCGCGCAAGGATCCAGAGCGTGAGCACCGCCAGGAGCGCGGTCAGCAGCAGTTGCCGGGTTTCGCGCGAAAGCCGCGGCCGGTAGGACGCGGTTGCCGGCCCGTCAATGATGTCGATGTTTTGCGGCATCACCCTCGGTCACACGATATGCGGTCGTCCGTTGACCCGGAATACAGGCGAAATACGACTCGCTGCCAGAGCTTCGTTACACGTGCGAAGAGAAACTACTGTTTCGAGGGGATGCTGCAGAAGGTATCACAGGGGGTTTGTCTCAGCCGGCGAATACAGGTTCAATAGGAACCTTGCTCACTGCGACGCTTGCGTTCGTCATTTTCAGCGCTGGTGCGGTCGCCGGCGGTCTTGGCGTCGCGCTCGGCCTCGGCGGCGGCATTTTTCTTGTCCCGTTTCTGACCCTGGCGCTCGGATTTCCGCTGAAGTCCGCTGCTGCGATCAGTCTCGCCACGGTCATCGCGACCTCCTCAGCAGTCACCGCGCAACGCACGGGCAGCCAACTGGTCAACCTGCGATTCGGAATGCTGCTCGAGGTGGCCACCACCGCGGGGAGTCTTCTCGGCGGCATCACTGCGCAGTTCGTGGCGGAATCCACCCTGCAGCGTCTGTTCGGTATCGTCGCCATTGCGGTCGCGGCGGTGATGCTTGGCCGCATTAATCGACGAAACGTCATCCTCGACGCCACCATTGATCCCGGCCGCCTTGGCGGGCGGTTCTACGAAGAAGAGAGCGGCGGCGTCGTGACGTATCGCGTCAAGCGATTGCCGCTCGCGTTGACCGCGTCCTTCATCGCCGGCAACGTCTCTTCGCTCCTAGGCATCGGCGGCGGCATCATCAAGGTCCCTGTCCTCAACGCCTGGTGCGGCATGCCGCTGCGAGCCGCCGCGGCGACGAGCGCGTTGATGATCGGCGTGACCGCTACGGGCGGCGCCATCATCTATTACGGACGCGGCGACCTTCAGCCGCTGTTGGCGGCGCCGGCGGTGCTCGGCGTGCAGGCCGGTTCGTTGGTGGGCGGACGACTCGCGTACGGCGCCTCCGTCAAGTGGTTGAAGCTGCTGATGGCCGCGCTGCTCGTGATTGTCGCGGTGTTGATGTTCCTGCGGAGCACGCCATGAATCGGGATGGCGGCGTGGCACGAAACGATGCTGCGGCAGACGGCCAGCCGAGATCCGCGCGTCTCGAGAGGACAATCGGGGAAGTGCTGCGCTTCGGCACAATCGCGAGCTCGACGATGTTCGCGATCGGGCTGCTGATGACGGTCATGAAGTATCAAACCGCGGTGGCAGGGCTGCTGCTCAATGCAGGGCTGATCATCCTGCTGGCCACTCCGCCAGCGCGGGTGATCGTGTCGGTCATCGAATATGTCCGCGAACGAGACTGGGCATTCGTGACGCTGACGTTCATCGTGCTGCTGGCGCTCGGCGGAAGCGTGATTGCAGCCTACTTCTAGCCGTCTCCGGTTCCGACGACCAGCCGCGGGAGTCGGAACGCCGCCTGGAGACGAGTGTAGACAGCGCCGAACAATCCGGCTCCGGCCAGCGCGCCCGCCAGCGCCGCGATCGCGTAGACCTTCCCCTCGCCGATGTTCACGAAAATCGGACCAGGGCACATGCCGCAGATCGACCATCCGATGCCGAACAGAACGCCGCCTGCGACATTGCCGCGATGCTGTGGTTTCAGCTCGATCTTGATTGGGCGGCCCAACAGCGTCCGGCCGTAGCGTTTAATGAGCCAGAGTCCAGGCGCGGTGATGGCCACCGCCGTTCCGATGATCCCGTAAAGTTGCAGGTTCGTGAACAGGAACATCGCCTGGATGTAGTTGTAGTCGGCTGCGCCGCTCCGGCTCAGGATGACGCCGAACATGACGCCAAGCACCAGATAGAGCAGCGACACCTACGAACCCAGATGAAAGATGACGCGGTACACGAACTGTGTAGTCAGAATCCCGGATGCCATGAAACTGATCGTAGAGATGACACTGGGGAGCTCAAAGTTCGACATGCCGAAGATGCCGTGGCCGCTGGTGCATCCGCCCGCGAGCCGCGTGCCGAAGCCGATGAACAGGCCTCCGACGAACATCCACGCCAGCTTGCCCGCGGGGCCGTAACCGATCACCTGATCGAAGATGCCGAGATCCCAGGTCGGCGCCCAGCCGCCGCCAAGCACCGCGGACAGGAAGCCACCGATGACGAGCCCGGCGACGAACGGTAGCCGCCACTGCCGTGCGGACACGACCGCGTCGCGCGTGAAATACGGCACCTGCAGCACGTAGCTGCAGACGTCTTCCAGGCCCGTGGAAATCCCCAGGCGCCGGTTCGCGACGAACAGGAGCGCGAGCGTGATCAGTGCGATTCCGGCGCCGGCAGCGAACCAGTGAATCGGCGGGAGATGATGAAGGATCAGTGGCATGGCATCTGGAGGGCCGACTGCTTTCGCCGGCCCTACTGGCTTTCGCCGGCCCTACTGGCTTTCGCCGGTCCTACTGCTTGTGCGCCGCGACGTAATCGAGCGCGAACGTCTTCAGCGCGCCGTTGGTCAGCCCGAGCGCCGCAGCCTCGGCGCCGGCCCGCTCCGCGTCCCACTTGTCCAGCTGCATGCGCTTGATCATCCACATGGCGGCGGCGCGGTTGCCGCTGGCGCAGTGGACGAACGCAGGCTGGTTCTTCGTGTCGGTGACGGCCTTGAGAAAACTGTCCACGACCGCTGGGTTGGGGGACGCGGTGTTGAAGGGCAGGTGAATGAACGTGATGCCCGCGGTTTTGGCCGCGGCGGCTTCCGCATCAATGTCAGCGCCTGCCTCCGATGCTTCACGCAGGTTGATGATCGAGGCGTAGCCCATTTGCTTCAGGCCGGCCACCGCCTGGGGCGTGGTCGCGCCCGCGCATGCGATGGTCGTTTCGAGCCTGGCGAAATTCGTCACGCCCGGCAGCGTTTCTTTCGTGACATTCTGGCCGTGAGCCACGGCGCCGCCAGCCACGAACAGAAGGACAACAAGCGCATATCGTTTCAGCATGATGGGTGCTATGGTAGGTCAACCCGCCATGAGGCGCCAGATCCCATTTGCGCTCGTCCTGCTCGCCGTCTTGGGGTGCGAGCGTCCGGCCGCTCCGCCGCCGGCGGCCTCGCCCATCAAAATGACGGGGCCGCTCATTGCGGCGAGCATGTCAATGAAAGCGGGATGGGAGTTCCCGCAGAACCCGCTCACCGACAAGACCCTCGACAAATCGAGGCTCTCGGAGGAGATTCGGCGGGGATTCCGCCTGTTCACGAGCACGCCCGCCGAGGCGCCGCATCTCGCGCCGGGCGGTATGTCGTGCACGAACTGTCACATGAACGGCGGGCAGCGCGAGAAGTCGATGCCGCTCGTCAATGTTGCCGGCATGTTCCCCGAGTACAACCGCCGTTCGGGAAGGTTGTACAGCCTCGGCGATCGGATCACCGACTGTTTTCTCCGCAGCGAGAACGCGACCGGCGGGCAGCTCGGCGATCGCGACATGCCAAACGCCTCGTCCCCCGAGGTGCTGGCGATAGCGGCGTACCTGACCTGGCTGTCGCGCGATGCCGCAATGGGGAAGAACCCGTCCTGGCGCGGACAGAACACGATCCCCGCCAAGGCGTTGATTCCGATCGACCAGCTCGACACCGCGAAGGGTGAGGCGATCTACATGGACCGCTGTGCGACCTGTCATGGACAGGACGGCCAGGGCGTGCAGATCGGCGACAAGATCGCCGGGCCCCTATGGGGCGACCGCTCCTGGAACGACGGCGCCGGTGCGGCGCGGGTCTACACGCTCGCCGGAATGATCCGCTATTCCATGCCGTACCTCGACCCCGGCAACATCACCGATGCCGATGCGCAGCACGTCGCCGCGTTCATCGATTCGAAGCCGCGGCCGGTGTACCCGTTCAAGGATCGTGACTACCGGGTTGAAAAGCTGCCGGCCGACGCGGTCTACTACACGCGGCTGCAGAGCAGTCTGCATTAGGGCGGGTGGGGGCGAGTGAGGCGGGTGGAGAGAATTCGGTGCAGTTTGCTGGAGGAGAGACGATGAAAGAAAGTGCCGGCCGTCGATCGTTTCTGACAATGCTTGGGTCGGTGACGAGCCTCGCGGTGTTTGCTGCCGGTGACGCCTCCGCGCAGGCGCCTGCGCCTTCGCCGTCGGCGGGGCCATTCGACATGGCCTGGCTGGAGCAGGTCAAGGGGAAGCACAAGCAGCTGTACGATCTCGGCAGCTTCGACCTCGGGGCCGACAATCGTCCGCTCCGCTTCTGCAAGAACTTCCTCGATACGTTCCACGACGTCTACAAGCTCGAACATCCGCAGATCAACACGGCCGTCGGCATCTCGGGTCCCGCGTTTGCGTTGAACGCGTCGGATCGTCTGTGGGAGAAATACAAGCTTGGGGAGCGGTCGAAGATCATCGATCCGATGACGAAGCAGCCGTCCATCCGCAACATCTTTGTCGACGACGGCAGCGACATCAGCATCAAGGCCATGCAGGCACGAGGCACGATTTTCTGGCAGTGCAACGTCGCGCTCGGCAACGTCGCGCAGCAGCTTGCGAATCAGTTCAAGATGCCGTTCCCCGAGGTCCGCGCGGATTTGGTTGCGGGGTTGAATCCTGGCGTGAAGCTGATGCCGTCACATGTGATGGCGCTTGCGCTCGCGCAGGAACGCGGCTTCACCTACATGCGGCCATAGCGTTCACGGAACGGGCCTCAGTGACACAGAGACTCGGAGAAGACTTGTTACTTCTGCATCTCTCAGTCTCTGCGGCTCGTGGTCGTCTTTGACCTGCCTTTGATCGCCGCGTACAGTCCGGGCACTGCCAGCAGGGTTACGGGCGTCGAAAGCGCCAGGCCGCCAATCACGGCCAGCGCGAGCGGTTTTTGCAGTTCCGCCCCCGCCCCCAAGCCAAGCGCCAGCGGAAGCAACCCGAACAACGTACAGAAGGTCGTCATCAGAATCGGCCGCAGTCGGATGCGGCCGGCGTGGGCAATGGCGCCTTCGAACGGCTCACCCTCGGCGTGCAGCTTCTCCGAGAAATCCAGCAGCATGATGCCGTTCTTCACGACGAGGCCGACGAGCAGGATCAATCCCATCGCCGACGAGATATTCAGGTCCGTCCTCGTCAGCAGCAGGAGCAGCAGCGCACCGCCGAGTGACAGCGGTGCCGCCAGCAGGATGAGGATCGCCGGCGTCCACGCATTGAACTGAATCACGAGAATCGTGAACACCAGAACGACGGCGAGCGCGAACACCATCAGCAGCTCGCGGAACGACTGCTGCTGCGCCTGATATTGCCCGCCGATTTCGTACGTGTAGCCGATCGGCAGTTTGAGCTTATCGAGATTGGAGCGGATTTCAGCGACGGCGCTCCCCATGTCGCGTCCCTCGAGACGTCCCGTGATGCTGGCCATCAGCCGCAGGTTCTCACGCTTGAGTTCACCCTGGCCGTTGGCATGCTCCATATGCGCAACTTCGGACACCGGTATCGGCTTTCCTTCGGAACTCCGGATCAACGTTTGCGGAAGCCAGTTCGGGTCGAAGCGATAGGTGTCGGGCAGCCGCACACGTACGGGCACGCGGCGATCGGCCAGTCGCAGGTCGGTCGCCACCTCGCCGAGCCAGTTGCCCGCAAGTTGATCGGACACCTGCGCGACCGTGAGGCCGTAGCGTTCCGCCGCGATCGGATCGATGGTCCAGGTCACCTCGGGGTTCCCCTTCTGCACGCCGACGACGTCCACGACGCCCTGGACTTTGTTCAACATGTCTTCGACGGGCTCGGCGAGCTCGGCGAGCCGCTGAGAATCGTTGCCGAAGATCTTGACCTCGATCGGCTCGGGGTTGCCTTCGAGATCGCCAAGCATGTCCTGCAGCAGCTGCACGAATTCGATGTCGACGAGAGGGACGGCCTCGTGCACCTTGTCGCGGATCTCGTTGATGACTTCTTCCGACGATCGGCTGCGCTGGCCGCGCGGCTTGAGCCGCACGAGGATGTCGCCTGTGTTCTGCGCGGTGGCGAACAGACCCAGCTCGGATCCCGTGCGGCGTGAATAGGACGCCACTTCCGGAGTCTCGGACAGGATCTTTTCCATCTCCTTCACTTGGCGATCGGTCTCGCCGAGGGCGC
>Ga0310810_10009300_pt1 | contig 11351 bp, 15 predicted proteins | sample NCmetagenome_FD_207641 | JGI IMG/M metagenome (GOLD analysis project Ga0310810, IMG submission 207641) | Soil microbial communities from experimental microcosm in Duke University, North Carolina, United States - NC | ecosystem: Engineered > Artificial ecosystem > Soil microcosm > Unclassified ... | reverse complement strand
CAGCTCTTTACCTACCGGCAAGATACCTCGAGGAGTCCATGACACTCAGCCGCAGCCGGATCAACTGCACCGTGACCTGGACCGACACCGTCGCCAATACCCCCTTTGCCGACAGCGTGCAGGGTGAGGACTCGATTCAGTTCCTGGTGGAGCCGCCGACCAGTCTGTACAACTACGCCTACCTCGGCTCGTACACGATCGCGGCCAGCGGTACGCAGGTGCTCGACTTCCGCTCCTTCAGCAGCTTGAATCGGGTGGCAGTCACGGGGACCGGGATCCTCGGTCTGATGCTGTCGGCCTCCAACGAGGACGATCCGCAGGTGACCGGCGCCAAGCTGAGAGTCGAGGCGGACGCGACCAACGGACTGGCCTGGTTCCTCGGCGGTACCACCCCCTACCTCGAGGTGGAGGTGGGATTGACCGGCGCCCTGCTGACGGTGATGGCCGGCGTCGTCAAGACCGTGGACGCCACCCATCGGCGCTTGCTACTGACCAACAGCGGAACGGTGGCCATGACGGTTCAGGTGTGGGGACTGATCGCCGGCTAGGGCGGACCCGGTCCCTGGGTACTCTGGTGCTTTCGCAGCGAGCGAGAAACCGAACCAGAGAGGTACCCATCATGGCGCACTATACCGGCAAGAACGGCGCAGTCTTCAAGGACGGCGTGGCTCAGGATTACGCCGAGTGGGACCTGGACATCGACGGCGAGCTTCCCGACGTCACCTCGTTCCTTTCGGGTGGCTGTCAGGAAAACGTGCCGGGGATCGACCGGGCCACGGTGACTCTGCGCGGACCGTACAGCTCGCTCGGCTACGGACTGACTCGCGGGGTGGTGTACACCTTCCGTTGCCAGATCGGCGGGGTGATCAACTTCGACATCGACTGCCGGGTGAAAAAGCTTCATCCATCAACCAATGTCGTCGATGCCAGCCGCTTCGAAGTGCAGGCGATCAGCACCGGCGTGTTCTCGATTTCCCTGGCGTGAAAAGGATAACCACTTGAGCGAGAACCTGTCATCCCTGCTCGGCGACCACGGCGAACCGATGAAGCTCAGGGTGGGTGAGCGGACCTACGAGGCCCGGGTCCTGTCGCAGACCAAAAAATCCGCCATCGAACGGCAGTTCAAGGCCAAGGCGCTGCAACCCTTCCTCGACCTGCAGGCCAGCGAGGCCGGCGCTGACGGGCGTTACGACCGCGCCGTGGCGGTGGCCTCGGACCGGTTCAGCTCCGGGGCCTACGGGTTCTACTCCGAACGCTGCATGAACTGGCTGGGTACCATCGAGGGTGGGGTCATCCTCGGCGCGACAATTTTCGAGATCACCGAGGCCGAAATGCTCGACCTGCTCGCCGCCGCCAACGACGAGGTGAGCCGGATCCTCGACACCATCCTCGACGAGTCGTTCCCGCAGAAAAAGAAGTCGGACCCAAACTCGCAACGGCCGGCGGGGGACTCAACCCGTCGGCCGCCTACGCCAACCTCAAAGCCCTGATCGCTCAGTTGCTCTGCGAACCGTTCTGCATGCCGATGAGCGAGATTGCCAGGCTCACCGACCGACAGATTCACGAGCTGGTGAGCCACCGACGCAACTCGGACGGCCAGATTGTCCCCGAGCTGCCCAGTGAACCCGAGCGACCGCTCAACAAGGAAGAGGCTCGCCTTGTCCTGCTCGACCTCGGCGCAACCTTCAACGTGCCGAGGGAAAAACTGCAGGAAGCCTGGGAGAAGAAATACCCCGGCGAGACTCTCTAGAAAATGGCCAATCTTCTACTTTACTGGTGGCAAGAAAAGAACAGCTGTTCACTACAATCGCCAGGTAGGAATATAGAGGCCAAAATCCGAGGACGTTTGCCGCAAGTAGTTAGCCTGCAAGGATCCCAGAGAACAGGACAAGAAGATATTCAACCTCCTAGTTTCGTTAATATTTGATTCTGAGAATCAAATATGAGAGAAAGAGCTAGTAGCAATATGTCTGAAGATAGCGCCATCATTTACCTGTTTTACCGGCTGATGGGTGCGCCTCTTTACTGGACGGCAGACCAGGTATCCCGATTAACGCTCGACCAGTGCCAGGCTCTGGTTGACATGCTTGACGAGGTGGCAGATGGCTGACACAAACGAGCAATTCGAGGAACAGCTGGACGCGCTGGAAGCGGCGATGCTGGGCGTCGGCAGCCGTCTGGAAGCCACAACCGAGAAGGCGAAGCGGCTGGCACTGGAGTTCGCTCAGCTGCAAGCGAAGATGGCTGCGGTGGGGATGAACAAGGCGATGTTCCAGAGCAAGCAGGCCGAGACGGCGGGAGCATCGGCGCAGGCCGAGACGTTCCAGAGCCGGTTCGCGGGTATCGAGGAGATGCTGGCCGGCTTGCGGAAGATCGGCACGGAGGCGGCCAGTTCCCTCGCTCCGAAGCTGGCATTGTTGGCCCGGCGCGCCGAGGAGCTGTCGATCCTGGAAGCCCGGCGAGCGACGATTGAGGCGCAGATCGTCCAGCGCGAGCAGCAGGTGAAGAGCCTCGAGGCGTCGGGAGCCGGGACGCCGGGAGCGGGATCTGCCATCAACGCATCCTACGACTCGGCGCGGAAGGAACTGGAGAAGCTCAAGGATTCGCTCGCGGCTGTTCGGGGCAAGTCCCTGGAGCTGGGCTCCTCGTTCGATTCCACCCGCCAGCGAGCGATGAAGGAATTCCAGCAAGCACGCTCCCAGACGACGTTCGCCTCTCGCGTCAAGCAGATGGCCAGTCGGTTCGCCAGGGCCTACAGCGAGGCACCCCAGCGAGCCAGGAAGGCCATTACCGGCCTTGCCTCGAAAGCTCTTTCCCCGGCCACTGCCACCGTGGGTGCTCTTGGTGAGCTGGGAAGCCAGGTTGGCCAGTTCGTCCAGGCGTTCAGTCCCTCGACGATGCTGCGGTTCAACCAGGCGATCCAGGATCTCACGGCGACGATTGGCCGGGCACTGGAACCCGTCATGGAGGTACTGGTCCAGGTGGTACGCGAGGTGGCGGACCGGATGCTACCGCTCGCTGAGAAGTTGGCGCCAATCTTCGGCAAGCTGGCCGAAACCGTGATGCAGACGGTGGTACCGATCATTGATGTGTGGATGGCGGCACTGGGGAACCTGACGCCAGCTCTCGATGTGGTGGCCGACGTCTTCAAGAACGTCGCGACGATCGCCAGGGTGAGCACCACGATCTACGCGGGTGCCATCGAGCAGCTCAAGGAGTGGCTCACGAACCTGTTCCCATCCTCTGACAACATCAAGAGCTGGACGGACAGTCTCCGGCTGGCGGTGCAGGAAGCGGCGAAATGGATCCTGACGCTCGCTGCCTCGTTCGCGTCCCTGGTGGGAGCGACGGGGTTCGTCCGGGGGATGCAGAAGAGCCTGTCAGCACCACTGGGCGGACTGGCCCAGCGGAAGGACAGCACCGGCCAGGCCGCGGCACAGCAGGCGCGGTTCACCGGCATCACCGAGTTCGGCCAGTCCGTTGCCACGGCGGCCTTCACGGCGACTGGAAGCGATCAGGCGAAGAAGACGGACAACCAGTGGCTGGAAGATCTCAGCAAGACATTGAAGGGGATCGAGAAGCAGGGACCGGAGCAGGCCAAGCAGATGATCGATGCGTTCTTCGCCAAGTTCGCCGAGTACGTCACCGGTCCCTTCAACGCCTGGGTGGACCGCAAGATCGACATGGTGATCAGCAAGACAAAAGACAAGGCGTGGGGAGCCGCCTCGGCGGTCATCGGTCCGACGGCCACCGGTAACTTCGAGGGAGCCGCCGCCTTGCTGCGCGAGTGGGGACTGATCCGCTGATCAGAAATCGACGCTGACGACCCGGCCGGCCTGGAAGTTCAACCTGGCCAGGGAGGGTTCCTCCCTGGCGATCGGATCGTAACTGATGCCGAGGTACGTCCAGTCCACGCCGCCAGCGTGCTCGAAGGTGTGATCAGGCCGTCCCAGCAGTTGCAGCACCTCGGCCTGGCTCTTGCCGATCACCAGCCGCTTCAACTCGGAACGCGGGTAGGACTTGCGAGCCGGCTGGACCGATCCCGTGGGAGACCGGTCAAGGACAAAGACCGCGGCCACCGCGAACTCCAGGAACAGGCCGCCAGCCACGAGCAGCACGATCGCCAGGTGCCGTAAGCGAAAGCCAGGATCTGGCGCCCAGCGTGGTTCCTGACGCTTCTGAAGGCCGGCAAACGGACTGGACACGGTGGGTCTCCTTGTGGGCGCTCCAGTAGTAATTTCGCTGCTCGCGGGCCTTTCTTCAAGCTGTACAGCCGTGCGGATGCTCTCTTCTGGCACCATGTGGCCGAAAGGGAGGCAGCATATGGTCGCAGACTGGGCCGAACAGATTGGTGATTACGCTCCCGCCTCGGCGGGGTTCGGTCCCAACGGCGGCCGGGCAACGCTGCCGCTCTTTTTCACGTCCCTCAGCGAGGATCGGCTCAAGGACCTGCTTGGCTATGTGATCCCCGACGGCTCAGGGAAGTTGAACCGCAGTCTGCCAGCCGGCCACCCGGTGTGGTGGTGGATGACCGCGGAATCCGTGAGCAACATCCAGGGTATCGGCAAGCCGGAAATGGTCGCCTTCAACCCCGGAATCGTCAAGCCACAAGGCATCAATATCGCCTACTACGCCTCGTATCCGGTTTATCTCTGGCACGTCGACTTCCTGCAGAAGCCCTACGAGATCCTTCCCAACAGCAAAATCAAGGTGACGTCCGTCAACTGGACGGACAAGGGAAACGCCGCCTCGCCGACGACGGACCGCAAACTAACCACCGAATACAAGCGCTGGACCTCCTGGGAATTCCTGCCGGATGCCGATCTGATCACCGCGCAGTTCGGCACCCAGGTGTTCCGCGCCACCGGGACAGTCAACACACGGACCTTTACCGGGATGCCACGGTTGCTGATCCCCAAGGGGGTTCTCAAGGTGACCTGGTGGCAGGTTCCCGAGGTGGTGATTGATCACGATAACTCGTTCATCCTCAAGTACCTGGGACGCGTCAACCTCACCGACTTCCAGCTGAAAAGGCGTGCCTGGACGGCCGGCGAGCTGCGATACCGCAGTGTCGAGGTGAAGAGGTACCTGCCGTATCTGCCAGATACGGTAATCGACACCAGCGGTAAGCCGCTCAACCTGCTGGGGCGCTGGTGCGACATCAGCTTCTATTTCGAGTACACGCGGCGTCCCAACGCGGACCCACCCAGTCCGGGACCGACGGACGGAAACATCGTCTACAACCAGGGACACAACTGTATGCCATACATTGATCGAAAATTCTATTATGTGTCAGGAAATACGCCGGGACAGGAACCGACCTGGGATGCTTTTCCCTTCCAGCTCCTCTGGACCGATCCGAGCGCGTGAGCCATGCCATTCAGCCTCGACTCTGTCGCCAGTGACTTCCTGGCCTCCTTCAACGCCGAGCTCATCGTCCAGATCACGGCGATAACGGACGTGTCCGGGTTGTGGGTTTACAGCGGTGTCGAGAAGATCCTCGATCCCTCCGGGACTGGCTACCTGACGCCGGATGCCGCTCGCACCTTCTCACCAAGCAATCAGCCGCTTTTAGAGATCAACAACCGGCTGGCCACGGTGGGCGATTTGGTGCGGGCCAGGGTGCGCGGGGTGCAGGCCGGCGAGCTGACTTACGAGTTCGAGGCCGAACCCATCGGCCTGACCGTGGACGACTACGAATACCGCGAGGATTGCGTGCTGGGGCGGGTGATCCGCTGGAAGAAGCTCAAGCGCTATATCCTCGGCCTGCTCAAGCTGGTGGGTGCCTGGGAGTTCGACAGTTACCAGGGGTGCTGCGTCTGTCCCTCGGGATCCGGTTCGGGTTCGGGCGACTCCGGCTCGGGATCCGGTTCGGGTTCGGGATCCGGCTGCGATCTGCCGCCGGTCCTGTGTCTCACCTTCGGCGCCATCGGCGCTGACGATCCCGCTGGCACGGCTCCCTGCTTCGCCGGCCAGCAGGTGCTGCTCAGCTGGGATCCGCCGAACTACACCTGGACGGGGGCTCTTTGCGACGTGCCAGGCGACGTGACGATCAATGTCAACGTGCTCAGTGATCCCTGGGTGATGACAGGCGCTTCCGACGTCGGCAGTTTCTACCTCTACGGGCAGGGGAACGTCAACGAGTGCGACCCGTACAACGTCACCTTCGACGAGGTGGTAATGGGGGGATTTGATTCCTACCCGGGATGTCCTGAGTGTCCCTGCCAGTCGTCGATCGGCCAGTCCTCGACCTGCACCGGTAGCGCGGTGATCGACGAGAGCGACTGTGCTTCCGGCTCGGGTTCGGGTTCGTCGGGATCCGGCAGCGGTTCCGGCTCGGGACCGGCCGAGTGCTGCGCCGACAGCAGTCCCGCCGTTCCCTCGACTTTGACGGTGATGATCAACCCGAACGCGGACTGCTCCTGTGCTGACAGCGCGACGATCGATCTCACCGAGTCGGGGGGATCCTGGACGGGCAGCGGACTGTTCGGCAGCTGCGGAGAGATGGAGACGATCCAGTTCACGCTGACGTGCGGCACAGCGCTGGGGGTGCCGTACTGGTCGCTACTGATCCAGTGGCCTTCCGCCTGTCACGGCAGCGAGGAGGTAATCGTCGATCAGGTGAACGGCACCTGTTACCCGTTCTCCTTCGACTTCACCGTCACCGGCATGGATGCGACCTGCGGTTGCACCGGCGCCAGCTTTGACCTGACGTTCTCGGTGACCGGTCTGCCCTGAGAGGAGGTTCCTGGATGGAAAAGACGATTAGCGTTCGGACAGTGGAGGTCTACCACTCGGATGTGTGGTGGGAATTTGGCGCGCAATACGGCTACAAGACCATCGATAGGGACAACATTATCAGCGTCGAGGATGCCGGGCAGAATCTCTTGCTGGTCAAGACTCGCGGAGCCGATCCGCTTCTGGTTGTCCGGGAAGAGAAAGATGGACAGCCGTTGTCGCGTTTCGCTGACTGGCTCGACAAGGCGTGAGGAGCGTATGAGCGTCCGTCCCTGTCTCACCGAGCACCGGCAACTGCGGGTGGAAGACTGTCCGCACTGCGCGGCGGCCTGGGCTCGGCGTGTGAAGCCAGTCCAGCCAGCCGTGAACGGCAAGCACAGACCGCGCTTCGACGTGCCGGCCGAGATTCCCCGGCCGCACCCCCGCGATCGAGCGCAGCTGGCCGTGCTCTGTTCTCACCGCGGACCGGCCACCGGCGAAACCTTCGAGTGCCAGCAATGCACCAGGAAAACCAGTGAGCCCGTGTTCGCCTGCGCCCTGCACGGACGCTGCACGCCGGATCGTCTGCCGACGGATCCCGGCATCCGGATCTGCTCGCAGTGTCCCGATCTGCTGCACCCGAGCGTTCCGGAGATCTGGCCCGGCCTGGCCGATCCGCTCGACACTCCCGAGCTAACACCTGTCCCTGAAGGCTGGGGCCGCCGGCGCGACGTCGTTGTCCGCCACATCGCCGCGTTTCGCCAGTTGCTGCGGACTCAGTTGCCACCATCGCCCGCCCTCGCAGGTGATGGTATCGTCCTCTGCGGTGGGGGGAAATACTGGCCGGGTGTCGTCGTCGCCGTCAAGATGCTGCGGGACTCCGGCTCGACGCTGCCGGTGCAGATCTGGCACCGCGCCGACGAGCAGGTGAACCCCGCCGATGTGGACGGGCTAAATGTCTGGCTGCGAAACGCCAGCGAGATTGCGCCCCCGCCAAGGATCCTGCGCGGCTGGGAAATCAAGACACTGGCGATCCTGCATTCTGGCTGGCGACGGGTGATCTACCTCGACGCCGACGCCTACCCGGTGGCCAGTCCAGAGCCATTACTCACCTTGCTCGATCGGGCACCCTTTGTGTTCTGGGAGGATCTGCCGAACTTCGCTTCCAAGGTGCAGTGGCACGGCTTCGGCCTCGAGCCGTCGGCCGTTGGCCAGATCCAGGGCGGCCAGTTGTTGATCGACGTCGAGCGATTCTTCCGGCCTCTGCTGCTGGCCCACTGGCTCAACCAGCACAGTGACTGGAGCTACCAGTGGGCCTACGGGGATCAGGACCAGTACCGGGTGGTGCTGGCTGCCACCGGAGCGCCGCACCTCAACCTGGGACCGGCGCCGTGGAAGGGGCTCGCCTTCGTCTGCGAACACGAGCGGCAAGCTTACTTCGTTCACCGCTGTCGAGCCAAGATGTTCTTGCCCGAGGACGTGGCGGCCGGCGACAGCGAAAGCAACCGCCAGGAATTTTCCCTTCCCAAGGAAAAAGAAGCGTGGCAGCACTTCGACCGGCTGGCCGACTCACGGGGGGTGGACGCCGCCAGGATCTTCGGACTGATCTACGAACGTGGAGCCTGGGGTTCCCCGCGTTCCTCGGGGAACGGCTCGAGCGATCCCGAATCAGCGCCGTTCCTCGATGCCTTTCACGCGCTGGCCACCGTGGCTCACTGGCGCAGTGTTGTCGATCTGGGGTGCGGCGACGGCCGGGTGACTCGCCAGCTAAAGACGCGCTGGGTAGCCGGCGTCGACTGTTACCTGCCGCACCTTGAGCGGCTGGCCACCGAGGTGCCCGAGATCCAGTGGCACCTGCTCGACCTGGACCGCGACCGCGAACGACTACCTCCGGGCGAGGTGGCAATCCTGCGGGACGTGCTGCACCACTGGCCAGAGGCACTGATCCTCGACTGGCTCAGCTGGGCCTGGCGTTCGGAGCGGTGGAGCTGGATCCTCGTCTGCCAGGACAACCAGCAGAAGCAACGGGACTGTCGCCTCGGCGGTTACCGCGGCCTCGATCCCGCCAGACTGCCTCTGTGCGGGTTTCCCTGGCAGAAGGTTTGCGACTACCAAAAAAAGAGCGTGCTGCTACTGAGGTGTCAATAATCTAGTAGCACGCCAATTATGGGAGAGGCGATGAGGAAATCGACCTCAAAGACTGAGGTATCAGCCGGTACGGAGGGGGGAGCGCGATGGATTTCAACGAGGTAGCGGCTACTGGAATCGGGGCCATCATCACGGCTACCGGCGGGGTGATCGCACTACTCGTTCGCAGCATCTACCGTGCACGTTCGAAGGGACAGTTGCAGTCCGACGAGTCGAGACGCCAGGACGAATCTCTCGCCGGCCGGCAGTATACGGCGCTTCTCAACCGCTACGAACGGCGGATTACCCGGCTGGAGACGCAAGTAGAGCAGCAGTTCACTGCCATGCAGGAGCTATCCGACGAGCACGCCACCTGTCGGGCTGAGCTGGCCGGGATCTACAGCGAGCTGGTGGCAGTCCACGACACGGCCTGCCGCCATGCCCAGGCCCTGGCGGTCCTCGGTCACGATCCCGGACCGGTGCCGGCGATCCGCTCAAGGCCGGAGATCCCCACCCGTGGTGAGTTCCTGGCCCGGCAGGCCGAGCAGAGCGATCGGCTGAATCGCAAGGTCCAGGAGGCTGAAAAGAGGATCGAGCCGTGAAGATTCTCCTCGTCGACGACAATCGCCTGACCCTCGGCTGCCTCGAGGAGTTGCTACGCCTGGAGGGCCACGACACGGTGGCCGCCGAGACGGGCGAGGAAGCGCTCATGAGGCGAGCGCTGTGGAAGCCGGATCTGGTAATCCTCGATCTGGTCCTGCCGGGCCTGTCCGGCTTCGAGGTGCTGCGGAACCTGCGGCGAATGAGCGCGGCCGAGGGACTCCCGCGAGTCCCGGCCGTGGTGATCACGGCGGCCAGTCACCAGGAGATCGACGCCTTTCTGCAGCAGGCCGACGGACTGCAGCCATTCCTGGTGCTGTGCAAGCCATTTGAGATGGCCACACTGCTTTCGGCCATTGACCAGATAAAGGAGTCCACGAATGATTGAATCGCTGCTGTGGTTTCTGCTGGCGGCGCTGGTACTGGTGATCGTGCTCTATGTCTGCCGACTGGTGCTCGACCGCATTCCGCTGCCGCCGGAGATCAAGCAAGTCGTCTACCTGATCCTCGGCCTGATCGCCTTGCTGGTAATTATCTCACTGGCTCTGCAGGCGTTCCACGTCGGCCCACTCTGGAGGTGATGCATGAAGTTTGCAAAGGCGCTGGTTCTGCTCCTGCTCCTGGCCAGTCCCGGCTGGGCCGAGCTGAAGATCGAGGGACCTACCGTCGTCCCGGTGAATCAGCTCGTCAAGCTGGCGGCCAGCGGTGCGGACGCGAAGGCGGGACTTGTCTGGCGGGTGAGTCCGCGGGTGAAGGTGAGCAAAGCGGACACGATCAAGGGGAAACTACAGTTCGCCGCGCCGGCTGGCACTTACGAGATCGATCTGATTTCGGTGATGCTGGCCGCGGACGGAACAACCGTGGTGGAAGAGACATCGGCGACGGTAACGATTGGTGAATCACCTTTCCCGCCAGGACCGGTTCCGCCGACCCCGCCAGTTCCGCCGGCCGATCCACTGGCGACGGAATTTCAAGCGCTCTACATCGCGGACACGGGAACCAGCAAGGCAGCCAATCTGGAGAAGCTCAAGGCGATCTATCGACAGGCGCCGGCAACCATTGCGGACGTGACGATCGCGGATACCCTTCAGCTGCGCAACGTGCTCGGCAAGGCATCCGAGGCACTGATCCCTGGCGGTGAGTTCTTGCCGGTGCGAACGCGAGCTGGCAGGGAGCTACAGACGGTTCTTCCCACCGGGCCGGCCGTGCCTCTCACAGCGGAGATGCGGACGGCGGCGAAGGGTGTGTGTTCCCGGATCCTGGCAGCACTGGAAAGGGTGAAATAATGGGATTACCACTTGGCTGGATCGAGCCTGTTAACCGAACCCGCGACCAGGAGATCGCCCACGCCAACGCGATGGCCTTCGTGCGTCCGCTGGTGCAGTACGGCTTGCCGGCCGTTCAACTGGCCAGGGGTGAAAGGATCTGTCTTTACAACTTCTGGGATAAACCCGAGGTGGTAAAGGACGTTGGCTTTCCGTTCACCCGGATCCACCAGAAGACGGGTTCCTGCGTCTGGGCTGGCGGAACGAATGCTGTCATGAGCAGCATCGCGGCGAAGCGACTGGTGAGCGTCAACCCCTTCAAGGCGTTCATGCCGTTCACGCTGCAGAACTACGCCATGAGTCGGCATTACATGGGGGATGATTCGCAGGGTGAAGGTTCGCTCGGTTCGACGTTCGCCAGATCCTTGACAGTCGACGGTGTGCGGGACTGGCCGCGTGACACGGCCGATGTGCTGCCGGACTTCCAGATCGCCGACGGGTTCGAGCTGACCAGCCAGCAGGAAATGGCCTGGTCGAGCTACCGCAACCCCAACCTGTCCAGCGTGCTGACGGTGTCCAAGCAACACCTTGTCGGCTCGGCTGCCGAGTGCAAGGGTGTCGAGGATATCACCGCGGCGATCA
>Ga0310810_10009299_pt1 | contig 11352 bp, 7 predicted proteins | sample NCmetagenome_FD_207641 | JGI IMG/M metagenome (GOLD analysis project Ga0310810, IMG submission 207641) | Soil microbial communities from experimental microcosm in Duke University, North Carolina, United States - NC | ecosystem: Engineered > Artificial ecosystem > Soil microcosm > Unclassified ... | reverse complement strand
CGATCGCTTCGGAGACCGTCAACAGGTTGCGCAGGTCGAGCGCCGTGTGCCATCCGGCGTGATACTCGCGATGGCCCGAGACACCGACGCGCGCCGCCCGTTCCTTGAAACCGGCGATGCGCATCAGCGCTTCGCGCATTTCATTCTCGGTCCGCACAATCCCCACCAGCGCCTGCATCGTCTCCTGGAGATCGGCCTGCACCTTGTACGGATTCTCACCGCTGTCGCCGCGGTCGAACGGCTCGAGCGATGCCTTCATCGCGGTCTCGACAATGGCGTCGCTCACTTTCGGCACCGGATGTTCCTTCGCCCACGCGGCCGCATACTCACCGGCGCGCTTGCCGAAGACGATCAGGTCCGACAGCGAGTTTCCGCCGAGGCGGTTCGCACCGTTGATACCCGACGCGCACTCGCCGGCCGCGAACAGGCCCGGGATCGTGGACATCTGCGAGTCCGCATCGACGCGGATCCCGCCCATGATGTAGTGCGTGGTGGGCCCGACTTCCATCGGCTCCTTCGTGATGTCGAGGTCCGCCAGCTCCTTGAACTGGTGATACATGCTCGGGAGCTTCCGCTTGATGTGCGTTTCGGAATCCTTGAGCTTTTCCTTGATCCACGCGATGTCGAGGAACACGCCACCGTGCGGGGACCCGCGCCCAGCCTTGACCTCGCGGTTGATGCAGCGCGCGACGTGGTCGCGTGTCAGCAGCTCCGGCGGACGACGAGCGCTCTTGTCGCCCTGGGTGTAGCGCCAGCCTTCCTCCGGGTCGGAGGCGGTCTGCGGTTTGTAGTTGTCCGGGATGTCATCGAACATGAACCGGCGCCCCTCGCTGTTCTTGAGGACGCCACCTTCACCGCGCACGCCTTCGGTCACGAGAATCCCGCGCACGCTCGGCGGCCAGACCATCCCGGTGGGATGGAACTGGATGAACTCCATGTCGATCAACTCGGCGCCGGCGCGATACGCGAGCGCGTGGCCATCGCCGGTGCCTTCCCAGCTGTTGCTCGTGATCTTGAAGGCACGGCCTACGCCGCCCGTGGCCAGCACGATCGCCTTGGCATTGAAGACGTGGAACCGGCCCCGTTCACGGTCGTAAGCCAGGACACCGGCCGCTCGGCCGTTGTCGAGGAGCAAATCGATGACCGTGTGCTCCATGTGCACGGTCATCCCGGTGTAGACCGCGTGGTCCTGCAGCGTGCGAATCAGCTCGAGACCGGTGCGATCGCCGACGTGCGCGAGACGCGGATACCGGTGACCACCGAAGTTGCGCTGGTTGATCCGGCCATCGGGCGTGCGGTCGAAGACGGCGCCCCAGCCCTCGAGCTCCCGCACGCGATCGGGCGCTTCCTTGGCGTGCAGTTCGGCCATGCGCCAGTTGTTCACGTACTGGCCGCCTCGCATCGTGTCCGCGAAGTGGACCTTCCAGCTGTCACGGTCGTCGTTGTTGGCCATGGCCGCAGCCATGCCCCCTTCCGCCATGACGGTGTGTGCCTTGCCGAGGAGCGACTTGCAGATGAGACCGACCGAGAGGCCGCTCGACGCGGCCTCGATCGCGGCGCGCAACCCGGCGCCCCCCGCGCCGATGATCAGCACGTCGTAGCTGTAGCTTTGATAGGCCGCCATCAGAACAGCCTCGTGTCAGTGATGACGCCCATCGAGCAGAGACGGACATACACGTCCGACAGCGCCACCGAGAAGAGGCTGCACCAGGCAAACAGCATGTGCCGGCCGTTGAGCGCGCTCGAGCAGTTGTAGCAGGCGTGCCGCATCGGCGACTTCGAGACTTCGTCCTTCACGCCGCCTGCGAGATGACGGATCGAATGACACCCGAGTGTGTAGCTGCTGAGAAGCACGACGTTCACCGCCAGGACGAGGGTCCCGACGCCGATGCCGAACTCGGTCTGTCCCGTTGTGGGATTCTCGAACCATAGCGCGAGCCACACGTCGTAGGAGAGCACGAGCAGAAACAGGCAGGCGATATAGGCGAAGTAGCGATGCACGTTCTGGAGAATCAGCGGAAACCAGCGTTCGCCCCAGTAGGTCTTTCTCGGCTCACCGACTGTGCACGACACCGGGTCCATCCAGAACGCTTTGTAGTACGCCCCGCGGTAGTAGTAGCAGGTGAAGCGGAAGAGACCGGGGAACGGCAGGATGAGCAACGCCGGCGAGAACGGCGCGAGCGCAGGCCACCAATCGGGTTTCGGGCCGAACCACGCATGGTGGGAGTCGCCCCAGATCACTGGTGAATAGAACGGGGAAAGATACGGGCCGTAGGTGTAGTGGGCGTTCTGAAACGCGGCCCAGGTCGCATAGACCACGAAACTGCCGAAGACCGCGAACACGATCATCGGCTCGACCCACCACCAGTCGCGACGGCGGGTTTCTCCAAAATCCCGCGGCACGATCTTGACGGGGACTGCCTCCATCAACTGCCTCCGAATGGGACGAAAGACGAGTGGCAAACCTTAATACGTTAGTCGCGCTCGAGGTTCATGGCAAGTTGGCGATCGCCGCCTGCGCGCATTCGTTGGCGACCGTCACATAGCGTTGCACCGCATCCCTGCCGATCACGTACGGATTCGGAGCCCCCGCCTTGCGCTGTGCAAGCGCGGGAATCTTCGTTTTCGTGCCGTCGAAATCGGTGTGATTCGCAAACAACACGTCCGCGCCGGCCTGTGTGACGATGTCACGGAAGCGAACGGCGGATGCGGCATACGTCTGCAGGCGGGCCTTGTCCGGCCCGAAGTTGAACGCAGTGCCGCCCCACGCTGCCGCGATGTGGCGCTGACCGTTGTCGAACACCGGCACGATAGACGACACGGTGCCCATCGTGTGCCCCGGCGTGATGTACATCGTCAGCGTCGTGTCGCCGAGCGTGAGCTTCTGACCGTCGGTGACGACCATGTCGCGCTTCGGCTTCCACGTCGGATTCTGCTGATCGAGGAGATCCCAGTCGGCGGCCGACATCAGGATGCGCGCGCCGTACTTGTCCTGCAGGAACTTGGCGCCACCGGCGTGATCGAGGTGGGCATGGCTGATGAGGACGTACTTGATGTCTGCAGGCTTGAGCCCGAGCTTCTTCAGGCCGCCGTCGACTTCGTCTTCGACCGAGTAGTCGTAGATCGCGTCGATCAGGATGATGCCCTGCGACGTGGTGATCGCCCACGACGAGTACTCCGTCATCCCGACGTAGTACATGTTGTCGAAGACCTTGGCAGGTTCGGCATGCCACGTCTCGCGCGCGGGAGGTGGAGGCGGACCGCCGCCACGTCGTCCGGCGCCGGCCCCTGCTCCACCGCCGCGAGGCTGCCCAACGGTACGCGCTTCGGAGCAGATGCGATCGAAGATCCCGGCGTGTTCAGTGCCGGCCGCAGCTTTGGCTGCCGCGATGTGCTTCTCCATCTCCGCCGGCGACTGCGCCGCTGCGACCGTGATCCCAATCAGGACCGCGAACCCAAACGCCGTGAACAACCTGGTCACGAGGTCACCTCATCTCGGTTGGTGGTTGGTGGCGGGTGGTTGGTGGGCATTCTGACTTTGAATCACGAACGTTGAACAACCACAAACCACTAACCACCATCCACGAACCGTTATGTTTTTCGCTTCGGCTTATACACGTGCGTGCTCTGACCGAAGAACACTTCGGCGCTTTCCATCACCGACTCGGAGAGCGTCGGATGCGGGTGAATCACGAGCTTCAGGTCCTCTGCCGTCGCGCCCATCTCGATTGCCAGGGCGCCTTCCGCAATCAGCTCACCCGCGCCCGATCCCGCGATGCCGACGCCGAGCACGCGACCGGTCTTCGGTTCGAGCACGAGCTTCGTCAAACCCTCGGGCCGGTCGACAGTGATCGCGCGGCTCAACGCGCCCCACGGAAACTTCGCGACTTCCACCTCGATGCCGTCGGCCTGCGCCTGCGCCTCGGTGAGACCGCACCAGGCGATCTCCGGATCGGTGAAGACGACTGCCGGTATCGCCTGCGGCTCGAAGACCGCCTTGTGTCCGGCGATCGCTTCCACGGCGACGCGCGCCTCGTGCGACGCCTTGTGCGCAAGCATCGGCTCACCTGCCACGTCGCCAATGGCGAAGATCGTCCGCTCTGCCGTCCGGCGTTGCGGGTCGGTCTCGATGAATCCCTTCGCGTCGACTTTGACCGCCGTCTTGTCGAGCCCGGGGATCTTGGAGTTCGGCCGACGGCCGACCGCGACGAGCACGCGGTCGAACACCTGCTCCTTCTCCGCGACGTCGCCTTCGAACGTCACTCGGATGCCCTTGCCCTCCTCCACGACCTTCACGACCTTCGTGTTGAGCATGATGGCGGTGAACAGCTTCTTCAGACGCTTCTCGAGCACACCGACGAGATCACGATCTGCGCCGGGCAGCAGTCCTGGCGTCATCTCGACGACAGACACCTTGCTGCCGAGCGTGGCATAGACCGAGCCGAGCTCGAGGCCGATGTAACCACCGCCGACGACCAGCAGTGACTTGGGCACGTCCGGCAACTCGAGGCCGGAGGTCGAGTCCATCATCCGGTCGCTCTCAATCGACAGCGACGGGATACGAGTCGGGCTCGACCCGGTCGCGAGGATGAGATGCTCGAACTGCAGATCGGTCTCGCCGCCAGCGCCCGCGACCTTGAGTGAGTTCGGACCCGTCAACGTCGCGCGTCCCTGAATGAACTTCACCTTCCGCAGCTTGGCGACACTGCCAACGCCAGCCGTCAACTTGTCCACGACCCCCTGCTTGTAGGAGCGCAGTTTGTTGACGTCGATCGACGGCTCGCCGAAGGACACACCCCAATTGCCGGCGTGCTTCGCCTCGTCGATCACCTTCGCCACGTGCAGCAGCGCCTTCGACGGGATGCATCCCCGATAGAGACACACGCCGCCGGGGTTCTTTTCCTCGTCGATGAGTGCAACCTGCATACCGAGGTCTGCGGCATAAAACGCCGCCGCATAGCCACCCGGACCTGCACCTAAAACCGCAATTTGTACGGAATCCGCCATCAGACAACCAGTGAAAGCAAGAGGCGACGAACGATAGATTCGACTGAATCCATCATCATCCGACCAGTGACAACAGGAAAGGTTGTTCGATTGCTTCGACAACCCACTTAAGGAACCGCATCGCGTCAGCACCATCGATCACGCGGTGATCGTAGGAGAGCGAAAGCGGCAACATCTGACGCGGCTCCCACTTCCCGTCTTTCCAGACTGGCTCGGTCTTTCCGCGCGAGACGCCGAGGATGGCCACTTCGGGCCAGTTCACGATGGGCGTGAAGTAGGTGCCGCCAATGCCGCCAAGGTTCGAGATCGTGATGCCGCCGCCGCTCATCTCCTCGAGCGACAGCTTCTTGTCGCGCGCCTTCTCGGCCAGCTTCTGCAGCTCGACAGCGATCTCCGTGATGTTCTTCGTGTCGGCATCGCGAATCACCGGCACGAGCAAACCACGATCGGTATCGACCGCGACGCCGACATTCACGTACTTCTTGTAGACAATCTCGCCGCGCTCGAGATCGATCGACGCGTTGAACTGCGGGAACTTTCTGACCGCCGTCGCCAGGATGCGCACGAGCATCGCGGTAACCGTGAGGTTGCCGCCGGCCTTCGCAACCTTCTCCTTGAACTGCTTCCGTAACTCTTCGAGCTCGCCAACGTCGGCCTTATCGAACTGCGTGACGTGCGGGATCGTCGTCCAGGCGTAACTGAGATGTTCGGCCGTCGCGCGCCGGATGTTGCTCCATGGCTGCCGATCGACCTCGCCCCACTTCTGGAAGTCGGGCAGCGCACGTGAAGCGCGAGCAGCGAAACCACCCGCGGTGGCGCTCGCCGATCCCACACTGCTCAGGATCCGGCGCGCGTGCTCCTTGACGTCTTCCTGGGTGATGCGTCCACCCGGACCACTTCCCTGGACCGAGTTGATGTCGACGCCGATCTCGCGCGCCAGGCGCCTCACTGCAGGTGATGCAGGTGCCGCCGGTCCTCGCTCTCCTTCGAGCTTTACAGGAGCTGCCGGTTGCGCCGGAGCCTCGGGCGCAGACCTGACAGGCATCGGCACGACACGCGACGGCCCTGCCGCGGGTGGTGCTGGCGCAGGCGCACTTGCGGGAGGCGGCGGTTCAGGAGCGACAGCGGGCGCGGGTGCTGCGGCCGGCGCGGCAGCCGGTGCCGCCGCCTCCGCGGCTGGCGCATCGCCGGCAGGTTCGTCGACGGTGAGCACCACGGCGCCGACTTTGATCTTGTCGCCCTTCTTGATCTTGATCTCTTTGACGACGCCCGCCACCGACGAAGGCACTTCGATGGTGGCTTTGTCCGTCTCGAGCTCCAGGATCGGCTGATCGCGAGCGATGGTGTCGCCGACGTTGACGAGCACGCTGGTGACGTCGCCGCCAGCAACGTTCTCTCCCAGTTCGGGGATTTTGAATTCGGTCATGCGGTCTACGACGTCTCTGGTCTCTCGGTCCGTGCCGTAGGCCGGGTCCTGCTCTGTGGACCCGGCGTTCCGGCGGGTCTAAAGACCAAGACCCGCCCTACGCTGCAGACTATCTGCAGCGTCAGGAGATCGCCGGATTCGGCTTCTCCGGGTTGATTCCCAGATCCTTGATTGCTTTCTGGACCACCGACGCTTCGATCTTGCCGTCGCGCACCAGATCGACGAGCGTCGCCAGCACGATGTGCTTGGTATCGACTTCGAAGAAATCGCGCAGCGCCGAGCGTCCCTCGCTGCGCCCGAAACCATCCGTTCCCAGAGACGTCACGGGGCGGCCGGTCCAGCGATCGATCGCGTCGGGCAGGGCCTTCACGTAGTCACTGGCGGCCACGATGACACCCTCGGTGCCGGCGAGGCACTGCGTCACGTACGGCACGCGCGGCTTCTCGCCCGGGTGCAGCCGATTCCACCGCTCCGCCGCATGGCCCTCGCGATAGAGCTCCTGATAACTCGTCACGCTCCACACGTCGGCAGCGACGCCGTACTTCTCGTCGAGGACCTGTTGCGCCCGGAGCACTTCGTTGAGGATGGCTCCGCTGCCCAGCAGCTGCGCGCGCGCCTTGATCTTGCCCTTCTTCTCCGATGCCCGCAGCTTGTAAAGCCCCTTCAGGATCCCGTCACGCGATCCTTCCGGCATCGGCAGCATCTCGTACTGCTCGTTCATCACGGTGATGTAGTAGAAGATGCTCTCGCCGTCCTTGTACATCCGGCGGATGCCGTCTTCGATGATCACCGCAATCTCGAACGCGAACGCGGGGTCGTACGAGATCAGATTGGGCACCGCGAGCGACAGCAGATGGCTGTGCCCGTCCTGATGCTGCAATCCCTCTCCTGAGAGCGTCGTCCGGCCGGCCGTCCCCCCAAGCAGGAACCCGCGCGTGCGTGTGTCGGCAGCGGCCCACACCAGATCGCCGACGCGCTGCATCCCGAACATCGAGTAGTAGATGAAGAACGGAATCGTGTTGATGCCGTGCGTTGCGTACGCGCTGCCCGCGGCGATGAACGAGGAGATCGATCCCGCCTCGGTGATGCCCTCCTCGAGGATCTGCCCTTCCTTGGCTTCCTTGTAGTAGAGCAGCGTATCCATGTCGACCGGCTCGTAGAGCTGACCGGCATGCGCGTAGATCCCGACCTGCCTGAAGAGCGCTTCCATACCGAAGGTGCGCGCTTCGTCCGGAACGATCGGCACCACGAGCTCGCCGATTTCCTTGTCGCGCAGCATCTTCGCGAGCATTCGCACGAACGCCATCGTCGTCGATGCCTTGCGGCCTTCGCTGCCCTGATGGAATTCCTTGAAGAGCTCTGGGAGGCTGTCGGTCTTGAGAGGTTCGAGCTGAACTTTGCGGGAAGGAACGAAGCCGCCGAGTTGCTTGCGCCGCTCCAGCATGTAGGTGACTTCGGGGCTGTTGTCCGGTGGCCGGTAGAACGGCGCCTTGGCCACATCCTCGTCACCAATCGGGATGCCGAATCGGGTTCGAAACGCTTTGAGCTCGTCCTCGTTCAGCTTCTTCTGCTGGTGGGTGATGTTCTTGCCCTCACCAGCCTCGCCGATCCCGTAACCCTTGATCGTTCTAGCGAGGATGACCGTCGGCTGCCCGGTCGTCTCGACGGCTGCTTTGTAGGCCGTGTAGACCTTGATCGGATCGTGCCCGCCGAGGGTGAGCTTCTTGAGCTGCTCGTCCGACAGGTGCTTGACCATGTCGAGCAGCCTCGGATCGGCGCCCCAGAAGTGCTTTCGAACGTATTCGCCCGACTCGACGGCGTACTTCTGATACTCACCGTCAACGACTTCGCCCATGCGCTTGACGAGGAGCCCGTCGTGATCCTTCTCGAGCAGCGCGTCCCACTCGCCGCCCCAGATCACCTTGATCACGTTCCAGCCGGCACCGCGGAAGGCGGCCTCGAGCTCCTGGATAATCTGCCCGTTGCCACGAACGGGTCCATCGAGGCGCTGCAGGTTGCAGTTGATGACGAAGATCAGGTTGTCGAGCTTCTCGCGCGAGGCGAGCGTGATGGCACCGAGCGATTCGGGTTCGTCGGTCTCGCCGTCGCCAAGGAATGCCCACACCTTCGAGTTCGACCGCTTCTTGAGACCGCGATCCTCGAGGTAGCGCATGAAGCGCGCCTGGTAAATCGACTTGATCGGCCCGAGCCCCATCGACACCGTGGGGAACTCCCAGAAGTCGGGCATGAGCCACGGGTGCGGATATGAGGAGAGACCGCCGCCCTCCTTCAGCTCGCGTCGAAAGTTCGCGAGCTTGTCCGCAGAGAGACGGCCTTCGAGAAACGCGCGCGCGTAGATGCCCGGCGCGGCATGCCCCTGGAAATAGATGATGTCGCCGTCGTGATCGTCGCCCTTGCCCTTGAAGAAGTGATTGAACCCCACTTCATAGAGCGTGGCCGCCGACGCGTACGTCGAAATATGACCGCCGATGCCGTCTTCGAGCTTGTTGGCCTTGACGACCATTGCCAAGGCGTTCCAGCGGACCAGGCTCTTGATGCGACGTTCGATCTCGCGGCTGCCCGGGAAGGGTGGTTGATCGTCGGCAGGGATGGTGTTGACGTAGGGCGTATTCGCCGTAAACGGCTGCGTGACACCGTTTCGTTTCGCGTGAACGCTCAGCGCAGCGAGCAGACGGCTGACTCGCGCTGGCCCACCCGACTGGAGCACGTAGTCGAGCGACTCGAGCCATTCGCGCGTTTCGAGCGCCTCGATCTCTGCTGCGTCTTTGGGTGCGGTATTGCGCATGAATCCTCTCGGGAACGGCCTCAGGCCACCCACATCATCCCTGATATCGTTGATGACAACTACCTATTCTAGCTCCCGCAGCACATCCGATGAAACCCGCCTCGACCGACACGCGTAGCCGGCTCGCGACCATTCACGACACGATTGTCGGATGCGAACGGTGCACGCGTCTCCGTACCTATTGTCGGCAGATCGCCCGCGACAAACGCAGAGCCTATCGCGACGACACCTACTGGGGCCGTCCGGTTCCCGGCTTCGGTGATCCGTCCGCTCGTGTGCTGCTCGTCGGCCTCGCACCAGCCGCGCATGGCGCCAATCGTACGGGTCGTGTCTTCACGGGCGATGGCAACGGCGGCAGCGGCGACTTTCTGATGGCGGCGCTCAATCGCACGGGCTTTGCCAGCATCCCGACCTCGAGCCGCATCGACGATGGCCTCGCTCTATATGACGCGTACATCGTCATGGCGGTGAGGTGCGCGCCTCCAGAAAACGCGCCCGAACCGGACGAGATCACGCGCTGTCTCGATCACCTCGATGCCGAGGTAGCCGAGCTCCCACGCGTCCAGGTGGTCGTCGCGCTCGGCAAGATTGCGTTCGACGTCTGGCTGCGGTTGCTGAAGCGAAGAGAAGCAAAGGTGCCGTCACCGAGACCGCAGTTCGGGCATGGAGTGGTGGTGCGACTGGACACCCCAGACGGAGTGCCCGCAATCCTGGTTGGGTGTTACCACCCGAGCCGGCAGAACACGAATACCGGAAAGCTGACGCCTGAGATGATGGAGGGTGTGTTCAAGCAGGCGAAGAAGATGTTGCGGTGAGCTCGTAGGAACGGCGGGTCTGAAGACCCGCCGCTACGTTTCGGTAGAGGCGAGTCTTTAGACTCGCCTGAAGCTTAGAGAACGCCCGGCTTGATTGAGTACGTCTTGTCCTCGTTCTGCACGCGGTATTCCTTGTGGCACGCGGCGCAGGTGCCGCCGACTTCTTTGGCGGCCGCGAACGCCGCCTGCTGATCGACCGTCGCCGCTGACAAAATCGTCTCGAGTGCCGTGATCTTCGCGATCGCGTCCTTGCTCATCTTGACCGCGTCGTCCTTCTTGGCCACGACCCAAAGGTTCTCGGCGTCCATCAAGGCAGCCTTGACCTCGGCCGCCGACGCCTTGGCATCGGCGTAGGCTTCGGACTTGATGCCCTTACCAACGCCCGCATTCGCCGCGGAGACCCTCTTCATAGCCGCTTGAAACTCTCCAGGGGTCGTAGCTTTCTGAGCAACCGCAACGGTGCCTGCCAGGGCGACGATCAGAGCAGTGGTATAGGTGAGAAGCCGACGCATGCACTTGCCTCCTTGAACAATAGGAACAAAGACCGGGAGACCTATCCTTGCCGATCTTCAGGCAATCAGGCAAGCGTGTGACGAAGTGTTCTCATGTCCGCGTTTCCACCAGACATGACACACACAACGGTAGCGGTCCGGGGAGGTTTGTATCGGCGCGCGGCGGCCAGCGGAGCCGCACCCGCACCCTCGGCCAGGTTGTGAGTGAACTGAATCGCGGCTGTCACTCCTTCGCGAAGTTCCGCCTCCTCGAGCGTGACGACGTCGTCCAGGGCAGCCTTGAGCATCGCGAACGTCAGGTCGAAGGTCGTTCGCGTGGCAATGCCTTCCGCAAACGTCGCCGCGTGTTCGTTCGTCACCCGTTCGGGCCCGCGCCACGAGCGCGCAAACGCGTCCGCCTCCTGAGCCTGCACGCCGACGATGCGCGTCTTCGTACCGAGACCTTCGCGGACGAGGGCGCAGCCCGCGGCGCCGCTTCCGCCACCGATTGGCACGAACACGAAGTCCACGCGGTCAACGGCCTCGAAGACTTCGGCTGCATATGTGGCGACACCTGAGATGAGATGCGGCTCGTTGGCGTTGTGAACGTAGCGCCACCCTTCGCGCGCGGCGAAGTCTTCAACCCACTCGCGCGCCTCATCGAAGTCACGACCCTGCTCCATCACCTCGGCGCCGAAGGCACGTATCGCCGCCATCTTGTCCGGGTTGGCACCAACGGGCACGACGATGCGGCAGCGGACGGAGTGGAGCTGACACGCGAGCGCCAGTGATTGACCGTGATTGCCG
>Ga0310810_10009298_pt1 | contig 11352 bp, 7 predicted proteins | sample NCmetagenome_FD_207641 | JGI IMG/M metagenome (GOLD analysis project Ga0310810, IMG submission 207641) | Soil microbial communities from experimental microcosm in Duke University, North Carolina, United States - NC | ecosystem: Engineered > Artificial ecosystem > Soil microcosm > Unclassified ... | reverse complement strand
AGGTTGTCCTCATGCAGCCGCGCGCCCCAGCCTCCGCTGAAGTCGACTTGGGCGAACGCTGGTATCGCGGTCGCGACCACAAGCCACGTGGTTGCAACGGCGACGAGCTGCGACGCTCGCTGGGCGCTCATCGCACCGTACCCGACCACTTCCAGCCGTCCTTCGGCCGCTCGACGCTCTGCATCCGCAGACGATGATCCGCGGGGTTGCGGCCCGGGTTGCCGGTGACGATGACATGGTCGCCGGGTTTCAGCGATTCATAGTCGACACCGGACTCTTTCAGCTGCGCCGTGGCTGCCCACTCCACCGCCCATCGCTGCATCTGACCGTTTTCGTCGGGCGCTTCCACGTGCACGAACGAGTGCGGGTTCCGGAACATGAACTGCACGATGTCTCCTTCGATCTTCTGCGTCTTGTCCTCGAAATACGTGGCGGCGAAGGAGTGATGAGCACCCGCGCGCGCAGCGAGCAGGCAAGCCCCGATGGCCAGGATGATGACGACACGGTACTGCATTAAGTCCTCCTGAACGCTCTAGGCCCTGGTGACAAGCGGCATCGGCTGCGCAACTGCCGTTCGCACAAGGACGAAATCGTACTCCGCGGAGTAGAACGGATTGTCCAACCCGAGCCCTTCGGCTGCCGAGGGATCGTCATGACGCACGAACGGCACGATCAGGCTTTCCTTGACGCCGAACACCGCATCTGAATCCAGATACGGATCGCCGTCGACGAACACGTGCGTCGTGACGCTCTGATGTCCCGTCGCCGACACGATGAAGTGGACGTGCGCCGGGCGCATCGGGTGACGGCCCAACGCAGCCAGCATGGTCCCTACCGTTCCGTCGCTTGGAATGGGATACGAGGACGGTTTGACCGACCTGAAGAAGTACTGTCCGTCGGCGCCCGTCACGAATTGTCCCCGAAGATTCATCGCGGGCTGTCGTGCGTCCTGCACGTCGTAGAAACCGTCGTACGACGTCTGCCAGACGTCGAGCAAGGCGCCTTCGATCGCAACGCCCGCTTCGTTCAACACCCGTCCCGACATATATAGGGGTTCGCCCTTGCCATCGAGCGAAATCGAGTCGCCCATCCGCAGCCGCGGCGCGCCGGCGACATGAAATGGCCCCAGCACCGTCGACTCGGTCGCCGCGGAATTCCGGCGATGGTTAATCGCATCAACCAACATCGATACGCCGAGCGTGTCGGACAGCAGGATGAACTCCTGACGCTTGTCATCACAGATCTTTCCCGTGTGCGTCAGGAAATCGATCGCGAACGCCCATTCCTCGAACGTCGGTTCCACTTCCTTCACGATGGCGTGGAGGTGAGTCACGACCGACGTCATGATTTGGCGCAGGCGTTCATCGCGACAGTTGGCATTCCGCTCGAGCACCGCGGCCGTGGATGTGAGCTCGTTGAAATCTCTCATGATGCCGTTGTGTTCCCCGGGCGTCTGCCGTGCCACGCATCGTCGAGCAGCGCGCGGATCCCGTCGCGTTCCAGCGGGCGCGGATTCCAATAGGGGTTCAGCAGCGCCAGGTCGGTCGCCCGTTCGAGCGCATCACTTGGAAGGCCCAGCGTACGAAGGGAGACCGGTGCTCCACCGTCACGGACCAGCTCGAACAACCGCGCCGGCACGTCGTCGGCATCGAGTGCGCGCGCGGCTCGGGCCATCGCAGCTGGAGCGGCCGGCGCGTTGTACGCAATCGTGTGGGGCAGCAGGACGGCGTGTGTTTCGGCATGCGGGAGATCGAACGTGCCGCCCAGAACGTGACATAGCTTGTGATGAAGGGCCATCGACGTCGCGCCCAGAACAGTGCCGCACAGCCACGCGCCGTACAGCGCCTCTGCACGGGCCGGCATGTCATCGAGTGTGTGCGAGAGCCGCGGCAATGCCGACGCGAGTGCTCGGATGCCGCCTTCAGCGATCAACGCAATGAGCGGGTTGTGGTTCTCGGCATACAGCCCCTCGATCGCATGTGCCATTGCGTTCGCCGCGGACGCAACCGACACGCGTGCGGGGAGCGTAGATGTCAGCTCCACGTCATAGACAATAACCTCTGGGAGCACTTTCGGGTCCCGAGTTGTCTGCTTCGTGCCGCCGGCGGTCTGGCCGACGATGTCGGTCATCTCGGAGCCGGAATAGGTGGTCGGCAGGACCATCTGGATTGCGTCGGTCCGCAGCGCGATCGCTTTCGCCAGCCCAATCGCTGAGCCGCCGCCAATGGCGACGATGGCGTCGATGTCATGCTCTGCCACTAATGCGGTGGCGTCTTCCGTGACTGGCACCGGGGTGTGTATGCGCGCGTGGGGAAACCGCAACCGGCATCGATCGCCGAGCAGGTCGGCGAGCTCGTTGGCTCGCGCCGTCTGACCTGCGGTCGACACGACCATCGCGCGCGTGACGCCGGCGAGCCGCGCTTCCTCCTGCAGGCGCTGCCGCGTGCCCGCGCCAAACACCACCCGCTGCTGCACGGTGCAGTAGACGAAGTCCCGCACCGTAACAATCGGGTCCACGACTACCGCGTCAGATTGCGCAGTCACGTCTCGTCTAACGCTTCCTTCGCAAGTGGTAACTGAGTTCGCCGGGGTCAGACAGATCCGGGACGCGCCAGCCGTTCAGGTCGTATTCGGCCATGCACTCTTCGGCGAAACCCTTGAACCGATCCGCATTGCCCGAGGCCATCGCGCCAAACAATGCATATCGGCGGATCTCCTCAGTCGAGCCGCCGTAATTGATTTCGTACAACTCATGACGCCCGCCGAATTCGCTCGCGATGCAGTCCCAGAGCAGCTTCATCAGTTTGACGCGCTCTTCTGCTTTGTAGCCGTTCGAGCCACGCAAGTACCGATCGAGATACGGACGAATCTCGTCATTCTTGAAGTCGCTTGCGTGGCTGTTCAGGTAGATGAGGCCCGAAGCGACCGTCTGCTCGATCAGATACTTCACCTTCGTATACGCCATCGTCGCGATGATCTGATACGCGTTGCCCGGATCCATGTTTGGCAGCACGTAATCGCCGATCCACGGCTTCGGATCGCGGACCATCGCGTCCGACAGGCCCCAGAAGAGATTGCGCCACGCGATTACTTCGCCGACGTTGGCCTGAACGCCGCGGTAATCCTTCGTTCCCGCAGCTTCGACTGCCTTCAGCAGAAGTCCCGCGATGAAGTCGAGCTTGACCGCGAGCCGCGTGCACCCGTGGACGACGAACCGCGGCAGGAATCCGGTGCGTGGAAAGAAGTTGTTCGCCTTGTCGAGGTCGCCGTAGACGAACACGTTCTCCCAAGGGACGAGCACCTTGTCCATGATGAACACGGCGTCGTTTTCGTCGAGCCGCGAAGACAGAGGATAGTCGTAGGGACTGCCCATCGCTGTCGCGGACATTTCATAGGAGGCGCGACAGAGGAACTTCACGCCCGGCAGCGACGTCGGCACGATGAATACACAGGCGAAGTGCTTGTCTTGAACCGGAATCAGGCCGTGGTGCGCGACGAAGGTGAAGTTGGTCAGTACCGAGCCGGTGGCGACGACCTTCGCGCCGGACACGACAATCCCGGCGTCGGTTTCTTTATCGACGTGCACGCAGACGTCGGCGACCTCATTGGGAGGACGATCGCGATCGACGGGTGGATGAATGATCGCGTGATTGACAAAGGGAACGCGTTCCTGGCAGTAGCGGTACCAGCGGCGCGCGTTCTCCTGATGCGGCGTATAGAAGTCGGCGTTGGCGCCAAGTGTGGCGAGGAATGACGCCTTGTAATCAGGCGAACGGCCGATCCATCCGTAGGTCAGGCGCGCCCATTCCGCGATCGCCGATCGACCCTGCAACAGGTCAGCGAGCGTCTTCGGTGCTTTGAAATAGGCGTGCGTAACGCCGCCATTTCCCGTGTCGGTCGGCGTGAGGATCCGGTCCTTCCGTTGCGGATCGTGAAGCGCGTCATACAGGCGCGCGATCATCCGCGCGGTGTTGCGAAAGGCGGGATGAACGGTGACGTCCTTGACCCGTTCGCCGTAGATGAAGACTTCGCGGCCGTCCCGCAGCGACTCGATGAACTCGCTGCCCGTCATCGGCACGGCATGCGTGACGCTCGCGGTCGTCTCCGGGTGCCGTGCAGCTTCTATCTGGCGGGCGCTGACCGTTATCTGATCGTCGCTGACAAGGGTTTCCATGTCGACTCCATGTTCGATATGCGAACTACTGTTCGTAGGGCGAACGAATCATAGGGGGACGATGGTGTGCTGTCAACAAAATCCAAGCGCGACTCGGCGAAACTAGACCAGCAGAGCCTTGACGCGATCGCGGATCGCGATGAGCTGCGGCAGCACCCGTTCGCGCAGTTCGTTGCGCGTCATCCGCGCCGCGTTCGACGACAGATTGATCGCGCCCACATTCCGGCCGCTGCGCGTCACGATCGCAACGGCGATCGATCGCAGAGCCCGCTCGAGCTCCTCATCCACGATTGAGAATCCCTGCTCGTGATCGCTCTGGATCCGTTCAATGAGCGCTGCCGGGTGGACGATGGTCGACGGCGTGTACGGTGTCAGCCGGATCGATCGCAACCGACTCCAGAGTTCCGCCTCATCGAGAAAGCCAAGCTGCACACGACCGAGCGACGTGTGAAACGCGGGCAGCCGTGTTCCGACGACGAGCGTCGTCGAAAGAAGCCGGTACGGCGCAGGCATCCGCGCAACATAAACAATCTCCGTTCCCTGAAGAATCGCGGCCGAACACGATTCATCGACGGACTGGCTGAGCGCTTTCATGTGTGGCTCGACCAGATCGATCCAGGACTGCGTTGCCAAGAACCCGAAGCCAAGTTCGAGGACGCGAGGCGCGAGCGCGAACTTGCGTCCCTGCTGGACCACGTAACCCAGTGAGGTGAGGGTTCGAAGAACACGTCGCGCCGCCGCGCGCGACAAGCCGACAAGTGCCGCTGCTTCCGAGAGCGTCAACGTCGGCCGCTCCTCACCGAAGGAGGCAAGCACCCTCAGCCCTTTCGCGAGCGTCGACATGAACTCGCGATCCGCATCGCGTGTGTCGTCTTTGCCGACGCGTTCGCGTTCCGCGGGGACCGGCTGAGTTCGTTCCATGAAGGCACTGAATGATCGGCTCATGAGCAACCAGTGGTCAAAGGAAACCGGCCTCTATTATGTTCGATATGCGAACATCACGTTCAAATTTCGTTGCTCCGGCGCGGCACTGCTGCTAGCATCCGCCTGCCTGGCGGCTCCGTCGCCCGCCGCGCGTTCATCTTTTTCGACAGTGATTGGGCCCAAACACATGTTGCGGGTGTCCCCGCAAGGAGCAACGCATGCGGACGTTTCGTGTCTTGTTGATCGCAGCGGCGTGCGGCCTCGCCCTTCCGACGTTGGCCATGGCGCAGGCTTCAATTTCAGGAGTCGTCAAGGACGCATCCGGAGCCGTGCTTCCGGGTGTGACCGTGGAAGCGGCAAGTCCCGCACTCATCGAAAAAACACGCCAGGCCGTCACGGATTCGAACGGTCAGTACCGCATCGTGGATCTGCGACCCGGTGAATACACGGTTACGTTCACGCTCTCCGGGTTCGCCACGTCCAAACGCGAAGGGATCGTCCTGCAGGGATCGATGACGGCCACTGTCGGTGCGGAACTTCGCGTTGGAGCGGTCGAAGAGACGATCACTGTGACCGGTGACACACCGCTCGTCGACGTACAGAGCGTCGAGCAGCAGCGCGTGCTCAATAAGGAGATCATCGACACGTTGCCGAGCGGTCGCACGACACTGAACGTGGCGGCGCTGATCCCCGGCATGCAGTTGTCCACAACCTTCAGCGGCGAAGGGCAGGATGTTGGCGGCAACACGGGCGAGGTCCAGCAGACGCTGACGATACACGGCAGCCGTGGCAACGACATGCGCCGGATGGTTGATGGGTTGTCGATGCAGTCGCAGGGCACGTCGGTCAGCGCATTCGCGGCCAATGCCGGTATGGTGCAGGAAGTTGTCGTCGATTCCGCGGCAGGGTCCGCCGAACAGTCGGCCGGCGGTGTGCGGATGAACATCGTCCCGCGCGACGGCGGCAATACGTTCTCCGGGTCACTCTTTGCCGGCGGCACGGGCTCACGCTTTCAGAGCGACAACATCGATCAGAAGCTGCTCGACCGCCGCATCGTGTCATCGAGCGAGGTGAAGAGCAACTGGGAGGTGAACCCGGCATTCGGCGGACCCGTCGTCCGCGATCGACTGTGGTTCTTCAGCTCGGGTCGCGTGTCGGAAGTGAAAAACTACATCGGCGGCGCCGTGCGAAACGCCAACGCCGGCAACGCGGGATCATTCGCCTACGCGCCGGACTCGAGCTTCCGCGGTTCGCGCGACACGCAATGGCGCGACGTCAACGGGCGAGTGACGTGGCAGGCGAACCAGGTACATAAGGTGAGCCTCTTCGTCGACTATCAGGATCGGTGCAGCTGCGTGGACACGCGCGCGCTGACGTCACCGGAGGCGTCAGCCAATTTTGAGTTCCCCGCCAAACGACTGGTCACGGCGACTTACACCGCGCCGGTGACGAGCCGCATCCTCATCGAAGCGGCGTGGGCGCACAAACCTGAAGACTGGGGTTACTTCGAGCCCAAGGGAGGCACCGATACTGGTGCGCTCGTCGGCATTCAGGACCAGGCGACGGGCGTGTTCTATCGCGGACCTCGCCCGATGTTCATGAGCTCAATGCGATTCAAGGCGGAGTTGACCGACACGAGCTGGCGATCGTCGATGTCGTATGTCACGGGCGCGCACTCCGCGAAGATTGGTTATCAGGATCACGTCGGGCGGGTGCTGAACAACTTCAACATCCCTGTGGCGGGCAACCTCTCCTACACGTTCAACGCCGGCAATCCGGTGCAGATCACCGTCCGCGCGCCGTATAGCTCCGAGACGCATGTCCACGATGGCGGCATCTACGGGCAGGACCGGTGGACCATCAATCGCCTGACGCTGAATCTCGGCGTGCGCTACGACTTTTACCGAACCAACTATCCGACGCAGACGCTCGGACCGAGTGTCTTCACCCCGAACCGCAACGTGACGTTTCAAGGCGCCGACATCGCCAGCTTCAACGACATCACCCCGAAGCTTGGCGCGGCATACGATCTGTTTGGCAACGGACGTACTGCTGTGAAGGCGTCGCTCGCGAAGTACGTCGGCCAGCTCACCTACACAGGTACCTTCGGCGATACTGCCAACCCGGCGAACCGGACCGTGCAGTCGGTCAATCGCGCGTGGACCGATGCGAATCGCGACTTCGTTCCCGATTGCGATCTGCTCAATCCGCTGCTCAATGGCGAGTGCGGCCAGATCAGCAGTCTTGCGTTCGGCAATCCGGTGCCGAGCACGACGTACGATCCTGACATCCTCAGCGGATGGGGAAAGCGTGAGTACAACTGGGAAGGCTCTATCGGCGTGCAGCACCAGCTGCGCCCGAATCTGTCGGTGGAGATCGGTTATTTCCGCCGCTGGTACGGGAACTTCCTCGTCACCGACAATCTCGCGGTATCACCCTCCGATTTCGAGTCCTTCAGCGTCGTTGCACCGTCCGACTCCCGATTGCCCGGCGGAGGAGGACAGAGGATCGGCGGTCTCTATGACATTGTGCCCACACGTTTCGGCCAGACCAACAACCTGCTGACGTTCGCGGACAAGTACGGCAAGCAAATCGAGAACTGGCACGGCGTGGATGCGCAGGCGACCGCGCGGCTGAACGGCCTGATGGTCCAGGGCGGGATCAGCACGGGCCGCCGCCTGACCGACATCTGCGACGTGCGTCGCGCCCTGCCGGAGTTGAACATTGCAGGCGTGACGGCACCGCTCAATCCGTACTGCCGGGTCGTCGAGCCGTTCCTCACCCAGTTCAAAGCACTCGGCGCGTACACCGTGCCGCGCGCGGACGTGCAGATTGCAGCGACGGTCCAGAGTATTCCGGGGCCGGTCGTCGCGGCCAACGTCGTGTACCCGACCGCGGTGGTGGCGGGTTCGCTTGGTCGTCCACTCGCCGGCAATACGGCGACCGCGGTCGTCAACGTGATTGCGCCGGCAACGGAGTACGGCGACCGTTTGAATCAGCTCGACTTCCGCGTGGGCAAGCTCGTGCGTCTCTCGCGAACTCGCATGGCGTTCAACGTCGATCTCTTCAACGCGCTCAATGCCAACGCTGTGCTCACTGAGAATGCCAGCTTCGGAGTGTTCCGTCAGCCGATTGCGGTTCTGAATCCGCGCCTCGTGAAGTTCAGTGTCAATCTCGATTTCTAAGACGCGCACGCTGCTCGGCGTCGCGGCGATGGCGTTGCTGGCCGCCATCGTCGCGCGCGGGCAGCAGCCGACAACCGCACCCGCAACCGTCGTACCTGGACAGACGGCCGGCCAAGCCATCAACGCGGCCGCGGCGGCGCTCGGCGGCGCGGATAGGATTCGCGCGCTGCGCAACGTGACGCTCATCGGCTACGCGCAGTACGCGTATCAGAACGGCGGCGGCAACATCTCGCCGTTGCCGGGCGCGCCGCAGAAGTTCATCGCCGCCAACGACTACCGTCGCATCTACGACCTCGAACACGGACGGATGTACCACCAGGAGCGGCGCAACGACCTATTCCCATTTGCGATCTACGGCGGACATGATTTCGCGCTGCAGCGGCAGCTGCTCGACGGTGCGGTTGCGTACAACCTCAACGCGAATGGACAGGCCACTCGCGGCGGCGATGCGCGCGATCGGCGGATGTGGATGCATACCAATCCGGTCGTGGCCATCCGTGCGGCGCTCAACGATCCGAACGCCGTCAGCAATCGACGTCAGGAGAACGGTCTAACACTCGTCGACGTGAAGTTGAAGGAAGGTGACCTCCTCACGATTGCCATTCGACCGCCGGCCAACCTGCCCGAATTTGTCCGCTGGATCGGACCGAACATCAATCTCGGCGAGGTGACGTACACGACGCGGTTCTATGGATACGTGCCGTTCGGTGGGGTTCAGCTTCCTCTGGGGTACACCACGCGCTTCGATTGGAGACCCGACGTTGAGCAGGTCAAGATCTACGTAGACAACTACCTCGTGGACTCACCGATCCAGGATCTTGCCGCGCCGCCCTCGGTCATCAGTGCGCAGCCGGGAGGCGGCGGCGGCTTCGGTGGTGGCCCGATCGAGGTGACGCCGATGGCCCGAGGCGTGTGGCGGATTACCGGCGGGACGATGGTGATTGAATTCGCCGATCACATGACGCTCTTCGAAGTCGACGGGCAGCCCGCGCGTATCAAGCAGGTCATCGAAAAGGCGCGCGCCATCGTCCCGGGCAAGCCGGTGACCCAGGTCATCGTCTCCCACCACCATTTCGATCACACGTCCGGTTTGCGCGAAGCCGTCGCCGAGGGACTGACGGTGATTTCCAGACGCGACAACGGCGTGATCTTTCGCGAGATGACGTCGCGGCCCGCCCCGCATTTTCCCGACGATCTCGCGAGGAGCGGAAAGACGCTCAACTTCGTTCCCGTCGACGATCATTTGCGCCTGGCAGACGCCACGATGACCATGGACATCTACCACGTCATCGCCAACAACCATATGGGTGATGGTGTGTTTGCCTACATTCCCGAGCACAAGATGATGATCGAAGGCGACATCGCGACGGCCGCCGAGGATCTGCAGTGGTGGGGCGACAGTTGGCTGGACAACATCGCATACCGGAAGATCGACGTCGAACGTAATGTTCCCGTGCACATGACGCCGATGACCCGAGACGAAGTGATCAAGATGGTCAACGGCGGCATCGAACGGGTAAAGCAGTTCTGCGTCGATCACGTCGCCAAGGGCGACTATTTTCCGGGGTGCCCGGCACAAGTTCGGTAAGGAGCGGAGGACGTCAATGCGCTACATGAGATGGCGTGCCGTTGCCCTGGTGACGGTAGCGCTCGCCGCTGCGGCATGGGAGGTCGGGCGTGCACAAGGCGGCTCGGCGCGCGCCATCGTCGAGGATGCGGCGAAGGCGCTCGGCGGGATCGACAGGATCCAGGCGGTGAAGAACATCACGCTTCACGGCTACGCGCAGTACGCGTATCAGATGGGCGGGGGCCGCATCACTGGATCGCCGGACGCGCCGGAGAAGTACATGGCCGCCAACGACCTGACCCGCGTCTACGACCTCGCGAACGGTCGTTTCCAGATGCGTGAACGGCGCAACATGGTGTTTCCGTTCCTCGCACCGTTCGGCCACAGCTTCGCGCTCAACGACAACCGCCTCGACGGCGACGTCGCCTTCGACATCAACGGTGAACGGGCGCAACGCGTTCCGCAGTTTCTCGACAATCCGCTGATCATGGACGGCGTTCACATGCGGCGAATGTGGATGCTGAACAACCCGGTGGCGCTCGTTCGAGCGATGCTCGATCCCGGGACGAAGCTGTCCTCACCGCATCAGGCGTCCGGCATCACCACGATCGACGTCACGCTGAAGCAGGGCGACAAATTGACCGCGGCATTCACCGCCGATCACATGCCGGCATGGGTGCGATGGTCGCACCCGCAGACGAACCTCGGTCAGGCGAACCTCACTACCACCTTCACCGGCTGGTCCGAGACGTCGGGTCTGATGATGCCGCTCGCGTATCAGACGCGCCTCGACTTCAGAAACATCGACTTCTTCAAGCTGTATGTCGACGCGTACGACGTCGATTCGAACATTCCCGATCTCGCCGCTCCGGCGGCGGTGCGCTCCGCGCCGGAGCCGGCGTCCTACTCGGTGCAGCCGGTGACGTCCGTGCCTGTGGCGAAAGGGATCTGGCGCGTCAACAACGGGACGACGGTGATCGAATTCAAGGATCATGTCGTGCTGTTCGAGCTGGGCGTCAACGCCCGCGGCCAGGCAAAGGCGGTCATCGATCATGCGCGGATGCTCGTGCCCGGTAAGCCCGTGACGCATCTGATCATCAGCCACCATCATTTCGATCACACGGCCGGCTTCCGTGAAGCGGTCGCCGAAGGGCTGACCATCGTGCAGCGGCCGATGAGCGGCGTCATCTTCCGCGAGATGGCCACGCATCCGGCGCCCGATTTTCCAGACGACCTGGCGAAGAATCCGAAGCCGCTGAAGTTCATGCCCGTTGACGAGCATCTGCAGCTGGCCGACGACACACGGACCGTGGACGTCTACTGGGGGCGCAACAACGGCCACATGGCCGACGTCGTCTTCGCGTACGTGCCCGCAGAGAAGCTGCTGATCGAGGGCGACATGGTGACGGCTGCATTCGACTGGCAGCATTGGCCCGATACATTCCGCGATGTCATCTCGCACTACCACCTCGACGTGCAGAAGATCTCACCGGTGCACTCGG
>Ga0310810_10009297_pt1 | contig 11352 bp, 8 predicted proteins | sample NCmetagenome_FD_207641 | JGI IMG/M metagenome (GOLD analysis project Ga0310810, IMG submission 207641) | Soil microbial communities from experimental microcosm in Duke University, North Carolina, United States - NC | ecosystem: Engineered > Artificial ecosystem > Soil microcosm > Unclassified ... | reverse complement strand
CGCCAGCTTGTGCTCGACGAGGGTCGCCAGCTCCGGGTGGTGGTCGCCGCAGCAGCCCTCGGCCACGTGCAGGAACTCCTTGGCCTCGCTCAGGCTGAGGCCGAGCACCTTGGCCCGGTTGACCAGCTCGATGCGGCGCAGGGCGTCGTCGCCGTACAGCCGGTAGCCGGCGTCCGTGCGGGCGGCCGGCTCGACCAGGCCCTGCTCCTCGTACAGGCGCAACGCCTTGCGGGTCAGACCGGTGCGCCGGCCCACCTCGGCCACGCCCAACAGCCCTTCGACAGCCATGGGGCCATGGTACAACCCGGCCCATGGGGCCGGGTTGGCGGGTTAGGCGGCGCTCCCGTACGGGCGTCCCGCGGTTTCGTAGCAGTCCAGGTGATAGTGCTCCACCCGGTCCCACACGCCGTCGATGTACACGTTGGCGATCACCTGCTGGAGCCTGCTCTTGGCCCGGAACTTGACCGGAAGCTTGCACAGGTTGCACGTCGCGGTGTTCCCGGCCTCGATGAGGCGCGTCACCGCCCGGCTGGTGAAGATGCTCTGTACGGCCATAGTGGAGCTATCGGCACCGGGTGCCCCCCAGTTGAGCCATTCGCGGGTGCGGCGCCGATGTGGTCGGCCGATTTGACGCCGATCCGACGGTCTGTCAGATTTCGCCCTCGTCGGGGTCTGGGGTGCGTCCGCCGTGCACCCCAGCCCCGACCTCTTCGTTCCCGCCCCGGCCCAGGCGCACCGCTTCCCGCACGAGGGTGCGCACCAGCGGCTCATCGGCACCGGCGGCCACCACCTGGCGGACCAGGCCCTCGACCCGCTCGGCCTGCAGCTCGTCGGGGGGCAGGCCGCGGCCGCCGCTGCCCGGCCCGCCGACCGCGGTGGCCACCATCAGGCAGGCCACGGCCGCCGCTGTGACCAGCCCGAAGGTCAGCGCCGCCCCGTTGTCGTCGGCGACGGACGACACGATCATCCCGGCCACCCCCAGCCCGCACACTGCGATCACCACCCGGCGGACGCCGCGAGGGCTCATCGCAGGATCAGGGGGCGGGCGGCCGGAACGACGACTCGAAGCGCTGGAAGAGCGGGCGCACGGCGTCCCAGTTGCTGGCCCGGGTCTCGAAGTTCAGGGCGAAGGACTTGGAGCCCGTGACCACGCCCAGGTCGATGTTGTGCAGGGGCACGCCGGACTTGTTGTACGTGAACTCCCACTCCGCGGCGTCGAGGTTGCGCAGATCCTTGGGCTCCAGGCGGATGCGGCTGTACGAGGACTGCTCGACCGCGAACCGCTTCTCCAGGTCGAGCCAGCCGGCCATCGCCGACGTGGCCGTCGAGTCCTGGGCCACCACCCGCAGCGCCGCCGCCGACTGGGGCTGGCGGAAGTCGGTGTAGTTGCCCTCCCGGGTGATCAGCCAGTCGGCCGGGTAGTCCATCTTGAAGCCGGTGGCGGGGTCGACGTACTGCGCCCATGTCACCGAGGCGATGGTGCGAGCGGCGTGGGTGCGGGAGTTGAAGATGTCCCGGCCGTTGGTGACCAGGATGGCGATCATGACCGCGGTGACGAGCCCGGACAGGAGGGTGATCCATAAGCCGGGCTTGCGGGCGACCGGCCACGGCGGCGGCGGCTCCCGGTGGTCGTCCTTCGGGGTGAAGACGAACGGCGGGCTCCCGGGGCCCGGGAAGAACATGCGCTCCAGGGCAACCCGCGGCGGCAACGGATCCGGGGGTTCGGCGGGCTCGGCCGGCTCGGCGGGCTCGGCCGGCTGCGCCGCCGCCTCCGCTTCCGGCGGGGCGGCGGACAGATCCATGGCGACGGCGTCGACCTCGTGGTCGGCCCACACGATCGTGTCCTCACCCAGGTCCGGTTCCGCCTCCGGGTCGGGGCGGGGGGCCAGGGGCCCGGCGGCCACCTCGAGCAAGGTGCGCAGCTCGTCGGCCGAGGGCCGCTCCGACGGGTCCTTCTGCAGCGCCAGCTCCAGGACCCGGCTGAGGGGCCCGCCGTGCAGGGGCAGCCGGGGCGGCTGGGTGGCGATGGCCGCGAGGATGGCGGCCGAGTCGGGCCCGGTGAAGGGCGGTACGCCCTCGGCCGCGTAGTACAGCACGGCGCCGAGCGACCACACGTCGGCCTCGGGCGTACCCGCCTGCTCGGGGGCCATGAACGACACGCCGCCGACCGACCCGGTGTTCGCCACCGTCGGGTCGCCGATCAGGGAGGCGATGCCGAAGTCGGCGACCCGGACGTCGCCCTCGGGGGAGACGAAGACCTTGGCCGGCTGCAGGAAGCGGTGGACCATGTCCTGGTCCCGGGCCGCCTCCAGCACCTCCAAGAGGCGGATGCCCAGCAGGGCGACGCGCTCGGGCGCCATCGGCCCATCGGCGGTGATCCGGTCGACCAGGGTCGGCATCTCGACCAGCTCGGTGACTACCCACGGCCGGTCACCGTCGTCGACCACGTCGACGATCCGGGCCACGCCGGGATGGTGGACGGCGGCCATGGCCCGGGCCTCGCGCCGCACCCGCGCCGCCAGGGCCCGCCGCTGCATGTGGTCGAGCGGGTCGGGGAAGCGCAACTCCTTGACCAGGACGTCGCGCTCGGTGATGAGGTCTTCGGCCCGCCACAGGATCCCCATCCCGCCCTCGTCGAGTGCTTCGACGAGTCGGTAGCGGTCGTCCACCAGGCGGCCGGCAGTGACGACACCGGGCATGTGGGGAAAGCGTAGCCCGATCGGGTCATGGGGGGGTGCCGGTAGACTTGGAAGACATGGCACAGGAGCGCCAGGCGAGCTTCGGCCCGAACGCCTGGCTGGTCGACGAGATGTACGACCGCTACAGGGCCGACCCCGCGTCTGTCAGCGAGAGCTGGCAGGACTTCTTCGCCGACTACCGGGTGGCCCCGCAGGTGGCCGAGCCCACGGAGACCCCGGCGGCACCCCCGACCGCTCCCGCCGCTCCCGGTCCCCGTCCTCCGGCGGGGCCCGCCTCGCATCCCGCGGTGGCCCCGGACGACGCCCGGCCCCTGCGGGGTGCGGCCGCCCGCCTGGTGGCCAACATGGAGGCCAGCCTGGCCGTGCCCACGGCCACCAGCGCCCGGGTCATCCCCGCCCGGCTGCTGGAGGTCAACCGCAAGGTCCTCAACGGCTACCTGGCCCGCACCGGCGGCGGCAAGGTCAGCTTCACCCACCTGATCGGCTACGCGGTGGTCAAGGCCCTCGCCGCGGTGCCGGCCATGCGGTCGGTGTTCGTCGACCTCGACGGCGGCGGGGGCGGCGCGGTCGCCCGCCCCGCGCATGTCGGCCTGGGCCTGGCCATCGACGTGCCCAAGGCCGACGGCTCGCGCACCCTGCTCGTCCCCTGCATCCCTGACGCCGACACCCTCGACTTCGCCGCCTTCCAGGCCGCCTACGAGGATCTGGTCCGCCGGGTGCGCAACAACCGCATCGCCCCCGACGACTTCGCCGGGGTGACCATGACCCTCACCAACCCCGGCACGCTTGGCACCGTCTCGTCCGTCCCCCGCCTCATGCCCGGCCAGAGCGTGATCGTGGGCGTGGGCGCCCTGGGGTGGCCGGCCGAGTACGCCGGCGCCGACCCCCAGGTCATGGCCCAGCTCGGCATCTCCAAGGTGCTGACCCTCACCTCCACCTACGACCACCGGGTCATCCAGGGGGCCGAGTCCGGCCTGTACCTGCAGCGGGTCGAGCAGCTGCTCCTCGGGGCCGACGGGTTCTACGACGAGGTGTTCCGCTCGGTCGGCGTGCCGTACGAGTCGGTCCGGTGGCGGCCGGACTCCAACCCGCTCGACCAGAACGTCGGCCGCGAGAAGCAGGTCCACGTCCAGACCCTCACCAACATGTACCGGGTCCGCGGCCATCTCATCGCCGACCTGGACCCGCTGTCCTGGAAGGAGCCCCACACCCACGCCGAGCTCGACCCCGCCACCTACGGGCTCACCATCTGGGACCTGGAGCGGGAGTTCTTCGTCGACGGGGTGGCCGGCCAGTCGACGATGTTGCTGGGCGACCTGCTCGGCATCCTCCGCGACGCCTACTGCCGGCGCATCGGCGTCGAGTACATGCACATCCAGGAGCCCGACCAGAAGCGCTGGATCCAGGAGCAGGTCGAGGGCGTGCACGCCACGCTCACCACCGAGGAGCAGCTCCACATCCTCGACCGGCTCAACGCGGCCGAGGCCTTCGAGCGCTTCCTGCACACCAAGTACACCGGCCACAAGCGCTTCGGCCTCGAAGGGGCGGAGAGCGTCATCCCCCTGGTCGACGAGGTCCTCGACGCCGCCGCCGCCGCCGGCTACCAGGAGGCGGTGCTGGGCATGGCCCACCGGGGCCGGCTCAACGTGCTGGCCAACATCGTGGGCAAGTCGTTCCGCCAGATCTTCCGGGAGTTCGAGGGCGACCTGGACCCCGGCACGACCCAGGGCACCGGCGACGTGAAGTACCACCTGGGGGCCAGCGGCAAGTTCGTGGGCCGCTCGGGGATCAGCCTCCCGGTGACGCTGGCGTCGAACCCGTCGCACCTGGAGGCCGTCGACCCGGTGGTCGAGGGCATGGTGCGGGCCCGCCAGGACCTGATCGACGACCCGGGCTCGTTCGCGGCCCTGGCCGTCGTCATCCACGGCGACGCCGCCTTCGCCGGCCAGGGCGTGGTCGCCGAGACCCTGAACCTGTCCGCCCTGCGGGGGTACCGGGTGGGCGGCACCGTCCATGTGGTGGTCAACAACCAGCTCGGCTTCACCACCGCTCCGGCCGAGGCCCGGTCGTCCGTCTACCCGACCGATGTGGCCAAGATGGTCCAGGCCCCGATCTTCCACGTCAACGGCGACGACCCCGAGGCCGTCGTGCGGGTGGCCCGGCTGGCCTTCGGCTTCCGGGAGCGGTTCCACAAGGACGTGGTCATCGACCTCGTCTGCTACCGGCGCCACGGCCACAACGAGGGCGACGACCCCTCCTACACCCAGCCCCTCATGTACAAGCGGATCGAGGCCCGCCGCTCGGTGCGCAAGCTCTACACCGAGACGCTCGTGCGCCGGGGCGACATCAGCATGGAGGAGGCCGAGCGGGCCCTCGACGACTTCCTGGCCCGGATGCAGACCGCCTTCGAGGAGACCCGCCAGTCGGCCCCGCCGTCGTCGGTCGACGACCTGGCCCCGCCGCCCGTGCCGGCGGCGGCCGCACCGGTCGAGACGGGCGTGGCCCGCGACGTGCTCGACCGGGTGGCCGACACCCTGGACGCGGCCCCGGCCGGGTTCACCGTCCACCCCAAGCTGGCCCGCACCCTCGACGCCCGCCGCCAGCTCTACGACCAGGGGCTGGTCGACTGGTCGATGGCCGAGGCCCTGGCCTTCGGATCGCTCCTGGTCGAGGGCACCGACGTCCGGCTCTCGGGGCAGGACTCGCGGCGGGGCACGTTCTCGCAGCGCCATCAGGTCCTGGTCGACTACGAGACCGGTTCCGAGTGGCTCCCGCTCTCGGGCCTATCCCGGGGGGGCGGGAAGCTGTGGCTGTACGACTCGCTGCTGTCGGAGTACGCCGCCCTCGGCTTCGAGTACGGCTACTCCATCGTCCACGGTGACGCCCTCGTCGCTTGGGAGGCCCAGTTCGGCGACTTCGCCAACGGGGCCCAGATCGTCATCGACCAGTTCCTCACCGCCGGCCACGGCAAGTGGGGCCAGCCCTCGGGCCTGGTCCTGCTGCTGCCCCACGGCTACGAAGGCCAGGGCCCCGAGCACTCGTCGGCCCGCATCGAGCGGTTCCTCACCCTGTGCGCGGGCGACAACCTGCAGGTCGTCAACGCCACCACCGCGGCCCAGTACTTCCACGTCCTGCGCCGCCAGGCGCGGCGGTCCGCCCGTCGCCCGCTCGTCGTGTTCACGCCCAAGTCGCTCCTGCGGGCCCGCACGTCCCGGTCGCCGGTGGACGAGCTGGTCACCGGTCGGTTCCGTGAGGTGGTCGACGATCCCGGCGTTCCCGACCGCGCCGCGGTCCGCCGGGTCGTCCTGGCCTCGGGCAAGGTGGCCTACGACGCCATGGCGCAGCGGGACGAGCTCGGCCTGACCGCCGCCGTGGTGCGCATCGAGCAGCTCTACCCGTGGCCCGACCTGCTCGTCCTCGACACCGTCTCCCGGTACCCGAACGCCCGCGAGGTGGTGTGGCTCCAGGAGGAGCCGGAGAACATGGGCGCCTGGACGTTCGTCCACGGTCGGCTCCACCGGCTGCTCCGAGAGGACTACGCACTGCGCCACGTCAGCCGGGCCGAGTCCGCCAGCCCGGCGACGGGCAGCCAGACCGTGCACCAGCGCGAGCAGGCCGACCTCCTCACCCGGGCGTTCGACGGCCTCTAGCGGGCAGGATCGCCCAACCGCGGCGCGGCGAATGCTTGACTAATCGCGACATGGCACCACCTACACCTGCTGGTCGGCGCGTCGTCGTCGACGGATCGAACCTGGCCACGGAAGGTCGGAGCACGCCCAGCCTGGCCCAGCTCGACGAAGCGGTGCGGGCCTTCGCCGAGGAGCGCCCCGGCGACGAGATCATCGTCGTGGTCGACGCCTCGTTCGGCTACCGGATCGACGAGTCCGAGCGCAAGATGTTCGAGGAAGCCGAGGACGCCGGCGAGATCGTCTCGCCGCCGGCCGGCGCCATCGGCCGGGGCGACGGGTTCCTGCTCCGCATCGCCGACCGCATCAACGCCGACGTGCTGTCGAACGACTCGTTCCAGGAGTTCCACGGGGAGTACACCTGGCTGTTCGACGAGGGCCGCCTGGTCGGGGGCAAGCCGGTGCCCGGGGTGGGCTGGATCTTCACTCCCCGCACGCCCGTGCGCGGCCCGAAGAGCCGGGTGGCCACCCGGGACGCCGATCGGGCCCGCAAGCGCAGCGCGGCGTCCTCGGCCGCCGCCGCGGCCCGGGTCGAGCCCACCGCCGAAGCCATCGCCGAGGCCACCGCCGAAGCCATCGCCCCCGACGCCCCCAAGACGGCGACGCGGGGGAGCCGGCGCCGGAGCAGGTCCGGGTCCGTGGTGGCGTCCGCCCCCGCCGCCGAGTCGAGTGGTGCCCCGGAAGCGGTGAACGAGCCCCTGCCGTTCATCACCTTCATCGCCGAGCACCCGCTCGGTACCGAGGTGGAGGGGACGGTCGACAGCTTCACGTCCCACGGCGCGTTCGTGACCGCGGACGGCGCCCGCTGCTACGCCCCGGTCTCCGGACTGGGCGACCCGCCGCCCCGCAGTGCCAAGGAGGTGCTCAAGCGGGGGGAGACCCGGTCGTTCGTGATCCAGGCCCTCGACCCGCCCCGCCGGGGGATCGAGCTGGCCCTGCCCGGCCTGGCCAAGGTGGCCGGCGCCCCCACCGACGAGACCGTCGAGGCCGAGATCGACGCCGGCTCCCACCCGGCACCCGTGCCGGTCGCCGCCGAGCCCGAGCCGGAGGCGGCGCCGACCAAGCCTCGGCGCAGCCGGCTGCGGGCCGCGCCCAAGGCCGAGCCGGTCGCCGCCGCCGAGCCGGAACCGGTCCCGGTCACGGAGCCGGAGCCCGAGCCGGCCAAGCCGGCCCGCAGGTCCCGGAAGAAGGCGGTCGCCGCGCCGGTGGAGCCCGCGCCCGAGGCGCCAGTCGCCCCGGTGCGCAAGGCCCGGAAGAAGGCCGCCCCCGAGCCCGTGGTCGAGGAACCGGTCAAGAAGGCCACCCGCGCTCGCAAGAAGGCGGCGCCCGAGCCCGAGCCGGTCGCAGTCGCCGAGGAGCCGCCGCCCGAGCCGGTCAAGAAGCGGGCGACCAGGAAGAAAGCGGCGGCCGAGCCGGTCGTCGAACCGGTCAAGAAGGCCCGGAAGTCGACGAAGAAGGCGGCCGCCCCCGCCGAGTGAGCAGAGGTACAACAATGCTCACTCGATGCGCATCGCCACCTGGAACGTCAATTCGCTGAAGGTCCGGCTGCCCAAGGTCGAGGAGTGGCTTTCCTATGCCCAGCCGGACGTGCTGTGCATGCAGGAGACCAAGCTGGCCGACAGCGCCTTCCCCGCCCTGGCCTTCTCGGCCCTCGGCTACGAGTCGGCCCACTGCGGCGAGGGCCGGTGGAACGGCGTGGCCGTCCTCAGCCGGGTGGGCCTGGAGGACGTGGTCGCCGGGTTCTCCGACCAGCCCGAGGACGAGACCGCGGAGGCTCGCCTGCTGTGGGCGACCTGCGGGGGGGTGCGGGTGGGCAGCGTCTACGTCCCCAACGGCCGGGAGGTGGGGACCGAGCACTACGAGGCCAAGCTGGCCTGGCTGGAGCGCCTGCGCCGCCACGTCGAGGCGGGCTGCGACCCGACGGCGAACCTGGTCATCTGCGGGGACTTCAACGTCGCCCCCGAGGACCGTGACACCTGGGACCCGACCAAGCTGCACGGGGGCACCCACGTCAGCCCCCCCGAGCGGGAGGCGGTGGCCGCGCTGCGTGACTGGGGGCTCACGGACGTGTTCCGCCAGCTGTACGACCAGCCCGGCCTCTTCTCCTGGTGGGACTACCGAGCGGGCGACTTCCACCAGGGCCGCGGCCTGCGCATCGACCTCATGCTGGTCACCAAGCCCCTGGCCGAGCGGGCCACCTGGGCCCTGATCGACCGCCAAGCCCGCAAAGGCAAGCTCCCGTCCGACCACGCCCCCCTCGTGGTCGACTTCCAGGACTGACCCGGCATCGTTTTGGTTGCAATTACCCGCCATACGGCGGGTAACTGCAGCCAGAACGAGCGGAGGCCGCTACTCGGACAGGCTGATGCGGAGCTTGGCCAGGCCGCCGGCCAGGGCTTCGCGCAGCTCGGTGCGGGGCAGGCCCATGGTGTGGTGGAGCTCCTTCATGGTCCGGGGCGCAGCGCCGTCGAGCCCGTAGTGGGCGGTGATGACCTGGCGCTCCAGGGGGTCGAGCAGGTCGAAGAGGTGCGACCCGGCGCCCCGCAGCACCATGGCGTCCTCGTCGACGTTGGAATCCAGGTCAGGGAGCTCCGCCCTTCCGTCCGGATAAGGCCAACCGTCCTCGCTGGGCCACACGTAGGAGCGCATGACCCGTTGTCGCGCCTGGAGCGGACGATGTCAACGGCTGGTGGTGGCCAGGAAGCCGATGCGGGTCGCCTCCCACCACGCGGCCTGGGAAATGGCGCCCGCCGCCATCACCTTCAGCAGGAGGCCCGGGTCGAGGGCACCGGCGCTGGCATCGGCCGGCTGGGCCATGAGCCGGTAGGAAAGCCGTGGGCCCACAGGCCGTTGAGCGTCGCCACCAGCACGAGCACGGGCTTGACGCGATGGCAACCACCGCCAGCCACAGCACGACCACCATCCACGGCCTGGTACTTGCCCGGACCGGCGCCGCGGTGATCAGACCGAGGGCGCAGCGGTGCCCAGCAGGGCGTGCCGCTTCGTCGTGGTCGATCTCGGAGTGGCATGCCGACGACGGTGCGGCCAGCCGCTTTGGAGAACCTGCGAGCGACCTGGGGATCGCCCCAGGGATGGCTAGGTGCCGGGGGAGGAGGCGGCGACGACGGCGAGCAGCGCGTCGCCGTAGCGCTCGGCCTTCACCGGCCCCATGCCGGGCAGGGCGAGCAGGGAGGTGTGGTCCCGGGGCCGGGCCTCGGCCACTGCGGCCAGGGTGGTGTCGTGGAACACGACGAATGCCGGTACCCCCGACGCCCGGGCCGTGGTGGCCCGCCATGAACGCAGGGCCCCGAGGACGGCCGGGTCGGCGCCCTCGCCGGCCCGGGGGCGCCGCCGCCCCCCTTCGCCGGAACGCAGGCGGGCCCGCCCGTCGGCCACGCCGTCCCGCCACCCGTCGCCCGGACCGGCGGGGAGGTCGAGCCCGGCGATCACGTCCTCGATGGCCGCCAGCCAGGGCGACGGGGAGCGGGGCATGGTGCGGGCCCCGAACGTGCGCCGCTCGGCCCACGAGCAATGCAGCTCGCGCTCGGCCCGGGTCACGGCGACGTACAGCAGCCGCCGCTCTTCCGCCCGGGCCTCCGGCGTGGTGGCGTGACCGATCGGGACCAGCCCCTGCTCCAGCCCGACGGCATAGACCACCGGCCACTCCAGGCCCTTGGCGGCGTGGAAGGTGGCCAGCTCGACGGCGTCCCGTCCCGACTTCGGCTCCTCCCGGGCCAGCCGGGCGCCGAGCCAGGCCACGAACCCCCCCACCGGCCCGCCGGGATCGCAGGCCAGGAACTCGCGGGCCTGGCCGGCCAGCACGGTGAGGTCGTCCCGCCGGTCGCCGTCCGCCTCCGCGGCGGCGGCGTCCAGGTCCGGCACGGCCACGGCCAGCGGTGCGGCGGCCGGGCGGCGCCGCAGGTCGGCCAGGGCCTCGCGGACCCCGGGCCGGTCCAGGAACGAGGTGGCGCCCCGCAACCGGTAGGGGATGGCGGCGGCCTGCAGCGCCTCCTCGAAGGCCACCAGCTGGGCGTGGGTGCGGGCCAGCACGGCCAGATCCGACCACCGGCCGGCGGCGCCCCGCCGGCGGAGGGACCGGACCACCGAACGGGCCTCCTCGCCGTCGGTGGCGTACGAGGTCACGGTCGGGACCGGGCCGTCGGCCTGGGCGGGCCGCAGGGGCCGGGCGCCGGATCCGTCGAGGACGGCGTTGGCCACGGCCAGGATCTGGGGCGACGAGCGGTGGTTCTCGTCCAGGTGGACGACGGTGGCGCCCGGGAACCGCCGAGCGAAGCCGGTGAGGTACTGGGGGTCGGCGCCGTTCCAGGAGTAGACGGCCTGGCGGGGGTCACCGACCACGCACAGGTCGTCGCGCTCCCCCCGCCAGGCCTCCAGCAGGCGGAACTGCAGGGGGTTCACGTCCTGGAACTCGTCCACGAACAGGTGGCGGAACCGCCAGCGCTGGCCGGCGGCGAAGGCGGCGTCGGACTCGACGGCCTGGGCGCAACCGAGCAGCAGATCATCGAAGTCCACCAGGGCCCGCCGGCGCTTCTCCTGCTGGTAGCGCTCGAAGAGGGCGGCCACGGTGGCCGCGGGCAGCGGCGGCCGGCGGCCGGCGGCGGCGACCGCGGCTTCGTAGCCGGCGGGCGAGACCATGCGGGCCTGGGCCCACTCGATCTCGGCCGCCACCTCCGGCGCCCCGGGCTCGGACGGCGCCGTCCGCCGGGGGAGCAGGGGCAGGAGCAGGCGCAGCTTGCGGTCGAGCAGGGCCGGGGGGCGCTGGCCGTTGTCAGCCCACCACCGCCGCAGCTGGGCGTAGGCCAGGGCGTGGAACGTGCCCGCGGCCACGTGGTCGCGCACACCGAGGGCGGTCAGGCGCGACGACAGCTCGTCGGCCGCCCGGCGGGTGAAGGTCAGAGCCAGGACGTGGCCGGCCTCGGCCTGGCCCTCGGCCACCCGCCAGGCGA
>Ga0310810_10009296_pt1 | contig 11352 bp, 3 predicted proteins | sample NCmetagenome_FD_207641 | JGI IMG/M metagenome (GOLD analysis project Ga0310810, IMG submission 207641) | Soil microbial communities from experimental microcosm in Duke University, North Carolina, United States - NC | ecosystem: Engineered > Artificial ecosystem > Soil microcosm > Unclassified ... | reverse complement strand
GAGCGGGATCGACATCCCGGTCGCGGCGCCGCCGGCGCCGCCCAGCCCGGTGCCGCCGCGGCCGGGCGCGGGCGCGAAAGACAACCTGACGCTCGCGAACGCCTACGCCATCGACGGGCTGCTCGGCGATTCCGACACCAACCTGATCCCCGATCGTCTCGACGTGCTCCTCAGCCCGGCGGGCGAGGGCACCGCCGGCACCGTCGACGTGGCCGCCCGCCTGGGGCTCGAATCGACGGGCGTGACGCTGCCGATTGCGCTCCCGGCCAGCGAGATCAAGACCCCCGCGTCGATGCCGACGCTCGTGCTGATCGGCGTGTCGCACCCGCTCGTCGACGATCTCGTCAAGGCCGGACGGTTCGTGCGCCCGGACCTGCAGCCGGGCGACGGGTTGATCCAGGTGGTGCGGAAGGCATTTGGCGAGAAGAGCGCGATGGTCGTCACCGGCGCCGACACGCGCGGGCTCGCGAGAGCGCTCGCCGAGCTGTCCGAGCGGCTGCCGCACGTCTGGGCGCGCGGCAAGGATCGCACGACGATTGGCGACGTCCAGGAAGACGTTCGCCGCTTCCTTGCGGGCCGCACGCCGGCGGGCCAGGCGGCCATGGCGCTCTACAAGCTCGACACGATCGCCGAGACGCTGCGCGACAAGGATCTGCAGTCGGCCACGGTGAAGGTGTCGCTCGAGAAGCCGGCCGCCGGCTTCGCCGACTTCGTGCGCAAGGACGCCGCCACGAAGATCAAGGCCGGCCGCGTGGACGTCGAGGTCGAGAACCGCGACGTGCAGCACGCGAAGACGATCTTCAGCGACGCCTTCGATATCCCGTCGGAGGTCGACGACTTCTGGACGGCGTTCCGCGGCAAGGTGCTGCCGGCCGTGCGCAAGGGGCAGCCGGTGGCCATCGAAGCGCGCCTCAGCGAGGGGCCCGAGGTGCGCGCCGGCATCGAGAAGCAGGCGCGTGAAGAGCTCGCCCGGGCCGGCGCCGACCCGGCGCAGACGCGCGTCACGATCCTCTCCGCTTACAAGCAGGGTTACAGCTGGCTCTACGACGTCGTCCGCCCGCAGCTGGCCGGCAAGGGCGTGGACCGCATCACCATCCGCTTCGCGCGCATCGACCCGATCCCCGGCTGGGAGCAGCAGGCGATGCTCGTGCCGACACGGTGGCTGCAGGAGCTCTTCCCGATCGACGAGATCCTGGCGCGCGAGCTGAAGATCGACAAGAGCCGCATCCAGTTCGAGGAGCGCCCGGCCGGATCACCCACCTACGACGTCGTCGCCGCCGGCACGGGCGGCGCGGAGATCTTCCACGGCACGTTCGATCCGAAGTTCGTCGTCCGCCCGTTCTTCGACGTCTTCCCGACCTACGAGAAAGTGCGCGTCACCACCGGCTGGCTCTCCGCGACCGTGCGCGGCCAGCAGGTCGCCGACGAGCGCATCGAGACCGATCCCGAGCGCTTCTGGGACCACTTCCAGGCGAAGACCCTGACGGCGATCTACGCGCACGAGATGAAGATGGCGAAGGGCAAGCCGCGGCCCGAGGACGCGCCGTTCTTCGGCGAGCTGACGGTCGACCTCACGCTCAGCGAGCCCAACTACCGGCTCGGGCTCGGCAACGAACAGATCGCCTCGCTCGAATCGGTGCAGGAAGAGGTGTACTTCAACACGCTCCACTTCTTCGACGTGCTCGGCCGCGAGGCGCGCGGCCCGGCGCTCGACTACGTCGGCCGGGTCATCCCGATCGTCCGCCCGAAGCAGGACGGCAAGGCCGGGCATGCGTCGATCACGTTCACCGGCTTCGACGCCAGCCGGCCGAGCGTGATCGTCGACTACGTCGATCGCGCCGGCACGAAAGGCGAGGCGCGCCTCGACATCCCGAAGATCGCGACGGAGGGCACGGCGGCCCTGGCCGCGCGCGTGAAGGACGGCCAGGACGGCCTCGAGTCGCTCGACGTGCGGATCAAGGTCGACACCGCGGCCGACGAGCGCGCGCAGTTCGTGAAAGGGACCGCGGCCGAGCAGGTCGACCAGCGGATCCTGTCGGCGGCGCAGGCCCGCGCCGTCGTCGAGCACTTCAACCGGCTGCGCGAAGCCGGGATGTATCGCGACGCGCTCGCGTATCACGATCTGCGGCAGCTTCGCCTCGTGACCGGCCTGACGTTCGATCCCGCGCCGGCGGCCGACACGGCCGTCGCCTTCGACACGCGCGGCGAGCCGCCGCCCTGGCCCGACATCAAGAAGCTCCTGCCGCCCGGCTTCAAGGCCGACGGCTCGAAGCCGCTGGTGCAGTGGGACACGCCGATTCCGCCGCCCGAGGGCGCGCAGATCCTCGCGACGATGTCGACGTTCCCGGAGGCGACGGTTTACAAGGTCGGCGAGACGTATCTCGGCAAGGACAGCTGGGCGATGGACCTGATGCCGCCGGTCGAGGCGTCGCACTGGTCGCAGGCCAAGCAGAGCACGCTCAAGCCGACGATCGTGTACTCGGCGCGGCAGGACGCGAACGAGGTGTCGTCGACGAGCCACACGCTGAAGCTCGCCGAGCTGCTGCTGACCGATCCGCAGTTCAAGCCGGATCTCAAGAAGGTGAACGTCGTCTTCCACCCGTTCACGAACCCCGACGGCGCCCAGCTCGCCTACGATCTCTACAAGATCACGCCCGACAACATGCTGCACCCCGGCTACCTCGGGTCGCTCGGCGTCAGCCTCGTGTCGCGCTGGGACGCCGACCCGATGTACCCGGAGTCGCGGATCCGGCCGAACATCTGGCGCACCTGGCTGCCCGACATCTTCCTGAACCCGCACGGCTACCCGTCGCACGAGTGGGTGCAGCTCTTCTCCGAGTACGTGCCGTGGGTCCGCAACCGCGTGAGCGACGCGCACGGCTGGTGGGCGATGCGCGGGTGGTTCATCCCCGGCTTCAACTACCTCGACGACCCGAAGTATCCGCGCAACAAGGACGCCGTGATGCGGATCCGCCAGCTGATCACGCGCAACCTGAACGCGGTGCCGCAGGTGAAGGCGTTCAACGAGGACGCCTACGCGCGCTATCGCAAGTACACCGGCTTCGACGAAGACGACTTCAAGATGGAGTTCACCGACGGCGTCCTCATCTATACGGCCATCAAGGGCGCGAAGGCGGGCGCCGGGGGCCGCGGCGACGGCAACGGCGGCGACGATTACATGACCCGCCAGCCCAACATCACGATATTCTTCGGCAGCACCGAAGCGCCCGACGAGACGGCCTACGGCGACTGGATGAAGCTGGTCGCGACGATGGGGCTGCAGTGGGACAAGGCGCTCCTCGAATCGCTCCTCGAGGGCCGCCACGTCGTCGAGCGCAAATCGTCGTCGTTCTTCGGAGGCGTCGGGCTGAGCCTCGACCGCGCGCGGCCGCCGAAGCCGGCTGCGCCGGCCTCGTCTTCGGAGAACGGCGACAGGGGAGATTCGCGGCGATGATCCATCGGACAGGGAAGTGGCGCCGGATGGCGCTGGCCGTGGCGCCGGCGCTCGTCGCGGCCGGGCTGCAGGCCGCGGCCTGGCGCGGCGACACGGCCGCGAGCGCGGCGGCCGCAGACGACGGCCTGTTCCACGGCCTCGCGTACCGGATGATCGGGCCGCACCGCGGCGGCCGGTCGACGGCGGTCGCCGGCATCGCCGGCGATCACCGGACGTTCTACATGGGTGCGACCGGCGGCGGTGTGTGGAAGACCATCGACGCCGGCGACGTCTGGGAGAACGTGTCCGATCCGTTCTTCAAGGCGGGCTCCATCGGTGCGATTGCCGTGGCGCCCTCCGACGCGCGCACCATCTACGTCGGGACAGGCTCGGCGTGCATCCGCAACAACGTGCAGGTCGGCATCGGCATGTACAAGTCGACCGACGCCGGCGCGACGTGGCAGGCGGCGGGGCTCGACGACGCCGGGCAGATCGCGCGCATCCAGGTCGATCCCGCCGATCCCGCGCTCGTCTACGTCGCCGTCCTCGGGCACGCGTTCGGCGCAAACCCGACGCGCGGCGTGTTCCGCTCGCGCGACGGGGGGCGGAACTGGGAGAAGACGCTCTTCGTCAACGATCGCACGGGCGCGGTCGACCTCGTGATGGACGCGAAGAACCCGAAGGTGCTGTACGCGGCGCTCTGGACCGGCATGCGTCAGCCATGGGGCGTCGTCGGCGGCTCGGCCGACGGCGGCGTGTTCAAGACCGTCGACGGCGGCGATCACTGGACGAAGCTGACCGCCGGCCTGCCCCAGGGGACGCTCGGCCGCATCGGCGTGGCCGTGTCGGGGGCGGACTCCGCCCGCGTCTGGGCGCTGGTCGATGCCGCGCAGGGCGGCGGCGTGTTCCGCTCGGACGACGCCGGCGCGAGCTTCGCGCGGGTGAACGACGGCCGCGGCCTGACCGGGCGATCGTGGTACTACGCCCACATCTTCGCGGATCCGGCCGATCGGAACGTCGTCTACAGCGGCAACCAGGACTTCTACCGATCGACCGACGGCGGCGCCACGTTCACGCCGATCCCGATGCCGCACGGCGACAACCACGCGCTGTGGATCGACCCGCGCGACACCCGTGTCATGATCGAGGGCAACGACGGCGGCGCAACCATTTCTTTGGATGGCGGCCGCTCCTGGTCCACCCAGCTCAATCAACCGACCGCGGAAATCTATCGCGTCGTCACCGACAATCAGCTACCGTATCGCGTCTACGGGACGCAGCAGGATCAGTACGACGGCCTGGCGCTGCCGAGCCGCACCGCGAATTTCGGGTCGCGCCTGCAGCTGCAGCACTGGTACACGACCGGCGGCATGGAAGGCGGTTTCGTCGCAGTGGATCCGCGCAACCCCGAGATCGTCTACGCGGACGGGCCTGGCGGCATGATGACGCGCCTCGATCGGCGGAGCCTGCACCTGCGCGCCATCAACGTATCGCCGGCCGACCAGCGGTTCCGCTTCGCGTGGACGTCGCCCATCTTCATCTCGCCGCTCGATCCCGGCAACGTCTACCACACGTCGCAGGTGGTCCACCGCACGAGCGACGGCGGCCAGACCTGGGCCGCGATCAGCCCCGATCTCACGCGCAACGACCGGAGCCGGCCGACGGCGGGATCGCAGAGCTCTGAGGCGGAATCGTATCCGACCATCTCGGCGTTCCAGGAGTCGGCGCGCGAGCGCGGTGTCTTCTGGGCGGGCAGCGACGACGGCCTCGTCCACGTCTCGCGCGACGACGGGAAGACGTGGACGAACGTGACGCCGAAGGCGATGCCCGACTTCGCCGTCGTCTACACGGTCGAGCCGTCGGCGCACGCGCCGGGGCGCGCGTTCGTGGCGGCGTCCCGCTACCTGCTCGACGACTTCCACCCGTACGTCTTCCGCACGGACGACTACGGCGCGAGCTGGACGCTGCTCACCAGCGGCACCAACGGGATCCCGGCGGGCGAGTTCGTCCGCGTGGTGCGCGAGGATCCGGTTCAGAAGGGGCTGCTCTATGCGGGCACCGAGTTCGGCCTCTACGTCTCGCTGGACGACGGCCGCGCGTGGCGCTCGTTGAAGCTGAACCTGCCCGCCGTGCCGGTGAGCGACATCGCCGTGCACGAGGGCGACCTGGTCCTGTCGACCAACGGCCGCTCGTTCTGGATCCTCGACGACGTGACGCCGCTGCGGGAGATGGCGGCGGGCGCCGCCGGCGCACCGCACCTGTTCCGCCCGCGCGACACGTACCGGATCGCGACGTCGGCGGAGGAGAACGATCAGCCGTACGTCGGCGGCGCGTGCTGCGTGAGCAACCCGCGCGACATCTACTCGGGCGCCCGCATCGAGCGCCATCAGCTCGGCGAGGAGCCGCCCGACGGCGCCATCGTCTACGTGTCGCTGCCGCAGGCGGCGGGCGCGAAGGTGGAGATTCTGTCGGCCGGCCGCGTGGTGCGGACGCTCGACACGGCGCACGCGGCCGCGGGGCTGAACCGGCTGGTCTGGGATCTGCGGGTCGCGCTGCCCGACGCGCCGGCGGCGCTGTCGCACCCGAAAGCGGTGCCGGGCGCGTTCGGAGTGCGGCTGACGGCGGGCGGCGCACCGCCGCAGACCGCGAGCTTCAAGGTGCTGCCCGATTCGCGGACGGGCGTGACGGCGGCCGACTACCAGCAGCAGTTCGATCTGCTCGCCGGGATCGCGCAGGCGGCGGCGCGCGTCGAAAAGGCGGCCGCCGCGATTCGCGCGCGCGGCGCCGGCGCGCCGCCGGAGCTGGCCGCGCTGGCGCGCGAGCTCGGGACGCCGGGCGGCGGGCGCGGCGGCCGCGGATCGACGCCGCCGCTCCTCAGCCAGCTGACGACCCTGTACGACTTCATCGCCGGGAGCGAGGACAAGCCGACAGGCGCGGCGGCGGCGCGCTGGCAGGAGCTGAAAGGGACCGTGGACGAGCGGCTCGCGAAGGCGGAGGCGCTCCTCTCGGGCGCCAGATTCTGACGGACGGCAACGACAGCGGTCCGGCGGCGTGCCGGGCCGCGACGGGCGGAGACCGCACACGATGATCGAAGGAGGCTTCAGCATGCGGAAGCGTTTGGCGGCGTTCGCGATGGTCTCGATGCTCTTCGCGTGCGCATCGGACCTCTATGCGCAGAACGCCCAGGTGACCGGGCAGGTCAAGGACTCGAGCGGCGGGGTGATTCCCGGCGCCGCCGTCACGGCGAAGAACCAGGCCAACGGGCTGATACGGAGCGAAACGACCGACGCCGGCGGGAACTACCGGCTCGTCGCGCTTCCTCCCGGCACGTACACCGTTTCCACGGAGCTGCAGGGGTTCAGCGCCGAAACGCGCCCGGACATCGTGCTGAACATCGATCAGACCGCCACGATCAACTTCACGCTGAAGCCGGCGTCGGTGTCCGAGACGGTCACGGTGAGCGGGGAGTCGCCGGTCGTGGACGTGACGCGATCGGACGTCTCGACGGCGATGTCGACCCAGCAGATCCAGGACCTGCCGGTGGCGGCGCGCCGCTGGATCGACATGGCGATGCTCACGCCGGGCACGTCGCAGGACGCCATCCGCGGCCAGTTCTACCGCGGCAACGTCAGCATCGGCGCCGGCGTCACCAACTTCTACTCGACCGGCAACGTGGTGGATGGCGTCAACAACACGTGGGCGGAGCAGGGCGAGCCGCGGCAGAATTTCCCGATGGATGCCATCGAGGAGTTCAAGGTCTCCACCTCCGCGTACAAGGCGGAATACGGCCTGGCGACCGGCGGCGTGCTGAACGTCGTGACCAAGTCGGGGACGAACGATCTGAAATTCTCGGGTTTCTTCTTCTACCGCAACGCGGGGATGACCGAGAAGCAGTTCTTCCAGACCGTGAACCCCCCGTACAGCCGCTACCAGGACGGCGGATCGATCGGCGGCCCGATCGTGAAGAACAAGATCCACTACTTCTTCACCTTCGAGCGGACCGACGAGAACCTGTACAACACGGTGAACGCCCCGGCGTGGCCGGAGTTCGCCGGCACGTTCCAGAGCCAGCAGTACCGCTGGACGTACCTGGGCCGCGTGGACGATCAGATCTCGCAGGGCCAGTCGCTGTTCTTCCGCTTCGCGAAGGAATACGAGTACCGGCCCGCCCTGACCGTCGGCGGTGTCGTCACGCCGAGCAACAGCTTCGACTTCTCGGTGCCGCGCACCTCCGCGGTGGCCGGGCACACGTGGGTCATCAACGCCCGCGCCCTGAACGACGTGCGATTCCAGTACGCGTTCAGCAAGTACGAGGTCGCGCCGCCCAACAGCCACGGATCCTGGGATCCCGGGTACTTCGGGCCCGATCGCACCAACTTCTGCCAGACGCAGTTCAACTACCCGTCGATCCAGATCGGCGGCTGCGGCGCCAGCCAGATGGGGCCGGAGCACCGCTACCAGTTCAAGGACGACTTCTCGTACCAGCTGCCCGAGTTCCACGGGCGGCATCAGCTGAAGGTCGGCTTCGACTACAGCTACCTGCCCTTCGACGAGGACAGCATCAACGCGCCGCTCGGCACGTGGACGTTCCCCCTCGACAAGCCGTACGACGCGAACAACTCCGCGACCTGGCCGACGCAGTACACGCAGTCGCTGCCGAACTACGCGAACCTGCCGACCAAGTATTACGGCCTCTACGTCCAGGACGACTGGGAGGTAGCCAACGGCCTGACGGTCAACGTCGGCGTGCGGTACGACCGGCAGCTCGGGTCGTTCAACGAGGACGTCAACCATCTGATGTCGCTCATCGGCGACAAGCTCGGGCCCCAGTTCGCGACGTTCCCCGTGAACGTGCCCTTCATCGACACGAGCCAGCGGGGCGATCGCAACAACGTCGGGCCGCGCGTCGGGTTCGCCTGGGATCCGGCGAGGAACGGGGCGACGAACATCCACGCGGCGTACGGGATCTACTACGACAATATGCGGACGCTGGTGAACGCCGGCGAGCTCACCTGGCCGCAGACGCAGCAGATCATCATCAGCAAGCCGGCGTTCCCCGACCCGCTGCAGGGCAAGTCGCGCAGCGCGTTCCTGTCGACGGCGCCGCCGAACATCACCTTCATGGACAACCGCGCGCAGAACCCTGATTCGCGGTCGTTCAACCTCGGGCTGACGCGGCAGCTCACGCAGGGCGTGGGCCTGACGGCCGACTTCACGATGGTGAACCGCTACCACGACCGCAGCAACGTGGATATCAACCTGCCCGATCCGGTGACGCGCGTGAAGCCGTACCCGCAGTTCGGCCGTGTCACCGAGCTCGCGTCGGTCATGAACACGTCCTATCGCGCGCTGCTCGTCAAGCTGGACAAGCGCATGAGCAACCACTGGTCGGGGCTCGTCTCCTACACGTTGAGCGCCGCGAAGGATCAGCCGATCGCCAACGATCTCGGGGGGACGTACGGCTTCATCCGTGAGGACGGCTACTCGCTCGCCGACCGCCGCAACAAGCTCGTGGTCAGCGGCACGCTGCAGCTGCCGTGGGACATGCAGGTCTCGGCGATCGTCGACCTGCGGTCGGCGGTGCCATTCAACCCGAGCGGGTCGCGTGATCTCAACAACGACGGCTACACGGCCGACACCCCGATCGGCGTCGGCTTCCGCACGGGGTGTCGCAACCTGAACCTCGACGCGGTCAACGCCTACCGGTCGGCGAACAAGCTGTCGACGGTCGATTCGGTGGCGTGCCCGGGCTACCAGGACACCGACATCCGCCTCTCGAAGGCGTTCCTGATGCAGGGCCACCGCCTCGAGCTGATCGCGCAGCTCTTCAACATCACCAACCACGCCAACTTCGGGCCCCCCGTGAGCAACCCGTTGTCGGCGACCTTCGGCCAGGTGAACCAGATCGCGTCCTACATCAACGCGCCCTCCCGCCAGGCGGAGCTCGCGATCCGGTTCCTCTTCTGACCATCAACCAGCCGGCTGCCGATCGATGCATCGGCAGCCGGTTTCTCCCCAGGCGATCGAGCGCGCCGGCGACCGGCCGCCCGCCCGCACCCGACGCGCTCCCATGACCAACTGACGTGGCTACCGTCCCCATACCCGCCTCCGCCCCCGCGCGCGACGCCGGCCTGTTCGGCTGGTGGCACGCCGCCGATACGGCCGCGCGGCGATCGTTCATTGCCGCGTCGCTCGGCTGGATGCTCGATGCCTTCGACGTGATGCTGTACTCGATGGTGCTGGCCGCGCTCATCGACGACCTCGGCATCACCAAGGCGCAGGCGGGGCTCCTCGGATCGCTCACGCTCCTCGCGTCGGCCGCCGGCGGGATGATCTTCGGCGTCGTCGCCGACCGCGCCGGGCGCACGCGCGCGTTGATGGGCAGCGTGCTCATCTACTCGGTCTTCACCGGCCTGTCGGGCCTCGCGCAGAACCTGCTGCAGCTCGCCGTGTTCCGGCTGTTCCTGGGCATCGGGATGGGCGGGGAGTGGGCGAGCGGCGCCGCGCTCGTCTCGGAGACGTGGCCCGACGAGCACCGCGGCCGGGCGTTCGGCTTCATGCAGAGCTCGTGGGCGATTGGCTACGCGGCCGCCGCCGCCGTCACCGCCATCGTGATGCCGCGCTACGGATGGCGCGCCGTCTTCTTCGTCGGCGTCCTGCCGGCCCTCTTCGTCGTCTGGGTGCAGCGCCGCGTGGAGGAGCCGGAAATCTGGCGCCAGCGATCGCGGTCGGATGGACGCGCGTCGGCGACGACGATCCGGTTCGGCGACATCTTCCGCGGCCGGTTCCGCCGCGTGACGGTGGCCGTCACATTGATGAACGCCTGCACGATGTTCGGCTGGTGGGGGCTCAACCTCTGGATCCCCGGGTACCTGTCGCTGCCGGTCGCCGAAGGCGGCATCGGGCTGACCGCCTACCAGATGTCGGGCCTGGTGATCGCGATGCAGGTCGGCATGTGGTTCGGCTACGTCACGTTCGGCTTCATCGCCGACGCGCTCGGCCGCAAGCGCGCGTACGTGATCTATGTGCTCGCCGCCGCCGTTCTGCTCCCGCTCTACGGGATCGTGCGGAACCCGCTCGTGCTGCTGCTGCTCGGTCCGTTCGTCGCGTTTTTCGGCACCGGCTATTTCAGCGGCTTCGGTCCGCTCACCGCCGAGGTCTACCCGACCGCGATCCGCGCGACCGCGCAGGGGTTCACCTACAACATCGGCCGCGTCGCGAGCGCCGTGGCGCCGTTCGCGGTCGGCTCGCTCGCGCAGGGGCGCGGCTTCGCCGTCGCGTTCTCGATCACCGGCCTCGCCTTCCTGCTCGCCGGCGTCGCGTGGATCTGGATTCCCGAAACCCGGGGACGATCGCTCGAATAACGGCCGGGCGCCGCGGCGGATTGGCGTGGGCGCAGCGGCGTAGGATATAGTCGGGCGTCCCGGGAGACCCATCGATGGCCGCACGCCCCGCGCCTCGTCTGCCTGAAGTCATCAAGCGTCACGAACAGGACATTCTCGGCGAATGGCTGCAGCGGCAGCTCGAGAGCGGGAGCTCGCGTCGCGACCTGATCAGCGAAGCTGAGCTGCAGCGCCAGTCGAGGGACTTCCTGGGGGCGTTCGTTCAGGCGGCGGAAGCCGCGGGTACCGACGACCTGCGGGCGCCGGCCTGGACGGCGGTGCGGCAGCAGCTCGAACGCCTGTCGCAGTCGCGCGCCCACCAGGGCTTCACGCCGGCGGAGACCGCCACCTTCGTGTTCTCGCTGAAGCAGCCGATTTTCACATGGCTGCGCGCCGACATCTCCGACGCCGCCGCGCTCGCCGAAGCCACCTGGGCGGCCACCGTCGTCCTCGACGAGCTCGGTCTCCTGACGACCGAGTTGTACCAGAAGAGCCGCGACTCGATCATCGCCCGCCAGCAGCAGGAGATGCTCGAGC
>Ga0310810_10009295_pt1 | contig 11354 bp, 11 predicted proteins | sample NCmetagenome_FD_207641 | JGI IMG/M metagenome (GOLD analysis project Ga0310810, IMG submission 207641) | Soil microbial communities from experimental microcosm in Duke University, North Carolina, United States - NC | ecosystem: Engineered > Artificial ecosystem > Soil microcosm > Unclassified ... | reverse complement strand
TACACGCGCTGCATCGGCTACCCGATCGATATCGCATGACAATTCCTGCATTAGGAAGTGCGGGTCAAAGTAGTGGTTTTGAGCGGTCGATTCACGACATGATAAGCTCGCTCAATCTAACAGATAGAATTAGTATCGCTCAAGCTGTCACGACGCCTTCGGATATGCGTTCGTATTATGAGCACGCCGATGTGGTATTGGTGCCGTCGTGGTACGAAGGATTTGGTATCGTCGCCATCGAAGCGTTATCGTGGGGCGTTCCGCTCGTTGCCAGTAATGTCGGGGGACTTAAAGAGATTGTTAGACATTCGCAAAATGGCCTGTTGGTAGAACCGCACAATCCGGAGGCTATCGTACAGAGTATAACCAACATTGCAGAAAATGGCAGCTTACGACAAGCAATGATACAGCAAGGGCTTTCAGATGCTACTATGAGATTCAGTGAATCGGCGCATATGACAGCGCTCGAAGCAATCTATCATAAACGTATCAGGAGTATGCATGAACTCTATCAAAAAGTGGAAGCAACTATCTAGAAAAATATTGTTAAACCACCACCGTATGGTGGTCGTCGAAGATTTGATCGAACTTCCAGACGGTGAAACAATGGAATACATACGTTTTGCCGAGTCGACATCAGACTCAGTCGCAGCCATCGCAATCAACGAAGCAGGCGAGTTTTTACTTCAAAAAGAGTATAGTTACCCACCAAATGAAATTATGTGGCAACTTGCGGGCGGCTCCGTGAATATAGACGAGTCTCCAGAACAAGCAATTGATCGCGAACTCTCCGAGGAATCTGGTGTACGAGCCCGTCATATAGAAAGCCTTGGTTTTATCTACACCGACAACCGACGCTCAAATCAAAAGCAACACATCTTTGTGTGCAAAGACCTCTATAAATCGAGTGAGCCAGCCGATAAAGGTGAATTTGTCGAGAACCACTGGGTAGGATTCGATGAGCTAGTCCACTTATTTGAAAACGATGCAGTTCATAATGTTACTATGATGGCTGCGCTCAGCCTGTACTTCGCTAAGCTGGGGTACATAAAGAGGGAAGATGGCTGAACGAATAGACAGTAAACTCCTTGCAGTCATTCCGGCAGGAGGCGAGGGAACACGCCTTCGCCCGCTGACTCACAATCTCGCAAAACCAGCATTGCCTATTACCTATACTCCGAATGGCGATGTTCAGCACCTGATCGATATACCCATTGATGCAGTAACAGAATGCGGCGGCCATTCGATTGTTGCCAGACGCTACCTGGCTAATACGCTCGATTTTCTATCGGCTCGCGACAGCGTAAGTCTCGTCGATGAAGTCGAAGCTGGGAGCCCGATTGATACGATTCGTCGATACCGGCAACAAATTGATGCCATACGTCCGGACACTGTGTGCGTTATTCCGGGTGATGCAGATATTGACGCGCAGCTACTGCGTCAAATGCTTGAAAGTCTCGATAGGGCTGAATCTGACGCGCTCATGCTCGGGACAGTCGCGCTGAATGGTCACAATACGTGGCCCGTCGACAAAGCGGGCAATTTCGTCAACCCTGAGCACGCCGCTGCTCGGTTAGCTGATCTTGGCGTGCACGTCATTCGGTATTCATGGCTTACCCAAGCTCTTGACGAGTCACAGCCACACGATGACATTTGGGCACTCTATCGAAAGCAATTAACGAATAGCAAAATAACTGTGTATGCGCCCGAAGACGGCCCTGAGCATGTCGACCTCGGAACGCCACGGCCCTACTTTGAGGCGCTTATGAAAAAGAATGCTCATCTTGCAGATAGAAGCGGCAATATCGTTTTTCCATATGCGCAAAAGCACAGCAAGACAGCAGAGACGATCATGCTCCCGCAAAGCAGCTCCAAGACAGCACTGAAGTGGTGTGTTGTCCCCGTAGGGATAGAGGTCGAACACCTCGACCAAACTTTGAATCTAAACTAGATGGTATGGTAGAATGCGCCTATGGCACAATTTAGTTTTGACATACTCAGCACCTACGACAAGGCCGAAATGAACAACATGTTTTTGCAGGCGCAGAAAGAAATTTCGAGCCGATATGACTTTCGCGGAACCGCGGCGGCTGTTGACTGGCTCGCAGACAAGAAAGGTATCAAGGCTACAGCAGACAGCGCCTGGCAACTTGAGCAAGTAATAGATTTGCTCAGCAAAAAACTCGCCGCACGCAATATGACCAGTAAGGTCCTTGACCTCAGCGGCGAAGTGCACGAGAGCAACATGAAGGTATGGCAAGACATCGCGTTTCGTGATGGATTGAGCCAAGACAATGCCAAAAAGATTACGAAACTCCTGAAAGAACAGCACCCGAAACTAAAAGCACAGATTCAGGGTGAAGAGGTCAGGGTGAGCGGCGCAAGCAAAGACGAGTTGCAATCGGCTATGCAGACTCTTAAATCAGCTGATTTTGACTTTCCGCTCCTCTTTACGAATTACCGATAATTTGCTACAATATCACGAAGTTATCAATACAAACGTTTGTATCAAGAGGAATTATGGCTAAGAAGACGAATACTAAGCGAAAGATTATTGCGCTTGTCAGTGAGCTGACCGGTCACCGTACGTACGTGACGCGCAAAAATACACAAAACACTCCAGACAAGCTAGAGCTGAACAAGTACGACCCGCTTGCACGTAAACACGTCAAGTATGTTGAAACCAAGAAGAGTCTTGGTCGAAACGAAGTCAAGCCTCGCAAGGGCTAGTTCGCCAAACGACGATCGATCGTATCAGCGAGCCACAAACCGTTGTTCATCATTTTTTCCAGAAGCGCCCGTGATGGGTGCTTTTCTGGTTTATACAGATACAGCGTATTATCGGCTATTTCGATACTTGCGCCGCCAAACTGTGTCGCGAGTACTTCTGTAAGCACTGGGTTAAACAGTGCGGCGACTACCTGAGCGTGCACCATGCGCGCGTAGACAGTGTATTCATCGAGAAAACGTTTACTATGCGCCGAAGAATACGAATACATGCCAACCGGGCTCAGCTGACTGTACCGCGCGAGTAATTCATCTTTGATTGCGTGGTGCGCAAGGTAGCAGTGCGGTAATTCATACTTCGTATGCAGATCGAACGTCATGATTGTCCAGTGGTGATCTTTGAGTCGTTTGTCTGGGTAGGCAAGGGCATCGCGACGAACCGTCAGGGCAATGTCGTAGCCTTTGAACGTGCCGACGGTATAGTAGTGATCATCGTGCGTTGTCGATACCGTAATACCGCGAACCAGTCTATGCTCGTCATCTTGCTGGTCGACGTAGCCGAAATACACCATGCCAAGTTGGTCGGCAAAACGCTTAATCGTCTTGGCGGTAGTGTGGCGGCCGATGATATGTTTCGGCGTTACGCGGTGTAAGAGGTGCTTGGTTTCGTGTAGCGTGCGGGCTTTCATGCATCGTCGCCTTCGTTTGCCATGTAGTCGAGCAGCGTCGCCATGAATTCAGCATGGCTCCATGCGAGCGGTGCAACCGAAGTCGAGTAGCCTGACTCAGGTAAAATCTGCTCCGCCATAATACCTGATGCATAGCTATGTGTCCGCGACCATTCAATGCTCGTCGCGGCAGCCTCGACATCATTGGTTTCGAGTAAATACTGTGCGTACCAAAGTGTCGTTACGTGCCAGAAATTACTATCTTGACCTTCCTCGCGACGATACATGTCCTCTTCGTAGCGCGGTAAACCAATGGCCTGTGTTTGGTTAAATCGCTGCGCAGCAGCTTGCATCGAAGAGGCGATTACCGGATCGTTAATGTCATAAAGTCCGAACATGAATGCACCGAATAGTGCTGACATGTCGATCGTATCATCGGTCTCATAGCCATCGTCTGTCGGGCGTAGGCCTTTTCGAAGGTGACCTTTTTCGGCAGAATAGAGTCGTGCGTGTGCCGCCTGATACATATCTTCGGCCGCGAGCCGCCAGGCAACGGCAGCTTGCTGGTCATCAGCAGCCTCGGCTAGCTCGGCAGCGGCCTGCAACGCAGCGTGCGTCACGGCGGTCGTATAGGTCGATGTGATGAACTGTTCTTCCCAGAGATCATACGACGGCGACGGTAAGTGCGTTTCGCTATCTATATAGGTCGCCAAGAATTCCGCCATCGGTTTGACAAGTGTTTCGTAATACTCAGCCAGAAGCCTCTCTGACGTATGCTGATGATAGTATTGACTAAAGCTAAATAGTACGAGCGCCGTTTCGTCAGTCTGTATCGGCGGAGCGACACGCGAACCGTGCACGTAGGTGTGCCAGCTACTACCAAGCGCGCCATCGGAGCGGTACTTATGCGACAAGTACCCATTTGGGTGCAATGCACGACGGCAAAAGTCGAAGAACCGCTCGATCTCGTCGCGGTAGCCAAGGCGCATCAGCGGCCATATAATGTACGCGCCGTCCCGCGGCCAGCAGTATGCGTAGGCGTCACGATTATAGTTGAGCATCGACGAGTCAGTACTGGCAATGATTGCGCCACGATTATCCATGTGTGATTTTAGTACCATCGCGCTGACGACGAACTGCCGGCGCCAGTCTTTAGGCAATTTCATACTGGCTTGTATGACGGGTCGGAGCCATTCATGCCACCATGAGGCCGTCGCTACCATGCGCGAATCCATACCGACTTCACGGAGTTTTTTGTGCGCCATGATTGCACTACGCATGCTCGTACCAGCTGCTATCCAGTAACGAATACGTGCAGAGCTATGGGCTTCGAGCTGCATCGGAAACCGCAGTACGGAATCGACGCGGCCATGTTCGGCACTCGAGCCTGATAGTTCGCCATCGTCTGCATCGCGCCAGCTGCCTTCGTGTCCTTCGATACCAAACAACCCGACGGTGTGTTGGTCGAATAGTTGGTTGTCGCATTCGCCCGAGATAATAAACACTCGTCGACCGCGGTAGTGCATGATTGCATCGGTGTCGGGTAAGTACTGAGCGGTATCGGTATTGCCACGTGAATCACCAATCACGAACGCCTGGTGCATAAAAATGCGAATGTCACGCTTGGTTGACGCGGTGTTGACCACATGAATCGAACGCATAAATATATTCAGCTCGCTATCGACTGCGTCGTCGAACTCAAGAATCACGTCGAGCGCCTTGTTTCGAGCGATAGTATGGCCGATCAAGCTCTCGTGCGGATATTCGAACTCGAGATACCATGACTCGTCATCGAGCCAGCTTATTGTGCCGTCAACCCAGACACCGATCTTGTGGCGAAGACCCTGACCGATCGTGTGGTTTTCTAGACCGACATACGGAAAATGCAAATCATGTACCAGCCCATAATTGTTCAGGCCAACATGGAGCTCGCCATTTGAGAGTACAATCGGTCGAGCCATCTACATACCTCCGAAACGATTTTTTTGTATCAGACGATAGCGCACGTCGCGAATCGCATTCATAACGAACAAAAACGCATCGTATGGCGACTCATACGGGCTGAAGTACGCGTGCACATCGCCGTCGTTAAACCATTTGGTACACATATAGTACACATGGTCAGATGTCTGAAGGCGGCGCCAGTCACCGATAAGTTGCACGTCGCCAGAGCGCAGGACATCTTGTTCGAGTGCATACAGGTGTCGCATGGTTTCGTGCTGCAGACTATTGCCAAGCCAGGCCGTCAGGTCGCGTTCGCTGTCGGCCCAGGTGACCGTATGTGGCATGCTGATATCGCCGCGCGGTTCATCGGCCGAGGCGGCTTCGGTGACTGTGTAAAATGTGTTGCCTTCGACACTGAGCCACTGCGCAACGAAGTGCTCCATAAAGTTAAAGATACCCGTGTCTTCCCACTGATGCTCACCGAAGGTTTCGTAGTCCATGAATAAGTTCACGATCGGTGCATCATCGGCAAAGGCCACGTTCATCCACTGCTGATACTTGCTCGCATCGAGCGGAAATTCAGCCCAGCCTCGGTTGCCAAAACGAAATGCGACGTCGTCGCTCAAACGATAGTTTTTCATAAGCAGCCGAATATTTTCGGTGCCAGCCGGACGGTAGACATAGTTCGGGCTTCGCCAGTCCAGGATTGGATCCCAGCCTTCAGCCAGAATCGCTTTGAAGCCGGCTTGATCGGCCCATTGGGCCAGCTCATCGTTGTAGGCTAGCTCGGTATTTCGAAATGCCGTAGTTTCGACGCCGAAGAGTTCGCGGATTTTTTGGCGGTGCATCTGTACTTGTTTTTCAAATTCCTCGCGGCTGTAGAAAAACGCCAGGCTGTGATAGTACGTTTCGGCGACAATCTCGACTCGGCCCGTCGACACCAGCGCTCGAAAATCTTCGATGACATCTGGCGCCCAGCGCTCTGCCTGCTCGATGAAAGTGCCTGTAATACTCAGTGACACCTTAAAATCAGGGTGTGTATCGAGAAGGCGTTTTAGCAGCGCATTCATTGGTCGGTAAGATTTATCGGCAACCTTCGCAAGCACACGGCCGTTGTTGCGATCGTCTTCGCCATTGCCGTCGAAATAATCGTGATGAAACGCGGTATCGAATACCGAGTAGTCACGCACGCGCCATGGCTGATGTACGTGTAGGTAAAGCGTTATGCCGCGCTTCACGAGCTAACTCCTGTACGTAACGTCGTGTAGGTCGCGAGGCATTTCGTGGCAACATCGTTCCATGACAACTTCAGGTATTCTGACTTTGCCGCCTGCCGAAGTGACGAAAGCAGGGCTGGTGACGTGGCGACAGCGATCAGCTGGTCGGCAAGGCGATCGACGTCCCAGAAATCGTACCGGAAGATACCTTTGAGCACTTCGCCGACGCCAGACTGTTTCGAGATAATCAAGGCATTGTTGAAGTGGGCTGCTTCGAGTGCGGTCAAGCCAAATGGTTCGCTGACAGAACTCATGACAAATACGTCAGAGACACTGAAGGCGTCGCGCCACTGTTTACCTCGGATAAAGCCTGTAAAGAATACCTTGTCAGAAATACCTAGTTCGGCCGCGAGTTCAAGAAGCTCGTCGCGTTGCTCGCCGTCGCCGGCAAACAAAAACGCCAGCTTGTCGTAGCGTTCGCAGGCACGAGCCGCAGCACGCATGAGTTGCGTCAGACCTTTTTGCACCGTAAAGCGCGTGACGGTGCTGACGATGGTGTAGCCTTCGTCTCGAAGCGTTTCGAGGTAACGATATGTTCGTTGGTCATAATCGTACTCGAGTAGGGAATTGACATCGAGCGCGTTATGGACCACTTCGACTTTATCGGCAGGAATACCATATTTGCTGACGATGATCGCTTTGGTTATGTTGCTAACCGCAAAAATCCTATCAGCCATCATCAAACCCTGGTATTCGATTTCGTGAATCAGCGGGTTGCCACTATCGGACGCACTGCGGTCGAATTCGGTAGCGTGCACATGCACAATCAGCGGCAAGCCTGTCAGCTCTTTGGCTCGCATACCGGCTTCCATAGTTAGCCAGTCGTGCGCGTGCACCACATCGTAGCTATTCTTTTGCACCAGCTCTTCGACATGCGCAATATAACTTGCTTGGATTTTTCGCAGCGAGCTGTAGCTTCGCGAATAGGCAAGTGTGCTTTCACTGCGCTGATCAGGAATCTGGAGGGTGGCAGCATGGATTTTCATCCACTCGGTATCGGGGTGGTGTGCGTCGTAAGGCAACACAAAATCAATATCTACACCAGCATGGGCAATCGCTTTTGCCATATGATAACAGGCGACACCGAGCCCGCCGCTGTTATGCGGAGGGAGCTCCCACCCAAGCATCAGTAGTTTCATTGTTATCGCGAGGCTACCCCGCCCCCACTCCTTGTATTTAGTGTTTTTCGTCTACGCCCAGTATAGTGCTTATGCCAAGGTAAATGCAAGGAATTTTAAGCGAATCGCGCCGCCTGCCAGAAAATAACACGATGCACGCCGTGCCCGGGCACGAAAACGTGCTTAAATAGTCATATGCCAATCGATAAAAATTCTCTGCCGCCGTACCTGCACTGGGTGTATAACTACCGCGCGTGGGTCGGTAAACTTGCCGTCGCACTGCTGCTTTTCTGGACGCCAGTCGTGATATTTTTCAAGACTGCCGACGAAATTCTCGAAGGCAAGCCGATCGGTGCGGACGTGGCGATACTGCAGTTCATTCACTCGCTGCAAAATGGTTTCCTCGACTGGTTTTTCTCGACCTTTACGAACATAGGTGGCGTGGTTGGCGTGGCCGTGCTTGTCGTCGGATTTATGGCACTGTATTTGTACCGCCGCGAATACCGACATGCGATCATCTTTTTCAGCTGTGTATCTGGTGCGATACTCGCGAACCTAGTCTTGAAGCTGATTTTTCAGCGCACACGTCCTGACCTGTGGACGCACCTTGTCACAGAAACGAGCTTTTCGTTCCCGAGCGGACACTCTATGGCCAGCTCAGCTATCGGTTTTGCGCTGATAGCGATTTACTGGAATACGAAGTACCGCTGGTTTGTCGTCGCGGCGGCGTTACTGTATGTACTATTCGTCGGCTTGTCGCGACTGTACCTCGGGGTGCATTATCCGACCGATGTCGTAGGCGGCTGGAGCGCCAGCGCCGCATGGACTGCGGTGGTAGTGTACGTGACTGCAAGATATCATAAAAAAGTATCTGATACGAACTAAGATAGGAAGACATATAGTTTAAATTTATGTATTTAAGTTATATTTAATGTATGACAGATTCGCAAAAACAAGGACAAAAGAAAATACTGCACGTTGTTGCCATTGTAACAGCGTGGATTACAGTACCGGTTCTGGGACTACTTTTACTAAGCATTACAACCTATGGTTCAAGGGTAAAACAAATTATTTTAACCCGAAACGAAAATCCAGATATATTTATACTGCCCTTAAATGCGCTACTAGGAATTATGCTTATCACGTTGCTTTTAATCCTTGTTCATCGCTACAGAACAAAAACTTATATTTTTCATTTACGAATAGGGTTATTTATTGGGATTGGGATATACGCATTAATGTTCTTGGCTGCAATCGCTGCGGATATTTCACCACAAAAGGCCAGTGAACTAGATGTATGTACAAGCCCAAGAGATCAGTATATGAGTCGCGGAGACGCAATAGTTCCGATAAGCACAGATTTAGGCTCAGGTACAGGATTTGCGATCGATAGTAAGGGAACGATTCTCACAGCCTATCACGTTGTAAAGGGTGCAAAATCAATTAATGCTAGCTACTCATCCGGTGAGCAGAAGATGAAACTGATCGATAAAGCGCCTCAGTATGATTTAGCCTTATTGAAGTTATCGAAGCCTACGTCCTCGTATTTCATACTGAGCGACACCTATACAACAGGTGACAATGTTTTCGCATACGGATATCCTGGTAATAGTCTTACGGCTGGCCCCCCTAGCTTAAGTACCGGTATAGTTTCACGAGTGGTAGACATTGCGTCGTTACGCATGACCGTTCAAAGTGCGCCGGATGGGTTAGAACTCATACAAACTGACGCCGCAATAAATCCAGGCAACTCAGGAGGGCCCTTGATAGGCGGTTGTGGTGTGATCGGTATAGTAAGCTTTGTTTCTGACACGAGTGCGCTACATAAGTACACTGGCTCAGTTAGTGAACAAAACATCGGTTTCGCGATTAGCGCTCGTACCGCTGAAGCTGCGTTCCCAAAGAGAGTAAAACTAAAGTAGTTTCAGACTCAGTGTAAGCGGTTGATAGTATAGCTTATAGCTCAGTCTCTACAAGGCCGAAAACTCCAATAAAAATCTGCCCCCTAGGATGGCAGGGGTAGCAGGACATCGCTTCGCCCCTCCGCTTGCTTGCCGAGAAAATACCTACGGTGCTTTCTCGGACTGCGCGGCGCTTCGCCGAACCTCTTTTGCGCGCAAAAGGACGGTTCGAGACTTATTAGCTCAAGCCAAATTTAAAACTCCGAGACAAGCCCGAAGTTATAAATTTGGCAGGGGTAGCAGGACTCGAACCTACGACACCTGGTTTTGGAGACCAGTGCTCTACCAACTGAGCTATACCCCTATAGCATGTAGTATTGTATCAATAAGCTGACAGATACGCCAGAGTGCAAAAAGCATGGTATAATAATCGTCATGAAACAACTCCACGTATCGACTCCGCACTGTTTGATTGTGACCGGACTTCCTGGGAGCGGCAAAACAAAATTCGCAAGAGCGTTTGCTGACACATTTGGAGCACCTTTTTTTGACACGCCGGCCGTACGCTCATTTGTCAGTGAAGATTTTCCGGCTGACGATTTGGTCAATGAATTGATTTCACAATTTATGCGCACCAAAGCAACGCTCGTCATTGAAACGGGCGCTGGCAGCCGTATCGAGCGCCAAGAGCTCGTCAAGCATGCCAAGGCAAACGGCTACACGCCGCTCGTTGTCTGGGTACAGACCGACCCGAGCATTGCACGACGCCGGGCGACGGTTTCGACCCGCGAACATGCTGCAGTCTATGACGATGCTAGCTTTGATCGCACCGCACGTAAGTTCACGCCGCCGAACGAGACAGAGCCAACCTGCGTGATCAGCGGCATGCACACCCAGGCATCGCAGCTTCGGGTCGTACTAAAACGCATTACCCATGCGACTGGTCGCGACCGCGTAACGATTACACCCCTTGAACGTTCGATCGAATCGGCTAGTTCGAGCCGACGACTCGTACAATAGGAAACAAGGCTATGAGCGATTTTGTCGACGATGAACTGGGCGTCATCACCATAAAGCGCAATGCGCTCTCACGTTCGATTCGCATGCGGCTATCTGCCAGAGGCGACATCGTCGTATCGGCACCCAAACGTACGCCAATGGCATTTATTAAGCAGGCCATCAAGCGATCTCGCAAAGAATTACTCGGTATGCAGCAACAGTCGCGACCAGAACTATATGTACACGGCCAAGCACTCGGGCAAGCGCACACACTCGCGATCGTGACATCTGACCTGACCGACACCATTGATATCAAGCGCCGCGCGCAGGTATTGGTAGCGACCATACCTTCTCGATTTGATACCGCCAGCGACGAAGTCCAGGCGCGTATTCGCGACCACGTGGTGCCGTTACTACGAAAAGAGGCAAAGGCGTATTTACCGAAGCGGCTCGCCACACTAGCAAACCGGCATGGGTATACCTATAGTAGCGTTCGGTTCCCGCATGCCACGAGCCGATGGGGAAGTTGTAGTTCCACTGGAACGATTAGCCTCAACATCGCCCTCATGAAGTTACCACTCGAACTCATTGACTATGTGATACTGCATGAACTCGCACATACCGTGCACATGGATCATTCCAAACATTTCTGGCAAGAAGTGTCGAAGCTCGACGAGGCCTATACGTTGCATCGTGCGCAACTGAAGTCGTATTCGCCAA
>Ga0310810_10009292_pt1 | contig 11355 bp, 7 predicted proteins | sample NCmetagenome_FD_207641 | JGI IMG/M metagenome (GOLD analysis project Ga0310810, IMG submission 207641) | Soil microbial communities from experimental microcosm in Duke University, North Carolina, United States - NC | ecosystem: Engineered > Artificial ecosystem > Soil microcosm > Unclassified ... | reverse complement strand
ATAAAATCAATAATTCACCCAGCATACCGCCGCTTGGAATTGCTCCCATCACCGTTCCAACCAAAAGTGAGACTCCTATCGCCGTCAACATGACAGAAGTACCTGTGAAGTCCAGATGAAAAATTCCGAATAAAAATGCAATTTTGAAAATGCCGCCGATGATAGAGCCGTCTTTATGCAGCATGCTGCCAAGCGGAATGACGGTTTCATAAATTTGCGGTTTTATACCTATATCACGCGTCGCTTCCAGATTTGCAGGAATACTGGCAGCGCTGCTGCATGTTGCGATTGCTGTTGTTCCAGGCAGCCAGATATGTTTCCAGAATAATCTCACACCATGCATTTTTCCGGCTACATACGCAAAGACTGTATAAACAACAATAAAATAAATTGCGGCAGCGATAAAATATAGCAGTGCAATTCGCACATAGCTGGTTATTAATTTCGGCCCCATTTCACTAATTAAAGCAGCGAAATAAGCAAAGAATCCGATAGGTGCATAATACATAATGATGTCAAAAACGCGCATGAATACAATATCGCCAGACTGCAAAATGGATACAAAAGCTTTACCATTTTCTTTCGCAATATTGCCCGCAAAACCAACAAGTATAGAAAATACAATTAACGCCAGCATGTGATTTTGTGTCAGCAAGTCACGAAAATCATTCACGGTAAACATGCCGACAATTTGATTGAAGAGCTTTACTCCGCTCGATCTTTGCGGCATTGTGAATGACATCACTACGCCGTGCGCGGGCGGAAATAACTTCACGATTACTAACGCATAAACTGATGCAATAATACTGGTAAAAAGAAATACCAGGATCATGCTTAGAAATATCTTACCGAGCTTAGTAACAGATCCAGAACGTGTGATTGCTGCGGATACGCTGAAGAATATCAACGGTATAACAGCAGTTAAAATGAGGTTCAGAAAGAGAGTTCCGAATGGCTTGAGCCATGCGGCAGCCTGTGGAAAATAATAACCGGTCACACCGCCAATGACGACAGCAGCGATTAAAATCAGCTGGAAATTCTTTGCAATACGCAATCATAACCTCCAAATCCGGGGCAACCAATGAACTAATTCACTTATTCATCAAACCGATAATTGATACCAATAGTCAACAAACCAGCATGAAACTGCCCAGAGGTTGATAAATTGCTAGTTAACGAACGCGCGGGAATTCCGAATCCAGCGTTAGTATTAGTAATAGAAGCAGAAGAATTAACCGATGGCACTTGAATGTATAAATATTCTAGATTTACTGTCATATGATCACATGAAGCAACTTCCAGACCCGCACCACCTGTCCACCCAATTTGATTACTAGACTGTTGACTGGACCCGTTTCCAGCAAGTGAAGAGCGGTCACTGAAGCTGTTATTTATTTTAAGCTGCGTAATTGCCATACCTCCGGTGAGATATAAAAGACTTGGCCAGCGCCACACAGTTTGATAGCCAATACGCCCTCGCAATGTAAACAGCCAATTCGTACTAATCGTGGTGGATACAGCGAATATATCTGTACTATCGGGATAAGTAAGACCGTTCGTTTTTTTAGATGAATTTAGAGGCATCGCACTATAATCAACTGCCACCCCAAATACTAAATGTTCTCTGGCCCAGTCATGACCCGCCACAACACCCAATATCGCTGTATCAGGATTTTTTGAATATGACCCAGCATTGTTTACAGCATTAACATCTGCTGTAGTTGCAAAATACGAGGTGCTCGTCACTGTCCCAGCGCCAGATGAAATATGATTACTGCCAAAAGCGCCGCCAACAAACGCGCCCGCATATGGCCCTTGCCAGTTTGCTGCAACAGCAGATAAAGGAATTGAAGCTGCAAAAGAGATTAAAGCTATTGGCAAAAATACTTTTCGCATCACTTTGAATCCTGTTTTTTTGACGAAGGTAGTGTATCATAACAGCTTGAATGATAACAGGATGCTGTCATGGAATTGTTTAAGTTGATATTTATTCTTTTCACTCTCACCTTGATCAATCAAAACGCCTGCGCACAAGACAAAGATTTTGATTTCATGACCCCGCGCGACATATTCAACCATGAGTCCACTTCAAATATTAGCTTGCGTAACAACCGAGGGTTACCAGCTACTGTTTTCGGCTTATATGTACGTCAATATTCTTACGTCAATCCTGGTGACACCTGCGACCACGCCACCGTGATGTATTCAACTACAGAAAACAAAACTGCCGGTTCATTCGTCATGCCTACCTCAATCAGCGCCGGAAAAAGCGTTGCGATTGGCAGCAATTATTTATATAACATGATTTATGAAGCAATTTACTATCTAAATATAATCGTCCCATCGTCTCCTCCGGGTTGCGCGCTGCCGGGATGCACATGGGGATCAGATACCACAAAGTATAATTGGTGCATTTACTTAGGCGCATTGGCTCCTGTTTCTGTTACATCTGGCTACACTGCAAGTGTACCGCCATCAACTGTCGCACCTTCAAGTTCCGGACTTTACAACTATGATTTAGTGAGCAGCTACGTCTACCTCGGCCCAATTTCCTGCAGCGATCAAACACTCACTTGCAGAGTATCAACTCAACAGACGCAGTCATTTTCATAGAACAAGGATGTTAAAATGAATAACATGAATTCTGGTTTACTATACTCGCTTGCCTGCCTTTCCTTGACACTTCCAGCATATGCACATAATAAAGACCCAAATCATTACGCTTTGATGACAACGCGCGACATCAGAGGCGGCTCAGTATCAAATATTACTTTAACAAATAAAACCGCACAGACCGTCACAGCATCAGGATTATTTATTGCAAGCTTCGACGTCAATGATTGCTCCTCATGTTATGGCGGCATTGTTTCAGGCGATAATCTCGGCGGCGCAGTCGTTTCACCTGTGACATTCAACGCACACCAAACCATACCGATTGGACAAAACTTTCTTTACAATATGATTTACAATGGCATTTATTATATTGTTAATACGGCAGGATCATCGCCTTGTTCATTACCAGGCTGCTCCTGGCCTGGAGATGATACAAACGTAAAAGGATGGTGCATCAGCATCAATCTTACTTCAATCAATTCAAGCTACACTTATTCAAATTATAAAAATGGGTCAAATCCTCCTGCAAGCACGCCTGCATATTCAGCAGCAGGGGTATCAAGTCCTTTTAATTATAAATATGATTTAATCGACCCAGCCACACTTGGCATTGGCAATGCCTGTCTGGGACCGATTACCTGCAATGATAAAACACTGACATGTTCAGTAAGCACAGCGCAAAATGAATCATTTCAATCTTATTAAAGAATAATCAACGATTGATACATACGACGTGTTGCACTAAATTTATTTCCAAATTTTTCTACAGCACCTGCTCGCATTTTCGCAGCATGATTAACAAAATAATCATGTAAATCTTCATCGGAACTTACCGTGTAATGAACGATTAATTTTCTCTGTCCGCTTTCATTTTCAACTGTTTTGTCCTCTGATATTTCAGCTTTTGTAAAGCCGCGGAATTGCAGAATTTCTTTTACGTGTGGCACCAGCCATGCGAAATAATCATCATATATTTCATCTTCTACAGTTAAATTAACTTCGTAAATCAACATCAGTTTTCTCCAAAAGTTACAAGATCGTGAAGTAACGGAGATAAGATATAAGGAAAATTAACATCGAGTCAACATTCCCCCGCAGATAAAAAATAGCATATGTCATTGGTTTTATGTGATTTTTTATTTGAAATCTGCGCCTATACTTAGAATATACACCTGCAAAGGGGTGATTTGTATGGCATTCAGAAAATCACAAAAAACAGGCATGTCTGGCAGCATGGATATGCTGGAGAAGTCGATTGATACATACGATGATCCATTACTAGTGTTTATACAATTTGATGCCTCCAGATTAAAAAAACCTAAAATAAACCACACAAAACAGGAGGTTCAATCATTCAACAAGAAATACTATAAGGCAAGCATACTCAACAAAGAGGCAGAATCTTTATTGCATCTGGCTGCAATGTACAAACATATAAATGCTATTGAATATTTGATTGAGAATGACATTAAATTTCCCGCAGCAAACGATGAGTTTGCGTCGTTGGTTGTGAATATTTTTAATGCGTCTAACAAATTATCAAATGAATCTAATGCAATACAAATTTTTAATTACCTTTATAACATCACTGAGTTCAAAAATAGGTTAGATAATCTCGATAAAAATATATTAAATAAAATGCTTGTTGATTGCACCAGAAACAATAGCATTGCAGTTATAGAAATATTCTCAAAATACAATTTTGTCACAGATGTTAATTACCATGACAAGGATGGGCACACAGCTTTATTCTACCTTGAACGACAACAGCGATCGATTGATAAAGACGAAAGCAATGCACTTCAGGACTATCAAAGAATTAGTGACGCTCGCAATATTTTGGTTGCTAAAGGTGCAAAATTAAATACCTCTGATCGCAACAGCCTTACACAAGATACATTTCGCAAGGAAATAACAAGAGCCATCAAAAATAATGGCGACGTAACAGCTTATCTTGAACAACTAAAAAACAATCCGTCATTATTAACTGATCAACAGTTTCTCAATACATTCCATACCGCACTTCGCGCTAACTCAGAAGAAACCGTTAAGCAATATTTAGCATTCGACAGAATAAATACTATTGATTTTACACGTGACAGCACAGCTATCTCTGATGATATTAAAAACCAAAAGATAGCAAAATTAGTTGTTGATTATGCAAGCGAACAACGTATCAATCTCGTTTATTCCGGTTCTTTTGATACCAGATTAAGAGGCATACTGCATGTTATCGGTATGTCAGGATCCCTTAAAACTAAAAAAAATGCGCCATTAACTGAAACCCGGGGGTTTGAGTTTAAACTCGATGGAAACACGGGCGTTAATGGTTTATATGAGGTCAGCCAGTCATTACAACATTATCAGGAAAGCAACTCAGAGTTCCGTCAGTTTGCAAATGCTGCAAATTACTCAAGTACAGCGTCATTCCTTTCCAATCCGGATGCCTATGGCGCTTTAATGCATGCATCATATTTAAAAGGTAACCCAACTATCTCATCAACAGGGTGGCAAGGACATGCTATCGGGATTGCAACATATTATGATAAAGCCAGCAACCAAACTTATCTCGCGATTTCAAACCGAGGAATTGGAGGTGTTGCTAGCTGCATGAAGAAAAGTGACATTAATAGCGAAAACAATGCAGCTACTGGCACAGTAATTTACGCATTAGATGGCACACTTCCAGCGTCATTTTTCGCGGATTTTGGCTGCTTTCAAACCGAAAAATTTAAATCACAAAAAGAATTTTCTTCAGCTCTCAATACTGCATTAACCGATGCTGATGCCAGGCTCATCACCATCCTTCCCGCGAGCGGACAGGGACATGAAACATGCTCATATGTAAATCCAAAACGATTAACTGAGGGATTAATGTTTATATTGGAGTTAATTAAAAACAAAAATGCACCCATTGATGAGTTAAAAATGCAATGTTTAGAAAAATATAAAACATACTCTCGTGCAGACAAGGATCATGCATTTGATAATTTGATTGCACTCTATCAAGAGTTGCAAGCAAGTCCAGATAATGATGACAAAAACCGTCAGATAAGATTGATGAATAAATTTATTGCGCAATTGTATATACAGCGTGGCAGTCTTGGAATTGAAGAAGCCCAATTAAGAAGAGTATATACAGTTCTCAATGATGAGACGAAAGCTAAAATTCCATCTAATTATATTCCAACAGATCAGCCGGTTCATCAAGGGAATGCAAAGCAATTTGGATTATTTACGAGGCCCGCTAGAAACATCCAGATTGCCGGAAGCAAATCAGCGATAAATAAGTACAGCGACAAATTAACTGCATTACTCGAATTCCTCAAAAGCAATGGTATTGGTAATGACAAAATCAAATCCATTTCTTTTGCTGGAGATAAAGCTCACATTCACACAGGCGCAGACAGAACCATAAAAGCAGACATTCGAGACAACATATTCAAGAAACAACTTGGTGCAGATATCAAGAACTTAGACGGAAAATATGAATTCATCATCAATAATTTCAGCGACTTGAATATTCCAAAACCAAGAGAACAATTAAAAAAATAATAATCGGCCAAGAGAAAGTATATCATTTGAACAATCCCTGCATAACGCTTACTTAATATTGTACACATCTATAATCTATGATTAAATGCACGCCTATTCTAAAAAAAACTAACATGCCTGGTTACTTAATATACAAAGATTGGGGACAAATTAATCCTGATCTAAAAATACGCATCAAGCAAAACGGCAATATCTTTGGAAATAAAGCTGCAAACCTGATGGAACTTGTTTTGTTATGCCAAGACTTACCCGCATTTCAAAACATTCATGTGCAGGTACCAGAAATTTTTCCGCTGTCAGATAAAGCCATCAAGGCGCATCTTGATACTTATGCAGGCCGCTGGCACTCATTATGGGATGAATTTATCCTCACGCAAGGCCATTGCAAATCACTCACAAGCGAAGCACAGGCGCTGCTCACGAAACTACGCGCTCTCATTCAACAGGCATTTTCAGACCATGTCTTCAATGCGGGAATAACAGAATCCATCGGCCTTCCCGATGATACTTTGTTGATGGTACGCAGCAGTGGTGAAGAAGATACAGAAGAAGTTGCCAATCCTGGCGGCAATAAAAGTGTGGCTGCAGTCAAACTGGATCCAGCGGCAATCTCAAAGGCAATAGGCATCGTTGCTGCCTCGTACCTTAGTGAAAAATCCTTAACACAGCGCTTGCTATCTGGAGACGATATCAGCAAACCTTCTTTCATGCCTGTGCTGCTCCAGCGCATGATCGGAGAAGAACTGAATGGAAATGACATCGAAAAGATTGTTGTTTCCGGAGTCATGTATGCCAATCAACATAACCAGCGTCTTGATGTGGCGCCAGGCAATGGTGAGCTTGTTGTCAATAGCAAAGCTGCTTTTGATACCTATGAGGTCACACCAGAAGGTTTGGTGCACATGGAAATATATAAAAAAAATGAACGCCTCGTACCTGTCGAAATCCATGATCAGTGCGATAGTCTGGGTACCAAAAAGCGGAAATTGGTGTTTATTCATAATCCGCCAGCAATACAAAATCAACCATCCATTTCACCATTAATCGCGAAAGAAATTGCAGAAGTTGGTACTGCCATTTCTTCTCATTACAATATGCCTATGGATGTAGAATTTGTTTATCAGCCGCATGATAAGATTCTCTATCTGGTTCAGGCGCGCCCTATCCAGCAGCATAAACGACAGGTCATGATACCTAGCGCTATTGCGCCAGAACATTTCGCTTGCCTCAAGGGTGATAACAAAATTGATGTTCATGTGATAACGAATGACTGCAGTGCAGCGAAGATTTGCACGAGCAGTGATCAGGTTATCGTTGACCAAAATATTTCAATGGCACTGAGAAGGTTTTTAGAAAGCAACACTTTGCAGGAGAAGACTCGCGCTGTCATCATTAAAGAAGATGCACCCACTACTTCTCACGAGGCAGCATTTTTCAACTCACTTGCTATTCCTGTTTTACAAGGCGCAATTGAAAAAGTAAGAGACTGGCAAAAAGCCGAAGAATCTTTGCTGATCATGGATCCACAACATAATGCAATTGTTAACTGGACAGACAATAGCGGCGGTCACACCGAAGATGATTTGATAAATCATAAGATCATCAGGGATGGGAAGTTTGTATCGACCATAAGCACCAAAGCTACGTTGCTCCCATCGAATTATCCTGTAAGCGATACATTACGAAATACTATTGCATATTACCTTGAGTGCCGCGAACCAGTCATCTCAAAAAAAATATACCATCAATTACTAAAATGCATGGATCAGTTTGAACATGTGCAAGCTGGCAAGTCTAATGAAGCTGTATTTGCATCTCTACGAAAAGCCGCAGTTATTTTCAGAAAATTGGGAACATCAACAACAGCCAAGCAGAGCAATACACCTAACAATGCTTTATTACAGCATGCCATCCTGACAATTGCGGAAATTCATCAGCATCTTGTCCGATATTCAGCGGCATCGAAAAATTCTGCTGAAGCCGAATATAGTTTTCGTTATATGCTGGATGCCGTTGCAAAATTAAAAGCACTGGTAATAAATCCGGGAAAACCAGGATTGTTTTCAGATTCTATCCTGCAAATTGCAATTCAAAACAAAATGGATGCTGCAGTACCCGCAGAAGTAACCGGTGACCTTCGAGAATATGCAGGAGGTTTTCTCCAATTAAATGGTCTGGCACTCAACGAATCACTCAGGACTCGATGGACATCCTTCGTTACTCACTGCTGTCAAAGTCGTTTCAAAACTCAGCTGCTCGCACAGATTATATGTTCCGCCATGAAATATCATTTCGAGTCTGATCTAATTAATCAATTGTTTGCTGAAGAAATAACTAAACACAAGCCAGATGAAATCCTTGCGGAATTATATTCGGTTATATCTCAAAATGAAAATACCATGCAGCAACTCAATATCATGGAGATTGATCGCACTATCAAGTCATGGGAAAGCAAAATTGATTGCTGGAGTAATCCTGATAAATTTCAGAAGCTCTATGAAGATTACATGCATGAAGTCGTTCCATTAATTGAAAGACTCAGCCTGGCTGACAACTTGTGTAATATAACCAAGAGTATTGTATTAAAACATGTTGAACGACTAGCACAGATGATTGATAAAACAATCAAGAAACTGAAAGGCAGTAATGAGTATGAAGGTCAGGGCGAATTAGTTGTTAAACGATTTGTCATGCTTTTATCACCCTATTGTGAATTAATGAAAAAATGGATGGGTGCCATTGATGATAGCTGTTATGAAGAATGGAACAAAAATATCAATAGGGATAATGAATACAATTCAAAAACGGCGATGATCAATATAATTTCGGAAATTTTCGCTGAAAAATCTTCAATATTTGACACACATCAGCTCGAAGCATCTGGGTCATTGGTTGTCTCATCCGCACGTGTTGGAACGGCGGCTTCTTTCAAAAGGCAATTCGTGAATAACCGAAACAACCTGACGCAGGAAGATCTTTTTAGCTTGATGCATCAGAATATTTTATCTTCAGTCAGTATTTTATCTAAAGATATCATAGCATCAATGCAATTACCTGAAATTTTACAACCTGTAATAACTACTCTGCAGTCTAACGGTACCCTGTCTCTCCAGGAAGTTAATCTTGATAGACATCTTGTCTCTTTGCGCTACAACATTCCTCTCAAAAATCATAGCATGCAAATGAAAATTGAATATCTGCCAGACCAACGTACGTTTACGGTCAAGTGGGGCTGTTTCGGAGAAAATTGGCATGGTCGTATGTTCGCAATAAGCGAAGTGATGCGCCTTGAAGGACTCTTACTCCAGGCGGAGCATTGCGAACAGACACCTTATAATTTCGCTGGGAGAGCGCTGGAAGGAAGTTGGAAATTTAATGAGACACAAATTCCACAAGTCTCAGGAAATCTCAGTGACATTATACGACGTTATTCAATGATTCTATCTGACTCGGGTATAACGAGAGGCAGAGGTATAGATGAGATCATTAGAAGCTATTTTGCAGCCATTAACGATCGCAAATTGGATTTATTATTTATTCCAGAAATTAGAACTATTCTAACTGACTATCTCACCTCCAGATTGCCTCGTCGCGCCGCCATCGACTTTCTTTCACAATTTCCATTTTTGATCGCATTGTTGAATGACAATATTGTAGAACAACTTGATATTGACCTCCGTCAATACTTCACAAAGCTTCAGCCAGATACTCTCAGATTTTTATTGCAAAAAATAAGTGGTGATCCTAACAGCTATAATATAGCGTCAGCAATTCAAGATAGTGAGAAAAAATCGTGTGAGAACTTCGAATTCTCCAGATTAACTCATTATAACGGCTTGCTATTTGGTACTGCGCATAAGATAAATCAAAATGAAGCGCAGCATCAGAGACCAACTCGGACAGTATCGTTCCAGGCGCCTACGAGGTCAGCTATAAATTAGCTCAGAATCTTGTTTGCCTCTCATCTTAAATGTTTGATAATGTGATAGTTTCAAAAGTATAACTTCGCTGTATGAAAGGGAATTCAAAATGACTGGTTATATATTAGATACTCATATTATTATTCACGACCGCAAAATACGCTGCAAAGTTACCGGCGCACCAGGCTCAGCAAATGACGGAGCGCCTTTTATACTGGAAATCAACGGCGGCCCCGGGCAGGGAATGAGCAGCAAGACTTCTGATTATTTTTCCCATGATCAAAATGGCGCGGCAGCATTTCACTGGATCCTGTTTGACTCACTTGGCTGCGGTGAAAGTGATGCAGCAGATCATCCTGATACTGAATATACTGTCGATCATTTTACCGAGATTGCTGCCAGTGTTGTTGAAGGCGTTGCAAAACAATTGCAGCTTAAACAAATTAATTTGCGTGTGGTTGGCGGGTCATTTGGCGGCTTGATTGCATTGAATATGCCAAGCATCAGACCTCAGTGGACAAACCCAAAATCACCAATCCGCCTGCAAGCAATTTTCCCATTTATGGCACCTTTAGGCATGAAAGACTGTATGTCAAAAGAATTTCTTTTGACGCATTATGCAAATGATCCAAGGCTGCCAGACTATGAATACGCATTAAACCGCATATTGGCTGGCGATGTTAAAGATAGAAATGATTTTATTTCCAACGTCATTGCACGTATCTCTTTTATTTACGGAAAAGCGTACGATACTCTCTTCTTCAAGACATGTCTGGCTATCCTGAAAAAATTCCCAAACTCACTCAAGAATTTTCTCAAAGCCCTGTCACACATCAAGCGATTTCGTAATTTTGCAGTCAGCTCATATGATTTTCTCTATAACTTTTCTTTTGAAGTAAACAATGCATTTTTTGCATCTAAATTCGGCGGCTTTGAGCTGGAAGATAAATTCAAAAATAATCCTGAACTGCGTGAGGTTTACAAAAAAGTTATTATCTTCGCAGCATATGGAGCAAATGATATATGCACTTCTGGCGAAAAGTCTTTACTACGCTTGAAAGCGATGCTGCCTGAAACAGGGACTTACCTGCATCCTGGAAGTCATCATGATCATTACGACCGCGTTTTCCCGTTGATGAAATATTTCGTTGCTGGAGACATCGTGAATTTCATTCTGCTGACACGTCTTGGAATGATTAATGGTGAGAATTTTGTAATAAACCTGCCGGAAACATTTGTTGCGCGTTATCAGGAATGCTTTCGGAAA
>Ga0310810_10009291_pt1 | contig 11356 bp, 10 predicted proteins | sample NCmetagenome_FD_207641 | JGI IMG/M metagenome (GOLD analysis project Ga0310810, IMG submission 207641) | Soil microbial communities from experimental microcosm in Duke University, North Carolina, United States - NC | ecosystem: Engineered > Artificial ecosystem > Soil microcosm > Unclassified ... | reverse complement strand
CAGCGCAACTTCGGCGGCCACCGGTATCCGCGGCTTGCGCACGTTGGCGACCGTACCGGTCTTGAACTGATTCGAACGCTGCAGGATCACGCCATCTACCTCGGCATCACCGTGCATATGGAACACACGGTCGTCGATCTGCTGCTCGACGGCGGTCGCGCCGCGGGGGCTGTCGCCTACGACCGGGAACGCGGTCGGTTCCATGTGTTTGCTGCAAAGGCGGTCGTCCTCGCCACCGGCGGCGCCGGGCGCGCTTACAAAGTCACCAGCAACAGCTGGGAAGGCACGGCCGACGGCCACGCGCTCGCTTATCGCGCTGGCGCCGAGCTCCAGGACATGGAGTTCATCCAGTTCCATCCAACGGGGATGGTGTGGCCGCCGTCGGTGAAGGGCATCCTCGTCACCGAAGGCGTGCGCGGCGAGGGCGGCGTGCTGAAGAACAGCGAAGGCCGCCGGTTCATGTTCGACGATATTCCCGACAACTACAAACCTCAGACGGCATCCGATCCCGAAGAAGGCTGGCGCTACACGCAGGGCGACAAGAACGCCCGCCGCCCGCCGGAGCTGCTGACGCGCGACCACGTCGCCCGCTGCATCAATCGTGAGGTGAAGGCAGGGCGCGGATCTCCGCACGGCGGCGTGTATCTGGACATCGCGTGGATCAAGGAGAAGCTGCCGAACTCCGAGGAGCACATCAAGCGGAAGCTCCCGAGCATGTATCACCAGTTCAAGGAGCTGGCCGACCTCGACATCACGAAGGAGCCGATGGAAGTCGGTCCCACCATGCACTACATCATGGGCGGCATCAGGGTCGATGCCGACTCGCAGATGACGACCATTCCTGGATTGTTTGCCGCGGGCGAGTGCGCGTCGGGGATCAACGGCGCCAATCGTCTCGGCGGCAACTCGCTGTCGGATCTCATCGTGTTCGGCAAGCGTGCGGGTGAATACGCGGCGGCGTTTGCGAAGCAGAACGGCGCCGCACGCGTCGACGCCGCGCGGGTCGACAGCGCCATCAAGGACGTGCTCGCGCCGTTCGAGCGAGCCGGCAAAGGCGAGAACCCCTACAAGGTGCAGCAGGATCTGCAGGACGCCATGCAGAACCTGGTCGGCATCGTCCGCAACGAACCGGAAATGCAGGAAGCGCTGGTGAAGATTCAGGCGCTCAAGGAGCGGGCGGCACGGGTCGGCGTCGATGGTCAACGCGAGTACCACTCCGGCTGGCATACGGCGATCGATGTTCGCAACCTGCTCGACGTGTCCGAGACCATCGCGCGGTCGGCCATCGAGCGCAAGGAAAGCCGCGGCGGCCACTTCCGGGAGGACTACCCGGACAAGGTCGCCGAGTTTGGCACCTTCAACATCACCACGAAGCGCGGCGCCGATGGTCGCGTGCAGCTGTCGCGCCTGCCGATTCCACCGATGCCCGACGAACTCAAGCAGGTTATCGAGGAGCAAAAGTCGTAATGGCGCAGGCCACTTTTCGCGTTTGGCGTACGCAGCCCGGTGGTGGCGGCGCCTTCCAGGATTACCAGACCGAAGTCTCCGAAGGGATGGTGGTGCTCGATGCAGTGCACCGCATTCAGGCGGAGCAGGCACCCGATCTCGCGTGCCGCTGGAACTGCAAGGCGGGCAAGTGCGGCTCGTGCTCGGCGGAGATCAACGGACGACCGCGGTTGATGTGCATGACGCGGCTGAACTCAATCAATTTGAACGAGCCGGTCACCGTCGAGCCGATGCGGACGTTCCCGCCGATCAAGGATCTGGTCACGGACGTGTCGTGGAACTTCAGGGTCAAGAAGACCATCCGGAAAATCACGCCGCGCACGCCGGACGCGCCCGACGGCACGTATCGCTTCGCGCAGCGTGACGCCGATCGCGTGCAGGAGTTCCGCAAGTGCATCGAGTGCTTTCTGTGCCAGGACGTCTGCCACGTGCTGCGCGATCACAAGAAATTCGATGAGTTCATCGGGCCGCGCTTCCTCATTTACAACGCGCAGCTGGAGATGAACCCGATCGATTCAGCCGATCGGCTGCAGGATCTGAAGGACAAGAACGGTATCGGCTACTGCAACATCACCAAGTGCTGCACGAAAGTCTGCCCGGAACACATCCACATCACGGATAACGGCATCATTCCGCTCAAGGAACGGGTCGTCAGCCGCTTCTACGACCCGGTTACTCGGTTGTTGCACATGCTGCGGTAGAGACAGAACGGCGCACGAGGTGCGACGGTGCGACTCGTGCGATAGGTGCGAGGGTGCGTCCGAAGGTGCGAAGTGCAACGGTTCGCACCGGTAGGTCTGTACCCCGGACCTCGCACTTTCGGACGCACCCTCGCACTCTCGCACGTTCCCACCATCGCACGCCGTCATCGGTAACAGACGTATAATCCCGCCCTCATCACGCAGGAGGAGCCGGTGATTCGCTGGATCGTCCGGTCGGTCGTCGCTCTCGCGCTCGGTGCGCTCGTGGCCGCTGCGGTCGCAGCGCAGACCTCCACCTACTCACCGCCGAAAACGCGCGATGGGCAGCCCGATCTGCAGGGCATCTGGCAGGTTCTCAATACCGCCGCCTGGGACATCCAGGATCACGGGGCGACGCTTGGCGTGCCTGCCGGTCATGGCGTGGTCGAAGGCAACGAGATTCCGTACAGACCGGAGGCGCTCGCGAAGAAGAACGAGAACTTCAAGAACCGCGAGACGCTCGACCCAATCAACAAGTGCTTCCTGCCCGGTGTGCCACGCATCACCTACCTGCCGCATCCGTTTCAAATCGTGCAGCAGCGCGAGCGCGTCACCATCCTGCACGAGTACTCGCGTGTCATCCGCTACGTCTATATGAACGGGAATCCGCATCCCCCGGGACCGATCGACTGGTTCATGGGCGACTCCCGCGGACGCTGGGAGGGCAACACGCTGGTCATCGACGTGATTCATTTCAACGACGAGACATGGTTCGATCGCGCCGGCAATTTCCACAGCGATGCACTGCACGTGGTCGAACGCTTCACGCCAACCGACCGCGATCACATGAATTACGAGGTGGCGATCGATGACCCGAAAGTCTTCACGCGGCCGTGGAAAATGAGCATGCCGCTGTATCGTCGTCAGGAAAAGGACGCCGAGCTCCTCGAATACGATTGCGGCGCCTATCTCCTCAAACAGGAATGGGACAAGCCGAATTCGGCTTTGTTCCGCCAGCGGTGAGGTTGTGATGAAACAATGGCTGATCGCGTCCGTCACGGCGCTTGCGGCGGTGCTCTTTGTCCTGCCCGTCACCGGCCGCGTCGTCACCGGCCAGGCGTTCTATAAACCGGATACGCCGAAGTTCCCGCAGGCGCGCACGTGGGTTGCGCAGAGGGCGAAGCTTCCGCCCTACAAAGCGCCGCGCACGGCGGATGGCGTGCCGGACCTGCAGGGGAACTGGAACGGACCGATCGGCGGCGGCAACGACGATCTCGAAGAGCACGACTACATTGACGTGACGACGCCGCCGCAAGAGAGCTACATCTCCGATCCACCGGACGGCAAAGTACCGTATACGGCCTGGGCGCTGGCGAAACGAAACGAGATTCGCGCCGGCCTGGCGCGTGGATGGCCGGGTGAAACGGGGAAGCGCCTCTACGGCGATCCGGCCGCGCTGTGTCTCGTCGGAATGCCGCGCAGCTCCTTTGGTGCGCAGGAAATCATTCAGGCGCGGGGCCAGGTTCTCCTGCTCACCTCGAACACATATCGCGTCATCCCGACCGATGGCCGTGTGCATTTGAGCTCGAGCGCGAAGACCTTCTTCGGCAACTCGCGCGGCCGCTGGGAAGGGGAGACGCTCGTGGTCGACGTGACCGGTGTGAACGGCGAGACATGGATCGACAGCGCCGGAAATTTCTATGGGCCGAACACGCACATGATCGAACGGTGGACGCTCGTCGAGCCGAACACGATCGATTACCAGATCACGCTCGAGGATCCATCGCTCTACACGCGTCCGTGGACAATGACGTATCCGAAGCGGCGGCAGGGGACTGGGCCCGGCGCTAATCCCGGAGGCACGACGGCCGCGAGCGCCGTGGCGAACGTCAACAACGATCGCTATGCGAAGGAGGTCTGGGAGAACACCTGCATCGAGGGCAACATCGATAACGTGTTGGAGATCAAGAACCTCGGATTCAAGTGGTTCAACCCGATTATTCCCTAACGCGCTTCTGACAAATCGAGCGTCGACAACGAATCCGATGGCGACGCCTCGAACTGCACGCTCAAGGTCCGGGATGCCCACCGCCGCTGCGCGCGTGCGGCGCTCCACACGATGACGGCCAGCACGACATAGGCCGCTGCCGCCCGATCGGATCGAAGTGCCGCCTTCTGCACGGCGGCATTCACGAAAGCGAACAGCAGCAGCGGCACGATACGACCCAGCCAGCGTGACTTCAGTGATTCGACGTCCCCGCTTGGCGCGCACGTGAACGGCACGGCGCGCCAGTCTCGCAGCACCCATTCAGTCAGCGCACAGCCGCACGCCAGATCGAAGACTGCGAGAACCAGCACATCGTGCGTCGGCCATTGCAGCAGCAGCACAGAACCGACAACGAGTCCGGTCACCGGGACAACGCAGAGCACCAGCAGCGACATCGCGGCGGCGTCGCCTGTCGATCCCACGAGCGGCTGCGACAGCCGGAACACCCAATTGGCCTCCACATCCGACGGGATCGCGAACGCCGTGCGGAGCCCGAGCGTAAGAAAGAAGATGATGACGAGCGGCAGCGCCAGCAGTGACGTCTCTGGACGATCGAACGCGAGCGTGCCGCGCATCCCGCCTGCCAGGACGCTGAGCGTTCCTACGGCCAGCCCGAGTCCGAAATACGCCGTGACGACGAGTCGGTGACGACGGCTGCGGAGTAGCGTCGTCACGGTGAACGTCGTGACGGCTCGCACCGCGGACGATGCCGGCAGCGCCACGACCGCCAGGCGCGCCACGTTCGACACCACCGCCGCGTGCTGATGCGGCTGCATTTCGAGCGAGCGCCACGCAAATCGCCGCGCCGGGCACAGGTACAGCGGGATCGTAATTGTGAGTGCGAGCAACAGCGCGAGCGGCGCCATTGCCGCGCCGAAGCCGAGAGACGGATAGGAGACGCCGACCATCCATGAGTAGAGCGCGGCGTACGGCATCGACGGCATGAGCAGTGCGAAGCGATCGCCGGCGGCGAGGCGGTCGACAAGTACCGGTATCACCCCGGGAATGAAGAAGAACAGTTCGGCGAGTGCGGCGATCGTCAACACCTGAAGTGCGGTGGCGAGCCGTTCGGAGGCGTGCGCGCCGAAGCACAATGCCAGCACCGCCCGCGCCATCAGCAGCAGGGTAAACGTGAAGAGGCTTGCGCCCATGGTGGCGATGAGATGCGCGACGAGTACGACCGGAAAGTATCCAAGCGCGGGATGTGACGGCGCCGCGACCGCGAGAAATACGGCGGCCGGCACGCTGATCGCTGCCGATGCGATGGCCGCCAGCCACAGCGATGCGACGAGCCGCGCCGCCGCCACCGTGCGCGGCCGTACGGGCAGGCTGCCGACGATCTCCTGATCGGCGCGGTCGGGCAGCAGTGCCTCCCACGTGGCCGCCGCCAGGAGCGCCGCGACCACCATCCCGTACAACAGGAAGAACATGCGATCGACCTGAATGGCGTGCTCGACGATCGATGCCTTCTGAAACCCGAGGGCCGAATAGTCGATCAGCTGATGGAACGCGTACATCGCCGCCGGCGTGGCGACGAGCACGAGCGCCCACGTTGCGACCAGCGCCGCATCCGTGTCGCGTGCGAGCAGCGCCGCGCTCAGCAGGCGCCGGACAGATCCGCGGCAGAGCAGGTGGAATTGATCGAATTCATCGCCAAGCGGCGCGGGCAGGTGCCGCCGGATCATCGCGACGAAACGTCGGCCAGCTCGCGGCCGAGCGCCGCAACATCCTCATCGACGGCGACCGTCGTGAACGCCTCTTCGAGTGTTGCCGTCTCGGTAAGCTCGCGCAGCCTGGTGACGGACGTCGACGCGATCGCCGAACCGTGGCGAAGGATGATGACGTCGCGGCAGACGCGTTCAACCGCGTCGAGCACGTGCGAACTGTAGAGGATCGTCCTGCCGCGCTCGGCCAGGGTGGCGATGAGCGATCGCAGCGCGAGTGTAGCGGCGACGTCGAGGCCGGAATCGGGTTCATCGAGCACGATCAACTCCGGATCGTGGATGAGCGCCGCGGCGACGAGCACCTTCTGCCGCATGCCTTTGGAAAATGCGGAGAGCGGCGCGTGGCGATCGGTGTCGAGCCCGAACAGTTCCAGATAACGGTCGATGCGGCGGGCGAGTGTTTCGCGCGGGATGCCGCGCAGTCCGCCGACCAGTTCCAGATATTCGACCGCCGACAGATACGCGTAGAGCCGGGGCTCCTCGGGAATGTAGCCGACGATCTTCTGATATGCGAGCAGCTGCTGGTGGATGTCGGTGCCGCGCCAGCGGATGCACCCGCGCGTCGGACGCAGCAGGCCGACGATCATTCGTACGGTGGTGCTCTTGCCCGAGCCGTTCGGGCCGAGCAGGCCGACGACGTTGCCGGGTTCGGCCTGGAGGGTGAGCGCGCGCACCGCCGCCACGCCCCGAAACGTCTTCCAGACCCCGTCCACTGTCAGCATGTCCGTCAGTCCGGAGTCGCGGCGCCCGTCGTACGACGAGGCGGCCAGAAGCACGCGGAAGAGGTGACGATCGACGCGAACGCAATTCCGGCGACGAAGCCGACTCCACGGATCATAACGGTCTCGTCGATTTGCATCTGCAACGGCCGGCCGGTGCCGAACCCGGAGAGCAGTACCAGCATGAACGTGTAGTACGACGCCTGAATCGCCGTCAGCACGGCGATCATCGACAAGTCATTGCGCATCGCGAGGAGATCGCCGGAAACGTCGAACCACAATGCGCCGGCGAAGGCGCGCAGCACGGCACAGTAGTGCAGGGGTGCCGCGAACGGCGACCCTGTGGTCTCAAACTGCAGGTCTGCAATTGCCGGCGAGAGCATCAACGCGAACGATTCGGCATGCAGGAGGCGCCGGCCGACGCGGGATAACCAGCTGCCGGGCATCATTGAGCCTCCGCCGGTTTGAGGGCGAGTGCGTCGCGCAGAAGACGGTATGCGTCGCGGACCTTCAGTCCGTACGCGGTCGGACGATAGTGGCGGCGCGGCAGCCCGATCGCTCCGGGTGCGCGCTCCTCCTGGCGCGAGGCGACGAAGCCCTTCGCTTCCATCCGCCCCAACGTCACGTAGATGGTGCCCCGCTTCAACCGGCCACCGGAGGCATCCACCAGCTCCAATCCGTAGCGCTCTCCGGATTCGAGGAGATCGAGTACCAACGACTCGGTTGAAGAGATCGACGGCAGGCGCTGTTCAGTCAAGAGGAGCTGATCTTACATTTTGTAAGACAGCTGTCAAGTATCGTAGCCGCGGTCTTAAAAGACCCGCCTACAGCCGCTCGACGTAGACGTAATACAGGTCGGTTGCGACTTCGAAATCCGACGCGCGGCCCTGCCACGTCATCGTCTGCCACTCGGAGGTCGGACGAATCAGGCTCCATGCGGTGGCGTCGCCGACGCGCACGGGCATCGCGAAATCCTGTTCGCCAGCCTTCCAGCGATACGCGACGGTGTGTGCCCCCTCGTCGAACTTCAGCTGCAGCATCGGCACGTCGGCGTGGCGCAGGTACTCGTTGAAGATCGGCGTCAGGTTCATGCCGGTCTGCTGATTGAAAAACTGGGTCATCTCCTCGGTCAGAATCGTTTTGTACTTGAACGTCTGATACACGCCGCGGATTACCTCGAACCACTTTCTGTCATCGTCGATGACGCTGCGCAGCGTGTGCAGGAAGAGCGCGCCCTTGAAGTATTGATCCTGCGTCGGCTCCTTGTGGATGCCGCGCTGCGTGATGATCGGTTCGACGTTGCGCACCTTGTTCTTCTCGGCGTTCACGTAGGCGAGGTAGTCGTTGTGCCCGTACATGTATTCGACGAACAGGCACTCCAGATACGTCGCCCATCCCTCGTGAATCCACATGTCGGAGGCGTCGGCCGCGGTGACAGCATTGCCGAACCACTCGTGCGCGCTCTCGTGGATGATGATGAAGTCGAAGCGCGGGCTGATCTGCACGCCGGTCCAGTCGCGTGAAGGGTAGTAGCTGTTGACGAAGTGATTGCCGTAGGCAACAGCGCTCTGGTGCTCCATGCCCGCGTACGGCACCTGTACCAGCTTGTAGCCGTCCTTCGCAAACGGGTATTCGCCGAAGTAGTGCTCGAACGCCTCGAGCATCGGCTTCACCTGTGTGAACTGCAGCTTCGCCTGCTCGAGGTCCTCCGGCAGCACGTAGTAGTCGAGCGGCACATCGCCGTATCGATCGCTGAAGTGCTCGTAAGCGGCGATGTTCAGCGCCACATCGTAGTTGTTGATGGGGTAGTGGACCATCCAGTCCCAGCGCGCGTAGCCGTCGCCGAGATCCGTCTTGCCGACGAAGGCACCGTTGGACACGTCGATCAGCGAATTCGGGACCGCAACGCTGATCTGCATGTTTTCGGGTTCATCGCGCCACTGATCCTTGTTCGGCCACCAGTAGCTTGCGCCGACGTCCTCGCACGCGGTCGTGATCCACGGGCGATCGGCGGTGTCTTTTTTGAACGTCAGGCAGCCGAAGCGCGCAATGGGCTCCGGCACGCCCGAGTAATAAAAGTCGATCGCGTATTCGCGTCCGGCGCGCAGCATCTGCGGAAAATCGATGAAGACCGCGTTCAGCTCGCGGGTATATTTCAACGGCGTCCGCCCGAGCAGGATCTTGTCGACCTTCAGATACGCATACAAGTCGATTTGGATGCGCGCGTCGTCCTTCAACATCCGGAAGCGGATGGTGTTCCTGCCGCCGATTGTCTGGCTGGCTGGATCGACGCGGATGTCGAGGTGGTAGGACAGGAGATCGTTGTTGGCGCGGTATCGGCCGTATTCGCCGCGCAGAATGTCGCCGCGCGTCTGCGCCGATGCGGTCGCAGCCAGCGACAGCGCTGCCACAAGCGCAAGAGCACTTCTCACTTACTTCGAACGTCCTACTTCCAAGTTCGAACTTTCGTACGCGTCGGCTTGCTCATGTGCGTGATATGAGCTTCGCACAAGAGGTCCGGATTCGACATGGACGAATCCGCGCGCCAGCGCCAGCCGCTTCAACTCGGCAAACTCGTCGGGATGGTAGTAGCGGACCATCGGCGCGTGCTGCGGCGTCGGACGGAGGTACTGACCGATCGTCAGAATCGACACGCCGACCCCGCGCAGATCGTCGAACACGGTGACAACTTCATCGATGTCCTCGCCGAGTCCGACCATGATGCCCGTCTTTGTGGCGATCGCCGGCCGATAGCGACGAGAGCGGTCGAGCAGTTCCAGCGAACGCGTGTATCTGCCGCCCGAACGCGCCATGCGGTACAGCCGCGGGACCGTTTCGATGTTGTGATTCAGGACGTCGGGTCCGGCGTCGAGAACCGTATGCAGGGATGACTCGATGCCCTGAAAGTCAGGAATGAGTACCTCGATTCGGCATCCCGGCACGCGCTCGCGGGCGCGGCGGATCGTCTCGGCGAAGATGAACGCGCCACCGTCGGGTAGATCGTCTCGATCGACGGAGGTAATGACTGCATGTCGCAGCGCCATCCGCTCGATGGCATCGGCGACCCGCCCCGGCTCCGTGATATCAAGCTCGGTCGGCTTTCCATGCGCCACGGCGCAGTACGCGCACGCGCGCGTGCAAACGTCGCCAAGGATCATGAACGTCGCGGTGCCGTGATGCCAGCACTCGCCGATGTTCGGACAGCGCGCCTCCTCGCACACGGTGTGGAGCTGCAGCTCCTTCATCACACCCTTGAGGCGCAGGTAATTCTCCGAGCCCGGAGCCCGGACCTTCAACCAGTGCGGCTTCGGCTCACGCGGGCGAATCAACTCGACAGGAATGACATCCATCACGACTACTACACAGTGTAATCGGTGGCGGCGGCTCGGCGCGACGCGGTACATTCGCTCCGGCCGCGTGCAGACGCGTCCGTCGCGACATGCGCTGGCATCGCACCTTCGCCATCTGTAGAAACACGCTCGCGATTCAGGAGATCGATTTGGTATGGCGTTGCAGAAACTCGCAATTTCATGGCTGGGACATTCGACATTCATCGTCCGCACGCCCGGCGGCAAGCGTCTGTTGTTCGATCCGTGGTTGTCGTCGAATCCGTCGTGCCCGGACTCGATGCGGAAGCCGCCAAAGGTCGATCTCATCCTCGCCTCGCACGGACACTTCGATCACATCGAGGACCTCGTGGCCTGCGCGCGGGAGAGCGGTGCGCCGGTCGTCGGCATCTTCGAGCTGTGCGACTGGCTGTCTCGCAAGGGAATCGCGAACGCGGCACCGATGAACAAGGGCGGGTCGCAGGACATCCTCGGCCTGCGGGTGACGATGACCGATGCGCGGCACAGCAGCGGCTACTTCGACAACGGACACATGGTCTACATGGGCGAACCGGCGGGGTTCGTCGTCCGTCTCGAGGACGAGATGTCGATCTACTACTCAGGGGACACCTGCTTGTTCAGCGACATGCGCCTGATCGGCGAGATGTACTCGCCGACGATCGCGTTTCTGCCGATCGGCGATCGCTTCACCATGGATCCGATGCAGGCCGCGAAGGCCTGCGAGTGGCTGGGCGTGAAGCAGGTGGTGCCGATGCACTGGGGAACGTTCCCGCTGTTGACGGGAACGCCGGCGGCTCTGAAGGCTCTCGTCGAGCCGCACGGCGTGCAGGTGCTGGAGCTGAAGCCGGGCGAGACTACTGAATGACGATTGTCCCCTGCAGATTGCGATTCTCGGACTGATCGTGATCGTGAAAGCCGCAGGTGCGGACGGTATTCAGGTTCCCCGTCAGCTTCGTCTGCCCTGGCTGGATGAAGCCGACCTGATTGATCGGCGGACAGTCCGTGTGCTCGGGATGCGGATCCGATTCCATGTCATGCGCGCGCGTGTCGTTGTTGATGAACGTGACGCGGCTGCCGGCGGGAATCGTCAGCGATTTCGGCGACACACCGGCCGATGTGATCGTAAAGGTCGTCCCGCCGCCCGGCGTCGGCGTCGGGGTGGGAGTCGGTGTTGGTGTCGGTGTCGGTGTTGGTGTTGGTGTTGGTGTTGGTGTCGGTGTTGGTGTTGGTGAGGGTGTCGGCGCCGGTGATGGTGTTGGGCTCGGTGATGTGCTGCTACCACTGCTTCCGCAGGCTGCAATCGAAAAAACACATGCCGCGACTGCCGCGACAA
>Ga0310810_10009290_pt1 | contig 11356 bp, 11 predicted proteins | sample NCmetagenome_FD_207641 | JGI IMG/M metagenome (GOLD analysis project Ga0310810, IMG submission 207641) | Soil microbial communities from experimental microcosm in Duke University, North Carolina, United States - NC | ecosystem: Engineered > Artificial ecosystem > Soil microcosm > Unclassified ... | reverse complement strand
AAACAGCACCGTGCCCTTGGCTTCGCTGAGACCGACCAGCGCGCATCCTTCTTCCATGGACAAGGCCAGCGGTTTTTCGATCCAAACGTGTTTGCCCGCTTCGAGGGCTTTGCGCGCGAGACAGAAGTGAGTCGCCGGCGGTGTTGCGAGCACGACGGCCGCGATGGTCGGGTCGGCGAGAATTTCGTCGTAGCAGGTCGTGGCGGGAATATTCGGATAGGTTTGCCGGATCTCGGCGCGATGCTCGGGATGAACATCACAGACGGCCCGCACTCGACCTTCATCGCTCCGAAGAAACTTAGACAGCAGCTTTTTCCCCCAGTAACCCGCGCCGACGACCGCCAAAGAGACTTTATTCTTCATTGTCTTCACTGATATTCGCGAATGCGAAATTCCGGATTGCGCTCTGCGCGAAGGAAGCGATCGAGATTCCATGCGTTGGAGAACGCGATCAGACCCAGGGAAAATGCAGTCGCACCGGGAATCCACTGGCCGCGCACGGCGAGCAGCGCGCCCAGCGCCAGGGAAGTCCACTGAAGTTGCTGGAAATTTTTTTTCCAACGCCGGGGCCCGCGCAATGCAAAGGGCAGGGCACAGAGATCTCGCAAAACCAAGAAGATCCGATCCAATCCGTAGTGAGACTGCCCCGAGATGCGCGGCCGATCGATGACTTTGACTTCAGTGAATTCCCCCGCGCGCACGCCGAGAGCGGCGGGGGAGAATCGATTCATGAAACCCTCGGGCACGAATTTGTTTTCCAGGACTTCGCGGCGATAGGCTTTGAGACCGCAACCGCAATCGTGAACGGGCACGCCGCTCACGAAACGGATCAGACCGTTCGCTACCTGCGAAGGCGCTAGACGGCTCCAAAGTTTCTCGACACGCCGTCGACGGCGACCGGAGACCACCTGGTAGCCCTTCGCTAGCTCTTCGAGCAGTGCCGGTATGTATGCCGGATCGTTCTGGTAGTCGCCGTCGATGGAGACCAGGATGTCGCCGCGCGCCTGAGAAACTCCGGCGAGCAACGCCCAGTTTTCACCCACGTTGTTTTGCAAATCGACGAAATGAAAGCGGCCGTCGCGATCGCGGAGCTCCTTCAGTCGCGTCAGCGTGCCGTCCGTACTGGCATCATTGACGAAGATGATTTCGTAGCTATGTTGCAACGGCGCCATTACTTCGCTGATATTTTCATAAAGCGCCACGACGTTTCCCTCCTCGTTGTGCATGGGTGCGATCACCGAGATGCCGACGCCGCGCCTCGCAGCATCAGTCGTGGCTGGAAAAATAGTCACGCACGGCGCATATGACATACTCGACCTCAGCTTCGGTGAGCTCGGCGAACATGGGCAGAGCGAGATTCTCATCGGCGTAGCGCTCGGCTTCGGGCAGCGCCTGCGGCAGCAAGTCGCGCGTTAGCCACGCTTGATGGCGATGCAGCGGCTGGGGATAGTAGATTCCGGTGCCGATGCCCCGGGCTGTGAGAAAGCGCTGGAGATTATCCCGCTGCGGCATTTCGATGACGTACTGGTGATAGACGCTTTGCCGATCGGCAAACACCGGCGGCGTTTTCATCGGCAGCCGAGCGAATGCCCGGCTGTAAGCTGCGGCGATTTTTCGTCGCTTGGCATTGTCACGGTCAAGGCTCGGCAGTTTGACCCGCAGCACGGCGGCCTGCATCTCGTCGAGGCGGCTGTTCCAGCCGTAGATGCGATGATCGTACTTCATACTCTGGCCGTGCACGCGGAGCAGCCGAACCGTTTCTGCCAACGCGGCGTCGTGGGCGAGCACGACGCCGCCGTCGCCGTAGCATGCGAGATTTTTTACCGGTCCCAAGCTCATTGCGGTGATGGTGCCAAGACCTGCGACTCGCCGGCCGCGATAGATCGCACCCTGCGCCTGAGAGGAGTCTTCGAGAATAGGGATGTGCTGTTTTTCCGCGATCCGGCAGATGGAATCCATATCGCAGGGAAGCCCAAGAAGATGGACCACGATAATCGCTTTGGTCTTGCTCGAGATTGCGGCTTCCAGGCTCGTCAGGTCCGGGCCATAATCCCCTTGCGCTTTGTCGACCAAAACCGGTGAAGCGTCGACATAGATGATCGGTTCGATCACCGGAGCCGGCGCATGAGCCGGCAGAATGACTTCGTCACCGGGACCGACTCCTAAGGCGCGCAGCGATAGAAAAATTGCGTCGGTGCCGGAAGCGACTCCGACGGCGTGGCGCACTCCACAGTATCGTGCAAACTCATTTTCGAAGCTCGCTAGATGGACGCCGTTTAATAGGCGCATGGTGCGGAAGGATTCCTTCCACCGGCGGCGCAGTTCCTTCTGGATGGCGCGATATTTTCTGGTTAGATCCAGCAGGGGTACTTCTAGAGCGGTATCTCGCAGCGCGTTCGTGCCATGCTGGTGGAGATTGCGAATGCTTTTCGCCCGCACTTGGGTCGCGTTCGTGCGCCCAAGGTCGAACAAAAGAGACGAGTTGGATGCCATTTGGCTCCTCCTTTTGACTGTAGGCTCCGCGGTTTCCGGACGACTAGGCTTCCGCCGCAACCAGAGACGGATCGGTCAAAGGAGAAAGGCACAATTCAACTCGAACGGCTTGGCAACTTCTTTACTAACCGCGACGGTGTTAGTGGCGTGATGATGGACGACAGGGATGGGTGAAACGGGGTGAAAAATCGTTGCAAGGAACGCGAGTGGAAGAGATTTAAAGACGTCGTCCCCAGCGTCCTGATTGTTGGCGACCATGATCGATGGGCCGCTGTAGGTGTCGGAATCATCGCCCGCGGCACTCGTCACGTTCACTCCCAGCCAAATGACGAGAACCCATAAAGCGACGACGCGAAATAGCATACTGATCACAAACCGTCGATCAATTTTCAAAAGGCGAAGGACCATTCAATTTCCCGACAGCCACGGTTGAGCCGTAAAACGCCTGAGTGCCTCCCGGCCGAATTCTTTGGAATGGGGCACATGGATTTTCCGCGCCGCAATGTAAACTGCCCGCAGCGCGAGTGTCGCATATTTGTTCAACAGCGCGCCGGTCGAAGCGCGGCTGACTTTTCTCACGGCGGTGATATTGTCCAAGATGGCAATTTCCTGAAAACGATTCGAGCGAAAAACATGCTCCCAAAGAACTCTTTTAGGCCCCGGTTTGCGAATCGTGTCATGCATGGCTAAGATTCCGCCTTCGACTAGATGGGGTTCCCAAAGAAGGAAATCGAGGTTTGCCGAAGCGTAACGATGGTCGCCGTCAATCCAAAGTAAGCGGACCGGTTTTTGCCAACCTTGTGCGGCTGCTGCCGAGGTCATGATCATCGGCACGACGCGGTCCGCCACTCCGGCCGTTTGGAGGTTGGCCAAAAATTCGGCTTTCGTGTCGGTAAGATAACCTTCTTCCGGCATGACCAAGTGGGGGTCGATGGCATAGATTTTTTCGTCACACACTTTTGCTGCGCCGAGCGCGAGCGCGACCGTTGATTTGCCCTTCCAACTGCCGATTTCAACAATCACGCCTTGACAGTCGTTGAATTGGCCGAGATGAAACAGACATTCGACTTCGGTATTACTGAGCATCCCCGGCAATTTTTGAATGTCCTCAAGGTTCACGCATGTCGGCTCGCTATTAACCCTAGCGGGCCGCTCAACAACGGAAGGGACAGGACTCAGAGGCGCTGTCGGTGCGAAGGCATGGCGAAGCTCCGCGCGCAAGCCGCCACTGGTTTTTGCGCTTTGCCGAGACAACATGATCTACGGATAGCGGCTTGGGGAATTTATTCAACGCGAAACCATGGCCAGAGCGTTACTCGTTCCTTACAAATCTGAAAGGTTGCCTCGCGCAAAAAAAGCACCCCGGCGTTCCTTTCTGCGAACGGTGGACGTTTCCTCGCGGTCGAACCCAATAGGCCCGGACCAATCGTCAGGTAGCTGGGAAATTTCACCGAATGAATCGGTTAGGCGTTCCGAGTTTTCGAAATGGGCGCAATCTTTCAGCGGGTGCGCCGAGCGGCGCATTCTTGACTGCCCCTGACGCCATGTTATACGAGGTTACTCAATTCGATCAGGGGGACATTCGATGAAATCCATTTACCGCCTGGCTTCGGCGCTTTTCTATCTGGGAATTTTCGCCTCGGTTCCGTCGGCGTTCGGGCAAGCCGATTTCTATAAAGGCAAGACGATTACCGTGTACATTGGCACGACGCCGGGTGCGCTCTACGACCAATGGGGCCGCATTCTTGCCCAGCACATGGGCAAGCACATCCCCGGCAGACCTGACCTGATCGTGCAAAATATGCCGGGCGCGGGGCACATGATTGCGGCCAACTACGTCTACAACAAAACCAAACCCGACGGCCTGAGTCTAATCGGATCGATCGTGCCGACGCTTTACTTTGATCAATTGGTCGGGCGCAAGGAAGCGCAGTATGACTGGGCGAAGTTTGTCTGGATCGGCTCGCCGGTACAGGGCGAATCGCAGATGTACATGCGCGCTGACACGCCCTACAAAACCATCGAAGACGTGCGCAACGCCAAGGAACCGCCGCGCTGCGGCGCTCAGGGCACCTCGGATTCCGCGTACTATCTACCGAAACTGTTCGAGGAAACGATCGGCACTAAGTTTAATCTGGTGCAGGGCTATCCAGGCGGTCCTGAAATCGACCTCGCCGTCGAGCGCGGTGAGATTCACTGCCGCGCGTTCACCATCGAAGCTTTCATGTCGCGCGAGCCGTATCACACCTGGCGCAAGAAAGGCTTCGTGCGTAACATCATCCAGACCGGCAAGAAAAGAGACGCCAAGCTGCCGGAGACGCCGACCTTGTGGGAGTTGATGGATCGCTACAAAACTCCCGAGGGCAGCCGCCGTCTGGCGACGCTCATGCTGGCTTCGGGGCAGCTCGGCCGGCCGATGATGGGCACTCCCGGCACCCCCGCCGATCGTGTGAAGATGTTGCGCGACGCGTTTAACGCGACGATGAAGGACCAGGAATTTCTCGCTGACATCGACAAGCGCCAATTCGACCTCGATCCGGTGCCCGGTGAAGAGCTGGAAAAAATCGTCAAGGATGTGATGAGCCAGCCGCCGGATATCATCGCGCGCATGAAGAAGCTGCTCGGCAATTGATCGCGCAAAACAGATTCGACGCGGTATCGAAACGGCGGCGGGAAATCATCTGCCGCCGTTTTTGTTTTAGCGGTAAAGACCGTCGATATAGCCGGACTTATCTAGCTCTTCGAGAAAGCTGGTGTCGACGAATTCCCGCGGATTGGCCGTCCTGGCGGCGGGAATGCGATCGCTGACGTCTTTGAAAATGGTCTTGAAGCCTTCCAGATTGGGATAAGGTTTGATCTTCACGATCTCGCGCAAGGTTTGATAGGCGTCTTCCAACTGTTTTTCATCCTTGCTCTTTCTGTATTTGACGAAAGCGCGTTTGGTCGCCTCCGGATTGGAGCGCACGAGGTGGATCGCCTCGATGTAACTTTTGACCATGCGCCGGACCACGTCACGATTCTTCGCGATGAAACGCTGGGTCGAGACTAGTCCCGTGCCCTGGTAGAAAATATTCAGCTCCGCCATATTCAACAGAATTTTCATGCCTGCTTGCTGCGCCACCAGATGATCGGGCGGCGAGAAGCTCGAGGCATCGACCGAGTTTCCCGTCAGGGCAATGATTCGCGCCGGTGTGTCGCCGATCTGCAAAAAGGTCACGTCTTTCTCGCTGAGGCCGTAGCGCGGCAGGATGTTGAGCACGCGCATGTGCGATGCCGCGCCGAAGCGCGAGATCGCGATGCGCTTGCCTTTGAGATCTTCTGGCGTGCGGATGTTCGGCCGCGCCATGAGCCGGTCGTCGAGCAGTTCCTGCGCGCTCACGAGCATCACCGGATCGCCGCCCTGGAGGCGCACCGGCGCCATCAGCGCGCCGGTCATCTGACCGAATTGAATTTCACCGGCCATCAGCGAAGGCGCGGAAATGTTGCCCGGCATGTAGATGATTTCCAGGTCGAGATTGTTTTTCTTGAACAGCCCGGCGGTGTTGCCGACCCAGAGAAGCCCATGCTGCGGGCCGGGCGAGGTGTAGCCGATGCGGACGCGATCGGCCGCCGGCAACTGGCCGGAGAGCACCGGCCAGGCGCTCAACACTACGAATAGAAAAATAAAATAGGTCGACGGACGGATTCTCGGAAATGACATCCCGGACCTCCCGGCGCTTGTTCGCGCAAAAAATAGAGTGGCGCTTCGGCGGCAACTTAGTGCGCGGCTGAATCCAGGTCAAGAAAGAATTTTTTGCGATTTTCTCCGTGAGTACAGTTCGGCGGCCGCTCTATTTGGGCTCGCTTCCTGCAAGCAAGTCAAGATTCACATGAACAGCAGGATTGTGCTATGAGGGGGACGCTATGGAAAAAAAATCATCGACAAAATTGGCTGAGCTTCTCAGGCGGCGCGAGCTGCTAGTCATGTCCGGCGGCTTCAGCCCCCTGCATGCGCGCATGTCAGAGGTGCTTGGTTACGAAGCTTTTTTCATGTCCGGTTCGCAGGTCTGCGCCTACGTCTACGGCTATCCGGACGTGGGCCTGCTCGGCCTGAGCGAAATGAGCGAAGCCGTGCGACGCATTACCAACGTGACCGCGATGCCGATCTTTGCCGACGCCGACACCGGCTACGGCAATGCGGTGAACGTGCATTACACGGTCGAGGCATACGTCCGCGCCGGCGCGGCCGGGCTGCACATCGAGGATCAGGAAGCGCCGAAAAAATCCGGCACCCTGGCCGGCCGTCGGCTGATCTCGCGCGAGGAAGCAATCGGCAAATTCAAAGCCGCGGTGGCGGCGAAAAAAGCGCTCGATCCCGATTTCGTCATTTGCGCGCGCTGTGATTCCATCGGTTCGGAGGACGGTAGCTTCGAGGACGCAATCGAGCGCAGCATCGCCTATGTAAAAGAAGCGGGCGTGGATGCGATCTGGGTCAACACGCTCACGACCCGCGAGCAAATTCAGGAAGCATGCCGGCGCATCCCCGCCCCGGTGATCGCGCCGTATTATGGGCCGCGGCCGTCACCGAAGTTCGAAGAATTCGAAAAGCTCGGCGCGGCCGCGGTTTTATATCCTAGCCTGACTACGGCCAACGGCTTGCAAGCGACCTGGGAGCTGCTGCACGAATTCAAACAACGCGGTCCGATCGTGCTCGAGGAATGGAACAAGAGGGCGCAAGAAAATCCGTGGGGTGTGGTGCCGCGCACTCAGGACCCGATCCTGCCGGCGAAAAAGATCCATCAGCTGGAAGACGATTTCATTCCCAAGGAACTGCAGCGCGACTACGCGAAGACTTTCGGACATGATCGGCACTAAAATACGGTAAGGCGTCAGGGGTTAGGGTGAGGCGAAAGGCATCGATCGTAGATTGCTCTCGCGCTTTACCCTCTACGCCTTACGCCTCACGGTTTGCCCGCTGCGCGGCGCTGACGGCGTAGAGCAGATCCTGTGTGCTGGTCGCTGATTGAGAAAGATCCACCAGCGCTACTTGGCCGGAAGCGACGCGGCGGTTGGGAGAGCGTTCTTTGATCTGTCGCCAGGCCTGGCGCATGGTTCGGCGCATGAAATCCTGATCGGTGCTTTGATCGACTGCGAACACCACGCGGGACAATGGCACGAGCTCGAAAATTTCATTGATCTCAAAGACGCAGCCGGCGTTGGCGGCGCCGAAGCCGCGCAGATCCATGAGCACCGCGTCGCTCTCGTCGGCGAGTCTTGCCAACGTGAGTTTCCAGGTGTCGTCATGACAAAAGAATTCGGTGACGCGAAACTGGCCTTCGGCGTCCGGCTTTAGATCCAACTGATCCATGCGCAGGTCGAGCGCGCCGCCCGAGTCGATGAAGCGGCGGGCAAGGCGCCCGCTCAGGAAGGCGAGAAATTCGTGCGGCTCGATGGCCGAAGTGGCGAGATCGGGACCCGCGATCATCTGGATGCTGCCCACGGTGCGCCAGAATTTTCCCAGCGCGTCGTAGAGCTGCTCGCTGCGTTTGCCGAGAGCGAAGACGCGCAGCAGCAGCAAACGCGGTCCGGCCGAGCGGGCTCGCCGCGCCGTTCCCGTCGCGCGAAATAATGCGGCAGCGACCATTTTGTAAACGATGAATGCGCCGAGCCCGCTCAAAATCCACAGGCGTCCCTGGAATACCTGGCCGATGGAATTGACGATGCCGAAGAGCAGCCATACGGCGTCGATGGTGATCGACTGTTCGCTCATACGTTTTTTGACGTAGAGACTGCGCAGGACCTCCAGCAGCACCCAGCCTGCAACGGCAAAAACCGCGAAACCGAGTACGTGCAGCGCGCTGATCGCGCCGTGGGGACCGAGTCCGATCTTGTGGGAGAAGTCGCTGAACGCTTTCAGGAGCTTCGGATTGGCCCCCGTGAAGGTCACCGCCATAGTAGCGCCGGTAACACCGAGGATCATAAAGATCAGCACCAGAGGGCCGACGGCGCGAATGCGGCGGTTGAGAAAAATCAGCAGCAGCAGAGTCGGGATCGCGTTCAGATCGAGCCAGATGTAGAGCACCTCGGCAAGCGACACGCCGGGATTTTTCATCAACAGTACCGCGCCAAGCGAGATGCCGATCGAAAGATAGATCGCCGAGCCGATGCGCTTGGTGCGCCGCGAAATCCACGCCACCACATCGAGAGCAATCAGCACCGGCCAAGCGTGCGCCCAGGTGAAGTACATGAAGCTGAAAGGATAGATAGGCAATTTCGACGAGACGAAAAATGCCGCGGTCATGGTGGCGGCGAAGGCGCAGCCGGCGATGATCTGAACTCCCGCCGCCAGCCACTGCCGGCGCACGGCGCTTCGATAAAGCCGCGCGGCGTCTTCTTTGACCGGAGCCGCCGCCCGCGTGACGTACATAAACTCGAGCGGCGTTTCGTTCGGTACCAGTTCCGGTTCCGGCGGCAGATAACCTTTGGGTTCGAGAAGGTCGCTGCGACTTCGCCGCCGCATGGATTTGATCACGGCGCGCCGATAAAGGCGCAGAATGAGATACGACGACGCCAGTGCCAAAAGCGTCGAGACGATCAGAATGTAGGTAAGCTGCCCGGTGAGAGCAACCGTGACCGCGTCAAACTGTCGGTTCATGTTCGGACAGGGTCCGGCTTTGCGGAAAAAAAATCAAGCGCGCTACGGCCGACTGGAGCCGCATGTTGTCGCGGATTCTTGGAATGGCGGAACGGTAATTCAGGCAACGCGACCGCGCACGGCCCAGGCGCGGGCGCTCAGGTCGATGGAGCCGTCCGCGGCGAAGGGCAGCGCTGCGCGGATTTTTTCCCGCAAGGCGTCGCGGCGGTCTTCACTCAAGGACATGGCATAACCGGGCGCGGGTCCCTGACCGCCGAGGAATGGATGCCAGTAGTCGTCGAAATCTTGGAAGCGGGTCGGGACGTCGATACAGCGCGCTTCCGCGCGAGTGAGCCCTGCGGTGCTGAATAAATCCAAGAGCGCGGCGGGTTGGCAAAGCGGAAAGCGCACGCCTTCGTCGAGCGCGACGGCAGCGGGATCCAAAGCCGCCGCAGCATCCCAGAAGTAACGCATGAGCTCCATTTTTTCGGCGTAGTCCCAGACGTAGGCGGCGATGATGCCGCCAGAGCGAACGGTCCGCGCCATTTCGGCGATGCCGCGCTCGGGCCGCGGAATGAAATTCAGCACCAGCGCGGAAACGGCAGCGTCGAAACGCGCCGCGTCCAGCGGCAGCGCCTGAGCGTCAGCCACCGCGAACGTGGCTCCGGCGTTGCCGACGCGAGCTTTGGCGTGGGCAATGAAAGCGCCGGAGAGATCGACGCACTGAAGGCGGCGCGGTCGTGCCTGGCTGAGAATGCTTTCGGCGAGCGCGCCGGTGCCGCAGCCTACGTCCAACCAGTTTCTTTGCGGGCCGACTTCAAGCCATGCGAGAAAATCCCGCGCGACGAGCCGGCTCCAGCGGCCCACGTAAGGCTCGTAAAGATCGCCGGCCGACCAGCTATCTTGGCGCGCGCCGGTCATCACGATCCCTTCGATCTTATGGCAGTGACCATCTCATGCTCGGTTGCTTGGATATGCGATTTCCAAGATATCCGCTGCTAAATCCTCCGGCGATAGCTCAGGGTTCAATGCGGAAATGAGTTCCTGTGTCAGCGGTCTATGCTGATAAATCTTCTCAACGCTGGAGAGATCGACCGATCGCTCATAGTAACTTTCAGCAAATTCCTGGTATGTCGCCGCTTGACCATCCAGAATCGCCAGTAAGGCGTCGGAGCCGTCGGGATCCAGATCATCGCTCGGATATTCGATTTTTCCAACTTGCCAATTCGAGTCGGCATGCCTCCGCCACAGGCAGAAGGAGTCATCGGCGATTCATGCGCGAATCCTTTCAGGATCGCGCCGGCGGCGTTGAAGAGAAGAAAGTAGTCATCGCCGGAGCCATTGCGCATGGACGCCATCATCTCGCCCGAACCCCACGTTGAGTTGAAGGAATAGTAACGGAATTCCCACTGCGGCGAGATAATCGCATCGAGCATGGCCAATGATTGACTGAGCCGCCGCAGCGCGTCTATATCGGGAAGCATGTTTCGCCTGATGGTTGTGACCATCCAGTTCCTTATGACGCACGTGGCGTCGATGCTCATCAGTAGGTAAGATTCTTTAGCCGCAAAGTCTGCTCATTCATTCGGCATCAAGAGCTGTAAGTGGTGACCGTCGGGATCGCTGAAGTAGACGCAATGCGGGTCGTTTTTGCGGCCATGCACTTTGATGCCGGCGCCTTCGAGGATTGATTTCACGCGCTCGTAGTCTCCCGATACAAGGCGCAGCGCCATGTGGTTGACTTCGCTTCCGGCGTGGACGTCTTCTCCTTCTTCGATTTCGAAAAGCGCGACGCCCTGGTTGCCGCATTTCAAGAAACACTGCCAGGAGCTTTCGTGGTCGATGTCCATGCCGAGGAAGTCGATGTAGAACTTTTTCGCGCGCGCGAGATCTTTGACGTGAAAAACCACGTGATCGATGCCGGTGACTCTGAAAAGGGATTGCATAGTTCACCTCCTAAGGAACGGGTTCTCGATTAGAGTTGTCATCCCGAACGAATGTGAGGGATCTGAGAAGGATTTCTCCTTTTAGTCGAAATGACAAAGATGAAGACCTCGTTAGCACCGTCACTTTCTTCAATTCACCACGGCGATAGCTTGAATCTCGATCATCATTTCTGGCCGCGCCAGTTCCTTGATACCGATAAGCGCGCTGGCTGGGTAGCGGTCTTCGTGAAAAAATTCTTTGCGCAGCTGAGTGAAGCGCGTGCCGTTGGCCATGTCGGTAATAAAGACCGTCATGGTGACGATG
>Ga0310810_10009289_pt1 | contig 11357 bp, 11 predicted proteins | sample NCmetagenome_FD_207641 | JGI IMG/M metagenome (GOLD analysis project Ga0310810, IMG submission 207641) | Soil microbial communities from experimental microcosm in Duke University, North Carolina, United States - NC | ecosystem: Engineered > Artificial ecosystem > Soil microcosm > Unclassified ... | reverse complement strand
TGGAAGCGCGCGTCGTCGCACTCGCCATAGTACTCGGGTTCGAGCGTCACATTTCGCGGATCCATCGCCGCAAGCGCCAGGCGCGTGGCGTCGTCGATGCGCGTGTCCGTAACCGCCGTCTCCCAGTTGTCGGAGTACTGGGGGTAGTACAGAGAGGTGAGCGTGCGGCGACAGAGGTCGGACCGATTGGTCTGCCCGTCGGCGAGCGAGGCCGACAATCCCTGGAGCCATTCGGTCGCCAGCGCACGCGTGGGGCGCTCGGCAATTTTTCGCAGCGGAAGATTAGGCATGATGGTCGTCCGAAAAACGTGTGCGATTGCGGTTACGGATGCGAGGCGGCCCGCGCGCGAATTGCCGCGCGCTCCGGGTCGATGGTCCTGAGGAGAATTGTTTCCCAGTCGGTGTTGCGCTGCGAGCCCATCGCCACGACGAGCGGTTGCGACACGTCTAATCCTTCCTCGAACAGAAGCAGTGCCGCTTGCTGTTCTCGCGGCTGGAGGCGTTGCGTCCCGAATCCGGGTGTCAGTGGAATAACATCGAACGGTCGATAGTCGCGGCCACCGGACGTGACGGTGAGATCAGTCGGAACGAATCGGGCGTCTGGTGCGAGGCCATAGAAGCGAACGTACCACACGCGTGGTTCGCGAACGCCGCGCATCGCCGCGCGCTGCATGATCTGCTGGCGTTTGTTCTCGAGCGTCGTGTGCAGATACCGATATGAATCGGATGCCAGCACGCGGATCACCGATTCGTCGAGCGGAATTGCCGTGACGCGAACGCCCTCGGGCTGAAGCACGATCGAGATGCTATCCTGTCGCACCGTGCCGAGGCCGGCGGGGATGAGCGTCGCCGACATCGAGTCGCGCGCGACATGGCCCGCCGGCAGTGCGGTTGGTGGTGCCGGCGCGGCGCCGGATGTCGGCGCACTCGCGCAGGCGGCGACGATTGCCGCGAGTGCCGTAGGCACGATGCCTTTCATGACGCGACCTTCCACGACGGCTGCTCCAGTAGCGACTCGATCGCCGCGCCGAGCTCGTCCCGGCCCTCGCCGGTCGACGCGCTGAACGCGATCACCTGCTCGGCGTCGAGTCCCAATCGCAGCGGAAGCTCGGCCAGTCGCTTGCGGCGTTCGGACGCTGTCAGCTTATCGATCTTCGTGAGGACGACGATCGTCGGTACGCCGATCTCGCTCAGAAAGTCGAGCATCAGCGTGTCGTCGTTGGTCGGATCGTGGCGCACATCGAGCAGCTGGACGATTCCGCGCAGTTGCGGGCTGCGCCGCAGGTAGCTCTCGATGAGCGGACGCCATTCGGCGCGCTGGTCTTTGGAGACACGCGCGTAGCCGTACCCCGGCAAGTCGACGAAGACGAACGCGTCGTTCACCTTGAAGAAATTGATCTCGCGCGTACGTCCTGGTGTGTTGCTCACCCGCGCGAACTTTTTGCGATGGACGAGCCGATTGAGCAGTGAGGATTTTCCGACGTTAGAGCGTCCCGCGAACGCGACTTCGGGCAACACTGATTCGGGACGCCAGCCGTCGACGCTCGCCATGCCCCCGAGGAATTCCAGAGAGCGAATGACCAGTGGCTCGTGCGACGTCATGGCGATCAGTGTGGCGCGACGGCCGGAACGTCGGCAGCAAAGTCGGTGTGCGCGAGCGCCAGCGCGAGCACGTCGTCCATCGTTTTGACCGCATGGAACGTGAGACCCGACCGCACTTCATCCGGCAGCTCCTCGAGCTCCCGGAAATTCTGATGTGGGATCAGGACATGACGAATCGAGTTCCGATGTGCCGCGACGGCCTTCTCTTTCAAGCCGCCGATGGGCAGTACACGACCGCGCAGCGTGATCTCACCGGTCATCGCCACGTCGCCACGGATCGGAATGCCCGTGAGCGCGCTCACAATAGCTGTTGCGATCGCGATGCCGGCTGACGGACCGTCCTTCGGCGTGGCGCCGGCTGGAATGTGCAAATGCAAGTCGCGATTGCGGTAGAAGTCGCGATCGATTCCCAACATGCCGGCGCGCGCACGGGCATAGCTCAATGCGGCGTTCGCCGACTCCTTCATGACGCTGCCGAGCGTTCCCGTGAGTTGCAGCTTCCCGCGACCCCCGACGACGCTCACCTCGATCTCGAGTACGTCACCGCCGACGCTGGTATATGCCAACCCCGTCGCGACGCCGATCTTGTGCTCGAAGGTAAGCGACGGTGGCTCATATGGCGGCGTTCCGAGCAACTCCTTCAAGTCGCCCGCGCGGAGCACCGTCTTGGCGCGCTTCGACTCGCCGCTCCCGGCGGCCGCAGCCTCCGTCGACTCAGCGCGGCGTCGCGCGAGCTTTCGCGAGACGCGACCGATCCGCCGCTCGAGCTCGCGCACACCGGCCTCGCGCGTGTACGACTGAACGATCGACGGGATCACGTCGCTCTCCCACTCGACGTCAGCCGGATCGAGTCCGTTGAGACGAAGCTGCTTCGGCGCCAGGAATTGCCGCGCGATCGCGTACTTTTCCTGATCGAGGTAGCCGGCCAGTCGGATGATCTCCATGCGATCACGCAACGGCTCCGGCACCTGCGGCAGGTAGTTCGCAGTCGTCAGGAAGAGCACCTGCGACAAGTCGTAATCGACCTCGAGGTAGTGATCGTTGAAGGCGCGGTTCTGCTCCGGGTCGAGCACCTCGAGCAGCGCCGCGGCCGGATCGCCACGATAGTCTTGTCCGAGCTTATCGATCTCGTCGAGCAGAATGACGGGATTCATCACTTCCGCTCGACGCATGGCCTGAATCACGCGACCCGGCATCGACCCGATGTACGTGCGGCGATGCCCGCGTATCTCCGCCTCGTCGCGCACGCCGCCCAGCGACATGCGAACGAATTTTCGGCCGAGCGCGCGCGCGACGAGCGACAACACTCCGATGTAGTCGAGGATTCGGTCCTTCACTTCCTCGAGGCCGTAGTGATCCTCGTCGAGCACTCTGCGTGCGTGCGCGACGTCGAGCACGTCGTCGGTGCGCTCGGTCCACGGCAACGCGAGAATCCAGTCGACGAAGTTTCGCGCGACGGTCGACTCCGGGGACAGCGGCGACATGCGCCGCAGCTTTCGGACTTCGCGGAGCGTCCGCGCGCGGACGATCTCGGGAAGCTTGCGCGCTTCGACCTGTCGCTCGAGATCGAGGACGTCATCACTCTCGTCCTGTCCGAGCTCGCGATGAATCGCTTTGAGTTGTTCCTGCAGGTAGAACTCGCGCTGGTTCTGGAATAGCGAGCCGCGAACCTCCTCGTCGAGCTTGCGCTCGAGGCGGAGCAGCTCCGTCTCGCTCACGAGGACTTGGCTCAGCGCGTCGAACAGCTTGGGAATCGTCGGCGCGTCGAGGAGCGATTGGCGAACCTCGACGCGGACGGCGAGATGGGCGGCGATGCCGTACCCTTGGCGCGCGATCGATTCGGCGCCTTGAACGAGCGTCACCACCTCGTTCGGGATGCGTCGGTGTAGCGAGACGTACTCCTCGAACAGGGCGAGCACGCGGCGCGACAGAACGTGAAGCGCCTCGGGATCGTCGAGTTCGGGCTCGATGTCGTCGGCGATCGCGGCACGCAAGAATCCGGACGCCGGGACGTATCGTGTGACGCGTGCCCGTGAGATTCCCTCGACGAGAATGCGTGCGGTACCGTTCGCCTGACGCGTCGCCTGGATGATCCGTCCGACGGTGCCGACGCGATGAAGATCAGCGGCCGCGGGCTCCTCGGTGTCGGCGCTGCGTTGCGTGACGAGGAAGATCGTCCCCCCCTCGCTGGCCGCGGCCTCGATTGCCGCGAGCGACGCCGTGCGCCCGACCAGCAGCGGCATGGCGACATACGGGAACACCACAACGTCGCGAAGCGGCAAGACCGCAGGTCGCTTGATCTCGGTCTCGGACGGAGAGGCGGTCGGGGCGGAGGGGGAGGGTGCCATGTCCCTAAGATAGCGCGGCCGACTCGGTTTATCGCAAGAAAAACGGCCCGCGATCGGCGGGCCGTGTCTCGTACGAGCGAAGCGCGGTTACGCTTCCTTCTTCTTCCGCTGTGGCGAAATCTCGAGCAGCGGCGGGGTCCCGTTGAGCACGGAGCTCTCGGTCAGCTTCACCTCTTCGACGTCCTCGCGGGTCGGAAGGTCGAACATGACCTCGGTGAGGAGCTCCTCGAGGATGGCGCGCAGACCGCGAGCGCCGGTGCCACGCTTGAGCGCCTTTCCCGCGATCGCGCGCAGGGCCGTCTCCTCGAAGGTGAGTTTCACTTCTTCGAGCTCGAACAGCTTGGCGTACTGCTTGGTGAGGGCGTTCTTGGGCTCCTTGAGGATGCGGACCAGCGAATCCTCGTCGAGCGCCTCGAGGGCGACGGCGACCGGGAGTCGGCCCACGAGCTCCGGGATCAATCCAAAGCGGAGCAGATCGTCCGGCTCGACTTCCTTGAATGGATTCTTCGCCTGAACGGCCGTCTTCGCGTCGTCGGCCACCTTGCTGAAGCCGATCTGACGGCGGCCGGTTCGGGCTTCAATGATTTTCTCCAACCCATCGAAGGCGCCGCCGCAGATGAACAGAATATCCTTCGTGTTGATCTGGATGTATTCCTGCTGCGGATGTTTGCGACCGCCCTGCGGTGGAACCGAAGCCACGGTCCCTTCGAGAATCTTGAGCAGTGCCTGCTGTACGCCTTCGCCTGACACGTCGCGCGTGATGCTCGGGTTCTCCGACTTCCGCGCGATCTTGTCGATCTCGTCGATGTAGACGATCCCACGCTCGCATTCGGCGACGTTGAAATCGCCGGCCTGGAGCAGCCGAACGAGAATGTTCTCGACGTCTTCACCGACGTAGCCGGCTTCGGTCAGCGTGGTCGCGTCGGCGATCGTGAAGGGGACGTCGAGGATGCGGGCGAGCGTTTGAGCGAGCAGCGTCTTCCCGACACCCGTGGGGCCGATGAGCAGAATGTTCGACTTGTCGAGCTCGACGTCGTCATCGCGAAGCGACGCCGAGTTGATGCGCTTGTAGTGATTGTACACGGCGACGGCCAACGCCTTCTTCGCCTTCTCCTGCCCAATCACATATTGATCGAGTGTGTCCTTGATCTCTTGGGGCGTCGGAACCTGAGTGATCGCCTCCGCAACCTCGCGCTCTTCATCCTCGGCGAGGATTTCATTGCAGAGCGCGATGCACTCGTTGCAGATGTAGACCGACGGACCGGAGATGAACTTCCGAACCGAGTCTTTGGACTTTCCGCAGAACGAGCAACGCAGGTGTTTGTCGTGCGACATGACCAATCACTCAACGGGTGGCGCGGATGCCCAAGAGGCCGATATCCAGCGGATATCTCCGACGGGTAGGGGTGACCGGAGCGGAGCGTACCCTTGAGAATTAAGGGCCCGGCAGCGGTCAAGCAAGAGACGACCAAGACTGGTGAAGGTTTTCACCCTTGCGGGTCCCTGAATCACTTCGTGACGGCCTGAAGGGCGCTTGGCTCAACCAGCTCGCCGCGATGCGTGATCACGCTGTCGACGAGCCCATATTCCTTGGCTTCCTCCGACGACAAATACCGGTCACGATCGGTGTCGCGCTCGATGCGTTCCGTCGGCTGCCCCGTGTGCTTGGCGAGCAGCTCGTTCATCTTCGCGCGGAGATACAGAATCTCCTTCGCTTGAATTTCGATGTCCGAGGCCGTGCCACCACCGCCCGACTGCGACGGTTGGTGAATCATGATTCTCGAATGCGGCAGCGCCGAGCGTTTTCCCTTGCGGCCGGCGGCGAGCAGAAACGCGCCCATGCTGGCGGCGAGTCCCATACAGATCGTGTTCACCGGCGACTTCATGTACTGCATCGTGTCGTAGATCGCGAGCCCCGCCGAGACGCTACCGCCGGGAGAGTTGATGTACAGAAAGATGTCGCGATCAGGATTGTCCGCCTCGAGAAACAACATCTGCGCGATGATGATGTTTGCGACGTCGTCGTTGACCGGCGTGCCGAGGAAGATGATGCGATCCATCAGCAGGCGGCTGAAGATGTCGTAGCTCCGCTCGCCGCGGGGCGAGCGCTCGATGACGTACGGGGGATAGATGGTCGGCATGGACGGTTACTGGTTACTGGTTGCTGGTGCTGGTTGCTGGTTACTGGTTGCTGGTGCTGGTTGCTGGTTGCCAGTAACTAGCACCAGCAACCAGCAACCATCTACGCTACTTCGTTTCGTTCCATCAGCCACGCAAACACTTTCTCTTCGGTGATGCTCTGTTCGATTTCGCGCAGACGTCCTGCTTTTTGTAGCGACGCGTAAACCTGTCCCGGATCCGCGCCGCGTTTACTCGCGACCTCGGAGACGCGATCGTCGATGTCGGACTCGGAGGCCTTCAACGCTTCGCGCTCGGCGATGGTGTCGATGATCAAGTCGCGTCGCACCTGGCGCTCGGCGACGGGCCGAAACTCGCCGCGGAAGTTCGCTCGATCTTCTTCGGGGACCTTGTAGGCGTCGACGTAGCCGTCGATCAGCTGGTTGACCCAACTCGGCGGAATGTCGAACGGATTGGCCGACGCGATCTGGTCGAGCAGTTGTTGTCGGACGCCGGCGTCCGCCTCGCGAGACGCGTGTTCCTCGAGATCCTTGCGTACCGTGGTCATCAGCGCGTCGAGCGACTCGAAGTCGCCCGCCTCGCGTGCGAATGCGTCGTCGAGCGCTGGAAGCGTCTTGCGCTTGACTTCGAGCAAGTTGACGCGAACAAGCTTGGTCTTGCCGCGCTGCGATTCATCGGGGAAATCTTCGGGCCAGCGGACCGGGCGCTCGGCATTCTCGCCCGGCTTGAGCTCCATGATCAACTCTTCGACGCCCGGGATCGCCTGTCCGCTCCCGAGCACGAGTGGATACTCACGAGGCTCGCCGAAGTCGCCTGACTCGTCCGCTGTGCCGAGCGTGACCCGAACCATGTCGCCGGGTGCCGGCTTGTCTTCGACGGGCGTCCACGATGCGCGCTGCTCGCGGATTTGCTCCACCTGCTCGCGCACATTCTCGTCGCTGACCGCGGCCTGCGTTCGAGAAACCCGAAAGCCTTGCGTGCGCGCGAGCTCGATCTCTGGCCGAACCTCGACGTGCAACTCGAAGCTGAGCGGCTCACCGTCCTCGAACTTGAGATCGTGCACGTGCGGTTGCGACGCGACCTTGAACTGTTCGCGGCTCATGACTTCCTGAAACGCTTCCTGAATCAGCGATTCAATGACCTGCTGCCGAATTGCGTCCTTGAAGCGTTTCTTGACCATTGCGGCCGGGGCCTTGCCCGGACGGAACCCAGGCAGGCGCACGTTCGACGCGTAGCGTCGCGCCGCCTTCTCCTCGGCGTCGCGGACCGTTTCAATCGGAACACGAACCTCGATCAGTCGCTCGAGTCCGTCGGTCTTTTTCGGTGTGATCTCGATGTTCATCAACGTCGGCTTGGTGTCCAGCGAGCGAAGAGCGTTCGCTCGTCGTCGTGCACCCAGGAAAAGGTAACTAGGCCTGAGGAGCAATGTAGCGACGGCGCAGGTGCCGATGCTTGGCGTGCACGGCTACCTTTTTCTCGTGCCAATCATACAATCGCGAGTCCGCCTAATTGCCGCCGCCTTCGGGTTGTTTGTTGCCGCAACGCCGGCACGATCGCAAGGCCCGGCTCGAATTCCAATTCCGTATCGCACGTACATCGCCGTGAATCCGCTCGGCATTCCGTTCGACGTCGGGTCGATCGAGGTCGAGAGTGGTGTCGCACAGGGTATCACCGTCGGCGGGCAGGGATCATACACCAGCCTCGGCGACGATCGATATTCGACGGTTGACGCGAAGGTCCGCTACTATCCGTCGGAGATCGTGCTGCGCGGCTTCTCGCTGGGCGTCAGCGTCGGCCACACGCACTTCACCACGCGCAACAACGACGTGACGCGACGAAGTCTGGATTTCGGCACCGTTGGGCTTTTGCTCGACTACAACTGGATGCTCGGCATGCAGCACCGATTCATCGTCGGATCGGGGATCGGGGCGAAGCGCGTCCTAGCGAACGCGGAAGCGAGAGACGCGGCTGGCCTCGATCACGCCTACGTGACCGCTCGGTTCGTCGTCGGCCTAGCGTTCTAGGCAGTGTCGCCCATCCCCGAGGCGCGACGGGTGTCCACCTTTGGCCAAGGGATCAACTACCAGCGGCACCTTCCGACACTTGGGCTGAGGAGCCGCAAGCGCCGGAGGGCGCTGTGTCGCGGCGAACGTCAGGAGACGGCACCATGTTACCAACCCGAGCGATCATCGCGACCGTCAGCACGGCGGCGTGCCTCTTAATCACGAGCGCCAAGGCCGACGCACAGACCTGTTCGATTGCCTCGACGGCGCGCGGCCCGCTGTCATGTTCAGTAACCACCAACGTGCGTATGAGCGTTCGCATCCCGGCACTCGTCGGGGTCACCGTGACGTCGTTGGACAGGCTAGCTCTAGCCTCAGGATCGGTCGTCCGAGCAGGCCTCGCGGTGAAGACAAATCGGAGCTACGCCCTGCAGATCGCCCGCGCGCCGATGGATCCAGTCCTCCGCGCGAGCGCATCACCCGACGCGCCGCCCGTGAGTTGGGCGACTGACGAGCACCGTGCGTCGCTCAATGACACGCCCGCTCAGATCGACGCGGCGGGTGGTCCGTCGGACGAGAGGGAGCCGGTCCAAGTGGCGTTCGCCCGTCCGCCGGCCGGCGACGTGCCCTCCGCCGATCCGATTCGTCTCATTCTGACGATCATCGCGCCGTAAGTCGGCGCCGGATGCCGCCCGCAGGCCCTGCGGGCGCCCGCTCGCGCTCCGAAGTCGGGGTGTCCCCTACAACAGAAACCGGTGCTCGTGACACGTCCGTGACCATTGATGGCCGGGACGCGTCTACAAGCGAGCTCGTGTACGACAGGCGGAGCTATCTGGAGTATCGGTAGCTGGGTTCGGGGACTTTAGCCCCAGTTTCGAGATCGACTCGATTCATAACCCACGTCCTGCGGGCGCGAGCTTGCCCGAAGTTGCGTCACGCTGTCGCTCGGGGGCGGCACGGAGACGTTGGGCTCATAACGGCTGGCGATGCAGCTAACCCAAACCCTCGGAGTAACAACATGTTACGCAAGTTGGTCGTAGTCGCAGGTTTGATTGCCGTGTCGGCCCGCGTGAGCGCGGCGCAGACATGTACGATTGCGTCGACCGCGGCGTCGGTTTCGTGCTCGGTCACCTCGACCCATTCGTTGACCGTTCCGTCGCTGATGTCATTGACGATGTCCGGGTTCACGTCGGGAACGTCGCAGACCCTTGCGGCGCCGACGGCGATGTCGGACTTCGCGTCGGCGAACACGATTCAGATTCCGACCACCGGCCCGACGTTCGTCGTCAAGGCGAATCGCGCGTACCGAGTGCAGATCAACGCGGTGACGGCAGCCTTCACCGGTTCCACGTACGCCAAACCCGCGAGCGATGTTGCCTGGTCGACCAGCTCGGGTGGTACGTTCGTTGGACTCAGCACGACACCCGCTGACATCGTGGGTGGCGCGGCGACGACCGGCAGCACCAGCGTCGGCGTCTTTTATAAGACCACCTACGACTTCATCTCTGACGTTCCTGGTTCGTACAACCTCGACGTCAAGTTCACGCTCGTCGCGCCGTAAACTTTCACGCGTCGAGAGTCGCAACGATGAATGGTCGTTTGAGCGACTGCGCGCGGCGGTGGGGGCGGACGACTGCCCTCATCGCCGTCGCGTTTGTCGCGATCCAGAGTAGCGCGTCCGCCCAGATTTCGGTGGACGAGCTCGAGCTTCACATTCCCCTCAAGCGCGGCGTCACCACTGTGAGCGACGTGTTTCACGCCGCCAATCCGGCCGCCGCGCCCGGTCAAGCCACGATCGTGGCCCAGGACTGGGACCGCAACGAACGCGGCGACAACCGCTACTATCCCCTCGGCACGCTGCCGACGTCGTGCGGTTCCCACGTCAAGGTATTTCCGTCGGTGCTGCAGCTCGGTCCACGATCGACGCAAACGGTGCGCGTCACGATCGATAGCGCCGCGTCGATTCAAACGAACTGCTACACGATCCTGTTCGTTGAGACGCCCCCTCCTCCACGCGGCTCCAACGGTGCCGCGCTCGTCTACAGCGTGCGCTACGGGGTCAAGATCTACGTCGAGCGCGACTTGCCGCTGGCTGCCGAGGTCGAGAACGTGGCGATCGCCCCGCGTGACGACAAGGCGGCCAAGAGCGACACGTCGCTCAAGCAAGTCGTCGTGACGTATCACAACACAGGTGCCAAGCAAACGATGACGCATGGCACCCTCGAGGTCCGACGTTCCGACAACTCGGTCGTGACGAAGGTCAACATCCCTGAATTTCCCACGCTCCCCGGCGCGACGCGGCGCCTCGGCGTACCGCTTCCGCGACTCCAGCGGGGCAAATACGTGCTACTGGCACTCCTCGATTACGACGGAGCCGAGATCGCCGCCGGGCAGGTGGACCTGGAGATTCCGTGATTGCGCGCGCCGCGCTGGCGGCGCTCTTCGTCGTCGGATTGTCTACTGCGTTCGCCGCTCCTGCGTCGGCGCAATCTGAGGTCTCGACGCTCACCGTTACCGGCGGCTCGACCGCGACGTTCTCGAACCCGACGCTCGCGGATTACGTCACCGGTTATATCGACGGCCCGACAATCAATTTCACCGCCTCCACAGTTGGCGGTGGCAGTCAGCCGCGCACTCTGACGGTCGAGATCTGCGCTGGAACGGCGACGCTGGGCAGCGGCAAGGCGCTGTCAAAGCTGATGTGGCAGCCGACGGACAATTCGCTGCCGTATCAATCGATCACCACCGGCTGCGCCAGCGTCGGAATCGTCTCGACACGCGTCGTCGGCGCGCAGTCCGTCGCCCGCGGCAGCTCGTGGTCCGGCGGTGTGCGTCTCCGCATGATGTTGGACTGGACGGACACCGCCGCGAGCTACGGCACGCCGATCATCATGGCGCTGACGGTGACGCCATGAGTACCCGACTGGTCGCGCGCGCGATCCTCGCGCTGTCCGCTGCGCTCGCGTTGGCGTTACTCCTCCCGACGACCGGAAGCGCGCAACGCGCAGTTGCACCGGCGCGGACCGTCGCCGCGCGGTCGGCAGCCGTGTCGCCGGGCGACGGCCCGGAGATTCCCGATCTCGAGGCGGAGCCCGTGCTGGTCGTCAATGGCGCGCCGCGAACCTTTCAGGTTGTTCGCGTTCCGGTTCCCGCGGAATTCGCGACTGATCGCGGCGTGAGCTATGACATCGTCGCGACGTCGAATGCTCCACTTCTCGGAAGGCGAAGCGGCGGAATGGCCGGCGGGCGCGGCCGCGACCGCGTC
>Ga0310810_10009287_pt1 | contig 11357 bp, 9 predicted proteins | sample NCmetagenome_FD_207641 | JGI IMG/M metagenome (GOLD analysis project Ga0310810, IMG submission 207641) | Soil microbial communities from experimental microcosm in Duke University, North Carolina, United States - NC | ecosystem: Engineered > Artificial ecosystem > Soil microcosm > Unclassified ... | reverse complement strand
CGCCGCGCGGATCGAGAAACTTCTCGAGCTTGACGTTTGCCAGTTCGCGGATCTCCTCCTCCGTGTAGTCGACGCCACGCTTCTCGCGGATGCGCGAACGGATCTGCCGCATGATCTGCTCGACGTCGACGTTGTCGGAGCGCACTGAGAAATCGGACATATGTGTGACTCGCAAGTCTCTGATTGCTGGTTTGGCGATGCGATTCGTCAAGCAATCAGCATTCAGCAATCAGCATTCATAAATCAGTATTCACCGCTCCACCGCGTTTCCTGTGCACGAACTCCGGCGCCTGGGCGATGCACGTGCCGAGAATGCCCAGCGAGCGCACGAACGCCTTCGTCCCGGTCAGCTCGATCTCGGCGCTGGCCGCTCCGACGTCCGGGTAGCCGTCGGCGGTGGCCGTGAGGGTCTCCCAGTTTCGGAAGAGGCGACCCCAGGGGCCGTCGAGGACGTCCCGCATCATCTGCTTCGCGTTGTACGGATACCAGAACGTGTCGTGGTAGATCACGCTGGCGATGTAGGCCCACGGCGCCAGCACGGTCTTCAGCGACCACTCGATCGGCTTCTTCATCGGCCCCCAATAAATCTGGTGCTGCATCCGCGACGCGAAGGTCATCTTCTTGAACGGCCCGACGAAGTGCCAGTTCTCGTTGGCCGCGGCCGTGTCGCCGACAATCTCGATCTCGCGCGGGTCGCCGCAGCCGAGGCCCAGATCGTGCGCCATCCGGATGAACTTGATCGACATCGGGTCGAAGCCCATCAGCTTCGCCGCGACCGCATCAATCGCCGTCTGATCGGCGCTCGCCAGCAGCACGTTCTTCGCGTGCGGCATCATGCAGCGCGGCCCGGGCCCGTCGCCGGCGAAGGTCCCGTCCATCACCGCGAAGACGCCGCGATGGATCTTCTTCTGGATCATCAGGAGATCGACGAGCGTCTCGTGAATGACCGGATGGGTCCAGTGCCGGTGCTCGTTCAGCAGCCCGCCGAACGCGTTCTTCATCGCGCCCGTGGTCGTGGTGAACACGTGCGTCTTCACCGTGGGCAGATGGATGATGTTCTCCCCGATGAAGCGCTTCGGGATCATGAATCCCTTGGGGTAGACCTCGTTCAGGCACGTGAACTGCTTCGTCAGATCACCGACCGCCTCGCGGATGTTGATCCACTCCTCGGTCTCGTAGATGTGAATGTTGCGCAGCCCGTGCGCATTGACGACGTTGATCTGCTTGTTTTCACGCTCGCCGAGGTGCGCGTCGATGACCACGGTGCGGTTGTGGCACGCATGCAGCAGCGACGGATTGTAGCCGTCCCGGGCCATCGCGCGGATCACTCCCTCGAGCTGCCACGGCGTCGTCGAACTGCCGGGGAAGAAGAAATGCCACGAGATGTTCACCTTCAGCGCGGTATCTACGTCGCGCGCGATCACGTCCTGATATCCCGCCAGGTTCATCACCGAGTGGTAATCGCGAAGAACCGTAGCCGGGGTCGTTTTCAGAATCGCGACGGTTGATTTGGCCATTTATCGCAGCGGTCCGTAGATGATTAAGGCAACGGCCAGCGCCCACAGCGCGACGCACGCGAGCAGCGGCCGGTCGTTCAGCAGGGTTTCCGCCGGACTCCCGCCCCCCTCCTTCTGATGCACGAGATAAAGGTAGCGAAAGATTCCATAGAGCAGGAACGGCAAAGTAAGGCTCAGGTGGTTCGTGTGAAACCTCTCCACCGTCTCGGGATTGATCGTGTAGAACGCATAGGCGACCAGCGTCGACGCGGTCACCACCGAGATCATCTGGTCGAGCAGATAAGGGGAGTATTCCTGCAGGATCGGCCGGTGGCTCGTCGCCTCGTCCGCCAGCAGCACCAGTTCGTGCCGGCGCTTGCTCAGGGCGAGAAACAGCGCGCCGAGGATCGTGACGAACAGCAGCCAGTTGCTGATCGGCACGTCGATGACGACCGCGCCCGCGGCGGCGCGCAGGACGAAGCCGATCGCGATGGTCAGCACGTCGATGATGACGACGTGCTTCAGCGGTCCCGAGTAGAACGCCAGCAGCCCGACGTAGGCCACGGCGAAGTAGCCGAATTGGACCCGGAGGAGGAAGGCGGCAATCAGCGCCACGACGCCGATGGCCAGCGCGGTGGCGAGCGCGGCGGCGGGTGACACGGCGCCTGACGCAATCGGCCGGTGCCTCTTCAGCGGGTGCCGCCGGTCTGCGTCGCGGTCGGCCACGTCGTTGAGCAGGTAAACCACCCCCGACAGCGCGCAAAAGACCACGAAAGCACCGCCCGCCTTCAGGATCGACGGCACATCCAGCAGCCGCTGGCCGAAGAGCAGTCCGCCGAAGATGATCAGATTCTTCGTCCACTGCTCCGGGCGGAGCGAGCGTACGAGGCTGTACGGCAACGGGCGCGTGCGGGCGATCGTGCGCCCGCGACGCGGCTCGGCTTGTTCGATGATGTCCGGAATACTGTGTCGCGCCATTCAAAGCGCGGCGGGTATGTGCGCGGTCTGGCTAATTGCCGAAGCTCTTAATTGCATCCGGTTCGGATTCGTAAGTCTCGAACACGGTCAGCAGCTTCGTGATGGCGAGCAGATCCTGAATGCGCTTGGTGAGATTCAGGAGCTTCAGTTTGCCCCCCTGCCGGCTCACCGTGGTGTACGTGCGGACAATCTCGCCCAGGCCCGCGCTATCGATGTAGGGGACGCCTTCGAGGTTGAGCAGCAGCTTCTTCTTGTCCTGCTGAATCAGCGAGTTGATCTTGTCCTTCAGGAGCTCGTCGCCTTCGCCGAGCGTCATCTTTCCCTTAAGGTCCAGAATCGTCACCCCGTCGACGACTCGTTCGTCGATCTGCATTCGCCGCTCCTCCAAGCCCGACCGCGCCGACGGGAACGCCGGCCCCCGCCGGTGGCCTCCGTTCAACCGCCCTGAGCGCCTGCCCCAGGCCCTACGGTTCAAGAAATAGACCGGGCAGCGTACTACGCCCCCGAGAGAAGTGTCAATTGCCTGCCCACTCGATTGGACACCGCATTTACCCGACTGGACCGCCTGTTTGAGCTCTTCTGGCGTTCGCCAGATTGTCAGTGCCGGGCTGTGGCACGGTCTCGTGGTGCCGCGTCCCGCCGCCGCGCAGCGTCTGAACGACGACGTAGAGGATCGGGATGAAGACGATGTTCAGAAAGGTCGAGAGCAGCATGCCGCCTGCGACCGCCGTGCCGACGGAATGCCGCGCCGCCTCGCCGGCCCCGGTCGCGAACACCAGGGGCAGGACGCCGAGGATGAACGCGAGCGAGGTCATGAGGATCGGGCGAAGCCGGATTCTCGCCGCCTCGATTGCCGCCTCGACGATGTTCAGGCCTTTCTCGCGCAACTGCTCCGCGAACTCGACGATCAGGATCGCGTTTTTCGCCGCCAGCCCGATCAGCATGACCAGACCGACCTGACAGTAGACGTCGTTCGACAATCCGCGCAGCCACTGTGCGCTGAGCGCGCCCAAGACCGCGAGCGGCACGCCGAGCAGGACGATGAATGGCAGCACGAGACTCTCGTACTGTGCGGCCAGCGTTAGATAGACGAGGATCAGCGCGAGGCCGAAAATGTACAGCGACTGCTTGCCGGCCTTCGTTTCTTCGAGCGAGATACCCGACCACGCGTAGCCCATGCCCTGCGGCAGGTTCTGCGCGGCGATGCTTTCCATTTCCTTCAACGCGTCACCCGAGCTGACACCCGGCGCGGCGTTTCCGTTGATCGACGCCGACCGGAAGAGATTGAAATGGTTGATGACCTGGGGAGCCGTCGTCTCGCGCATGGTGACGACCTGCTCGAGCGGAATCATTTCGGACGTGCGCGATCGCGCGTAGAGCCGCCGGAGTGCGTCGGGATTCGATCGAAACTGCTGATCCGCCTGCACGTACACCCGATACGCCCGGTTGTTGAACTCGAAATCGTTCACGTACTGCGATCCCAGGAAGATCTGCATTGCGCTGGTGATCTCGCCGAGCGGCAGGCCGAGCGCGAGCGCGCGCTCGCGGTTGATGGTGACCTGCATCTGCGGATCGTTTGCGGTGAACGTGCTGAACAGGCCGCGCAGCTTCGGCGAGCGGTTGCCGGCAGCCACCACCGCCTGCAGGCCGCGCGCGAGCGTGTCGATGCTCGTCCCGGTCTGATCGAGGACCTGGAATTCGAAGCCCCCGAAGCGGCTCAGGCCGGGGATCGCGGGCGGCGTGAAGGCCGCGACAATCGCGCCGGGAATCGAAAAGAGCTGTCCGGACACGCGCCGAAGCACCGACGCCAGCACGTGGTCCTGACCGTGACGCTCGTTGTACGGCTTCAGCCGCACGAACATGAGCCCGGTGTTCGACGACGCGCCGCTGAAGCTGAAGCCCATCACGGAGAAAGTGGCCAGGACGTCGGGATCGGCGCCGATGATCTGTTCCGCGCGACGGGCGATGCCCGCGGTGTACTCGAGCGACGCGCCTGAGGGCGCCTGCACCTGCACGAGGAAATAGCCCGGATCTTCTTCCGGCAGGAACGACTGCGGCACGCTCCTCAATACCCACCACGTGAGGCCCAGTACCGCGACGAACAGCACGACGACCGCCCAGCGCCAGGCGACGGCGCGACGGAGCCCGCGCACATAGACGCCGGTACCAGCCGCGATCACGCGCTCGACGAGCGAGAAGAAACGACCCTTGTGATGGCTCTGGCGATCGAGCAGGAGCGCGGACAGCGCCGGCGTCAGCGTCACGGCGTTGAACGCCGACAACGCCACCGCGAACGCGATCGTCATCGAGAACTGCGCGTAGAGCCGCCCGGTAGTTCCCGGGAAGAACGCGACCGGCACGAACACGGCGATGAGAACGAGGGCGGTCGCGATCACCGCGCCGAGCACTTCGCCCATCGCATCGGAGGCGGCCTTCCGCGCCGACACCTTGAACTCCTGAATGTGCCGCTCGATGTTCTCGATGACCACGATCGCGTCGTCCACGACGATGCCGGTGGCGAGGATGAGGCCGAACAGCGTCAACGTGTTGATGGAAAAATCCATCAGCTTGATGAAACCGAACGTGCCGACGAGCGACACCGGAATCGTGATCGTCGGGATCAGCGTGCTGCGCCAGGTCTGCAGGAAGATGAAGATGACGAGCACGACCAGCACGATTGCCTCGGCGAGCGTCTTCAGCACTTCGCGAATCGATTCCTCGACGACGTCGGTCGTGTTGAACGCGACCTGGTACTTGACGCCGGGCGGAAACTGCTTCGACAGGCGATCGAGCTCGGCGACGGCGGCCCGTTCGACGTCGAGCGCGTTTGCGGTGGGGAGCTGAATCACGCCGAAGCCCACCGCCTCCACGCCCTGGAACTTCAGCATCGCACTGTACGTTTCGGCGCCAAGCTCCGCCCGTCCAACGTCCTTCAGCCTGACCAGCGATCCGTCCGCGCCGCTCTTGAGAATGATGTTGTCGAACTCGGCCGCTTCGCGGAGACGCCCGAGCGCGCGCACGCTGAGCTGGTACATCTGACCCGAAGGCGCGGGCGCCTGGCCGAGACTGCCGGCCGCGACCTGCACGTTCTGCTCGCGCAGCGCGTTGACGACGTCCCCAGCAGTCAGGCGTCGTGCCGCGAGCCGGTCGGGCTCGAGCCACAGCCGCATCGAATACTTCCGTTCGCCGAAGATGGTGACGTCGCTGACACCCGGAACGCGCTTCAACGCGTCCTTCACGTAGACGTCGACGTAGTTGCTGAGAAACAGCGAATCGTAGGCGTTGTTCTCCGCGTAGACGCCGACCGCCATCACGAACCCGGTGGACTGCTTCTGGACCGTGATGCCGGTCGTGCGCACTTCGGTCGGCATCCGCCCGAGCGCCTGGTTCACTCGATTCTGGACGTCGACCTGCGCGACGTCCTGATTCCGCGTCACGTCGAAGGTCACGCTGATCGTCGAGAACCCGCTGTTGGTGCTCGACGACGTCATGTACAGCATCCCTTCGACGCCGTTGATCGCCTGCTCGAGCGGCGTCGTCACGGCCGTCTCGACTTCCTGCGCGTTCGCTCCCGTGTAGACCGCCGTGACGGTGACGACGGGCGGGGCGAGCGACGGATACTGCGCGATCGGCATCGTCGGAATGGCGATGGCGCCCGCCAGGATGAGAACCAGCGAGCAGACCGAGGCGAGGATTGGTCTTCGGATGAAAGTTTCGGCGAACATTACTCTGGCTTCACCGGGGCGCCATCGCCGATCTTCTGGATGCCGGACACGATTAATCGATCGCCGGCCGCCAGGCCGCTCTTGACCACGTAGTCGTTTCCAACCAGGTCGCCGACTTCAATGGGACGCTGTCGCGCTACCGTCCCGTTCGGCGAACTCTCGACGACGAAGCAGAAGTATTTGCCGTTGATGCGGGTAACTGCGGTGATCGGGATCGTCAGGCCTGGAGCGGATCGCCAGATGATCCGCGAACGCACGAACTGCTGCGTCCGGATCGACGGCGGTCGTTCGCGCAGCGCGCTCTTGGCGAGGACCGTCTGCGTCGCATCGTCGACGCGCGGCGCCACGAACGAGACGGGGTTGGTGGCGGTCACCTTACCCTCCCCGTCGAGCAGCTGCACCGGCAGACCGATGCGCAGATCCGGGGCGCGATCGAGCGGCACCTGGACGTACGCCTCGAGCGAGTCGTTGTCGTCGATCGTGGTGATTGCCGTCGACTTGGTGATCCGATCGCCTTCGCGAATGGGAATGTCTCCGACGACGCCGGCCTGAGGTGCGGAGACGCGGTAGTACTGCAGCTCGACCTGCTGCTCGTGCACTTGGGCGTTCAACGTGTCGAGCCGCGCCTCGGCGGTATGCAGCTGATTCTGCGCCTGCTCGAATTCCTGGCGGCTGATCGCCCCGGCGGCAACGAGCGCCTCGAGCCGCTTCACCTGGCCGCGCCAGTACTGCACGTCGGCTTCGACCCCCGCACGATTCGCCTGCGTGCTCTGGACCGAGGCCTGCTGCTTGTCGGGCTTGATCTGCACGATCGGTGCGCCGCTGGACACGCGATCGCCGGACTTTACGAAGATGCGGGTGACGACCCCCTCCACATCCGGCTGCACCGTCGAGGAGTGCAAAGATCGCACGGTGGCGATGAAGTCAGAGCTTTCCTGGAGCGGTTTGGTCTGGAGGACGAGCGTGCCGACGCCCATCGGCGGCGGCGCCTGCGCCCCGGCGCTGGGAGTCGCATTTCCCCGGCACCCCGTCGAGAACGCGGATGCAAAGACGACGAAAGTCAGAAGAGATGTACGTAGGTAAGGCATCTGCATGCGGATGGACGCGCCCACCTAGAGTGGACGCCACAGGGTCAGAACAATAGTAATGAGACGCAGCCAGGAATTGCCACGGTTCCGGCAAAAAAAAGGCCACGCGCGCGCGTGGCCTTCTCCAAAGCGCAAAAGGCGAGGATTACACGCCGCCGGCGCCCGCGAACTTGCGGGACTGGAAGCACTCGCGGCAGAAGACGGGCCGACCCTGCGTCGGCCGGAACGGCACGGTCGTTTCTTTGCCGCAGGCCGAACAGTTGGTCGTCGTCTCGACTCGCTCGCGTGCGATACCTCCGCCGCCGGACGGCCGGGAGGCACGCTTCGCTTTGCACGATTTGCACCGCTTCGGCTCGTTCTTGAAATTTTTGTCCGCGAAGAAGAGCTGCTCGCCGGCCGTCCAGATGAACTCGGTGCCGCAGTCCACGCAGTTGAGGGACTTGTCCTGGAACTCCATCGATCGTACCTCTCGGAAACCCGCCCGCGCCCGGTGGCGTGAGCCGAAGCCGCCCGATCCGTGAACCGGGCGGCTTCAAACCTGACTTCGCTTACTCGACCTCTCTGCGCTGCTTCTTCCTCGTCCGCTTGCGTGCGAGCGCCTGCTTAGCGCGCCGGCGATCGCCCGGCTTCAGATAGAAGGAATGCTTCTTGATATCCTTGATGATATCTTCCTGCTGCACCTTGCGTTTGAAACGGCGCAGCGCGCTCTCGATCGATTCGCCTTCCTGAACCTTGACTTCAGCCAAGCTTGAAAAACACCCCCTTCGCGGCCACCGTGCGCGAACCTTGCCGCCGCGAAGCGTCCGTGTAGGACGATTCGCGCCGGGTGGTGCTTTGTGGGGCCCGTAGAGTCCGACGGAATATGCTAGGCTATCACAGGCAAACGCGGATTCTAGGCGGAAAGCTCTTCCGGCGTCAATCACACAATTGGTGATGGAAGTCCGTCACCCTCCCTCTCGCAACACACTGATACTCTTGCAGTTACGGCAACCGACATGAAAGTGCTCGTGGTCGGCGGCGGCGGCCGCGAGCATGCACTCGCATGGAAGTTCGCGCGCGAGGCGTCCGTTTCAGAGGTGGTCTGTGCGCCCGGCAACCCCGGGATCGGCGCCTCCGCGCGTCTCGTGGATGCACCGGCGAGCGACCTGGCGGCGTTGATCGCCCTCGCGGAGCGTGAAGTCATCGATCTCACCGTCGTTGGCCCGGAGCTGCCGCTTGATCGCGGCATCGCAGATCTTTTTGCGTCGCGCGGACTAAAGATCTTTGGACCCTCGCGTGCTGCGGCGCAGCTGGAGTGCAGCAAGGTCTTCGCGAAAGCCTTCATGTCGCGGCACGGAATTCCGACCGCCAGGTATCGCACCTGCGACAATGCTGCGGACGCACACGCCGTCGTCGCGTCGGGTGAGCTGGGGTTTCCGCTCGTCGTCAAGGCCGACGGCCTGGCGGCAGGCAAGGGTGTGGTCGTCGCGCCCGATCGCGCCGCTGCGGATCTTGCGGTGACCGCGGCGATGGAAGATCGTCACTTCGGCGACGCCGGCGCCCGCGTTGTGCTCGAGGAATGTCTTGCGGGACCCGAAGTATCCTTCTTTGCGCTCTGCGATGGACGCCGCGCCGCGCCGCTGATGTCAGCGCAGGATCACAAGCGCGTGTTCGATCACGACGAGGGACCGAACACCGGTGGCATGGGTGCGTTCACGCCGAGCCCGCTGGTCGACGACGCGATGGAGCAGCGGATCCTGCGCGAGATCGTCGATCCGGTCGTGGATGGGCTGCGCCGTGACGGGCACCCGTACATCGGGTTTCTCTACGCGGGGCTGATGCTTACGTGCGACGGGCCCAAGGTGATCGAGTTCAACGTCCGATTCGGCGATCCTGAGGCACAGGTCGTGATCCCGATGATCGCGAGCGATCTCGCGCCGCGGCTCGCCGCGGCCGTCGAAGGAAAGCTCGATGACCGGGCGGTCGAGTTCCATCCGGAACCGCACGTCGGCGTTGTGCTCGCGTCAGAGGGTTATCCCGGCTCCGGTCCCGCCGGATTGCCGATTCATGGACTGGATGACGCGGCGCGTCTCGACAATGTGCTGGTGTTTCACGCGGGAACGGCGCGCCGGGGCGGCGAGATCGTAACGGCGGGAGGGCGGGTGGTCACCGTCGTCGGCCGTGGCCGCACTTTTGAAGACGCCATCGCGCGCGCCTATGCGGGCGTTGCCAAGATTTCTTTTCACGGCATGCACTATCGTCGTGACATCGGCAGGAAAGCGTTATGAATCAGATTGCCGTTCTGATCCTGATGGGCTCCGACTCGGACGCGCCGGTCATGCAGGGGGCCGTCGACGTGCTCGGCGGGTTCGGTATCGCGTGCGAGATGACGGTGGCTTCGGCGCATCGTTCGCCCGAACGTGTCATGCGGCTGGTTCGGGAAGCTCCGGGACGCGGCGTGAAGGTGTTCATCGTCGGGGCCGGGGCCGCCGCGCACCTGGCGGGCGTCGTTGCCGCGCATACGACGCTGCCCGTGATCGGGGTGCCGATCGACTCCTCGGCTCTGAAGGGGATGGACGCGCTGCTGTCGACGGTGCAGATGCCGCCGGGCGTTCCGGTTGCGACGGTCTCAATCGGCAAGCCGGGCGCCACGAACGCCGGCGTGCTCGCCGCCCAGATCCTGGCGGTCAGCGATCGGGGTATCGCGGCGAAGCTGGACGAGTACAAGAAGTCGCTGGCGGCAAAGGTGGAAGCGGCGGCAGAAAAACTGAAACTCTGATCGAACCGCGACCCGCGACCCGCGAAAGTAATGAAGTACACCATCGTGACCTTCGGTTGTCGCGTGAACCAGGCCGACTCGCTGCGGATGGAGGAGGAATTCCATGCGCGAGGCGCGGCCCCCGCCCCCGCCACCGAAGCCGACGTGATCGTCGTCAACACCTGCTCGGTGACGGCGACCGCCGATCAAGGCGCCCGACAGACCATCCGGCGGATCGCCCGCGAGAATCCCGCCTCGGAAATCGTGGTCACCGGCTGCTACGCGACTCGCTGCGCGGACGATCTGCGCGCGCTACCCAATGTCGTGCGGGTCGTTCGCAATCACGAAAAAGAACGACTGGTCGGCGATTTCCAACAGTCGTCGGGTCGCGCTTCATGGGCGGCCCGAGGCGGGGACGGGCCCTGCGGTAGCGCGATCGAGCCGGGCGTGGCGGGACGCACCGCGTTCACGCTGCGCGTGCAGACCGGCTGCGAGGAGCGCTGCGCGTACTGCATCATCCCGTCCACCCGCGGCAGCGGGCGAAGCCTTTCTCTTGCCGGTGTGGCGCGCGAAGTTGAGCGGGTCGCGGCGGCGGGCTTCAAGGAGATTGCGCTGACCGGCGTCCACCTTGGATCGTATGGACGCGATCTCCAGCCGCGTTCTTCGCTGCTCGAGATGCTGGGGATGGTGGAGCGTCTTCCCGTGGACGCGGTATTCCGGGTCAGCTCGCTGGAGCCGATGGACTGTACTCCCGACATCGTCGCGTTGATTGCCCGGAGCGGAGGACGTTTCGCGCCGCATTTCCACCTTCCGCTGCAGCACGCCAGCGACCGCGTGCTCGAGGCGATGCGGCGCCCGTATACGCTCGAGTACTACCGTCGCCTCGTCGACCGCATCCGCGAGCGGCTGCCGCACGCGTCAATCGGATCCGACATGATCGTCGGGTTTCCCGGTGAGCGTGACGAGGACGTCGGAGCGAATATCAGCTACTTGCCGACATCCCCCCTGACCCACTTGCATGTCTTTCCGTACTCCGATCGCCCCGGCACGGCGGCGAGCGAGATGGGCGGGAAAGTCGATGGCGTGGCGATACGCGAGCGCGGGATGCAATTGCGCGCGATCGGCGGCGAGCTCACGCGCCGATTCCAGGCCTCGCAGCGCGGCACGATCCGCCCGGGTCTCACGCTCGAGGACGGAACGCTGGTCGTCACGGATAACTATTTGAAGGTCAGAATTCCGCCGGGGCTGGGAAGAAATCAGCGCGTGAGCGTGCGGATTGGAGAGAATCTGTCAGCTGCTGTCGTGTGATTTTCAAGCGCCCATCAACGTCGCG
>Ga0310810_10009286_pt1 | contig 11358 bp, 9 predicted proteins | sample NCmetagenome_FD_207641 | JGI IMG/M metagenome (GOLD analysis project Ga0310810, IMG submission 207641) | Soil microbial communities from experimental microcosm in Duke University, North Carolina, United States - NC | ecosystem: Engineered > Artificial ecosystem > Soil microcosm > Unclassified ... | reverse complement strand
TCAATCGAGTGAAGCATCCGAAGAAACGTCCACAGATTACACAGCACAGCGCAGCCGCAGCCAAAGAAATGGCGACGGAGTGGAGTCCACAGATTTCACAGATTAACACAGATCTGAAATCCGAGAGCGCCATCGCGCGGTCATCCTGAACGTAGTTTCGCCGTGGTCAGGTGGCGGGCGGAACGAAGTTGAAGGATCCCGTCGAGTTCCCAGCGACACTGGCGGAACGCGTTACGGGTCGATTCGAGGAAAACGTCCGTCCGGGTCGAGTGCGTTTTTTACCGCGTGAGTGATGTCGCTTTTCGCGTGTCTGCCGCACCAGAGCGGTCCGGTGCCGCGGAGCATTATGCCGCGCAGCGTCAGTTCCTGCAGTTTCGCGGCGATTGCCGCACCATCTGGAGATGCAATGTAAGCGACGTCACCGCCAGCGCTCACGTGCATTTGTGCAGCTTCGTTTTTGAGTGCCTCGTGCAGCGACGGAAGTTGTGATGCTGTCGTGGCCACTTTGATTAGTGCGCCATTCAGATCGGCCCAGCGAAATTCACGGAGGTTACGCCAGAGAGTGGCGGCCTCGACCGCGGTCAGCGATTCGCCCGAGTGTTCGCGGAGAATCTCGCGCGAGATTTCTACAAGCGAGGACTCCGGGCCCGCCAGTCGCAGCACGACCGATTGTCCATCGGGCAGCAGCTCAAGTGCATCGGGTTCCCATCGTTTGTTACTGGCATCGGCGAGGAGACGTGCTGCGTCGTCGATTCCGCTCACGGAGAGTTGCAGCGTCAGTGTGCATGTCGGACGCGGAAAGACTTTAAATGTGAGTTCGCCGAGCACACCGAAGCAGCCAAGGCTTCCGACGAAAAATTTTGGCAAGTCGAAGCCGGCAGCGTTTTTTACCACTTTTCCGCCCATGCGAAGCATGCGACCGGCGCCGTCGACGAAGCGAACACCGAGAATGAAATCGCGAATGCCGCCGAAACGCAAACGGCCCGGGCCGCTCAGCCCCGATGCGACCGTCCCACCCAGTGTTGCGCCCGCCTCCACGAGCATCGGATCGAACGGCAGATATTGTCCCTTCTCCGCAAGTGCGGACACAATCTCATCGAGGCGCGTCCCGGCCAGCGCAGTAAAAGTAAACTCGCTCGGATCGTATTCGATGATGCCGGAAATCCTGCGAGTAGAAATCTTTTCGAACTCGGCGGCGACATTGGAAAGCCGCGGTTTGGTGCGTGCGCCGACAGCGAGTAAACGAGGGGTGGAGCGCACAGCATCCGCGAGTTCGTCAATCGAAAGCGGGGTGATCTCGCGGAGCGAATTGCTCCGGCTATCGTCGTTCATTCGCGCGAGATGGCGCCGGACTTTTCCAACGGATGCAGGCCGCGCTGTTGCAGTGCGGGCGCTTCGCCGCCGGGAAACATTTTGCCCGGGTTTGCGATGCCGTTCGGATCAAACGCCGCCCGCACCCGTTGCATGCAATCGATTTCGTCAGCGGTGAACATCTCGGGAAGATAGTCCCGTTTTTCCATGCCGATCCCGTGTTCGCCGGTGAGCGAGCCGCCCATTTCCACGCACATCTTCAAAATACGTCCGGCGAGTGCTTCCGCACGTGCGAGCGTGCCGGTTTCCCGTCCGTCGAAAAGGATCAGCGGATGCAAATTGCCATCCCCGGCGTGAAATACATTTGCGCAACGAAGACCGGCGTCGCGCGTCATCTCGCCGATTCGACGCAGTGCTTCCCCGAGCCGTTTTCGCGGCACCACGCCGTCCTGGACGATGAAATCAGGAGACAACCGTCCGACAGCACTGAACGCGCTTTTGCGTCCTTTCCAAATGGCGACGCGTTCATCGGCATCGCGCGCCGGACGCGCCTGCACCGGCTGGCTTGCTGCGATGATGGCATCGAGACGTTGGCACTCCGTGGCGACCACTTCGCGCGGCCCTTCGAGTTCGACGATGAGCACCGCCTCGCAGCCGGGCGGATACTCGGCGTGGACAGCGGCGGTTGCCGCTTCGAGTGCGAGCGCATCCATGATCTCCATGGCACCCGGCAGCAAACCGCTGGCGATGATTGCGGAGACGGCGTCGCCAGCCTGTTCAAGTGTGCGATATCCCGCGAGGACGGTGTGATAACATTCGGGCCGCGGCAACAACTGCAGCGTGATCTCGAGCGCGATCCCGAACAATCCTTCGTTTCCGGTGAACAACCCGCACCAGTCAGCTCCCACATTTTCGCGACTGGCACTTCCCCATTCGACGAGCTCGCCGCTCGCCAGCACCGCTTTGATTCCGAGCACATGATTCGACGTCATTCCGTATTTCAAACAATGCGCGCCACCGGAATTGAACGCGACATTCCCGCCGATCGTGCAGATGCTTTGACTCGATGGATCAGGTGCGTAGTGGAGATTAAACGCGGCGGCCGCTTGTGTGACCTGGAGATTGATGACGCCCGGTTCGACCACGGCGATTCGTTGCGCGGGATCGAGGCGTAAAATGCGATTCAGGCGATTCAGCGCGATGACAATCCCGCCGGCAATTGGCAGCGAACCGCCGGATAAACTGGTGCCGCTCCCGCGCGCAACAAAGGCGAGTTCTTCATCGCGGCAAAAGCGGACGAGCGTGATGACTTCTTCGATCGTTTCTGGAATAGCGATCGCCAGCGGTTGTTCATGAAATGCGGTGAGCCCGTCACTGGCGTACGTCGCGAGTTGCTGCGGTTCTGCGAGAAAACGGTCGCACGGCAGAAGTGACGCAAGACGACGAAGAGAACGGATGCTCACTGCACGCCGAACTAAGCAGCGAATGCACGATGTGAGAAGATCGGAAGATTACGTTCCTATCTTCTTTCTCAACTTTTGCGCGGAACGCGCCGATGTTTGTTCAGACCGTCGGGACGGCGGATGATATCGTCGCCGGGGGAAGCGCGGGCGGCGCCGTCCCGAAGCGCGACGCCAGCGCAGCACCGATTCCGAACAATCCAGCCGCAAACCAAATCACCGATCCGAAGACGGGAATGAGCCGCGCCACTCCGAGAAGACACGCACCGACGAAGACCGCGGCATAAATCGACGCATTCGGATGGTTCATTCGCCGCGCGAGCCACTCCCCCACGACGGAGAAGGCCAGCGTCATTCCGAACGCGCCCAACGCCAGGTGAAAGGCAACGAGGACAATCAGCAGCGGAATGCCGATGATCACGAACGAAAGAATCACGCACGCGACAAGCAGCATCCAGAAAAGCACCGTCCACAGAAATCCAAAGGCGATGCTGCGTGCAGGCGCAGCTTGCAACTCAGCTTTCGCCCGCAAAACGGCCGGCGCGAAGAGTGCGGCAATGGCGCAACCGAGTGCGATCCAAAGAATCAGCAGCGCGCTGCGCCACATGAACATGAATGGGGACAACCAGAAGGTGTGAAGGAAGTTTTGCGAATGCACGTGAGGGCCGCCGTGCCAGTTTATGCGGTTGAAGTTAAATTTGAAATTCCCCTTGCCGACGGTGCTCGTCTCGCCCAGCACACGTCCGTCCGCCGCTGTTTCCAGTGCGCCGCCGACGACAGACGCGTCGCCTTTAACTTTGCCGGCGACACGCAGATCGCCGCCGACAACCGAGACGTCGCCGCCCACCGTTCCGAGCACCGTGACCGTGCCTGAGACGGCCGAGATATCACCGGTGACATCACCGAGCACGGCGATGTCGCGCGACAACGTGGAGATATCGCCATTGACTGTTCCAAGAACAAGCACCGGGCGGCTCATTTCGTTGATCGAGCCGGACTCCGTGTCCTTGGCGACGCGCCTGGGATGGCTCCAACTGAGGACTTCGCGGCGCCATGCCTCGGCTTTCGATAAATCTTCTTCGGTGGACTCAGAAGCGCTCGGAGCCGCATCGGCCTTTTCAGCGCGTGGGGTTTGGTTCGGTTTATCGTCCGCCTCGAGTTGTTCGGCGGGCGGAGGGACCACCGGCTTGGCTGGCGAGTCGTCAGTTTTGTCTTGAGCGAAAAGCAAAGGACCCGTGAGGGCGAAAGCGAGTATCGCCGCGGTGAGATATTTTTTCATGAGACGTGAGGTTGGAGAGGTTGAATGGCGGGATGGGAGTGATCGGCGCGCAGGAAAACGCGAAAGACGGTGAATTGCGCAACCGCGGCACAACATGCGATGACCAGGAGCGCGACCGGCATGAAAGACCAAAACGCGCGTGTGTGACCTGCCAGCAGTGCCGCTGCACGGAATGCGTAAATCATCCTGGTGAGCAGCGTTTCGTAAAACACCGACATCGCACCTGAGCGCGTCGTGTGCAGAAGCAGGGGCCACCAGGTCGACCCAAGGATCGACGCGATGAGGCCAATCACGATTGCGCCGGTGACGGCGCCCGCTTGGAGCGCGAATAAAAAGTCGCGTCGCAAGTTTTCTCGTGTGATGCGCCGCATGACACGTTGGCGGAATTCTGCCGGAATCGCGACGGGCTGCGTGGTGGCGAGGTGCGTCACGATTTCAGACCAGCGCGAGTCGGGTGGTGGCACGGCCTCGTCGTCGGTCGTGAACGCGGGCTCATTCAACTCGGGGCGCGAAAGATCTTCAGAATCGCCGCTGTTCTCGTGAGTCATCGCGCCAGCCACTCCTTTCCCAGGGTTTGCTGCAACAGCTGTCGGGCGCGGAAGAGTCGAGTTTTCACGACGCCGGCCGAGGTGCCCAGCGCATCGGCAGTTTCATCGACCGAGAGACCGGCAGTGTGACGAAGTAAAAGCGGTTCGCGATAGATGAGTGGAAGCGCCGCAATCGCTGCGTCGATGGCATTTCCGAGTTCCAGCGCCTCAAGATTCCGGTCCGGTTGATCGAAGGAAACCTCGTCTGCCGATTCGTGTGTATCTGAAGAAACAAAGCCGGCTCGACGCGCCGTTTTGCGCAGGTGATCCTTGGCGAGGTTGGCAGCGATCGCAAACAGCCACGTCGAAAACGGGCGCGTGTTGTCGTATCGCGAAAGGTTTTGGAACGCTTTCACAAATGTCTCCTGGGCAAGATCGAGTGTGGTGGCGTGGTCGAGGACGAAGCGAAATAGAAACCCGACGAGCGGCCGTTCGAACGTTGCGACGACCAGTTCGAAATCGCGCTGCAAAGTCGGGAGCGTTGTCCCGAGCTCATACGGCCACTTCATGGAGGAAACGATCCATCGTGATACCAAAGAATACGCGCGAGTGCGCGTTTGGTTACATTGCCTTCGTTCTTGAGCACGAACGGGCCGCCGCTTACATAGGCAGCGCATGAGGATTTACGGCGCGGTATTTGTTGCTTTGTTGTTCGGCGCGGGCGCAGCGATGGGCGCGCCGATTGTCAGCAGTGGCGGCGGTGATGGAGTCACTACCGACATCTTCGATACGAGCCAGGGAGCCTCGGTGCTGGGGAGCAGCGCGATGCTCGGTTGCTGTGGCGGGTCCCAACCGCAGAACAGTTTCGGCGGAATGTTTGGCGTCGAGCCGCCGCACACCTTGTTCTCGGATGGGCCGGGACCGGGCTCGCTCGATTTCATTAATTTCCAAACTGGGAACCTGATCGATTTGACCGGCTATGATGCGGTGATCGCTGATGACAGCGATGATCCCGGGAATCCGGGCAATCCGAATCGCGGCTCGAGCAGCTTCAGTTTGTTCAGCTCGCCCGACAGCAGCTTCACGGTTTTGAATCTGGTATCGACGACGGCGCTGCCTTCTTCGTACGCATCAAACTACGGCACGAACGCGATTCTGATCAGCGACACATTTGCGCCGGTGCGCGCGCAGTTTTTTCGGATCGAGATCACGCGGACGACGGCCGGTGGGCCGCGGATTCGTGAGATTGACGGAGTGGGGACCGTGGCGGTGCCGGAGCCGGCGAGCGCGGCCCTGTTGGCAGTGGGCGCGGGTCTGGGTTTTCTCGGGAGGCGCCGCTGAAAGTAAGAATAGGTCCGATAGGTCCTATGCGACCTATCGCCCGAGGATCGCGCGGAGGGCTGCCACCAAAAGATCCACGTTGCGGATCGTAGCGCCGTGTCCCATCAAGCCGATGCGCCACGCTTTGCCCGCCATGACGCCGAGGCCGGCGCCGATTTCGATCCCATATTCGTCGAGCAGCCGGCGGCGGACGCCGGCGTCGTCCGTGCCGGTGGGAATGTGGACGCAGTTAAGCGTGTGCAGCGACTTTTTCGGAACGTAACCGAGGCCGAGGTTTTCAAGCGCCGCGCGCAAGCGTCGATGCATCTCCGCGTGCCTGGTGATGCGCGCGTCGAGACCTTCCTCGAGGACAATCGCGAGCGCTTCGCGCAAAGCATAAGTCATGTTGATCGGCGCGGTGTGATGATACACGCGGCCGCCGCCGCCCGCGCCGCCGGTGTAATATTTTCGCAGCATGGAGACATCGAGATACCATGATTGCGGTTTTGTTTTCCGCGCGTCCATGCGGGCCAATGCGTGTTCGCCAAAGCTGACCGGCGCGAGGCCGGGCGGACAGCTGAGACACTTTTGCGTGCCGCTGTAGATGGCATCGATGCCCCACTCGTCCACCCGCAGTTCGTGGCCGCCAAGGCTGGTGACAGCATCGACGACGAAGAGTGCGCCGCGATCGTGGAGGAGTTCGCCGATCCCTTCGAGCGGTTGATGCGCGCCAGTGCTGGTCTCCGCGTGCACAATCCCGAGCAACGTCACCTTGCGATGTTGATCGAGCGCGGCGGCGATTTGTTCGCGTGTGAAGACCTCGCCCCACGGCACTTCGATGGTGTGGACGATCGCACCGCACCGTTCCATCACATCTTTCATCCGCATCCCGAAAACTCCGTTGATGCAGACCAGCACTTCGTTGCCGGGTTCGATGAGATTCGTGGCGACGCATTCCATGCCGGCCATGCCGGTGCCGCTTACGGGAAAGGTGAGTGCGTTTTTTGTGCGGAAGATCTCACGCAAAAAAGCGCACGTCTCGTCCATGATGGCGAGATACTGCGGATCGAGATGGCCGAGCGTCGGCGCGGCCAGTGCGCGCAAAACGCGTTGCGGCACCGGGCTTGGACCTGGCCCAAGGAGAAGTCTTTCCGCGGGGAAGGTGGTGTTCGGAGGCTGCATCGCCCTTGTTTTAACGTGCGCGCATCCGACTTCGCGTGCGCCCGATGCACGCCATCGCGGTGGCGGCGAGCAACGCGAACGATCCGGGCTCCGGAATGATGCCGGTGGCAGTGAGGAATTCGACGCGGAACCCGGTCGGATTGAGGGCATCGCCTGCGTTGTTCATGCGGAACGCCAGCGTGTTCAGGCCAGGATTGAAAGTCTCGCCGTCTGCAACTGAAAGCGTGAAGAGCGTTGTGTCGGTGAAGCCGCCGCTCGGAAAATTTCCGGTATCGAGGCCGTTGAGGAAAATGCCGATACCCCCGTTATCCGTCGCCCAGATTCCTCGGATGATCACGGAATCGAGATCAAAGCCGGTGAGATCGAAAGTGATGCTGTATTCGTAATCACCGGGCAGTCCGTTGATATCGGGGTCGTCCGGGCCGATCCACGCGGAGCTGGTATTGTCCCCGACCCATGGTGGAATGGGAAACGCGCCGGCGCTGGTATGAACTTTGATCGGATTAGTGCCAGGCGGTGCAGAGGTCAGCGTCCAGATCGGAACATCGCTGCCGTGCGGAAGCGACGGTCCGTCGTGCACCGCGGCGCCGGTATTGACCAGACCGGTGATTGCGCTGTGATTGGCGGGCGCTTGATAGGCGTCAACGATCTCGACGCGCAGACCGACCGGGTTGTCATTCGGTTCCGCATTGATCACCGGGAAATCGATGGTGTTGTGACCGAGGACGAACCCGTTCTGGACGGCGACCTGGGCGGAAAAGACCGTAAAATCGCCGCCATAGGTGATGCCGGTTGAGGTTCCGTTGATGCTAATGCCCGGTTGCAAGAAATTGTCCGAAGAGACGCGCATCAAAATGTAGCTCTCGTTGACAAGGGGCGAGGAGATGTCGAACGACTGCCGGAAAATGAACGGGTCGACATTGCTCGAGACCGGCGCGCCCGGCGGAACGATCCAGCGCGAGAACGGGCCATTGCCGATCCACGGTGGACTCGGGATGGCGGAGGCGGCCAGCGGCGCACCAGTGCTGCCATTCGGAGGAGCCGCCGTGACCGTGTAATGACGATCTTCGACGTCGTCCGGCAGCAGAAATCCGTTTTCGTCGACACCAGTGCTGAAAACGACAATCGGCGCGGACCGCAGTGAAAATGAGGTGAGTGCCAGGAAGCCGATGCAGACGGCGAGCCGCGGAAAGGTAAACATATCTGTCGACGCAGATTACCGGGATGGCGGACCGCGTCGAGCGCGGAGGGGCGAACTTGCGATGGAACTGACTCGTTAGTCGCGTTTGAAGAGATTCGAAAGCTGACGCCACGACGGCCATGAGGGATGCGGGGGCGGTTCTGCTCGTTCCCAAATCCGGATCGGTTTAAACTCAGCGGTGCGTTCAAATTTATTAACTTCCGCTTCTGCCGCACCGAGGACCGCCTTGCTCTGGAGATACCTTGTTTTTGCCGCGAGGTAGGGTGCCAGGTGAGCGGCATTTTCAGCTTCAGATTTCTTTGCCGCATCGAGTTTCTCGAGAAGGCCCTGAAGCGTCCGCTGTTCGATTTGCAGGAGACTGCTCCGATTCACTCGAACGGTATCCAGGGTCTGCGCGAGTTGGCGCGAACGTTCGATAATCACTGCGCGGTTAGCCATCACCTGTGGGTGGCTGTCACCGAGACCCGCGTTGCCGAGGCGGACTTGCTCGACAAGCGCCTCATTGAGCGACTGAAAGGTCTTGTCAACGAGGGGATCTTTAATCTCAAGCGTCTTCATCACTTCGCGAATTTCGAGGGGCTCGAGCTGGCTCATCGTCGCGATCTGCTTTTTGAGCTTGTCGACCACTTCACGTTGCGCAGCGAGTTGTTTCTCCAATTTGATCACTTCGAGCATACCGGAGGTGCTCGGGCTCGATTGCAGACTTTCCGTGTTCGAGTCGAGGATACCGTCCCGCGTCCGGATTGCTTCCCGTTCTGTCAATGCGCGAGAGACGATCGTTCTTTGTCTCTCGACCTCGGTGCGGAGTCTGGCGAGATCACGATCGATCTTCACACGTTGCTGGTTGAGCCGGTTTTCTTGATAGACCTGCGCGAGCGTGTTGGCGATGTCCGCTGCGAGCTTGGGATCGCTGTTATAAACGCCCACCTCAAGAAGGTCCGTGTTGCGAACGGCACGGAGTTGGATCGATCTGACGACGGCCGCGGTCGTTAATGCCTGGCGACCCGGCACAGAGCCGTTCGCCGATCTGAGTCGTTCAACCAGTTTCTCGATCGTTTCCGGTGCACGCAGTTGCTGACTCTGTTCGGTAATAAAAGCCTGATACAATTCGTGGACATACCACGGTCGTTCCAAGTAAGGACGCTGATCCTGTTGCACCTCCATGGTTACCTTCGCGTAATACTGTGGGCGGATTACCAGCAGAATAACTGCAACGCCGGCAAAGAGCGCGATGATCGACAATGCAACAATCACGAACCGCCCTAAAAAGCGCGGCAGCTTCCGGTCGACGCGCAGGCCGCTGTTTTGTGTATGCCGCGAGGTGCGCTGAGCCGAAATTGACGCTGGAACGCGCGGTCCCGTGTCCGGTTGCGCGATCGATTCGATCTCCGTTTTGAGGTCGCGCGCGGTGTAGTAGCGGAGCTCGGGCTGCGCATGCAGTGCGCGCAAAACGATTTTATCGAGACGGACATCAAACTGGACGCCGGTCACGTGTGAGGAGGGCGCTTCCAGTTTCTTCGAGGGCAGTTCGCCGGTGAGCATTTCGTAGAGGACGACGCCAAGCGAATAGATGTCCGCGCGATGATCGACGCGCTCCGGCGCGCTCTTTTGTTCGGGAGCCATGTATTCGGGAGTGCCGGCAGATCCGGTTTCGGCCGCGGCGTCCGCGCCGAGAATCTTCGCGATCCCGAAGTCGGCAACCTTGACCTTGCCCTCTTTGTCCAGCAGCAGGTTCTCCGGTTTGATGTCGCGATGGACGATGCCACGACTGTGCGCGTACTGGAGGGCGTCACAGATCGTCGGCACGATCGCCAGCGCTTCCGTGGGAGCCAGACGACGGCTCCGCAGAATCTGCCGCAGATTCACGCCATCGACGAATTCCATCAGCAGATAGAAAAGAGTGCGCCCGTCGTCGGCTTTGACTTCGCCAAAATCGTGAATGGTGACGATGTGCGGATGGCTCAGGCGCGCGAGCGCCTGCGCTTCGCGCGCAAAGCGTTCGGCAAATCCCGAATCACATTCCCGTTCCGGCGCGAGAATTTTCAAGGCAACGATCCGATCGAGCGCGCGCTGACGTGCTTTGTAGACGATCCCCATTCCGCCGCGGCCAAGATATTCGAGAATCTCGAGCTGCGGAAAAAGTGGCGCGATGGTTTCCGGTGTCGGTGGCGGCGCGACGTCTTTCTTGTGCTCTTCTGGCTCGCCGGTGAGAGCGGTTGCCGCCTCGAGACTCATGGCGAGCAGACAGCGCGGGCAAAGACCTTCGACGGAAGAGGGTGGGAGCGCTGTGCCGCAGCGCGGGCATCGCGAAAAAGGCAAGTCGCTCATATCGACTTTATAAGGGTCGCCGGCTGGGTGTTACGCGGGAAAGAAAAGATCGACCGCGAATGAACACAGATGAACACGAATCGCGAGACGCGACGTGAGGCAACTGGGAAGATTGATAGCGCATGTCGCTGTCGCGGGTGATTCGACGGGGTCCTTCGACTGCGTTCCGGCCGCCACCTTTCCGCGCCGGAACTTCGCTCAGGATGACTGTGTGGTTTGCGCCGCCGGTATTTCAAAATCTGTGGACGCTTCCCAACCTCCGTTCCGTGCTCACCGGTCCCAAAATCAATCCGCGTTCATTCGCGGTAAAAAACGCCGCGCTGAGTCGCGCTCAACGGGTGAGCGCCGCGATCAAGTGCCGGACCTCGTCGTCGACGGCGGATTCATTTTCGACGGTTTGCGCAACTTCTTCGCGGAAGATCTGGCGGAAACGCTTCCGCAAACGGTGCACGGCCACGCGCACCGCGCCTTCGGTCACGCCGAGCGCGGCGGCAAACTTCGCATACGCCATCGTGTCGCGTTGAAGTTCGAGAGAGGATTTCAGCAGGGCGAACTCGGATCCTTTTCCGCTTTTCTCGAATTCTGCCTTGAGCCGCGAAAGTGCGCGATCGAGCAGCGAAAGCGCCCAGCGCCGCTCGAACGCCAGCTCTGCAGATCCATTTTGCGCGGCATCTTCCGTTTGATAGAGGCGCTCGGCAAACGCGCCATCGATCGGAATCAGGGTTTGCAGGCTGCCACGTTTCAAGCGTC
>Ga0310810_10009285_pt1 | contig 11358 bp, 9 predicted proteins | sample NCmetagenome_FD_207641 | JGI IMG/M metagenome (GOLD analysis project Ga0310810, IMG submission 207641) | Soil microbial communities from experimental microcosm in Duke University, North Carolina, United States - NC | ecosystem: Engineered > Artificial ecosystem > Soil microcosm > Unclassified ... | reverse complement strand
CGTCTGGCGCCGGAACTCTTCCACGATCTGGGCGACCGTGGCGTTCTTGGCGTTGATGGTGACTTCCTGGCGGTCCCGCCTCAGCTGTTCCTCGTACGCCTCGCGGATCGCCTTGGCCTTCGGATCCTCCGCTTGGGCATCCGCCTTGGACTGGCCGGGCTTCATGTCCTGGGCCCAGCCCCGGGCGGCGAAGGCGACAACCAGCAACGTCGTCAGGACGCGGGCGTTCATAGCCAAAGCTCCACTAAAAAGATTTCCGTGCACGGAGGAACCCTCTTCTCTTCCGCCGTCCCCGCCGCCGTCCCTTTCCGACGACGGGAACCTCACCCTCCCTGTCCCCCCTATATCGGCCGGATGCTATCGTCGCAGGATGCCTATTTCGTCCGGATCCCCACGTCCCGAACCTCCTCGCGGAGGGAGACCTGGATGCCGAAGGCCCAGATCTTCTCGACCCGGACGCCTTCCCCTTCCACCACGTCGCCGACCCGGTACATCTTGTCGTTGATGACCGCGATCCGGTTCGGCTTGATGAAGCGGACCTCGTGGACGCCGCCCACCTGGTGGCCGAAGATGTTCACCGACACGTCCACCGGGAGGAACTGAGAGTCCTCGTGGAGGAGCGTGCCCGTCAGGACCAGCTTCTTCTTGCCCAGCTCGATGCGCGTCTTGCACTTCCCGACCAGGGGCTCCAGCTCGCCGATCCACTTCAGGACCTGGCCCAGCTGGGGCATGTCCTCGAGTTCCTTCCGGTTCTGCGCCTTCTTGAACTCGGAGATGCCCTGCTCCATGACGTCGCACTCGTCCTTATTGTAGGCGTCGATCACCCGGACGTAGGTGCCCTGCAGCTGCTTCATCAGCCGCTCCAGGCCGCCCCAGACGTCCTCGGCCTGCTTCCGCAGCGACTCCACCCGCGCCATCTGCTCGGGCGGCAGCGGCTTGCCGAGATTGTTCAGGCTCTTAACAGCCGACTGGATGTCGAGGAACTTCTCGTAGGCCTTCTGGCCCTCCTCGTCGCGCTTCTCTTCCTTGCACTTGCGGAGCTCTTCGATCAGCGCTTCCATCTTCGCGAACGTCGCGGCCATGTTCGACGGATCGGGCGGCGGCTCGCGGACGATGTCGGCTCCCTGGCCGGGCTTGGAGCTGTACATCATCGCCAGGTCCTTCCGGAACGGGTCGCGCCGGGCTCCCGGGCGAACCCGCTCCTTCGTTCCGGCCGCTTCCACCTCATCCTTCACCAGGACCCTACGAACACCGCCGCGAGTCGTCTCTTCGACAATTCGTCCGAATTTGTCGACGAACGTCTCGAGCAGCTCCGCGTCCCGGTTCGCGGCCGGCGGGGGCTTCAGGTACGTCACCCGCGTGACGGGGACGTCCTTCTTGCCCATGTACTCCTTCTTCACGATCTCGTGGACCTCGATCTGGACCTCGGACAGCGGGGTCTTGTCGTCCTCGCGGGGCGTGAAGAGCATCGCCCGCTGCATGCCGGGCTTCGCCAGCTTGCCGTTCTGGCGCAGCGAGACGAACATCAGGAAGCGGGAGTAGTGGACTTCCTCGTCCCCGCTCACCGGGTGGCTCTTGCGGTCGGCCGAGCCGAGGATCACGTCGATCTTCTTGCCGTTCTCCTCGCTGAGGACCGAGGTCTGGATCTGCGTCTCGTCGCGGTTGTCCGCGCGTTCCATATTGACCGGCGCGTAGGTGTCGTCCAGCTGGGCCCGGATCCGCATGGACTCGGTGTGCGCCTCGCGCTTCTTCGGGTCCTTGGGATCCGGAAGCATCAGCTCGATCTCGGAGTCCGCGTCGTAGCGGTAGCGCCAGGGGTTGCCCGCCTGCGCCCGCTGGAGGACCTCGTGGACGTAGCCGACCGCGTCGGGGCCCTGGAACACCTTGTACCAGGAATCGAGGCTGGCGCCGATGTCGATCCGGTCGGACTGCTGCGCGGCCGCCACGGGCGCCGCCTGGTCGGGCTTGGCCGCGTCGGGCTTCGCGGCATCAGGTTTTGCCGCATCAGGTTTTGCCGCATCGGGCTTGGCGGCATCAGGTTTTGCCGGATCCTGACTGACGGGCTGAGCCTTCTTTTCAGGCTCCGCCTTCTTGTCCTGAGAGCGGACGTCCACGGACAGGGCCAGAACCAGCAACAACGCCGATGCTCCGACCTCCCGTACTGAACGACGCATACCGCCTCCGTGTGGTGATCGCGGAGAGTGATCCAAGGTCAAGTAATTATAGACCCCAAAGTATCGATGTCAAATTTTCTGCCGGAAATACCGCGTCTTTCACTCAAAACCGTGTAACCGCGCGGCGTCATATCCAGTTCCCCTGCGGCCATCCCCTACGCACTCCTCGGGCCGACGAAGTATAGCACGCACTTTCGGAATCCGCTGACGCGGCGTCGGGAAAAAGTCGTTGGACGTCGTGAGGCTCCCTGATAGAATCACCTCCCGTTCCGCGCTCGCGAGAACCGGATTCGCCATGGCGGCCCCTGTGATTCCTTGCGACTCCTGCGGCAGCCCGATTCCCGACTCCGATCTGGAGACGGGCAACGCCATCACTCTGCTCGGCAAGCGCTACTGCCCCGGCTGCAAGACCGAGGCGATCCAGAGCGTGTCGCTCGACGACCTCGCGGCCCGACCCGCCGGCGCGCCTCCCGCGGCCCGCGCGGCCGCGCCCAAGGCCGCCCCCGCGAAAGCGGCCCCGAAGCCGGCGCCCGCGCGGGCGCCCTCGCCGCCCCCTGCGCCGCCCAAGCCGCCCGCGCCCCCGAAGGCCAAGGCGGCGCCGGAAGCTCCGCCCGCTCGGAAGCCGGCCCCCCGCCCTCCCGCGCCGGCGGCCGCCCGCCCCAAGTCGCGCACCCCGCTCCTGATCGGCGTGGGCGCCGTCGTCGTCATTGCGATCGTCGCCTTCGCCGTCCTCACGCACGGCTCCCCCGCCCCGGAGAACCCCACGGTCAAGGGCGGCCCGGGCATCCCGACGAAAGGTCCCGACCGCGACGCCCAGGCCCGCGAGGCCTACGCGAAGGTCGAGGAACTCTCCCGCCGCGCCGGAACGTCGTGGGACCTTCTGCTCGCGGCCGCCGACAAGGCGAAGGCCGCCTGCCGCGGGACCGAGTGGGAGAAGCGGCTCGAGGAGCTCCGCGCGCGGGCGGCGCACGAGAAGGAAACCGAGGACGCGGCCCGCGAGCTCGGCCCCCTGGTGGACGAGCTCAAAGGCGCCGTGGCGACCGACCCGGAGTTCAAGCGCTACGCGGAGCTCCAGCCCAAGTTCGCGCTCGCGCTCGAGACGGCCAGCAAGACCGGCTCCACGCGGCGCGACGAGATCCGCACGCTCCAGCGGGAGTACAACGGCAAGTACGAGAAGCTCGCGGAGCCGTTCTACTCGGAGATCAACGAGGCCGCGCAGCAGCTCGCGGAGGAGAAGCGCTACGACGACGCGCTGCGGAAGATCAACACGTTCCCGCAGCACCTCCGCCAGTCCGGCGCGTGGATGAGCCTCGAGAAGCTCAAGCAGGACATCGAGCGCCGCAAGAAGAAGTAGCGATGATCCTCCTCATCGACAACTACGACTCCTTCACCTACAACCTCGTGCAGGCGCTGGGCTCGCTGGGCGCCGAGGTGGAGACGCTGCGCAACGACGCCGTCACGCCCGAGGAGATCGACGCCCGCTCGCCCGAGCGGATCGTGATCTCCCCGGGGCCCTGCACGCCGCGCGAGTCGGGCATCTCCAACCGCGTCATCCGCCGCTTCGCCGGGCGGGTGCCGATCCTCGGCGTCTGCCTGGGCCACCAGTGCATCGCCCACGCGTTCGGCGCCCAGGTCGTCCGCGCCGCCCGGCCGATGCACGGCAAGACGAGCGAGATCCGCCACGACGGCGAGGGGGTCTTCGCGGGTCTCCCCAACCCGTTCACCGCGATGCGCTACCACTCGCTCGTCGTCGACGAGCGCAGCCTCCCCGCGGAGTTCGCCGTGAGCGCCCGGACCCTGGAGGGCGAGGTCATGGGCTTCCGCCACCGCGAGTGGGCCCTCGAGGGCGTGCAGTTCCACCCGGAGAGCTACCGCACGGAGGCGGGCACCGCCCTGCTGCGGAACTTCCTGAGCCGATGAGGGCCGCGGCCGTCGCGTTCGCCGTCCTGGCCGCCGTCGGCTGCTGCTCCCACGAACGGCCGAGCGGCACCGCGACAGCCACGCTCTTCGGCCCCGGCGCGCGGCTCGACGCCTGGACGACTTCGGTGGTGGAAGGGATCCACGTGCACGCCTTCCAGCCGGAGGAGCCCTGCGCCGCGGCCGCCATGAGCGAGGTTGTCGCCTCCGGCGAACGGCTGAGCGGCCGCCTGGACATGAAGCAGATGAACGTCAACCTGGACGCCATGATGGAGTCCATGCTGGCAACCTCGAGCGGGCCGGCCCAGGGCGGCCGCGACCGCGCCGTGCTCGCGCTTCGGCGGGCCGACGAGGCTCTCGTCGTCGATCTCCCGCGCCTGCGGCCGGAGGAGAAGGAGCGGCTCTTCAAGGCCGGCGAGGTGAAGGCCACCTACTGGCGCCCGCTGCGGACCGCCGCCGCCCGGCTGGCGCGCGGCTGGGTCCGCGCGGTCCGGCTCGACCGGGGCGGCACCGAGTACGAGCTTTTCCTCGTGCTCCAGCCGGAGCGGCCGGACGCGGGCTACGAGTCGCTGCAGGTCGTCACGCGCGTCGCCTGGCCTCCTCGATAACGCTTGCCCCCGTCCGCTTCCACATATATAGTCCCGCCCATGGGACTGATGAGCGGCAAGAAGGCGCTGATCTTCGGCGTCGCCAACGAGCGGTCGATCGCCTGGGGCATCACGAAGGCCTTCCATCGGGAAGGCGCGGCGATCGGGCTGAGCTACGCGGGCGATGCCTTCAAGGATCGCGTGCTGCCGCTGGCCCCGCAGGTCGACGCCAAGTTCGTCGAGGCCTGCGACGTCGGCAAGGACGACCAGATCGACACGCTCTTCGCGAAGGCGAAGGAGCACTTCGGGACCATCGACGTCCTGGTGCACGCCATCGCGTTCGCCAAGAAGGAAGACCTCGAGGCCCAGTACGTCACGACGAGCCGCGACGGCTTCAAGACCGCCCTCGAGGTGAGCGCCTACAGCCTGGTGGCGCTCGCGCAGCGGGCGCGGAACCTCATGACGAACGGCGGGGCCATCCTGACGCTCTCGTACTACGGCGCCGAGAAGGTGATCCCTCACTATAACGTGATGGGCGTGGCGAAGGCGGCCCTCGAGGCGAGCGTGCGCTACCTCGCGTACGACATGGGCCCGGGCAAGATCCGCGTGAACGCGATCTCGGCGGGGCCGATCAAGACGCTGGCCGCCGCCGGCGTGGGCGGCTTCCGCTCGATGCTCGGGTACTGCGAGGAGAACGCGCCCCTGCGCCGCCTGGTCTCGATCGACGACGTGGGCAACACCGCGCTCTCGCTCTGCAGCGACCTCGGCTCGGCCGTCACGGGCGAGACGATCTACGTCGACGCCGGCTTCAACATCATGGGGATGCCCAGCCTCGACAACAAGTAGTCCGGCTCCGTTGACTCTCCCGGGGCCAAGTCCCTAAGATAGCCCCATGCGAATCCTGTCCGCGCTCCTCGCTCCCCTTCTTTTCCTCGGCTGCTCCAAGGGCGGCGAGGACCCGAACACGATCATCATCAACAACGCCACCGAGGTCCAGACGCTGGACCCCGGCATCGAGAAGGGCCAGCCCGAGTACCGCATCACGATTGCCCTCTTCGAAGGCCTGACGGTTCCCGATCCCAAGGACCTCAGCCCCAAACCGGGCGTCGCGGAGAAGTGGGACATCAGCCCGGACGGCAGCGTCTACACCTTCCACCTGCGGGACTCCAAGTGGTCCAACGGCGATCCGGTGACGGCGCGGGACTTCGAATGGTCCTGGAAGCGCGTCCTGGACCCGACGCTGGGCTCGGAGTACGTGGAGCAGATCTCCACCTACCTCAAGAACGCGAGGGCGTACTTCGACGGCGCCTCGGCCGACCTCACCCTGCGGGGCTGGAAGGAGATCAAGGCGGAGCAGCGCGCGAAGGACGCGAAGAGCCTCGCGGGCATCGTCCAGAAGCGGCACGCCGGGCCGATCAAGGAGCTGCTCGAGAGCGAGAAGGACGAGGCCGTCGCCGGGCCGCTCCGCAATGCCCTCGGGGAAGCCGCGAAGCGCGACGACGTGACGATCGATCAGGTCGGCGTCCGGGCGAAGGACGACAAGACCCTCGTCGTGACGCTCGAAGGCCCTACGGCGTACTTCCTCGACCTGACGGCCTTCTTCACCTATTTCCCGGTCCATCCGCCGACGGTCCAGAAGCACGGGAAGGAATGGACGCAGCCGGCCACGATGGTTTCCAACGGCCCGTACCGGCTGAAGGAATGGAAGATCAAGGACTACATCCTCCTGGAAAAGAACCCGAACTACTGGGACGCCGCGAACGTGCCGGACCAGAAGCTGAAGATGCTGCCCATCGAGAATCAGACGACCGCGTTCAACCTCTACGAGAAGGGCCGCATCCACTGGCTCACCGACGTGCCCCGCGAGTACGTCGAGGAACTGCTCAAGCGCCCGGACTACCACAGCGGACCGTTCCTGACGACGTACTTCTACGGCTGCAACACGACCAAGGGCGTCACCAAGGACAAGCGGGTGCGACAGGCGCTGTCCCGCGCGATCGACAAGCAGAAGATCGTGAAGTACATCCTGCGGGCGGGCGAGCTGCCGGCCGATTCCCTGGTCCCCCCCGGTCTCGCCGGCTATACGCCGCCGAAGACCGCCTCCTACGACCCCGAGGCCGCGCGGAAACTTCTGGCCGAAGCCGGCTATCCGGACGGCAAAGGCTTCCCGAAGACCGAGATCCTCTACAACACGCTGGAGTCCCACAAGAAGATCGCGGCGGCCATCCAGGAGATGTGGCGTCAGGAGCTCAAGATCGACGTCGAGCTCCGGAACGTGGAGTGGAAGGTGTACCTCGACATGCAGAGCCGGCTCCAGTTCGACGTCATCCGCCGCGCCTGGGTCGCGGACTATAACGACCCCAACACGTTCCTCGACATGTTCACGACCACCAACGGCAACAACAACACGGGCTTCTCGAATGCCGAGTACGATCGGATCGTCGCCTCCGCCGCCCGGGAGCGCGACCCCGCCAAGCGGATGAAGCTGCTGGCGGACGCCGAGACGATCCTGATGGACGAACTGCCGATCTTCCCGATCTACTTCTACGTGACGAAGAACATGTGGAAGCCCGAGGTGACGGGGATCTACGACAACGTGCGCGACACCCACCCCTACAACCGGATCCGGCTGTCGGGGCCGGCGCGCTAGATGGCGCTCTTCCTGATCAAGAGACTCGTCGGCGGTATCCTCACGCTGTACGTCATCGCGACCCTCTGCTTCCTCATCATCTACTTCACCCCGGGCTCGCCGCTGACCGGCGAGCGGAACATGCCGCCCGAGGTGCTGCGGAATCTCGAGCGGGCCTACAACCTCGACAAGCCGCTGCACGTGCAGTACCTGCTCCGGATGAAGGGCTATCTCACCGGCGATTTCGGCTTGTCGATCCGCTACCAGAAGCCGGTGGCCGAGCTGATCTTTCCGGCGTTTCCGAAATCCCTGGAGCTCGGTTGCATCGCATTCTTTTTCGCCATGGTCGTGGGGGTTCCCCTGGGAATCCTGGCCGCAGCCCGGCAGAACCGGATCCCCGACTACATCTCCTCCAGCGTGGCCCTCTTCGGCATCTGCCTGCCCAATTTTCTGCTCGGTCCGCTCCTCGCCATGGTCTTCGCGCTCTGGCTGCACTGGCTCCCGGTGGCGGGCTGGCCGGAGGATTTCAGCCTCGAGGAGCTCCTGAAAGTGATCCTCCCGGCCATCACGCTGGCCGGGGTCCACATCGCCTACATCTCCCGCCTGACGCGCGCCGGCATGCTCGACGTCCTCCACAAGGACTTCATCCGCACGGCGCGCAGCAAAGGGCTCGACGAGCGCAGCGTGTTCCTCAAGCACGCGCTCAAGAACGGGGTCACGCCGGTGCTGTCCTACGCGGGCCCGATGGCCGCCTATATCATCACGGGGTCGGTGGTCGTCGAGAAGGTCTTCAACGTGCCCGGCCTGGGCCAGCACTTCGTGGACTCCGCGCTCGCGCGGGACCAGGCCGTGTTCATGGGCGCGATCCTGATCTACAGCAGCCTCGTGATCGTCTTCAATCTGCTCGTCGACATCGGATATTCGCTTCTGGATCCCCGGGTGAGGCTCGCATGAGCGACGCCGCCGTCGAAGGACGCAGCCCCGGCCAGCTGGCGCTCCGCCGCTTCCGCAAGAACCGCCGGGCCATGCTCAGCTTCTGGCTGGTCCTCGCGGTCGGCTGCTCCACGCCCCTGGTCCCGCTGATCTCCCCCCACGACTACCGCACCCAGACGCTGGAGCAATCCAAGCAGTCCCCGAGCGAGAAGTACTGGATGGGGACGGACACGAACGGGCGCGATCTGATGGTCCGCTCGTTCTACGGGGGCCAGATCTCGTTCGCGGTGGGGCTGCTGGCGACCGCCGTCAGCCTCTTCATCGGCGTCGGCTACGGCGCGGTGTCGGGCTTCCTGGGCGGCAAGGTCGACGGCCTCATGATGAGGTTCGTCGACGTCCTGTACGGCCTGCCCAACATGTTCCTCGTGATCATCATCATGTCCTTGCTGGGCCGGAGCTTTCTGATCGTCTTCATGGTGCTCGGCTGCTTCAGCTGGATGACGATGTCGCGCATCGTCCGCGGCCAGGTCCTGAGCCTGAAGGAAAAGGAATTCGTCGAGGCGGCGCGCGGGCTCGGGGTCACGACGCCGGCGATCATCGCGCGCCACATGCTGCCCAACATCGTCGGCCCGGTCATCGTCTACGCGACCCTCACGGTGCCGTCCGTCATGCTCCAGGAGGCCTTCCTCTCGTTCCTCGGGCTGGGCATCAGCGAGCCGCAGACGTCCTGGGGCCTCCTGATCAGCGATGGCGCCGGGGCGCTCAATCCGATCCGCATCTACTGGTGGCTCGTCGTCTTCCCCGGATCTCTTCTGGCCATCACGCTCTTCTGTCTGAACGCGGTGGGCGACGGCCTGCGGGACGCCTTCGATGTGCAGCAGCGCTAGGCGCCTCGCGGTCCTGGCGCTCGGCCTGCTCGCCGCGTGCGGCAAGAAGGACTCTGCCGCGGCGACCAGCACCGGGACCGCGGAGGCACGGAAGCTGATCGCGGAGGCCGGCTTCCCCGAGGGCCGCGGCTTCCCCAAGCTCGAGGTGCTCTACAACACCGACGAGTACCACCGGCAGATCGCCGCCGCCATCCAGGAGATGTGGCGCGTCAATCTGGGCGTCAGCGTCGAGCTCCGCAACGTGGAGTTCCCGGTCATGATGGGCATGGTCCAGCAGGGCGAGTTCCAGATCGCCCGCCAGGGCTACATCGGCGAGTATTCCGACCCGCTCGCGTTCCTCGAGCTCTTCACGGAGGACAGCCGCTCCAACTCGACGGGCTGGCGCTCGAAGGACTACGAGTCGCTCCTCGCGCGCTCCAACGACGCGCCGGACCCGGCGCAGCGGGCCGAGCTGATGGGCAAGGCGGAGCAGCTCATCGCCGACGAGAGCCCGGTGTTCCCGATCTTCCACTACGTCGCCCACAACATGATCAAGCCCTTCGTGAAGGGCGTGTACCCGAACACCCGCGACATCCATCCGCTCCAGGGCGTGACCCTCGAGGGCCCCGGCGCCCCGAAGGACGGCGTCCTGCTCTTCAACGGCGGCGCCGAGCCGCAGTCGATCGACCCCGCGCTCAGCCGCGACATCGCCGGCTACAAGATCCTGATGCACCTCTACGAAGGCCTCGTGATGCCCGACGCGAAGGACGGCGCGCCGCAGCCGGCGCTGGCCGAGCGCTGGGACATTTCCGAGGACGGCCGCACCTGGACCTTCCACCTCCGCGCGGCCAGATGGTCCAACGGCGATCCCGTCACGGCAGGCGACTTCGTCTACGCCTGGCGCCGCGTCGTCGATCCCAAGACCGGCTCCGGCTACTCGCACCGCATGTACGTCGTCGAAGGCGCCCGCGAGGCCGTGAAGGGCTCGGCGCCGCCCTCGAGCCTGGGCGTGCGCGCGGTCGACGAGCGCACCCTCGAGGTGAAGCTGGTGCGGCGGACGCCCTATTTCCTCCAGCTCCTCTGCATGAACCTCTACTTCCCGGTCCACCGCGCGACCGTGGAGAAGTTCGGCGCGAAGTTCATGGAGCCGCAGAATGCGGTCGTAAACGGGCCCTACCGGATGACCGAGTGGCTGATCAAGCAGCGGAAGGTCTTCGAGAAGAACCCGACCTATCGTGATGCCGCCGCGGTCAAGCTGCCGAAGTTCGTCTTCCTCGCGATCGAGAACGCCGAGACGGCCTTCAAGTACTACGAGACGGACCAGTGCCACTGGCTCTTCCGGATCCCGCTGGCCTTCGTCGACATCCAGCGGCCCGACCACTGGGTGAACCCCTACAACGGCGTGTACTTCTATTCCTTCAATACGACCAAGAAGCCCCTCGACGACGTGCGCGTGCGGCGGGCGCTCAGCCTGGCGATCGACCGCGAGAAGATCTGCAAGTACATCCTGCGCGGCGGCGAGACCCCGGCCACGCGCCTCGTCCCCCCCACGTCCCTCCCGAAGTAGCCTAGAGCGGAGAAACCATCCTGGTTACTTTCTCCACCGTGGAGAAACCATCCAGGTTGTTTTCTCCACCGCTCAGCGGCGCAACTGCGAGACGACGAAGGAGATCCGGTCCGCGGCGGCCTTGTGCGTGGGACAACCCACGGTCTTCTCCACCCCGCCGATGTCCACCATCCGGTCGGCGAAGAGCCCCAGCCGCTCCTTGGTGAGGAACTGGCGCATCACCGCGCGGTCGATCGTCGACGTCGCGATCCGGCCGTCCTTCGCGGCCGCCTCGAGGGCGTCGATCGCCTTGCCGGCGTCGGCCGGGCGCAGCAGCACGTCGGCCCCTGCGTTGGCTGCCCGCACGACGAGGTCGACGCTCGTGCCCAGCCGCGAGAGCGCGTCCGTCACCGCGAGCCCTTCGAAGCGGAGCTCGCGCCGCAGCAGCCCCTGGATCGCCGTGCGCGATAGCGACGCGATCGCCTCCTCGTCGGAGTCCGGGACCACCTCGTGGCCGATCAGCAGCGCCTCCGCCTTTCCGCCGTGCAGCCTCACGCCGGCGTCCGGGAAGCGCTTCAGGCAGACCGCGACCCTCGAGTAGTGGTATCCCTCGATGGCGGCGGCCGCGAGCGGGTCGTCCACCGACGGGCCCAGCAGCATCCGGATCCCCAGCGCCCGCGCCTCCGCGCCGAGATGCCGCGCCTTC